>OGTB01000036.1_pt1 | contig 118455 bp, 87 predicted proteins | sample 1553611 | NCBI WGS metagenome assembly OGTB01 (sample SAMEA2580032, study PRJEB22360) | human gut metagenome | biome: human gut; feature: human-associated habitat; material: faeces | place: Denmark | collected 2008/2010 | reverse complement strand
ATTCCTCCTTTCTTTTACTACAATTTTGTAAAACCGAAACCAAATACATATTCAAATTAACTCTATAAAATTAAATATAAAAAAATTAATTTCAAAATATTTAAAACAATATTTAGGTAATCTTTACCGATAATTTTAAAACAAGTTGAATCAGCATATTATTCTGTCGATAACCCGAACTGCAGGTCTGTAAACCAGATAAGGCAAATCTGAATTCGTGTATAGACAAATCCATATTAAATCCAATATATAAGCAGATCATTAGTCAAATAAATAAGTTTTAATCCAGTTTTTATTCGAATTCAAATTGTTTTTTATTTATTCCGACCCTATCGTTTAGCATGAGTATATACAAGGCTACTGATAAATATGTTTATTTATATCAATTTTAAATTATCGCTTCCCGCAGAGGAGGTATTGTTTTTGAAGATGATTTCACTAATTTAGATGCATATAAATTAACCAAGGTATGACACCGGACGACATTATAAAATTACTCGACGCCACGTGTATTTGTGGGGCCCGTAAGCTTCACGATCCCATACAACATGCTTTTGCAGCAGATTTAATGAGCGATGTCTTGCGTCTGAATACGGAAGGATTGCTGTTGATAACGGGGATGGCCAATCCACAAGTCATTCGTACGGCAGAAATGGCGGATATTCCGTTTATTCTTTTTGTTCGTGACAAGCAGATCACGGCAGAAATGCAACAGCTGGCCGAGGAAAACGAAATCCTGCTATTGCGTTGCCGTCAAAGTATGTTCAGGGTATGCGGAGAATTGTATAAAGCCGGGCTTCTTCCGGTGTATTAAGAAAACATATGGAATTCAATTTTAATCTGGAAGGAGGAAATTTTTCACGGGCAGGGACCGCTTCCAGTGAGATAAAGAAAATATTGAAACAGCTCAACGTCGATGCCCTTTTAATAAAACGTATCGTCGTTGCGCTTTATGAAGCGGAAGTCAATGTCGTCGCTCATGCTTATGAGGGAGTGATGAACGTCGTGCTGGACGGGAAATCTATCGTCGTCACCATCACCGATAAAGGGCCGGGTATCCCCGATATAGCGAAGGCTATGCAGGAAGGCTTCTCGACCGCTTCGCCCGAAGTCCGGGAAATGGGATTCGGTGCCGGGATGGGATTACCCAATATGAAAAAAAATTGTGACCGGTTGAATATCGAATCTACCGTAAATGTCGGCACCAAAGTGACGATGACCACGTATCTGAGATAAGTCTTAAAATTACGAAAATGGGGAACGAGACATTTTATCATGCATTGAAGATCAACAGTGAGGTTTGCACAGGATGTACGCACTGCATGAATGTATGTCCTACGGCAGCGATCCGCATAAAATACGGTAAAGCGACCATCAACGAAGCCGCTTGTACCGATTGCGGCATGTGCCTGAAGACCTGTCCCCGTCAAGCCATTTATGTGGAACAGGACGATTTCAATCAGATTTTCAAATTCTCTTACCGGATCATCTTGTTACCTTCGGTCTTTATCGGACAATTCCCGGAAGATATCAGCGAAGAACAGATATTTTCAGAGTTGCACAACCTGGGATTCCATTATGTCATGGAAGTGGATAAATCGACCGGTCTGCTGATGGAAGAGACAAAGCATTATCTTCAGCAGCATCCCCGGCAGCGTCCTTTTATCTCCAGTTTCTGCCCGGCTGTCGTACGCTTGATCCAGGTACGTTTTCCTTCCCTGATCGGACATATCGTCCGCTTAAAGCAAGCCATGGATATTGCAGCCATCTATGTCAGGAAAAAATACATCGACAAAGGCATACCTGAAAAAGAGATCGGTGTTTTTTATGTCACCCAGTGTGCCGCTAAAATCGCAGCCATCAAGTGTCCCGTCGGCGAAGAAAGTTCTCCTGTAGACGGGGTGATCAATATGGATTTTATCTATAACAAAATCCTCCTTTCGATCAACCGACATAAATCCCAGGTTCTCCCCCGGGTACCGGAACAATACCATCTGACTCCGCAATCCATCCAATGGACCCTCTCGGGAGGAGAAGCTTCCAACTATCCGGGGCGTTGCCTGGCGATCGACGAAATCCATAATGTCATCGATATCCTCGAAAAACTGGAAAACGACGAACTGACAGATATCGACTTTCTGGAACTGAGGGCATGCGACCATTCCTGTGCCGGAGGGGCACTGGCGATCAACAACCGTTTTCTCACCATCGAAAGATTACAGAAACGGATGGAGAACTATATCAAATACAACTACATCTCTATCAATAAAATGCCCCGGTACAAGGATTTTCTGGTAAAACAAATGCAACTGAGCGGTGAAATTCCACCCCGGTCGATCGAAAAACTGGATGAAGACTTGTCGGTTGCTTTTCAGAAAATGGAAAAAATCACCCGCATTATGAAAGTTTTACCTCAGATAGACTGCGGGGCTTGCGGCACACCCTCCTGTCAGGCTTTGGCTCAGGATGTCGTGCAAGGAAAGGCCAAACTCAACCAATGTATATTCATGCAAAAAATCCTCACCCGGGAAGGGTTGCTTACCCCGGAAGAATCGATGGAATTATCGGCCAAAGTCTGGGGAATCGGAAAATTTGAAAAGAACGAAGAATAAAAATAAACGAGCAAAGATATGACAGTCAGAGAATTGGCTACACAACTAAAATTAGAAGTCTGCTGTGGTGCGGCAGGCCTGGACAAAGAGATCAAAGGCGGCTATACCTCCGATCTACTGAGTGATGTGATGGGTAACGCCCGGGAAGGGAATATCTGGATTACGCTTCAGACACACAAAAATATCATGGCCATCGCTTCGCTGAAAGAACTGGCAGCCATTGTCCTGGTCAAAGGTTACCGACCGGAAGAAGATACCGTTTCCGAGAGTGAGGCAGAAGGCATACCCATCTTAAGTACTTCCAGACAGACATTCGAAATGACAGGCGAGATTTACGAACTTCTCCAGAAAAAGGGGCAGTAAAATGGACATTCGGGCCGACCTCCATATTCATACCGTCCTTTCCCCTTGCGGAGATCTGGAAATGAGTCCGGAGAATATTCTGCATTTCGCCCAAATCCAAGGACTGAATATGATCGGAATCACTGATCACAACTCCACCCGCCAGGCACCGATAATCCGTGATTATGGGAAAACGAAAGGTATATTCGTCCTTACAGGTGCTGAAATCTGTAGTAAAGAAGAAGTGCATGCCCTGACTTTTTTCGAAACCGACGAACAGCTTACTATTTTTCAGCATTACCTGGATGTACATTTACCCGATATTCCGAACGACCCGGAAAAATTCGGCTTCCAGGTTGTCGTCGATCCGGAAGAACAGATCATTTACGAAGAACCCAAACTATTGATTTCTGCCTTGAACCAATCGCTGGAAGAAATTGCACATAAAGTCAGGCAACTCGACGGTATTTTCATTCCGGCCCATATCGACAAACCCTGTTTCAGTATTCTTTCACAATTAGGATTCGTCCCGCCGGATTTACGTTATGATGCCCTGGAGCTCAGTAGTCATACCTCTCTTTCGAAATTCCTGTCCGGCCATCCCGAACTGAAATCCGCCTCTTTCATCCAGTCCTCGGATGCCCACTATCCCGGGGACATCGGAAAAATATATACCCAACTGAAAATAGAAGATTTTTCCTTCAAAAACATCCGGCAATCTATCCGGAATTTAATTACGTAATTTCACTCCTGCAATCGTTGTAATTTTATGAATTTAAATTAAATTTGAGGCCAGAAATAAATATTTAAAGTTTATTATCCCAATAAGTTAAAGAATATACCTATTCATGAAAGATTTGTCCTCTCATATGATGGATATCGTCCAGAATTCTATCCGGGCAGAGGCTTCGTGGATTCAGATCCGGATTTGCGAAGATCCGGAGGCAGATCTCTTTCTTATTGAAATTCAGGATAACGGTTGCGGTATGGATGAGGCGACTTTGGCAAGGGTCAGGGATCCTTTTTTTACCAGCCGGACAGTACGCAAAGTGGGCCTGGGAATTCCCTTGCTCCAGCAAAATGCCGAACGAACCGGAGGAAAAGTTAGTATCGTCTCACAGCCGGGTCAAGGGACTACTCTCACAGCCCGTTTCGGTCATTCCCATCTGGACCGTCCTCCTTTGGGAGATGTAGCAGAAACGCTTACGCTATTGGCAGCCGCCAATCCGGCCATCCATTTCAGCTACGATCATTCGACTCCCAGCGGTACATACCGGTTCGATACCCAAGAGATCATACAGGTGCTGGAAGGTGTACCTTTGGGACATCCCGAAATTCTTCCGGCCATACAAAATTTAATCCGGGAGAATCTCAAAGAAATACATGCCGATCAAAGCATGTCCATCAGGCAATCATAAAATCAATTATCACCTAATAACAGCTATATGGAAAAAATAAAATCACTCGCCGACCTGAAAAAAATCAGGGATAACGTTCAATCGAAAATCGATCTGCGCGAAAAAAGCGAGCATCCTGAAAATCTGATTCAGATCAAAGTCGCCATGGCCACTTGTGGAATAGCAGCAGGTAGTAAGGAAACGATGAATTACTTTCTGAACAATCTTGAAAAAAACGGTATTCAGGCCGTAGTCACTCAAACCGGCTGTATGGGTTACTGCTTTGCAGAGCCCACGGTAGAAATCACCAAACCGGGAAAAGAACCGATCGTATTCGGTCATGTCAACTGTGCTAAAGCAGAAGAGATCATCCAGAAATACCTGAAAAACGACGAATTGGTCGAAGGGATTATCCCGGTTAATTACCAAAGTATCTGATTCTATAACGTGCTAAATATTTTCAACTATTAATCGATAAACAACCCCATCTATGAGTTATAAAATGCATATTCTTGTCTGTGGAGGGACCGGTTGCCGTGCGTCAGCCAGTAAAAATATCATCTGCCGACTGGAAGATTGTCTGAAAGAACGTGCTCTGGAAGACGAAGTACAGGTCATCGCTACCGGCTGTTTCGGTTTCTGTGAGAAAGGTCCTATTGTCAAGATCATGCCTGACAATACCTTTTATGTACAGGTAAAACCGGAAGATGCCGAAGAAATCGTCAACGAACACATCATTAAAGGCCGCAAGGTAGAACGGTTATTATACAAAGAACCGTCTAAAAAAGTGACGGTCAGCGATTCCAAACACATGGAATTTTATAAAAAGCAATTACGCATCGCTTTGCGTAACTGTGGTTTTATCGATCCGGAAAACATCGAAGAATGTATCGGTCGTGACGGTTACAGCGCTTTAGCCAAATGTCTGACAGAGATGACTCCGGAAGCGGTTATCGACGAAATCAAACGATCCGGATTGCGTGGACGGGGTGGCGGCGGTTTCCCTACCGGTCTGAAATGGGAATTTGCCCGCAAATACCAGGCCGATCAAAAATATGTCGTTTGTAACGCCGACGAAGGGGACCCGGGAGCTTTTATGGACCGTTCGATTATGGAAGGGGATCCGCACTCCGTGATCGAAGCCATGGCCATTTGCGGTTACAGCATAGGTGCCAGTAAAGGACTGGTATACATCCGGGCAGAATATCCTCTGGCTATCGAACGGCTTCGTATCGCGATCGAACAAGCTGAAAAATACGGGCTGCTGGGAGAAAATATTCTCGGTACCGATTTTTCTTTCCATATAGAAATCCGTTATGGTGCAGGTGCTTTTGTCTGTGGAGAAGAGACCGCTTTGATCCACTCGATGGAAGGACACCGGGGCGAGCCCACGACCAAACCTCCTTTCCCGGCAGAATCGGGCTATTTGAATAAACCGACGAATGTCAATAACGTCGAAACACTGGCCAATATTCCTGTCATTCTCAACAAAGGGGCCGACTGGTTTGCTTCTATCGGAACAGAACGTTCGAAAGGAACCAAAGTATTTGCATTAGCCGGTAAAATCAATAATGTGGGCCTGATCGAAGTGCCTATGGGTACTACTCTCCGGGAAGTCATTTATGAAATCGGGGGAGGAATCAAAAACGGTAAAAAATTTAAAGCCGTACAAACCGGAGGTCCTTCGGGCGGTTGTCTCACGGAGATACATCTGGATACTCCGATCGATTTCGACAACTTGCTGGCAGCAGGTTCGATGATGGGATCCGGTGGCATGATCGTCATGGACGAAGACGATTGTATGGTTGCTGTCGCCAAGTTCTATCTGGAATTTATCGTCGAAGAATCTTGTGGAAAATGTTCTCCCTGCCGGATCGGCAACAAACGGTTATTGGAAATCTTAACCCGGATCACCGAAGGGAAAGGCACGATGGAAGATCTCGACAACCTCCGTAACCTGAGCCAAGTGATTAAAGATACGGCTCTTTGCGGCTTGGGACAGACCTCTCCCAATCCGGTACTGTCTACACTGGAACATTTCTATGACGAATATGTCGCTCACATCCGGGATCACAAATGTCCTGCCGGAAAATGTAAGGCGTTGTTATCTTTCCGTATCGACCCGCAACTATGTGTAGGATGTACCCTCTGTTCACGTAATTGTCCGGTAGATGCAATCATCGGCGAACGGAAAGAAGCCCATTTCATCGACACGACTAAATGTATCAAATGCGGTACTTGTAAAGATAAATGCAAATTTAATGCGATAAGTGCCGGATAACCGAAGTATAACAGCCCATAACGAAAAAACATGGAACAAAATATAACTCTGCAAATAGATAATCATATCGTAGAGGTGGCCAAAGGAACGACGATTCTCGAAGCAGCCCGGGGAGTAGGTATTCAAATCCCCTCCTTATGCTATATGAATCTGAAAGACATGTGTATCACCAACCTTCCGGCTTCCTGCCGTATTTGTGTCGTCGAAGTCGAAGGACGGAGAAACCTGGCTCCGGCCTGTGCTACCCGTTGTGAAAACGGCATGAAGGTAAAAACCAGTAGCCTCAGGGTGCTCAATGCCCGGAAAACCGTACTGGAATTAATTCTCTCGGACCACCCCAACGATTGCCTGATCTGTCCGAAATCCGGGAATTGCGAATTACAAAACCTGGCCGTTAAATTAAAAATCCGCGAGATACCCTTTGCCGGTGAGCGGAATATTCTCCCGATAGAGACCTCTCCGTCGATTGTCCGCGATATGAGCAAATGTATTTATTGCCGTCGTTGTGAGATGATGTGTAATGAAGTGCAAACCGTAGGGGCACTCGGTGCTGTAAACCGTGGTTTCATTTCAACGATAGCTCCGGCTTTCGACGAACCTTTATCCAATTCAGCCTGTACCTTCTGTGGTCAGTGTGTCGCCGTATGTCCTGTAGGAGCACTGACCGAAGTCGACCATACGAATCGGCTGATCAGCGATCTGAGTAATCCGAAAAAAACCGTTATCGTACAGACGGCACCGGCAGTACGGGCTGCACTCGGCGAGGAATTCGGTTTAACACCCGGCACTTCTGTTACCGGAAAGATGGTAGCTGCTTTAAGACAATTGGGCTTCGACAAAGTGTTCGACACCGATTTCGCTGCCGATCTGACCATTATGGAAGAAGGAAGCGAATTACTGGATCGGTTGACCCGTTATCTCAAGGGTGATAAAGACGTATGCCTCCCTATTCTGACTTCTTGTTGTCCGGCCTGGGTCAATTTCTTCGAACATCAGTTCCCCGATATGCTGGATATCCCGTCGACCGCACGTTCACCCCAACAAATGTTCGGTGCTATCGCTAAAAACTATTGGGCAGAAAAGATGAACATTCCCCGGGAAGATTTGATCGTTGTATCTATTATGCCTTGTCTGGCTAAGAAATACGAATGTGCCCGGGAAGAATTCGCAACACAGGGCGATCCCGATGTCAACTACTCTCTTTCTACCCGGGAACTAGCCAGTCTGATCAAACGGGCCAATATCGATTTCAACAGCCTGGCGGACGAAGATTTCGATCATCCTTTGGGAGAATCTACAGGTGCCGGAGTAATCTTCGGAGCTTCGGGAGGTGTGATGGAAGCAGCATTGCGAACAGCTTACGAACTTTATACCGGAAAAACACTCGACAAAGTAGATTTCAAAGAAGTACGGGGTCTGGAGAACATAAAAAAAGCAACTATTAAACTCAACGGAGTAGAACTCCATGTCGGTATTGCTCATGGATTGGGAAATGCCCGTAAACTTTTGAATGAAATCCGGGAAGGAAAATCCGAATTCCATGCGATCGAAATCATGGCTTGTCCCGGTGGTTGTATCGGAGGAGGAGGCCAACCTTTACATCATGGCAATTCGGCTTTATTAAAAGCCCGCAGTCAGGCCATTTATCAGGAAGACGAACATAAACCGCTACGGAAATCTCATGAAAACCCGGATATTATCAAATTATATGAAGAATATCTCGGAAAGCCGTTGAGCGAAAAAGCCCATCATTTATTACATACCCACTATTTTAATAAAGCAACCATTAATTGAAAACTATGAGCGAAATACAATTACCTCAGCATAAAATAGACAAGTTACTCGAAATCTGTGATGCTCATGGAAATCAGCCGGGAGAACTGATCAATGTCTTACATAAAGCACAGCATCTTTTCGGATATCTTCCGGCAGAAGTACAACGGATTGTTGCCGACAAGCTGAATATTCCGGTATCTAAGGTATATGGAGTAGTCACCTTTTATTCATTCTTTACTATGACCCCCAAAGGTGAACATCCGATTTCCGTATGTATGGGAACCGCTTGTTATGTCCGGGGAGCTGAAAAAGTACTGGATGAATTTAAACGGATATTGAATATCAATGTAGGCGAAACGACTCCCGACGGTAAATACTCTTTGTCCAGTCTGCGTTGTGTCGGGGCTTGCGGCCTGGCTCCCGTCGTGTTGATCGGCGAAAAAGTATTCGGACGCGTTGTTCCGGGTGACGTAGAAAAAATACTGAAAGAATTAGATTAGAACCTTTTATGATCGCTTAAAATCCACAGTACTCCGGAAACGGAATCCTGTGGATTTTTACATATTAACACATCCATATACTTATTTTTTTATTTCTTTTTGCTTACATGTTATAGCTTATCATGTCATCTCCACTTCAATTTGAATTATATCCTGTTTTTCAAACAGATTTATCAATTATAATTTGGTTATTTTATCTAATTTCTTTAATTTTATAGTGGTTGTACTCCTTGCATTCTTCTCTCCTGAATGCTGCTTGTTTTAATTATTTCATTAAAAATTTTTCACCATGAAACGCATGATTTATATCTTAGCGGTAGTTATGGCTGTCGGTTGTCATCGTTCGATGGCCCCCTGGCCTGGTGACGGTGACAAACAAGATGTCGCCATGTATGTCAGAACACGTAGCCTGTCCGGCATTACAGCTTCTCCCTCAGTGTATCAGTTTTTTGTTTACGATCAGGTTCATTCCAGCATGAGCCGGTACAGTGTCAATCCCGAAAAAGAGGACAACAATGTCCTTCACCTGAAGCTTTTTCCCGGCACATATACCGGCTATTGCGTTACAAATGCCGAAGAAACCGAAAATTGGGAATATACCGATAATCTTCCGCCCGGCGAAATATTCCTGAAATCGGGTAAAACAGAAACCGGAGATCATCTACTCGGGCAAAGTGATTTCACCGTGGCCCAGGACGGCGACAACAGCGCCGTTTTCGACCTCAACCGAAAAGTCGGAATGTTGAGAGTGACCATCGAGAATATTCCCGAATGGTTAACCGATTTACAAATCAATCTAAGTAATATCTCTCAAAAGATGAGTCTGACCGGAGAATATAAAGGCGATTGTTCTATCACTAAAAATATCGGTTTACCGGACGAGAACGGTACTTCGGTGACGACTTTGCTGGTATTTCCCCCAAAAGAAAAGGCTATTCTGACCCTTTCTTCCAATTCAATGGTATTTGTCACTCCGGAGCATCCCATCGAATCCATATTAGCCAACCGGATAACGGAGATCAAAGCCATTTTCAAAGACCCGGCTGCCACCAGCGAGTTGGATATCACCACCCGACTCGCAGATTGGGATGAAACGATCCTGCAGGAAGCGGATTGGGAAGTCGACAAGCCCCAAGGTCCCTGTACAGGCGTAGGCAATGGAACGAACCTCGTTCTAAACGGAAGCTTTGAAAGCGATTTTATTGACGATCTTCCCGATCACTGGAATGCAGATGTTTCCAGTAAAGAATATACTCCCCGGATAGTCAGCGTCACCTCTCCGACCCAGGAGGGAAGTAAAGCGGTAAGAATAGAAGGTAAAACTTACCTCTATCAGGACATTCCTGTGACGGGTGGTCAATGTTACCAATTGAAGATGTACGTCAATGCACCCGCTCACGAGGTCAAATGGCGCAGCTGGTGTACCTGGATGAAAGGCAGTAAAAACCTGCCTTCGGACGCCCTTCATTCTCCGAGTTACCAATACGAGACTTCGGGCTATATCGATGCCTATGCCGGAAAAGTATTCCGGGCACCGGCGGACGCCACCAAGCTCCGGGTAGAAATCCGTAATTACATGGATCCGGTCGAAGGTAAAGGGCTATACGTCGATGCCATCCGTGTGGAAGCCGTCGATTAGCTTTCCCCCACCATCCGGGCCGGGTCGCCCCAGCGATCGAACTCCTCTGCCGTAACCTCACCCGACCCGATCGCAGCCTGCCGCAAGGTAATTCCTTCGCGGTGGGCTTTTTGCGCTATCGCTGCCGCCTTATAATACCCGATGTACGGATTCAAAACTGACACATCCTTCCCCCGGTAAACGGGCACTATGCAAGAAATTACGGATCAAAATTCTTTCATCTTCTCCCATACAATTCTTTCTTTTTCAAGAATTTCCGAATGAATAAAACGTACGATTAAATTGGATACAATCAAACATTAAAAAATAAATTTTACATCTTATTTTAACCGGGAATCATTTTTGATAAATCATTCATAATCAATGCAAAAATTATTTTTCACGTTGTACTTTTCGTTTTTTATTTCGAAGAATTTATTATCCGGTTAATCGTACCTTTGACTTTGTGATTATTTTCACCACTTTTTAAGCACTTAGGATATAAAATCTATATGGGAGATGTCATTGACGATAGGCCTTTAATTCTTGTAGCAGAGGATAATGCGAGTAATTATCTGTTGATCGAGATCCTTTTAAAGCATACCTATCGCTTGATTCATGCGCAAAACGGACGAGAAGCCGTAGCGTTTTTCCAAAGCCATCATCCTCAGCTTATTTTGATGGATATCAAGATGCCCGAAATGAATGGGTATGAAGCCACTTCGGAAATTCGTAAATCATCGGCCGATATTCCCATTATCGCCGTAACGGCTTATGCTTTCACCGAAGATGAAAAAAGAATTCTGGAAAACGGTTTCAACGGTTATTTGTCAAAACCGATAAAAGCACAAACTCTATTACAAAAAATAAAAGAATTTCTCAATTAATCTATCCAGATTATCCATTCATACACAGATAAAAACAAAGCTTCCTCCTGATCGGTTATCCAGGAATCACCACACGTCGCTTTTACCTCATTTATCTCATAAAAATACATATAAATACGAGAAGCTTTTCCATTTTTAAGTAATCGTCTACAATTCAAGTTCTTGCAAAATGTGTCCTTTCGTATCCAACACTTTCAATTTCAACATATCTCCTTTCCTGGTTAACATCATGACGGTGGCTTCGTCCAATTCATACCCTCCACCGACCACTACGGGGCAAGGATTACCCAGACTGCCGGCCGGATGGTAAGCATAGACGTGGGTATGTGCATTCAACGATACATCGACAGGATTTTTTTTCAGCAAATCGCCCCATAATTCCCGGCAAGGCGTGTAATCGGTCTCGTTTCCCCAAAGCGGAATATGATGCACCAACACTTTTTTCCCGGCCTGCCGAAAGGCTTTCGAATGCAATTCCCGCCGCAAAAATTCTGTCTGTTCATCTCTAAAGCCACTGAAATCGTTCAATCCGTAATACACCCAATGGTCATCCGTTTTGTCTTCTCCGCAATCGAGCAGAACGAACCGGGTATCTCCCCAATTAAAAGCACCGTAGGTTTTATCTCCCATATAGTATAACAACCGTCTTAAATGAAGGGAATACGCATTCCGGATTTCATGATTCCCGCGTAAATAAAACACCGGTTTTTCCTCTGCCCTCACTTGTCCTTGATAAAATGAGAACGCTTCCACGACCTCTTCTTCACACCCCGGAGCATCGAGCATATCACCATTAAAAATTACAAAATCATAATCTACTTCTTCGATCTGTTTGCACAAGGCGGCCATAGTCGGAAATTCCTGATGAATATCATTGAAAATAAGAGCCGTGAAATCGGTCTCCCGTTCACCGGGTACCCGAAAAGAATAAAACGGCGAAACTGCTGTATGGCCGAAAATTTTACTATAAGCTCCATACTTCAGGATTTCCCGGGAACAAACCCGGTAATAATAGGTCTCGCCCGCTTCCAAATTTTCCAGTCGGATTTTATGGATGTAATTGTTACAGACTACTTGTCCGTCGAGCATCGTCCGGGCTTTCTTCAACTCCAGTGTATCCGTACCGTATTCCACCCAGCTGTATACCGGTACATGAGTCAGCCAGCTGACCGTAATTCCATTTCCCGTCAGGCTTTGTAAACAGGGCTTTGTCCAGAAAATCTGTCCGGCAGGAGTATTTTTCCGGGCATATCCTCCCGCACATAAAAAGAAAAACAAGAATACACAACAAAACGTTCTCATATTTTCTGAATTTATAATTAAACAGGGAACGACAAACCCGTCACCCCCCTTACAAATACCTTACCGGCATCATTCACCGTAAAGCGTTTCCAGCAGCAGATCGAGGTTCAGTGTGGAATTACCACCCGGCAATGGCCACACGCCCATACTTCCAGCATATTATACTTACCCGACTTCACATAATCGGAAAACATCCCCTCTTTTCCGTTCACATCCACCACTTTGAAGTCGACGCAGGGCCTTCCTTTGGCCAACTTACAACGCTCGGCCAGCTTTTCTTCCAAAACCTGACTTTGTTTTTCCACTTCGATCCCCGGAGCGATACATTTTTCCGAAAATACACCTTCGTATAAATATCCCGAATATACGCTCCACATCTCGTATACAATTCATTCCGCTCTTCATACAAGGAATCTATCTGTTACATAAATATTATACAGGTCTTCCGACTGTGATCCTGTGATTCGTACTTTAAACAAATCTTCCCTCCATTGATCCGGATATCCGAATTCTCGACAAACAGGCTAAAGGCTTTACCTCCCCACTCTCCGTCTTTCTTTTCAATGGAAATATACCCGTAAAACGGTTCTGAAACTTGCCCCTCGAACCCGAACATCCCGTCTTTCACCACCGCCGAACCAATGGTATCCCTACCATTCCGCAAAATAAATACTCACTTTGACAAGGCCGGACACAGAATAGAGGGATTACAAATATATAATATATATAATGAAAAATAAAAAAGAAAGGTGTCGAAATCGACTTGTCGATTCCAACACCTCTTTCTTATAAACAGGCTCGCCCGGATTTACTTACCGTATTCCATAGCAGCCAAACGTTTGTAGCCGTTCAGTTTCCATTTCGCATCGTTTTCCGTTGCCTGGAACAACCGTTCTGCTTCTTCCGGAGTAGCTTTCATCAGGGAGTTGAAACGCACCTCTCCCATCAGGAATTCACGGAATTTTGTATAGTCGGGTTCTTTAGAATCTAACTGGAACGGGTTCTTCCCTTCTATTTCAAGCATCGGATTGTAGCGGTACAACTGCCAGTAACCACATTCTACAGCTTTCTTCTCTTCCTGTTGTGATTTCCCCATGCTGGCTTTCAGACCATGATTGATACAAGGAGCATAAGCGATGATCAAAGAAGGTCCGGGATAAGCCTCTGCTTCCTTGATCGCCTTCATATACTGAGCCTGGTTGGCACCCATGGCCACCTGTGCCACATATACATAACCATAAGACATCGCCATCATACCCAGGTCTTTTTTACGCACCCGTTTACCGCTGGCAGCAAATTTAGCAACAGCACCTGCAGGAGTAGATTTAGACGACTGACCTCCGGTATTGGAATAAACCTCGGTATCTACCACCAGAATATTTACATCTTTACCGCTGGCCAAGACATGGTCGACACCACCGTAACCGATATCATAAGCCCATCCGTCACCTCCGAAAATCCACTGTGATTTCTTCGTAAAGTAGTTTTTCAGGATCAGGAGCTCTTTAGCGGCAGGAGCTGTTTCTTTAGCTAAAGCAGCAGCCATCGCATCGCTGGTAGCCAGGGTCTTGTCGCCGTCTTCGTAAGCTTCGATCCAGGCATTGATAGCCGCCTGAGTATCGGCAGAGAAGCTATTCAGATTTTCTTCAGCCAACCGTTTTACCCGTTCGCGCAGACGATTAGCCCCTTCGGCCATACCGAATCCGAATTCAGCATTGTCTTCGAACAATGAGTTCGCCCAGGCCGGTCCACGTCCGCTCTCATAGTTGGTACAATAAGGAGTAGAAGGAGCAGAACCTCCATAGATAGAGGAACATCCGGTAGCATTGGCCACCATCATCCGTTCTCCGAACAACTGAGAAATCAGTTTGATATAAGGAGTTTCACCACAACCGGCACAAGCACCGGAGAACTCGAACAACGGCTGAGTGAACTGTGAATTTTTCACATTATTCGGTTCAACTATTTTCTTGTATCCTACTTTTTTATCCATATATTCCCAGCGGTTTTCTTCCACCATCTGAGATTCCAGCGGTCTCATCACCAAAGCTTTGGTCTTGGCCGGACATACATCGGCACAGTTACCGCAACCGGTACAGTCGAGCGGAGATACCTGAATCCGGAATTTATAACCGGCCAATTCTTTACCGATAGCCGGTTTAGCCTGAGTACCTGCAGGAGCTGCAGCCAGCTCTTCGTCGCTCATCAGGAACGGACGGATAGCAGCATGAGGACAAACATAAGCACACTGGTTACACTGAATACAGTTTTCTACCTGCCATTCGGGCACGTTTACAGCAATTCCGCGTTTTTCAAATTTAGCGGTTCCGGCAGGGAAAGTACCGTCTTCATAACCGTTGAATGCGCTGACAGGCAGGTCATCCCCTTTCTGTGCATTCATCACATCGACGATATTGCGGATAAATTCCGGACGGTTTTCATCGTGTTTGATCTCATCATCCGGCAGGTTCTTCCATTCGGCAGGAACAGTTACCTTTATCAGGTTACCTTCTTTACCTCCTGCGTCAACAGCTGCATAGTTCATATTGACAATGGCCTCACCTTTCTTACCGTATGACTTGTCGATAGCGTGTTTCATTTCGCTGACAGCCACTTCATAAGGAATAACATTGGTAATTTTGAAGAATGCACTCTGCATGATGGTATTCGTACGGTTGCCCAACCCTAATTCCTGGCCGATCTTCGTTCCGTTGATGATATAAAAATTGATCTCGTTTTCTGCCAGATAGCGTTTCATATGGTTCGGCAGGTGTTTTTTAGTCTCTTCCTCATCCCAGATAGAGTTCAACAGGAAAGAGCCACCTTTCTGAAGTCCTTTCAATACATCGTACATATGGATGTATGCAGGTACGTGACAAGCCACGAAATCAGGAGTAGTAATCAAATAAGTAGAACGGATCGGACAATCACCGAAACGCAGGTGAGAAGCCGTAAAACCGCCTGATTTCTTTGAATCGTAAGCAAAATAAGCCTGACAATATTTATTGGTAGCTCCACCGATAATTTTGATCGAATTTTTGTTCGCCCCGACCGTACCATCGGATCCCAGCCCATAAAATTTAGCTTCATAAGTTCCGGCAGGAGTCATTTTAACATCTGCTTCAGCAGGCAGAGAACGGAAGGTAACGTCATCTTCGATACCGATCGTAAACTGGTTTTTCGGTTCGTTACGTTCCATATTTTTGTAAACGGCAATAATCTGAGAAGGAGTAACATCCTTAGATCCCATACCGTAACGTCCACCTACGATCACCGGAGCATTAGCCTGACCATAGAAGATATCTCTCACATCCAGATACAAAGGATCACCGTTAGCTCCCGGTTCTTTGGTACGGTCTAACACTGTAATCCGTTTAACCGTAGCCGGAACAGCTTCCATAAAATATTTAGCAGAGAACGGGCGATACAGGTGAACTGCAATCATACCCACTTTCTGACCGTTTGCATTCTCATAGTCGATCACCTCACGGATAGTCTCGGTAACCGATCCCATAGCGATGATGATATTTTCTGCATCGGCAGCTCCATAGTAATCGAACGGACGATATTTACGACCGGTGATCGCACTGATCTTATCCATATAGTCAGCCACCATATCCGGTACGGCATCATAGAATTTATTCGAAGCTTCACGTCCCTGGAAATAGATATCGGGATTCTGAGCTGTTCCCCGGGTAACCGGATTTTCAGAATTCAGTGCACGATCGCGGAAAGCCTGCAAAGCATCCATATCCACCAATCCTTTGATATCTTCCATCTGCAATTCTTCGATCTTCTGGATTTCGTGAGAAGTACGGAAACCATCGAAGAAGTTCACAAACGGAACCCGTGATTTGATAGCTGTCAGGTGAGAAACGGCAGACAGATCCATTACCTCCTGTACAGAACCTGAAGCCAACATAGCGAATCCGGTCTGACGAGCAGCATATACATCGGCATGATCTCCGAAAATATTCAATGCATGAGCAGCCAAAGCACGCGCACTTACATGAAATACGCAAGGCAACAATTCTCCGGCAATCTTATACATATTCGGAATCATCAGCAACAATCCCTGTGATGCGGTATAGGTAGTAGTCAGGGCACCGGCTTGCAGTGAACCATGAACAGCACCGGCAGCACCGCCTTCAGACTGCATCTCAATGACACGAACGGTTTCCCCGAACATATTCTTTCTTCCTTTAGCCGCCCATTCGTCAACGTTCTCAGCCATCGGTGAAGATGGAGTGATCGGGTAGATACACGATACTTCACTGAACATATACGCAATATGTGCAGCAGCAGCGTTACCATCACAAGTGATAAATTTTTTCTCTTTTGCCATCGTTATAAAATTAAATTTATTTAATTCCAAATTGAACCCCTTTTCCGGTGTCCAATTTATCTTGTTATTACTCTATATTTATTCCAGCCCTCAGCCTATAGCTTTTAACCTTAATAAGTAAACCCCGCCAACCAAAGCGGCATTATATTCCCTTTGCCCCGTTCGATCATGTCTTCCATAACTACCAAAGAGGAATCGAATTTCTGTCCTTCCCCTTCTCCGCAAACCGCAATCCGATACTTACCGTCTACCAAAAAATCGGCACGTTCGGTATAAGTAATACGGCTCATCGGACATAACTGACTCAGAAAAAACGATTTTCTTAACACAGTCGTATCCACATCCTCCAGACAGACTGCATTCAGCAAGTTCGGATTATGGATATACAATTTTTTTGGCTTTTTCCCACAATCATCGTCATTATCCGTATCATACAATAAAGTCAGCAAACGCGCATTTTTCATGTAATTCAGATAATTGAGCACAGTAGCCCTCGACACGCCGATCAGTCCGCTCAACTTGCTGATATTCACATTACAGGTATTATCTTTAGCAGCGATATACAGCAATTGTTTCAACTTCACTAAATATTTCAACTCGATCTGGCTGGCATAGGGAATATCGAATTCCAGTGTCAGATTGATATTTTTCAGCAAATAATCGATGTGTGATTTCTCTTCGAGATAAATCGGATAATAGCCGTATTCCAGATAATTATTAAAATAAGCCAAAGGGCGTACATGTTTCAGGATATCCTCGACGATTTCCTCATGCCGTTCGACCATATCTGCAAAAGAATAAACCGGAAAAGTCTGATTGGTTTCTAATTCCAGAAATTCGCGGAAAGACAACCCACTCAGATTATACATATCGACAATCCCTTTCAGATAGGCATTCGATTTGATCCTGACGATTGATGAAGCCGTAAAAATAATCTGCAAATCGGGGAAAGCATCGTAACAAGCCCTCAATTCTTTATCCCACTCGGGGTATTTATGGGCCTGATCCAACAACAACACTTTCCCTCCTAACTTATAAAAATGCTCTACAAAATGAAACAATCCGTCGTTAACGATAAACAGATTGTTGACATTCACATACAGACAGGTATTATCCTGCGGATGATATTCTTTACTGTAATCCAGCAGAAAATTCGTTTTTCCTACTCCACGGCTTCCTTTTACCGCAATCAGACGGCTATTCCGATCGATCCGGTCCATCAATCCCCGCCGGATAGAAGATACCCGATCCTGTAAAAGAGCTATATGTGTCGATACTAAACTGTTCATTCTTACAATTTTGCCATACAAAGATAGAAGAAAAATAAATATATTGCAATCTGGAGATTGCAATTTTATCAACAAAGTGCTATTTAGACTTATTACAAATATACAAATGAGCAGTAAAAAACGATAAGAATAGTATATTTTATTGTAAGAGTATATTTTGACTTACAATCTGAAAGTAAAAAAGAATTTTTCCACAAAAAATAGAAGTGCCGGAAGTAAAAAACTCCCGGCACTTTTAAAAAAGTATTGAAATTAATTTCTTATTTATCATTCATCGAAATCAGGAATTCCTCGTTCGATTTTGTTTTTTCAAGCCGATCTTTCACAAACTGCATTGCTTCCACAGAGTTCATATCGGTCAGGTAGTTTCTCAGAATCCAGATGCGGTTGAGGGTATATTCCTCGAGCAACAAATCTTCGCGACGAGTGCTGGAAGCAGTAATATCCACAGCCGGATAAATCCGTTTATTGGAAAGCTTACGATCCAATTGCAATTCCATATTACCGGTACCTTTAAATTCTTCGAAAATCACATCGTCCATCTTCGAGCCGGTCTCGGTCAAAGCCGTAGCTAAAATAGTCAGCGATCCACCGCCCTCAATATTCCGGGCAGCTCCGAAGAAGCGTTTCGGTTTATGCAAAGCGTTGGCATCTACACCACCGGAAAGAACTTTACCGGAAGCGGGCGATACCGTATTGTAAGCACGTGCCAAACGGGTGATAGAATCCAGCAGGATCACCACATCATGTCCGCATTCCACCATTCTTTTGGCTTTTTCCAAAACGATATTGGCCACCTTGACGTGTCTTTCTGCCGGTTCGTCGAAAGTAGAAGAAATGACTTCGGCTCTTACGCTCCGTGCCATGTCTGTTACTTCCTCAGGACGTTCATCGATCAACAGGATGATCAGATAAACTTCGGGGTGATTCGCAGCGATCGCGTTGGCAATCTCTTTCAGCAATACGGTTTTACCGGTTTTAGGCTGAGCGACGATCAGACCGCGCTGTCCTTTACCGATCGGAGCGAACATATCTACAACTCGGGTAGAAATGGTAGCTTTTCCATTACCGGTAATATTGAATTTCTCATTCGGAAACAGAGGAGTCAGGTGATCGAAAGGAATACGATCCCGGACTGCATCGGGAGTTTTCCCGTTTATTTTTTCCACCTTGATCAAAGGAAAATACTTCTCTCCTTCTTTCGGCGGCCGTACCGTTCCTTCTACGGTATCTCCGGTTTGCAAACCGAACAACTTGATCTGGCTTTGCGAAACATAGATATCATCGGGAGAGTTAAGGTAATTGTAATCCGAGGAACGCAAAAAGCCATATCCATCGGGCATAATTTCCAATACACCCGAATTCAGAATAATACCTTCGAATTCATAATATTTATCGCGCTTATCAAACCGCATCCGGTTCGGATTAGTATTTCCGTTTCCATTTCCAATCGCAGGTTCCTGACGGTTTTCCTCATACCGGTTTTCCTGTACTTCTACTAATTCCGGTTGTATCGTATCGTTTTCGCGTTCACCTTGGTAATCGTAATTTTCTTTATCGAATTCTTCTTCGATCACATCTCCGAAATCCAGATCTTTTTCTATGATATCCTCATGTACAAAACGATTAGCCCGCTCTTTTGGGGGATTATTCTGAGGCTTCCGGGCAAATTCTTTACGTCCTCCGCTCCATTTTTCTTCGCGGTTATTTTGATTCTGCCGGAAATCTTCGCGGCGGCGTTCTTCTTTTTTAGGTTCTTCCTGTTTTAGAGTTTCCTTTTTTACTTCTTCACGCAGCGGTTCCTCGTTCTTTATCTCTTCGCTTTTCACCTCTTCCTTCTTTACTTCTCCTTTTTTCTTCTCTTCGCGACGGGCGAATTTTTGTACCCCACCTTTAGAGTCACCTACTTTCTCTACTCCGGGACGAACTACCCGGATTCTCGGTTTTTTCTCTCTTTTTTCAACCGGAGCAGCGGCTTCGGGAGCAGCAGGCTCTACAACAGGTTCAGACTGAGCAGCCACTAAAGCCTGCTGATCCAATATTTTATAGATTAGTTCTTGTTTTTTATAAGACTCTACTCTTTTGATATTTAACGTTTTAGCAATCTGCCGCAAATCTGCCAGCAATTTGTCATTTAGTTCCAGAATGTCATACATAGAAATGATGCTATGGATTTTATTGATTTGTAAGTATAATCATCCGCACAGAGTCGGATGGAATTGAAATATATTGCAAAAATAGAAATAAAATCAATATCTCCCAAAAATTATTTCATAAACTTTAGCATGGAGTATAGCAATTGAATCACGATCTCTTATTCGTAATGAACAAAAATAGTTCTAAAATAACCATAAGCTTAGAAAAATCCGGGAGAAATCATTAAATTTGTGCGATAAATAAATTAAAAAATGGAAAGATTATTGATTTTTGGTTTGGGTGGACAAGAAATTCTTTTTATTGCGTTGATTGTGTTGTTACTTTTCGGAGGCCGGAAAATACCTGAATTGATGAAAGGTTTGGGGAAAGGAGTAAAAAGTTTCAAAGACGGCATGAATGGCGTTGAAAATGATTTGAATCCCGATAATAACGATAAAAAGTAATTCTCAACTTTTAAAAGCATGCAGGAAGCAAATGAGAAAGAGATGACTTTCTGGGATCATTTGGATGAACTCAGAAAGGTATTTTTTCGTATTGCCATAGCCGTTATCCTTTTGGCTTGTATAGCTTTTCTGAATAAAGAATTACTTTTCGATATCGTCCTGGCTCCACAGCAGTCGGATTTTATTCTCTATCGTTTTTTCAACCGACTGGCGGCCGATTTTTCCATGCCTTCCCTGCAAGTAGAAGACTTTCATGTAGAGCTGATCAATATCCAGTTGACCTCACAATTCATGATTCATATGAGCACTGCGTTTTATGCCGGTTTGTTGCTCGCTTCTCCTTACATCATTTATTTGTTGTTCGGTTTTATCAGTCCGGCCCTACATGAAGCCGAACGTAAAACCTGCCTGAAAATTATGATTCCGGGGTTTTTCCTATTTATTACCGGCATCTTGCTCAATTATTTCGTGATCTTTCCGCTTTCTTTCCGTTTTTTGGCAACCTATCAGGTCAGTGAACTTGTAGTCAATAAAATATCGATCTCTTCCTACATCAGCAGTTTTACCATGCTCTCGTTATTGCTGGGAGCAGCTTTTGAAATCCCTATTATCGCTTATTTTTTGTCTAAATTAGGACTGATCACCGCTCCCATGCTGAAACAATACCGGAAATATGCTTTAGTGGGTATCCTGGTCATAGCAGCGATCATCACCCCAACTTCGGATGTCTTCACTTTATTACTGGTCTCTATACCTCTCTATTTCCTATATGAACTCAGTATTCAAGTGGTAGGCAGAAGCCGGAAGAAAAAATAGAGAGCGGCAGACTCCTCCTGTAAATAAAAAGTCCTGAAGAATCTTCAATTCTCCAGGACTTTTAGTTAAAAGCCATTCAATAATATTCAACTTATTTCTTAGCTACTTTAATTCCATAAGAACAGAATAACAGGTAAGCAGTACAAATAGCAATAATAGTAACTGAACCACCTTGTCCGCCGACAGCATCGGCACAGATCCCCATCAATGGAGGAGCGATAGCACCACCGGCAACCCCCGTAATCATCAAACCGGAAATTTCGTTCGCTTTTTCGGGACGTGCCTGAATAGCCATAGAATAAACCACGGCGAAGATACTGGAAGCCGCGAAAGCGATAATACAAACCAAAGTAAGAATTGCAGCCTGGCCGGTAGCGAACCACAACCCACAAACCGCAATCATAGCAATGATCATATTGATCCGGAAATAGCCTCTTTCAGATAATTTGGCCAACAGGAAAGCACCACAAAAAGTACCTATCGTACGTGCAGCAAAATACCAACTTGTACCGTATCCTGCACTTTCGGTAGAAATCCCCGGAACTCGTTCGAGTAACAATTTCGGAGTCAATGTATTCATTCCCACGTCCAAGCCAACGACACACAAAATACCAAAAAATAACAATAAAATTTTATTATCTCCCAGCAATTTTAAAGTTGCAGGAAAAGAGGAGGTTTCTCCTTCGACCTTCTCTCTCTGAATCGGAGTCAGGAACAACCAAGCGGAGGAAATCAAAGTAACCACGGCATAAATCGGGAACATCAGCGCCCAGTTTCCTAAAGCAGCCGAACAATATCCAGCCAAAAGCGGTCCGACAAAGGAAGAAATGGCTTTTACAAACTGCCCTGCCGTCAAACTACTGGTCAACCCTTTTCCCTGTACAACGTTCGCCAATAACGGATTCAAAGATACCTGCAGAATGGTATTACCGATTCCCAATAAGGCAAACGCAACATAACAGGAGGTTTCACTGAAATCAATGAAAGGCAATACCATGCCGGCGAAAGTGAACAGCATACTCAATAATACTGTATTTTTTCGTCCTATCCGGTTCATTAACATGGCTGTAGGTACAGACAAGATAAAAAACCACAAAAATACCATTGACGGCAAAAAGCCGGCTTGTGTTTCGGTCCACTGGAACTGCTCCTTCGCATAAGTTACAGAAATCCCCACCAAATCACAGAATCCCATAATGAAAAAACCGAACATTACGGGCAAGATGTAAATAAACTTGTTCTTTTGTTCCATTCTGTTAAAAATTAAGTGTAGTTTCAAATTTTATCCCCCTATTTCCTATACCGGAATACAGGGATAAGTATTTGGTTTTATAGATTATTCAGTAGTGAAATCTTTTTATTCTCCACCAGGTTCACAATCAATTCCCCGAACAAGGTATTCGTCCAGGCGAACCAATGCCGGGTGAATTTAGTCGGATTATCTTTGTGGAAAGATTCGTGCATAAATCCGGTACCACCGTCTGTATCTCTCAGCATCCGGATACATTGACGTATTTCACCGTCATTGTCCGCAGTAAATGCACGCATAATAATACTCATCGGCCAAATCATATCGTAACCGATATGAGGGCCACCGATTCCTTCGCCTGCTTTTCCTTTGAAAAAGAAAGGATTATCCTGACTCCAGACCAATTTACGGGTATTCCGGTAAACCGGATCTTTCGCAGAGATAGTTTTCAGGTAGGGCATCGCCAGCAAACTAGGCACATTGGCATCGTCCATAAAGTAGTTGTTACCGAAGCCATCGATCTCGAAGGGATATACTTTCCCATATTTCGGATGGTTTACGATAGCATATTTATGGATAGCGGCCTGCACTTCGTCGGCCAAAGCCATACACTGTGAAGCAAAAGTACTGTCACCCGACACCTTATTCGAAATCTCGGCCAATTGTTTCAATGAGGCAACGGCAAACATATTCGAAGGAATAAGGAAACCGAAAGTCGTTGCATCATCCGAAGGCCGGAAAGAAGAAACGATCAATCCCACCGGATTGACAGGGTTTCCCCAACCGTCATTATTCAAGGTATCCAGTTGTCGTTCGGTCTTCCGTTGGAATTTATAAGGTCCGTGTCCGTCTTTCCGCTGTTGTTCCTTAAACGTTTGCAGCACCAACGCCATCGATTTTTTCCATTCCTGATCGAAAACACTGGTATCACCGGTCACTTTCCAATATTGATAAGCCAGCCGGATCGGATAGCACAGGGAATCGATTTCCCACTTCCGTTCGTGCACATACGGCTTCATCTCGGTAAGGTCGGTCGCCCATTCGCTCGATTCCGCTCCATGAGTAAAACCGTTGGCATAACGGTCGATCTGGATTAACTTGGTCTGCCGATTAATCACTCCTGCAATCAACAGACGTAATTGTTCATCTTTCTTACACAAAGCTACATATGGCCACACCTGTGCTCCTGAATCCCTCAACCACATGGCATCGATATCTCCTGTAATCACGAAAGTATCGGGTTTACCGTCGATCATCTTAAAATTAACAGTAGTATCCAATGTATTCGGGAAACAATTTTCAAACATCCAGGCCAGTTTCGGATCTTTCAATTTCTTTTTCGTTCCGGCGATCACTTCTTCAACGGCCTTTGAAGTAAAATGACGTTCTTCGGGTTTCGGACGTTGGCATACATAACCGTCGGCAGCTGCAGAAGCACCGCTTCCCTGTCCGTTATTTCCCATCATAGCCTTCAAAGGGGAACCACTCATCGCCGCAGCAGCTATAGCCAAGCCGCTTTTCTTAATAAAATCTCTCCTTGTTACCATATGTAAAAATTATAATTCAAAATACACCAATCAAACGATGGCGAAAGATATTCAAAAAAAAGTTAGAAATACAATCTTTCTATATTTTTTAAAACATATTTTGTATATTCATCTCCCTGAACAACCACACCTCTACGGTTCTGATTTCCAAAATTATTCTACACTTATTCTATATTTCGCCCCCGACGTTCACTCATAAACCCGAAGGTTTATTCAAGCGGACAGAAAGCGGTAGAGGTACACCTAAATAAGGTATTCCGTCCTTATCCCATTCGATCTTTTGCAAACGGGGTGTTCTGGAATCCCGGGAACCGGCAGGGTCGTTTTCTACACTTCGGGCGTCGTATAAAAGATAATCCTCTTTCCCGTCAGGTGAAGGGATAAAACTGACATGTCCCGGTCCGTATACCTTATTTTCCGGACACTGTTTAAACACAGGGCGGGTTGATTTCGTCCAGGAATCCGGATCCAGCAAATCGCTGTCGGCATCGGCCATCAACATTCCTACCGCATAAAAACAAGTCCAGGTACCACTGGCAGAATAAAAGATGAAAATCTTATCCCCTTTCCGGCTTTTATAAAACTGAGGGGATTCGTTCACATAAATCGTATATGCCGTTTTACTTCCATCCGGATTGATCCATTGGCGTTCCCATTCGAACTCGGGCTTCGAAAGTAAAACCCGGTCGGATTCCAGGGTCCAGGGATTTTTCATCTTAGCGATATAAATGCATTGGTGTTCGGTACTCACCCGACGGGACTGCCAACCGGACCAGGTCATATACCATTCTCCCCGGTGTTCGAAGACATTCGGATGGATCGCCCAATTGTTATTCTTATCCGTACTGATCCGTCCTTTCAACTCGAATTCACCTTCGAAAGGATCTGCCGAACTATTCTCCAATACGAATAATTGATGATTATCCATATTATCGTCGGAAGCAGCATAATACACATACCATTTGCCTGCAATGGGATGAATTTCAGGTCCCCACAGATGATGAGCATTAGACGGATCTTTCGGTATCCAGATCACTTTATGCTCCGCATGTTCCAAATCCGTAATATCCCGGGTACGCCACAATTCCAACCGATCGACCGCCTCCTGCATGTAATAATACCAACCATCGTAATAATTCGCCCAACATTGAGCACCTTCCGTTTTCAGCGGATTTACAAATGTATTTTCTTGCTGTATATTCTCCTCCTCTTTTTTTTCAGACTTTTTATCCCGGCAAGCTCCTAGCATTACCATAGCCAGAAAAAAAATCAATACATTTTTTATTCTTTTCATCTTTTTACTAATTTTTATTGCAGCTATTGTATATTACAAAGTAATCTATTTTTTTTAAAGGAAAATAGCAATCTCTATTCTTTTTTTTACAAAATCTGACCATGCACACGTTTGTATAAAATACATAATCTACTAAATACCAACAGATTAACTAAATATATCCGACTCTAAAAATCAAAGAATAAATAGAGAACAATTTCCTGCTCTTGCAGAATCCAAAATCAATTGTTTACTTTGTAAAAACAGTTTTAAACCACTAAGATGTACCTATGAAAATCATACTTAGTTTGTTTTTCGTGCTTTTACATTCCGTACTATCTTATGCTTACAATCAATTTTCTTTTGTCAAGTATCAGGTAGAAAACGGACTGTCTCACAATACAGTATGGTATACAATACAGGATCATCAAGGTTTTATGTGGTTCGGTACCAGTGACGGTTTGAACCGTTTCGACGGGAAAAACTTCAAAATTTTCCGCCACATCCCGAAAGACAGTACTTCTTTGGGAAATAATATTGTCCGGACCATTTTCGAAGATGAAAGACAAAATCTTTGGGTAGGTACAAACCGGGGAATATACATTTTCAATTCACAGCAGGAAGAGTTTGAATTTTTCGACAATAAAACGGAAGACGGAGTATTAATCAGTAGTAATGTTTACGATATAGAGCAGAGCCACGACGGCTCAATCTGGATAGCTACTTTCGGACAGGGATTGTTTATCTATACTCCCCAGACCAACACTCTGATTCAAAATACACAACATTCTTCTTTTATCAAATCCATTACCTCCTCCGGTTCAGGGGATATGTACATCGGCACCCGGCAGGAAGGAATCATTTGTTTCGCCCCTAACGGAATCTATAAACGTTCCTTTTCTCCCGACCTCCAGACTACGGAGCAAAATAACGAAACCAATGCACTTTATTACTACAACGATACCTTATGGTTCAGTCTCGGCACCAACAGCCTGAACATGCTGGATTTGAAAAGTAATCGAATACATACTTTCCCCACTCAGTTCGGCACGACCAATGTGACCAATATCCGTAGTATTCTTGTGTATTCGGATACCGAATTACTCGTAGGAGCGGACAACGGGCTGTACCTTTTCAACCGGACGACCCACCAGTTTTTACGAATGGACGATCCTTCGAATCCGAAAAGTCTGAGTGATCAGTCTATTTTCAATATCTTCAAAGACCGGGAAGGCGGTATCTGGATTTCCACCAACCTGGGAGGGGTGAATTATCTGCCCCGTAACCTGAAACCTTTCCAATCTTATTTTCCCCGTTATCAATCGGGATCTATCTCCGGTAAAGCCATCAGTGAATTTTGTGAAGATGCACAGGGAAATATCTGGATAGCTACAGAAGACGGTGGTTTGAACTATTTGAACACGAAAACAAACCAGATTAAGAGCTATCTGCCGGGAGCCCGGGGAGCCAGTATCAGCTATCACAATATCCATGCTTTATTCCTCGACGGCCCGAAATTATGGATAGGCACTTTTTCAAGAGGCCTGGACATCCTGGATCTTACCACCGGACGGGTCGTCAATCATCAGCATACGCGCGGAGATATCCGAACCATCAGTGACAACAGTATTTACTCCATATACAAAGACCGGGAAGGTACTATCCTGATCGGAACAGCCTGGGGATTAAACCGTTACAATTCATCCACCGGGGATTTTTCACTCATCACCGATGTCGGAACCACTTCCCACATCTACGACATCCTGGAAGACAGCAGAAACAATCTGTGGATTGCGACTTATAATACCGGCCTTTTCCGCTATCATTACCCGGATAAGAGCTGGACACATTACAACTATAACCCCGACCAAAAAGGATCTGTAACCAGTAACAGTATCATCACCATTTTCGAAGACAGCCGGCAGAACATCTGGTTCGGGACAGAAGGAGCCGGTTTGTGTACATTCGATTACGACACCGAAACTTTTGCTTCTTTCGATCCGGAAAACCAGGTATTGCCTAATCCGGTGGTTTATGCCATCGAAGAAGATAAAGCCGGAAATTTATGGATAGCCGGAAATGCCGGATTATTATCGATCAATCCTCAGACCCGGAAATGGAAACTATATACGCAAGCCGACGGGTTGCAAAGTAACCAGTTCAATTTCCATTCTTCCCTGCATGCTCACGACGACAAGCTCTATTTCGGCGGAATCAACGGATTCAACTGTTTCTATCCCGAAGATTTCCGGGAAAATACTTATATACCGGAAGTAGTCATCACCCGGTTCAGCCTTTTCAATCAGGAAATAGGGCCCGATACTCCTGACTCCCCTTTATCCCGGTCCATTACTCAAACTTCTGCGATTACGCTGCCCTACGATCAGAATACCTTCAGTTTTACTTTTGCTTCCCTCAGTTATCAGGCTCCGGACAAGAATGAATATGCCTATATGCTGGAAGGAGTCGATAAAGAATGGATCTATACCGATGGTAAAAATGAAGCCTCATACACCAACCTCCAACCGGGAGATTATGTTTTTCGGGTGAAAGGTTCGAACAACGACGGCTTATGGAATACCGAAGGTTCCTCGATCAGTTTACAGATTCTTCCCCCTTTCTGGAAAAGCAGCTGGGCTTATCTGTTTTATACCATTTTAATCTTATTCCTGGGAGTTATGACTTTCAGATCCTGGTCCAAGCGGGTGAAGAAGCAACACGAAGAATTACTGAAACAATACAGACAACAACAGGAAAAAGAAACCTATCAAACCAAAATAAACTTTTTCACTCAAGTAGCCCATGAAATCCGTACTCCGTTAAGTTTGATCAAAATGCCTCTGGAAAGTATTATCCAATCCGGCGACGGCAATGAAGAGACGAGGAAATACCTCACTACCATGAATCAAAACACGGACCTTTTACTCAACCTGATCAACCAACTGCTGGATTTCAGGAAAACAGAGACAAATGAATTCAAACTCAAACTGAGAAAATACAATTTAAACGAATTACTTCACAACATAGTAAGTCGTTTTGCCCCGGCAGCCCAGTTAAAAAATATCGCCCTGGATGTCCAATTGCCCGTAACTCCTTATATCGGCTGTGCGGATGAAGAAGCACTGACAAAGATCATCAGCAATCTCTTGAGCAATGCCCTGAAATATGCCCACGATAAGATCGAAGTGACATTACAAACCGAGCAGGAATATTTCGAGATCCGGGTATCCGACAACGGTCCGGGCATTCCCCGTTCGGACAGGAAAAGAATTTTTGAAATCTTCTATCAAACGGACAACAGCCGGGGCGGAACCGGAATCGGCCTGCCTTTAGCCAAGTTGCTGGCAGAAAAACATGGCGGCAGACTTTATCTGGACGAACAAACACAGAAAACTACATTTATTATCCATATTCCTCTGTTGCAAGAAAATACCCAAGAAGACGATCAGGTAAAACTGGAACTGTTGACCTCTCCGGTAAGCGATACGGGCAAAGAACTCCAGACTCTTGAAGGGAAAGGCAGCTATAGTATTCTTTTAACAGAAGACAACACCGAATTGCTGAGCCTGACAGCCGAACAATTGAATAAATATTACCGCATCCTGATGGCCCGGAACGGGAAAGAGGCACTCGTCATTCTAAAGGAAGCAAACGTCGATCTGGTAGTCAGCGATATCATGATGCCGGAGATGGACGGTTACAGCCTGTGTGAAAGCATCAAGAACAACCCTCAATATTGTCACATTCCGGTTATCCTTTTAACCGCCAAGACTACGACCGACGATAAAATCAAAGGACTTCAATACGGCTCGGATGCTTACATCGAAAAACCTTTCTCTGTACAACATTTGAAGACTCAAATAGACAATCTGTTGCAAAACCGTCAGAAACTACGGAAGCTTTTCGCTTCTTCACCTTTGGTTACAGCCGAAACGATGGCTATTTCGCCCAAAGACAAAGAATTTATCGAACGTCTGGATGCTGAAATTCAAAAGAACCTGCAGGAACCGACTTTCTCTATCGACACACTGGCAGAAATCATGTGTATGAGCCGTTCGAATTTCTATCGGAAAATCAAAGGGATCTCAGGTATGTCGCCCAACGACTACCTGAAGACAATCCGTTTGAAGATGGCTGCCGAATTGCTTTTACAACAGGAATACCGGATCAACGAAATCTACGAATTGGTCGGGTTCAGTTCTTCTTCTTATTTCACGAAATGTTTTAAAGAACAATTCGGAGTTCCCCCGAAAGAATTTTTGAATAACGCTAAAAACAATGCCGGAAATAAATCGTCAGAAATAGTAACACGGACATGAAAATCAGTTGATTTTCTATCGTTGCAATCCTTTTTACAGTCTGCAGCCCATATCCGGCAGGATATTCCGGTCAATCTGTTCATCGGCACTTCCGGATACAACGGTCAGGTAGATCCGGAGCAAACCGACAGAGGGAAAAACTTTTACCCTCAAAGTCGAAGGCCGGCATTCCATAGAGGTTCCTATCCGGAAAATAGAACCGAACGGGTTACGAATCGACAATATCCAGCTCGAACATGCTGAAATTGTCCGGGGAGGAGAATTGATTTTTAAATATTAGGGCTATATTTGCACTACTAATTAAATCACAAGATCATGAAAAAAGACGTCGCTTTAGGGATTGACATCGGTGGTACCAACACCGCTTTTGGTTTTATCGACAGAGAAGGGAACTACCTTACAGAAGGGAACATCCCGACAGCTAAACATGAAGATATCAACGATTATCTGAAAGAATTATATCTGGAAATCGAAAAAGTACTGGATCCTATCCGCCAGGAAGTCAACTTTGTAGGAATCGGAATCGGAGCACCCAATGGTAATTACTTCAAAGGAGCGATCGAATTTGCACCGAACCTGCCTTGGCACGATGTCATTCCTTTGTGCGATATGATGAAAGAATACTATCCCGAACTGCCGGTTTATCTGAACAACGACGCCAAAGCTGCAGCTATCGGTGAAATGATTTACGGCGGTGCCCAAGGGATGAAAAATTTCATCATGGTCACTTTAGGTACCGGTCTGGGTAGTGGATTCGTAGTCAACGGCGAATTGGTTTACGGACACGACGGCTTTGCCGGAGAACTCGGTCATACCATCGTTTCTCCCAACGGCCGCCAATGTGGTTGCGGACGTAGCGGTTGTCTGGAGACCTATGTATCTGCCACGGGAGTAAAACGCACCGCTTATAAAATGATGGCTAAATATAACTATCCGAGCGAATTGAGATCCATCCCTTTCAATGAAATGAATGCGAAAATCGTAAGCGAAGCTGCACAAAAAGGCGATATGATCGCTATCAATACTTTCAAATATACCGGAAAAATGCTGGGTGAAGCTTTGGCCAACGCCGTTGCCATCACCAGCCCAGAAGCCATCTTCCTGATGGGAGGCCTGGCCAAAGCCGGCGACCTGCTTTTCGAACCGGTAAAAGATCATATGGAAATGAATCTTTTGAAGATTTATAGCAATAAAGTCAAAATCTTACCTTCTAAACTGACTAAGAATGTCGCCATTTACGGAGCTGCTGCTTTAGTCTGGAAAGAGCTGGAAAAATAAACTTCGAATCCTGCGGGTCAGGCTAAAACCTACCCGCAGGATTTTAATAATCAATCGAATAACCATAGCAAGGCAATTATAAGTAACCACTTCAACACCTTTTCCTCCCAATCTGTTTCCCTGCATTTCCCCCTATAACGATAGACAATCTGTATCTCTGTTATTGTTGAATTTTGCTTTTGTCGTTTTATTCCGGCCATATTCCTCAGACTTTGAATTGCAATTACAGTCGTCATTCTACTACTGTAATAATAATACAAAAATATACGACAAGTATAATCGTTATCATAGTGTACGGCCACATAATTTTCCCCTATATCCCCCCTATTCATTCTCAAAAGCTTACAATCAACCATTTTTCTTTCGCAGATAAGCGATCAGGCTTTGGCGTAATTCGTCCATAAATTTAGTCAGCTGTTCTCTCTCCTTCAATTGGTACATCAGCGAATCATAATTAGCCGGGAAATCGAGTCCCAGACAATCGGCCAAAAAACGCACCGTACCGATTTGTGTGACACTTTTACTATCACCTTCCAATTTTCCGGAAGCCAGCAAAGACAACGAAAGTTCCAACAATTCTGTCGGAGTCAATCTCAATTTATACTCCTGTTTCAGAAACGATTCGCGACAATAAAACAATTTTTGCTGACGTTCCAGGGAGGTATGCTGTAAAATCAGATAACGGGCGATCGTTTCCCGGGTAACTGCAGGCAAATCGTTCAGGGCAAGCAGGGCTCCCTGCTCGCGGATTGTCAGATACCGATGGGTCCAGCCAAAATTGTCGTCATAACGATACAATTGATTAAACTGGTTAAAGCGTTCCATAATCACTTTCATCAACACCGGATCTTTACCGGCCCGTTCGACCCAATCCGCTAAAAACGAAGTGCACATAATCTCCCCGATCATCAAATGACTGTTAAAGTCACTTATACTCCGGGCTTCATTAAACCAAACCTGATCTGTTTCCTCTTTATGAATAGTCACATCGGCATGCATAAGATTCTGCAAATAGACCAGTACTAAATTTAAAACTTCCATCTGAGTGTTCCTGAATATTCTCCTGAGATAACTTATGATGTCGTTTACCCCGGTAAACGACATTGTCATACCTCCAAAAGAATTCAAATTTATCGTACCGGAAAGTTTAGTTTATAAAATCTATAAAGTTCATAGCCCCTACGACACTTTTCAACAATCCCCAGCGATGTCATCCCGAACAAAATCCCGAAAGATACTATACCGGAGTCGATGAACTTTAAGTGCCGAAGCACAACTTTATAAACTTAAAAAACTAAATTAAAACGGCACGTTTTAATCATTTTTCAAGTAATCTTTTTGCCGACTTAGAAAAAACGCTTCCCTCCGAACTGATGGAATAAACACCCTCAGCCTACAACTATACAACAGTTGCAAATTTAATAGAAATATTCCTATTAACAATAAATAATATAAAATTCAATTACAAAATTTCTGATTCTCTCAAAATGATTTACACAACCTAGTGTAATTAGTATATAAAAAGCTTATTAAGTCTTTGAACCTTGCTGATACTTTTTTACAGCTGTTGAAACGAATGACCGGAACCGGAGGTTTCGTCAAGAGGATAGCGACAGAGACCAGAAACTTTATAAACCGATTTAAACCAACTTCTATTTCAGCTTCATTCCCCGGATAACAAAAGTTTTATCACACATTCTTCCTTAATTTACGGGTAATTGGAAATCTATATCTCGCTACCGATACATCGTTCGTACAATTACTAGCAGATGTCGGTATAAACAGAAAAAGGTCCCCGGAAAATTGCACCAATCCCCAGGAACCCTTTCTCAAATTAGGATAACACAAAAAGTTCTTTATTTCATCAGCTCCTTTTTCAACATCGGCATAAAATAACCACCGACAACAGAACGAGCCTGGAATCCGACCTGTTTAGCATCGGGTGTTTCGTGCCAATCGCTGATAGGCACACGGCTGCCCGTTTCGTTCGCATATTTATACACCGGAGCGATAAATTTCTGCATCGTCACAACATCCGGTGCCATCGTAGCCGTCCACATGATCCAATCGGATTTCGTATACGTACGGCGAGAATCCAAAGGTAATCCATAAAGATTCTGTTTGGTGAGATAATAAGCGATCTCTTTCTGAGCGACTTCTTTCGGAAAGATATTCAATCCCAGTAATTCATCCCATACCAGGTTGTATTTCTGACTCCAGGTACCGGCTTTATCGAAGGTCAATTTATAATGATCTCCGTCTGCAGCCATTTCTACCCATTTGCCGGCCATCTCTTTGGCTGCCTGAGTATATTTCTCAGCGATATCCTTTTTACCCAGCATTCCGGCCATTTTACCGTATCCGGCAATTCCCATAATCGCTTTGATCGAAAGATTGGCATTATGAGCAAAATGTCCGGCAAAGTCGTCCGTACAAAGCTGATTTTCAGGATCCAATCCTTTTTCCAATAAGAAATCAGCCCAAGTAGTCAACATATCCCAATGTTTAGCTGCATAATCCGCATTTCCTTCTTTATGAGCGATAGCGGTAGTCAGAATCAGCATATTTCCGGTTTCTTCCACCGGCATATCTCCACCGTAAGTCTGGCCGTTAGCCAAAGGATAGGTCCCCACATCGTGAGCGGCAAAAGGTTTACTCCATTTTCCGCTTTCACTGTATTCGAAAATGAAATTCATCAAGCCTTTAGCCAATTCGACATTGTATTTTAAGAATAAAGGTGATGAAGGATAGGTAATATCTACCGTACCGATCGAACCATTACTGAAATTTTCTTTCGAGAAGAACATCAGTTCCCCATTTCCGTTCGCCACCAATTTATGGGCGGCAATAGCCTGACGGTAAACCAAAGCACACAGCTCGGCATACTCTTTTCCTCCACAGGCAGCAGCTTCGTCCATCAGTTCACGGTCGAAACGATCGCAACGACTCAGTATAGTCCGGTAGTCTTTCTCAGCTGCAGCAAACTCCTGTTCGATCGTTACCTGACCGTTTTTCTTCCAATAAGGCATCAGATTTTTACCGAAATACTGGATAGAATACAAATCATCGTATCCGATCAATACATGCCCGGCCACTTTATCGGTCCCTACTTTTCCTAAATCCTCACTATAAGCCAGAGCAATCATCTCTTTATTCATATTTCCGGACAAATTACGATCGGCGGTATTTTCCACTTTTCCGTTAGCAGCAAATGCTTTTTTAGGAGTATAATAATCGGCGATCATCATAGCCGAACGATCCGAGGTATTTCCTACAAGATAAAAATATCCCCAATCGATACGCAAGTCGTCTCCCCGTTTGGCAAGTACCGGTTGTTCTTTCGTCCCCGCTTTCAGGAAGGTCTGTCCGTTCTTTTCCAACCGTTCACAAACCACCGGCTGACCGGTTTCGTTAACCGCCCACTGCGGAGTGGCTTCGATATACACCTGCACATCGTGTTGTTGTCCGTCTTTCGAGACTACTTCATAAGAAATATAATTTACCGGCCGAGCCATCAGATACAGATCGTCACACAACAGAGGTGCGGTAAAAGTCACATCCAACTGCACAGGTCCGGCTTCGAAAGCATACAGAGTCTGAGTAGGTAATACCATTGCAGACACCTGTTCAGCCTCCTGATCAAAGAACGTCTTATCGGGCTCCTTCACATACAATCCGAAATCCACATAACCACCGCCGGTTTTGTTTTTACAATAAGCAGCGATCACATTCTTTCCCGGTTTCAGGGTTTTCTTCACTTCGTCTTTCAATTCGGCCACAACATTATTGTGCCATTCATATCCGGTTTTTACAACCTGTTTCCCATTGATGTACAGTTCAAAGGTATCGTCATGAGAATATTTCAGGAAAACATCGGCATCCGACAAATCCTGATTCAGATCGAACTCCCGGCGCACCCAGATATCTTTGGTGGTCCACTCGGTACCCAGAAACAACATTTCAGGCGTACCGAAAGCCGCTTTTCCTTTCGTCCATCCTTTGGGATTGAAATCGACTTTTTCCCAACCTTTCTTCGGTTCTTTCAACGTATAATTTCCTTCCCAAGCCTCTACGGAAGCCATATCCACAATGGGATACAAGGGCAGATTTTCTTTTCCCATAAAACGATAACTCTTTCCATCCACCCGTACCACTCCGATCAACGGATGATTTTTACCGGTCCAGTGTTTTACAGGACTATCATACAAATTATCGGTTGTCGACCAGGCAGAAGTATAAGGGTCGATAGTCACCAGCGGATAAGCCGGAGCACGCAAATCGCTCTTCGGTTTTTCAGCTTCGGTACACGCGGTAAGCAAACAACTTGCCCCCAACACTAAATACAGTAATTTTCTCATTTTCATTTCAATCATTTCAAAATTATAGCATATTTCTACTTTCCCTGATCTCACCATTCCTCGCGTATATTTCCATCTTTATCCCTGAAAACCGTGCGGTCATTCGTAAATGTACCTTCGAATCTTCTATGATAAGGATACCCTTCGGGAGAAGTGTAAGTATAGCTGTAATTCATCTTCAGGGTCGTCGTGATCACCGATTTATTCTGTACCAATAAATCCGGAGATTCCGAAATGCTAATCCTATTCTGTGAAGCGTCACCTTCAGCCATCAAGTTGATTTCCGGAGTCATGGCAGTATAACTCAATGTACTGTCGCTATTGACCGTTACCTGAATCACATACTTGTCCCGATCCGTATCCGTTTCGTAAACCCCACCGGCATACATACGGCAGGTGTTGTAATTCAAAGTCGACAAAGTCAGATCCGTTGTCCAAGCCGTATAATCATCATTGTCTCCGGAATTATACACCTTTGCACCTGAGGGCGTATAGACATAAGAAAAATTATTCAGAATATTCAAATGAAACAAAGCCTTTCGGTATTTCGGCTCACCTACTTCATAATCCGACACGGAAGAAACCTCCAAAGGCAATACATAATCCTTGAACATATCCAGTCTGGACAAATCAAACTGAACAGACAGCAAAGCATACTCATCCCCTTTCTTAATGGTCACTTTTCCTTCATTCTCCAAAGTATAGCAATCTTCAGGTAACAACGTATAATAAAGCATAGTATCCTGGACGAAACGCTCATAATTATAATCATCCAACGTATCCGGGCATACCTTTACCTGAGCCTCTACATCTTTCGACAATACGGAAGTTCCACTGATTGAAATCGTAATTTGAGTGTTTACCGTTCCATCTTCCGGATATTCCACCCGCAAATCCTGGAAACCGTTCTCCGCAATCACCACCCGCTTGACAAACAGCTCATCGGGAAGATCATTGTTGCAAGCAGCAACCGTCATTCCCAATATGTACAAAAATAACAGTCTGTATTTCATCATCTTCATCATATTTAAATTAAAAATTAGCGTTCCCATCCCGGATTCTGCTGCAATTTAACATTCCGGTCCGTTTCGTTCTTAGGAATCGGCCACAAATACATCTTATCCATCCATCTCTTCTGCACCCGGGATATGACAGTCTCTTTATAGAAATCCTCTCTCTTGCTGGAAGTGATATTGATATTGAAGCCCTTGATCGGTCCGACTTCCTCTGTAGGAGCATCTTTCCAGCGACGTAAATCGAAATAACGGGCACTTTCGGCGAACAGTTCGATCTGGCGTTCCCGTTTCAGAGTAACTCTAAATTGAGCCGCATCGTCATAATTGTCAGCATCCGGCAAACCGGCCCGGAAACGCACCTGACTGAAAGCACTACGCATTTTCTCCACATTCCGGCTCACGGTAACAGTCCCTCTCCCGTCGTAAGTCGGGAAAGAATACTCCTGAGTAAGTTCATTCAAAGCTTCGGCATACCATAACAATACATCAGCATAGCGAATGGTCGGCTCCACTTTATAAGTCTGATAGACAGCCCCGGAAGTCTGCCAGGTATCATCCGGATGATAATATTTAAACAGACCGATTCCCGTAAAAGGACAAAATTCGGGTTCGCTGGAAGTTTTCCCATTTTCTCCCCCCCGATAATAATTACAAGGCTTGTTTTGAATATCTACAGTGCCATTCTGGTTTTTATATGCATTTTCGCTCTCCCACACACAACCGTTAAAGGAAATCGAGGCATAGAAACGAGGCTCCCGGTTTCCAAAACGCCGGCTCACCTGATATTTTTCCTCAGAAGCGCGATTAACAAACTTATAAACACTATCTGCATCGTCTGCAGTAATAAAACCGTCTTCATGATAAGGATAGCCCTCACTGGCATTGTCCTTATCCCGGCCATCGAACATATAATAAGCATCTACCTGTTTCAGACTAACGGCATTCGTATTCCAACCGTCCCAACCGCTATTGTGGGGATAAGAATGTTTTACCAGATCGATCAGATCTTCCCCTCCGGTGGCTCCTGCATTATTAAACTGTCGGTAAAAGATAAATTCCCGATTATCTTTCATATCCCGGATTGCCCCATTAAACAACTGACGATAAGATTCATACGGATCGATTCCTCCGCATCCGTAAGGAAATTCCCGAGACCGCACTTCAGCTGGGGGCAATACAGTTTCTTCACTGACTGGCACCGTATAAAGTTCATACCATCCAGTATTGATCACCTCCTCGGCGGCAGCGGCAGCCCGTGCCCATTTCCGTTCATCGTAATTCTGATTGATCAAAGGATTTCCAGCCTCATCTTTCAGTTCAAAGAGATCATGATTACCGTTATACAAAGGGCTGGCTGCATACAGCAATACCTTTGCCCGAGCGGCCAAAGCCGCCCCTTTGGTCGCCATTCCCAGATAAGCAGTACTTCTTTCCTGTTCCAAATGGATAGCAGCCTCCTCAAATTCAGCTACAATATAATCCACACATTCGTCATATGTATTACGCGGAGTAGACAATTCTTCATAACTCAGATTTATATCCAATCCTTCATCCGGAAGCAAAGGTACCGGTCCCCACTGCTTGATCAGCATCCAATAAAAATAGGCACGAAGAAAACGGGCCTGCGCTTTATAATCCTCAATCTGATCGTTGGTCAACTCCGTACATTGATCCACATTCGATATAAATGTAGAAGCTTCACGAATACCGCAATACAGATTTCCCCAACGGTCTTCATTCAGCATTTTGGAAGGACTATACTCACAATTCTGATAAGACTGACATGGAACGGTAGCGGTCCGGTCGCCATAAAACAAATCATCGGAGGCAAAATTGAAGCCACTACTCATTTTATTGCAGATCTCCCGATTAGCATCCAGACGGGAATACACTTTCCACAACCATTGTTCTGTCGTACTTCGTTTGGTGAAGACGGAATCCAGCTGATACAAGTCGTTGAAATATTGATCGACATCCAGAAAACCGTTGCAAGAGGCCAATCCCCATGAAGCGATTCCGACAAGAATATATAAGATGTATTTTTTCATATTGTTCAATTTTATGTTAGAAATTCACCGTAACGCCGACGGTCAGGTTTTTCTGAAGCGGGTATTTGGCCCCGTCACTGCTATTCAGTTCCGGATCCCACCATTTGAACTTATCCCAAATCGCCAGATTATTTCCGATAAAATAGAAACGGACATTTTCCATCAGCCATTTGCGGGTCAACTTATTCGGCAAAGTATATCCGAATTCAACATTTTTCAGACGCAGATAACGGGCATTCCGCAACCAAAAAGTTGACTCTTGGTAATTATTGGCATTTCCGTCGTAACTCAAACGCGGAAATACTGCATTTTGGCGTTCGGTAGAGGCACTACCGGAAATATCCCGGGAAATCCAGCGATCACTTTCATTGGCTACCTGTTTCAGGATATTTCCATAATCTCCATCAACAAAGGGATAAACACCCGAGCCGTTAATAAAGAAACTATTATTTCCCGATCCTTGCAACAAAACACCCAAATCAAAGCCTTTCCACTGCAAATTCAAACCGAAACCGTAAGTCAGTCCGGGAGTTTCCGTATATCCGATAGGCACCTTGTCTTTAGTATCAATAATACCGTCCCCGTTCACATCTTTATATTTAATATCTCCTGGCATCAGCGTTTCCCCGAAATCCTGTCTGGGACTATGATCAATATCAGCCTGGTCCCTAAAAAATCCAATGGCAACAAGCCCCCGGCGCTGTCCCAGCCGGTATCCCTTGGTCATCTGATAATATAAAGCATTAGCCGCTTCATCATAATCCAGCACTTCAGTTTTCGAATAGGTCAGATTACCACGTACCGTGAGAAAAAAATCTCCGAACTGATGACTGTATTTCAACGTACCGTCCACACCCTTATTCAACATCTTACCGACATTTGCCCAAGGTTGAATATTGGTATCTGCCACATCATATCCGGCTGTATAGGGAATATTCCCCCGTTTCATAAAAATTTTTTCCCGTTTGTCTCTAAAGATATCAATGAAAAAAGTAAAGTCATCGGCTACTGTCAAATCTATACCAAAATTGTGCTTTCTGGCTACTTCCCAAGTCAAACCGGAAGTTCCTAAAGTTGCAATCCGGATTCCCCCTTTATTGGTAACTCCCAAATTCCCGAAATGATAGTTACCATCATTCTGCAAAGTAGTGATATAAGGGAAACGCTTGTCGTCACTCATCTTGTCATTTCCAACCTCTCCGAAGGAATAGCGCAGTTTCAACTGGTTCAACCAGCCTACATGGTCTTTAACAAATTTCTCATTGGACACCATCCATCCGAAAGCCACAGCCGGAAAAAAACCGAAGCGCTTATTTTTTTCGAAGTTTTCAGAACCGGTATATCCGAAATTAAATTCGGCAAAATAACGTTCGTCATAGGCATAAGTAGCCCTGCCGGAGAAAGCCGCATTGCGGTATGGCACAGCCTTGAAAACATTTTCCGTAGAGTTCTCTGAGTTAAAAGCATCGCTTTTTGACTGTGCATAGAAGAAAAAGAGGGCTCCCACCCGATGCTTTTCCCCAAAAAGCCGGTCGTAACTCAGGTTGATTTCTCCGTAATAACGGCGATTGCCGTTAGATACGGTACTCTGTTCCATAGAAGTAGCCTCCGCCACCCTTCTCAATACAAGATCTCCGTGATTATCCCGATTGGGTTCGGCTTTGTAAAGCTCGGGTTGCCGCAAACGGGAAATCTCGTGATAATTGTATGCATCATAAGAAAAACGACCGTAAAACTTCAATCCTTCGGTAATAAAATTCAAATCCTGACGCAACCCCAAATTAGTTTCCACCTTGTTTTCCCATTTGGTCTTATACCCCGTCTGTGTCAGCAATACATAAGGGTTCATTGTATTTCCGGTACCATATGTCGCCCACTGTCCGGTGGAATATTTAATAGGCACGGTCAATGCCGTCAGGCGCGACAGCGACCCCCAGATATCATCCGAACTGGAACCCGGTTTGTTTTGATCTACAATCCATCCGCCGACTCCCAATTCCAAAATTGTCGTCTTCGTAATGTTGACATCCACATTCGAACGGAAATTATACCGTTTATAATTGGCATTGGTCTTATAACGGTTCAAATTATCAGTCTTATACATCCCGTCTTCATTATAATAGGCTCCGGACAGATAGTAGCGGGCAGTAGGTCCACCGCCGCTTATACTCAACATAGCCCGATAATTGTTTGTCGTATTTTTCAATACCTCATCCTGCCAGTCCACATTCGGATAAAGATCCGGATCCAGTCCATAACGGATAATATCTAATTCTTCATTGGAATACAAAGGTTCCATATTCCGGGTGAGCCGTGCCTCATTGGCCAATTGTGAATAGTTAACAGCATCGACATATTCAGGCATCCGGGTGGGACGCTGATTACCGTATTCTGCCTTGAAATTGATCTTCACTTTTCCTTCCTGACCCTTTTTGGTCGTGATCAACAAGACTCCATTGGCACCACGCTGACCGTAAATAGCCGTTGCAGACGCATCTTTCAATACGGAAAAAGACTCGATATCCTCGGCATTGATCTCGTTAAAATCGCGCTCAATTCCATCTACCAATACCAAAGCCCCGTCGTTGGCACCAAAAGTACTTTTACCCCGAATCCAGAAAGTAGAACCGTTTTCTCCTGGTTCTCCGCTCTGCTGCATGGCTATGATACCGGCGACATTACCGGCCAAAGCATTACTTAAATTAGCCGTCGGCATTTTCATTGTTTTGACATCAACAGTAGTGATCGCCCCGACAACACTGGCTTTACGCTGCACTCCGGCACCCACCACCGTCACTTCCTCCAAAGCTTCGGAGGTAACCTTCATGACAATATCGATTTTTTCACGTCCGGAAACAGCGACTTCCTGTTTGTCATAACCGACAAAACTAAATATCAATACTTCATTCGACTGAGTCTTAATTACATATTTCCCGTCCAGATCCGTCACCACTCCAAATCCAGGCTGGTTTTTCACAACCACATTCACCCCTACCAGAGTTTCTCCCTTTTCATCTCTTACTGTACCAGAGACAGTAATATCTTTCTGAGCAAACAAGCTGACCGCCATCAGCAATAAACTCACAGAAAGCATTATTTTCTTTAGGCAATTCATATTTTCTTCGCTTACAATACTTATTCTACTACAATTTTACGGATACGCTGATTGTCCCTATCGGCCACATATATCGTTCCTGTCTCTAAATCGACTGTTAGCCCTGAAGGTTGGCGGAACTGTGATTTCAAAGGTTTTCCGTCGACATATCCTTCTGTTTTCGGCTGACCGGCATAGGTTGTCACTTGAAAACTTCCGGGGGCATTCTCAACAATCCGACGAATAATGTGATTATTCCTGTCGGCCAGGAAATAATCCCCATCCGGACCGGCTACCATCTGACAAGGAGTATTCAGCCAGGCAGCAGTCCCCACCCCGTCTCGATAATCGGCATCCGCACCCAGGTTGTCGTCATGCATCTTGCCGATAATAGGTGTCCATCCCCCCAAAACTCTGGTATTCAAATTATAATCCGCCACCGCGATATAAGATCCGTTCCGCACAACAGCAAACAATTTCTTGCCATCCAGCGACCAGCAGAAATAAAGTTCTTTGCTTTCTCCCATATCTTCTCCCATATGTTCAACTTTTCCTTCTTTAAAATTATACCGATAGGTGATTCCTCTACCGAAGCTGTTGAAAAACAATTCGCCGGTAACAGGATTTACAGCCACCGTATTACATTGATTAGTACCGGTCACCACTTCGGTCAAATCCTGAAAACTATTATTACGAGTCGAAATGAAAAAAGCCGCTTTATTGACATCGCCGTCATCCTGAGCCAGAAACAAGGTATCCTGGCTCATGGAAAAACAAATAGACCGGAAACGTCCCTGACGATCCTTATTGCTTCTTCTGAAACCGGAAGTTACCTCATCTCCATTGATAATCCGCAGTCCCTGATTATCGGCTGTCCCTTCCTGATCACCTTCCAGTACATAAATCACCCCTTCGTCATCGATCGTCATATAATGAGGACAATCATAACGGGCCGCCTCATCACTGCTACCCAAACGCACTCCATCCAGCGTTTCCCGGTCACCGGTCCCGCTATAAGTGGAGACATTCTCCTGTATCTGATAACTAAATTCCGTTTTACTGGAATCTTTCCTCACCGATCCTTCTGCTCCAACCTCCACATAAATCCGTCCGGTATCCGAACGGGCAGCAACAACGGCATAAATATGATTTCCGTCACTTCCGATAATGGAGGCTTCCCTGCGGCTTTTTCCTACCATAACCTTAATAAGTTCCTTTTCTGTTCCAAAATTCCGACCACTAATGACCAATTGAGTACCCGCCCCCCCGGTATCCGGACTGAAACCGGTTATCTGTACGGGTATCCCGGGATCAAAAACCATTTTTGCCTCGTCATCCTGACAATTAGCCAAAAACAGTGCCACTAAAATCATTGGAATAAAGCACAACCTATTCCTGCATTTCGATTTAACATCCTTATCTTTCATATTTGCTATTTTTAGTGAAAAATATATAATCCACCGAAAACGTTTGACTACAATAATTAGAATCAAACATATTACTAATAATAAAAAATCGGAACAAAAGTACGTCTCTATCCAAATTTTTTAGATAAAATATGATCAAAAACTAGTAAAATTGTATCAAAAAAAAGAAATGCAAGAATTATATAAAATATTATAACACAATATTTTATCAATAATCAGACGATATTTTAATTATTTCATTCTACTTTTCAGTAAAGGCATAAAATATCCGCCGACAACCGAACGAGCCTGAAATCCACGCTGATGTCCGCTGGAAGTCATATGCCAGTCACTGATAGGCACTCTCGAGGGAGTCTCATTGGCATAACGCCACACCGGATCGACCAATTGTCCGAATACGGCCGGATCATCGGTCAGCGATGCCACCCATAGGATCCAATCCGACTTGGTGTAATCCGCCCGGTTGTCCAAAGGAACTCCGTACTTATTCGCTTTTGTCGGATAATAAGCCAATTCTTTATTATAAATATCGTCGGCAAAAAGGTCGGTTTTAAATAGTTTATCCCACACCATATTGTATTTCAGACTCCAGGTTCCGGCTTTATCGAAAGTCAGTTTATAATGATCACCGTCAGCTGCCATTTGCTCCCATTGTTGTGCCATCTGTTTCGCTTTGCCCAGATAAGTGGCAGCAATATCCTTCTTACCGAGCATTTCGGCCATCTTACCGTAAGCAGCGATTCCCATAATAGCTTTTACCGACAGGTTGGTATTGTGAGCGAAATGCCCCGCAAAATCATCGGTACAGAGTTGGTTTTCAGGATCCATTCCATGCTCGAGTAAATAATTGGCCCAGGTGGTCATTACCTCCCAATGTTTGGCAGCATAGTCGGCATTGCCATCGATCATGCAGACAGCTGCAGCCATAGTCAGCATATTACCGCTCTCTTCAACCGGCATATCCCCGCCATAGGTCTGGCCGTTAGCCAAAGGATAAGTACCGATATCATGAGCCGCAAAAGGCTTCGTCCATTTTCCGCTCTCACTGTAATAGAAAATATGATTCATCAATCCTTTCGCCAGATCGGTATTATAAACCAAAAACAAAGGCACAGAAGGATAGGAAATATCGACGGTACCGATTGAACCGTTACTGAAATTCTCCTTAGAAAGAAAAATCAGATTTCCTTCTTTATCTTCGATCAGCTTATGTGCAGCAATGGCCTGACGATAAGCCAAGGCACACAATTCAGCATATTTTTTCCCACCGACAGCCGCAGCTTTATTCATCAATTGTACATCAAAATCAGCACAACGATCCATAATGCCGGCATATTCTGTTGCAGCCGCGTTCAATTCTCCCTCGATAGTTTTATCCCCTTTCCGGTTCCAATAAGGACGCCTGTTTTCTCCGAAATATTGGATAGCATACAGGTCGTCGTATCCCAACAGAATATACCCGGAAGTTGTCTCACCCGCTACCTGTCCCAAATCCTGAGCAATGGCCAGCACTTCCAGTTCCACGGTCAAATCTCCGGATAAAGACGGATCACAACTGTTTTTCAAAGCTGTAGCCTGTTTAAACTGATTTTTCACCTCATCCGACTTTCCGATCTGTACCGTTTTACCTTTATCACAAGCCATATAGAAATATCCCCAATCGATCATCACATCGTCTCCCCGGCGTCCCAGGATTTTTTGTTCTTTAGTACCGGTCTTCAACAGATACTGACCGGCAGTCTCTTTCAACTCACATTGTACAGGCTGAAAAATGCGGTGTTGCGCCCACTGGGGAGTCGTCTCGAAATATACTCCCACTTCATGCGGTTTCCCGTCGGTAGAAGCAACCTGATAGGTAACATAATTCACCGGCCGCGACATCAGATCGAGATTATCCATCAATAAAGGAGCTGTAAAAATAACATCCAGTTTCACCCCTCCGCATTCAAAAGTATAATAAGTCTGAGTAGGCATCACATTGGCAGAAGTTTGTGTTGCAGTCCTGGCAAAAACCGATTTGTCGATTTGTTTCTCCCACAAACAGAAGTCCAGATAACCGGCAGCCACCCGGTTGTGACAATGCACAGCGATAATATTTTTTCCCGGTTTCAAGACCTTCATCGCTTCTTCGGGCAGTTGCAACTTCCGGTTATTTGCCGTCGTATTGCCACTATTCAGAATTTCCACTCCGTTGATATACATCTCACAATCATCATCGTGTGAATATTCCATCAACAGGGGTTTTCCGAGATCACTTTCATCCAGCTCCAAAACCCGGCGCACCCATACATGTTCCCCCTCCCAAACGGTTTTAGTAGCCTGTTCCCCCTCCGTACCGAAAGCACCTACTCCTTTTTTCCAGGCAATATCATCATACTCTACTGCCGTCCAATTTCCCTTCGGTTGCTCAAAGGTATAGACTGCTTCCCAAGCTTCCCTTTCAGAAGGTTTCAACAACTGTTTCATCGGGATTCTTTCCTCCCCCATAAAACGATAACATTCGCCGTCGACTTTGATCACTCCCAACATCGACATTTCACGTCCGGTCCAATGTTTCACCGGACTTCCGTACAACTCGTCACTCGTCGACCAGGCTGAAGTATAAGGATCGATAGTCACCAAAGGATAAGCCGGTGCACGTAAATCATTCTTCACAGCAGCCTTATATTCGGCTGTTTTACAACCAGCCAAACATAAAGCTGCTCCGATAGCTAATAAATTGAGTTTTTTCATGTAATTGATATTATTAATAGAATACAAGTATGATCTGCTCTACAAATAAAGCCTATTTTAAGATTTCAAAACGATAATAAATGACCAATAAATTGTAATCCTTACTCAATAGGTATTCTGGGACGGACCTTTCGTCCCAGAATACCAAAAAAGAAGTGCCTGAATCAATTCAGGCACTTCTTTCTATTCAAATAACTCCTTTTATTCGCTCATCGAATAGGGGAAAGCAGCCGCTTTCGTTCCCCGTTGGGTATTCGGTTTATCGCTCATATCGAATTGTAAAGTCACCCCCTTTATTAAATCTTCGTAAGTGAAATAGTTTTTATCATATTCCTTCTTATTCATCTTCAATTTTTTAATATAACAATTTTCACTGTTATTATCCGGAGCAGTAATTACAATTTTCTTTCCGTTCTCCAAATTCACCGTGGCTTTTCTCACGAGCGGAGCCCCGATTACATACTGATCGCTGGCCGGACATACCGGATAAAATCCCAGACTGGAGAAAACATACCAAGCCGAGGTCTGTCCGTTATCTTCATCACCGCAATAACCGTCCGGAGTAGGACGATACATTTTCTCCATTGTCTGACGTAACCAATACTGGGCTTTCCAGGGTTCTCCGGCATAGTTGTACAGATAAATCATATGTTGTACCGGCTGGTTTCCATGTGCATAGTTCCCCATGTTCATAATTTGCATCTCACGGATTTCATGGATCACACTACCATAATAACTCTCATCGAAAATAGGGGGCACAGCAAATACAGAATCCAGCATATGTACGAAAGTTTCGCGGCTTCCCATCAAGTTCTGTAACCCCTTCACATCGTGGAAAACCGACCAGGTGTAATGCCAGCTATTTCCTTCCGTAAAGGCATCCCCCCATTTCAGCGGGTTGAAAGGAGACTGAAATTGTCCGTCTTTATTCTTACCCCGCATCAGGTTGTGAGAGGGATCGAACAAATTTTTATAATTATGAGCCCGTTTCAGATACAGGTCGGTTTCGCTGGCCGAACGTCCCAGTTTTTTACCCACCTGAGCAATACACCAGTCGTCGTAAGCATACTCCAAAGTACGGGCTGCACTCTCATTAATACCTACATTATAAGGCACATATCCTAATTCGTTATAATATTCATAGCCGAACCGGCCGGTGGATTTCACCTGAGGATGACAATCGTTCGCCGTTTTCAGCATCGCTTCATAAAGTGCTTCCTGAATCTCTTTCGGAGTGATATCTTTCATGATTGCATCCGCAACCACAGAAGCGGAATTGTTCCCGACCATACATCCCCGATGTCCCGGAGAAGCCCATTCCGGCAGGAATCCACTCTCCTTATAGGTATTCAGCAATCCTTCCTGTATTTGGGCATTCATCGAAGGATACGCCAAATTCAACAGCGGAAAAAGACAACGGAAAGTATCCCAAAAACCGGTATCGGTAAACATATACCCCGGCAGTACTTTACCATTGTAGGGACTATAATGAACCGGCTTGCCACTGGCATCGAACTCGTAGAAACGACGCGGGAAAAGCACAGAACGGTAAAGGCAAGAATAAAAGGTACGCATTTCGTCGAGATCCATTTCTACGTCAAATACACCCAGAGTTTTATCCCATACTTTCCGGCCTTCTTCTTTTACCTGGTCGAAAGACTTACCTTCCAATTCTTTCAGATTACGTTCAGCCTGTTCAAAACCGATAAAAGAAGAAGCGACACGGGCCTGAATTTTCTCTCCGCGCTTGGTTTTGAAACCGATCAATGCGCCAACATGCTCATCCTGCAATTCTTTACCATCACACACTTTACCGTCTTTCCAAACAGACCAGGAATCAGGTGTTTTCTCCAACACAATAACAAAATAATTCTTAAAGTTTTCAGGAACTCCCCCGCTATTACGGGTCGTGTAACCGATGATTTTGTTTTCCTCAGGAATAACCTTAATATAAGATCCCCGGTCGTAAGAATCGATCACAATATATCCTTCGTCGGTTTCAGGAAAAGTAAAACGGAAATAAGCTGCCCGATCGGTCGGAGTAATCTCAGCGATAATATCATGCTCGGCCAGGTATACGCTATAATAATAAGGTTTAGCCACTTCTGCTTTGTGGGAGAACCAGCTGGCACGTTCTTCTTCATTGATTTTCATCCCTTTCACCGGCATGATGGCAAACATCCCGTAGTCATTGATCCAAGGACTGGGCTGGTGGGTTTGCTTAAACCCCCGCAGCCGATAGTTATCATATACATAGGCCCATCCGTCACCCATTTTTCCAGTCTGAGGCATCCAGAAGTTCATTCCCCAGGGGCGGGCAATGGCCGGATAGGTGTTACCGGTCGACAATTGATGTTCGGACAACGTCCCCATTAAAGGATTCACATAATCCGAATAATTCTTACCTTCTGCTTTGACGGGAGAATATCCGCCATATGCCAAAGCAAGCATAGTAAGTAAAGTTAAAAGTTTTCTTTTCATAAATGTAGTATTATAAATTTATTACGCTTTTTTACACCGCGACAAAATAAAATAAATTATTTCAATTCCACAATAACCCCTTGTGGGTCATTTTCAAACTTAAGCTGACAAGTGTGTGATTTTTCATCCCATTCGTAAGTTCCCAGCAAGGCTTTCCCATCAGCAGAAGTCACTTTCACTTCTTGTGGCTGCCAGGGTAAATACACCCTCGACACATTCGTGGTATTTGCCGGACTTTTTACTGAAAACAGATAACTGTCCGGTTTGCAAACTTCTCCCTGTATCCGTGAAGCACCGCACAATACCATCGGTTGGGTTGTATCGGTCAATTTCGTGACATCGTACAAAAAGGCTTGTTCTCCCGGCTTGACGTTTTTTTCAGTGATCACCGGCAATTCCGGATCGAACAAATCGATGTAGCATCCTTCGATCTTTAAAGGTTCGTCACTCACACTCTCGTCCATCACAGCAGCAATCACATAGGGGCCACGCTCCAGATAGAAATTATTCTTCTCGGTCAGCTTTCCGGCCACTTTTTCATAAGCCTCTTTGATTATATTGAAATAGGTCTTATCTCCTTCTTTCTTCATGACAAAATCTTTGGGTTCTTCCCGGATCACATAGACAGTTCCTTTACCGCATCGATAACTACCGTCTTTCGGATTCTGCTCCATCCCCAGCAATTTAAACAAATGCTGGGCAGGTGCAGAATAGCGGTATTTACCGGTATTCCACCATTCGAGAACGGATTGATAAGGATCGATGTCCTTTCCGCAATATACCAGTACCCCACCATTTTTCACCCATCGGGCGATATACTGATGATAGGCCGGTTCCTGAGGTTTCATGTTGGAATACGACATCACAAGTACTTTCAGCTCTTTCCAGGTTTCAGGATAACCGGTATTTTCGATATGTACGATCTCTGTCGGGATTCCCCGCTTTACCAAAGGCAGGGTTTGTCCATAGAAATTTGAAAAACGGGGATCGTCATAGCCGTCGTGATTCGGAAAACGCTGAAACATCAAGGAGTTGGACATGAGTACTCCGATACCGTGCGAACCGCTGACGGTATCGGCCGATGCAGGCATATCGTTCAAAGTATTGATCATCACCTGCATCTGGGTGGAGTAATGCCGTGGAATCCGGTCCCGGCAGTCGGTCCCGGCAACCCGGTAGAGACCTTCATAAATCCGGTCGGGCCAGGGCATTACCTCATAATCGGCAATCGTCGGATAAAGCAATTGGGCGGTGAATGTAGCCTGATAGTTCAATTTATAATCCAACCAATCTTTCTGCCGATCCTCAATCGGATCGGTCAGGAAAAACATCTTCCTGCCGGTAGGAGCTGTCATCGAGCACATAGAACCGTATTCGAGAAAGGCATTCTCGAACACCCGTTCCCGCACCTCACCGTTATAAAAGGTGGCTTCACGCGAAGTGCCGGTCCATACCTGAGCGATATAACCATCTACACAAGACAATGAAGCAAGGCTCGCTTCGGGACTGACAATCTGCCAGGAAGCATAATTCACCAACGAATGGGTAGGCACATAACAGCGTACATCCATACCTTTACTCCTGCCATAAGCTTTGGCAAAGGTAAATACTTCGTCCAGAGCCCGGTAATACAAATGATATTTCAATTTATTAGCGAGGTAGGTATTCTCCGGCGACTCGTGCTGTGCACGCCAGGGGAAACCATAATAAGCCTGCCACTCCTCTTTGAAAGCATCGCTATATCCGGCACGGGCCCAAAATTCCGGTTCTTCCATATAGATAGTATCGATCCCGGCATCGATCACCCGTTTGACATGTTTTTGCTTTATGTACTCGATAAACTCACGGGAAGGAACGATGTAAGGCACCATATGCCCATGCCAGATGGTATCACCGGCTTGAGTCACCTGTCCTTCGCGAAGATGATTCTTTTTACCGTCCCACTGTCCCAGAAAATAGTCCTGGTATTCTCCCCAGGCAATGCCGGTCATGAAATGCGTCCGGTATCCCCGGTCCCGCCAACTATTCACCCGCTGCTCGAAAGTCATCTCCGGCCGGTCGTTCACCCCATAGACGATCGAGGCATCAGCCCGGACATCTGTCGCTTTTTTCCATTGTCCACCGGTTTGGAACACCGTCTTTTCTTTTTTCAGACCGGTATGCTTCGACACAGAAAACGGACGATCCTCCGGTTTTATCCCCCAATTTTTATTGGGTTGTTTTCCCATTTCATAACGTAATACCCCTCCTCCGGTCAATTCGTCGAATGTAAGCCAGGTCCGGGTAAAGGCTTTCCCGTTAAGCTTAGCCGATTGGATATAAGGACAATCGGAAGCGTTGTTTTTGGCTTCGATCACCAATTTTTTTCCATTCTCGAAATGAATCGTCATCTTGGGAAACAGCGGGCTACCGATGACATACTGGTCGGTTCCCGGACATACGGCATACAACCCCATAGCACTGATCACATACCAAGCCGACATCTGCCCCTGATCCTCGTCCCCACAATAACCGTCAGGACCGGCATTATACAATTTCCGCATCACCTCTCTGGCCCATTTCTGCGTTTTCCAGGGTTCACCGGCATAATTATAAAGATAGATCATATGATGAACAGGCTGATTTCCATGGGCATACTGTCCCATATCGATCATCATCATCTCGGTCATCTCATGAATCATCCGGCCGTAAGTACCCACTTTCACCGTATTCGGAACCGAAAAGACCGAATCCAATTTCGCAGTAAAATTGCTTTCGCCTCCCATCAGGTCGATCAAGCCCTGAATATCGTGCATCACCGACCAGTGATATTGCCAGGCATTTCCTTCGATAAAAGGTCCGCCCCAAGCGGTCGGATCGAAATCTTTCTGAGCCCATTCTCCATTCGGCAAGCGTCCCCGCATAAACCGGGATTCAGGATCGTAAACATTCCGGTAGTTGAATATCGTTTTACCGAAAAAGCGTTCGTAAGTCTTGTTCCCCACTTCCTGAGCCAAACGCATCGCACAAAAATCGTTATAGGCATACTCCAGGGTTTTGGCTGTCGGCTCGCTGGTGGTACCGAAAGGGACATATCCTTTGAGGTAATAATCTCTCCATCCCGACCGCCCGATCGACTGTCCGAAAGGGGCCTTGTCAGTAGCATCGTGATACATCGCCTTCAGGGCCTGCTGAGGATCGAAGGTACGTACCCCCTTCACCCAAGCATCTGCCAGTAAAGAAAATGCATGATTCCCGATCATCCCGCCGCTATGTCCCGGACAAGACCAGGAAGGCAACCACCCGCTCTGATCGTAAGCATCGAGCAGGGATTTCAGGTAACGTCCGTGCATTTCGGGATGTAACAGTAAATTGAGTGGAAATTGTGCCCGGAAAGTATCCCAAAAACCATTGTCTGTAAACATATATCCCTTGTGTACTTTCCCGTCATAAGGACTATAATAAACCGGTTCTCCGGCCTGATTATACTCATAAAACTGACGCGGGAACAGCATCGAATGATACATACAGGAATAAAAAGTAGCTTTATCTTCTTCCGATCCACCTTCCACTTCTACTTTCCCGAGCTGTTTATTCCAGGCTGCCGCTGCTTTTGCTTTTACTTCTTCCAGGTCTTTCACTCCGGCTAATTCCTGCCTGAAATTCTCTTCGGCCTGTTCCTCACTGATAAAAGAAGACACCACCCGGGCATTCACCTGTCCTCCGGGAGCGAACTTCAGATAACCGCTTACAAAAAAGCCCTCTTCCTCCGCCACCCCGGGCCGGATTTTTCCTTCATCGGTCGTCCAGGTGCCATAACCTTCAATCGGCTGATCGAAAACAATCACAAAATAGTTGGCATATCCTTGGGGAACAGCCTGACTGGCATGCGTAGTATAGCCGACCACCTTGCGTTGTTCAGGAATGATCTTGATTTTGTTATGACTTTTATTCAGGTCCAGCACCACATAGGCATCTTTCCCTTCGGGATAGGTAAAACGCATAAATACCCCCCTTTCGGTCGGTGACATCTCGGCGGTAATCCGGTTGTCCAAAGTCACTTTGTAATAATGAGGCTGAGCGATCTCATCTTCATGACGGAAATGACGAAAGCGATTATGCTGGGTGACCTTCAATTCCCCCGATACCGGCATTAAAGAAAAAGCCGCATAATCATTCGCCCAGGGACTACATTGATGAGTCTGCCGGAATCCCCGGATAATATCCTCGGCATAACGATAAATAAAGCCATTCCGGTTTTCTCCGGTCTGGGGTGTCCAGAAATTCATTCCCCAAGGCATAGCTACTGCCGGATACGTATTTCCACGGCTCAATTCAAAAGAAGAATTGGTTCCTTGCAGGGTATTGACATATTTCACCCAATCTTTTCCGGCTGCCCCAGCCTCCGAAAAAAGGCACAATAATGCCCCTATCACAATCCATTTCAGTCTGTTCATAAGTATATTTATTGCTAATGTTTGAGTTTATCCAGACAAAGTAACCCATTTCCTGGTAAAAAATAAGAAAACTATAAACCAAGGAATAACAAATTTTGACCAAAAAAGTGAATATCAGCAAGAATTTAAAAGGGTGGCAGAACAATTCTAACCACCCTTCTCCAAAACCAATCAGGAAAAACTTATTTATTCATTCTTTGTTCCAGCATTTTCATAAAATAGCCTCCTACTACAGAACGGGCTTTGAAGTTCATCATATGCCCTTCGTTCGTATCGTGCCAGTCGCTTAAAGGTACCCGGGACGGTGTCTCCTCTGCATATTTATAGATCAGGGATACCAGAGAACGGAAATCTTCAGGCCGGTCGGCCAGACAGGCACTCCACATGATCCAGTCCGATTTCGTATAATCTTTTCGTCCGTCCAACGGTAAGCCGTACTTTTGTTGTTTCGTCAGATAGAAAGCCACTTCCTTCCGGGCTACCTCGTCCGGGAAGATTCCCATATCGAATACTTTATTCCATACCAGATTATACTTCTGGCTCCAAGTGCCCGGACGGTCGAAAGTCAATCGGTAATGATCACCGTCATCCGCCATTTTGATCCATTCCCGGGCCATATCTTTGGCAGCACCGATATATTTTTCAGCTACCTCCTGTTTGCCAAGCATTTCCGCCATTTGTCCGTAACCGGCCACAGCCAGAATCGCTTTTACCGAAAGATTGGCATTATGTGCCAGATGACCGGCAAAATCATCCGTACACAATTGGTTCTCCGGATCCAGCCCGGCATGGATCAGGTAATCTGCCCATACAGTCAACGTCTCCCAGTGTTTAGCCGCATAATAGGCATTGCCTTCTACCTTCGAAATGGCAGTAGCCAACAAAATCATATTCCCTGCTTCCTCGACAGGCATATCGCCACCGTACAACTGACCGTTGGCAACCGGATAGGTACCCAGGTCATGTGCCGGGAAAGGCTTGGTCCAGCGCCCGCTTTCGCTATAATAGAAAATCGAAGTCATCATCCCTTTCAACAAATCGGGATTATAAATCAGGAATAAAGGCGACGACGGATAAGTGATATCTACGGTATTGATACATCCGTTACTATGATTTTCCTTCGAAAGAAACAACAGATTACCCCGTTTATCTTCCAGCAGTTTATGGGCCGCTATCGCTTGCCGGTAAGCTAAAGCACACAATTCGGCATACTCTTTCCCACCTGCTTTTTCTGCCTCCTCCATCAATTGCACGTCGAATGTCCCGCAACGGTTCATAATCCTTTCGTAATCACGCACCGCCCGCTCGAAAGCCTGATAAATATCCACTTTCCCCTGGTGTTTCCAATACGCCAATACAGGTTCATAAAAATATTCGATAGCATAAATATCGTCGTATCCCAACATTACATACCCACTTTTACCTTCTGCACCGACTTTTCCCATCCGGTCACAATACGCCAATACGTTCATTTCTTTCAGCATGTTCCGTTCGAGTGTATCGGGAGCAGCGCTCACAGGCAAATGACCGTTTTGAATAAAGTGACGTTTCACCTGAAAATATTCGCCCAGGCTCATTTCCCGGTCAGCCGTCCGGGGAGCAGCCAGATAAGCGTATCCCCAGTCGATGCGGACACCGTCTCCTTTCCGTTCGAGTATCGGTTGATTTACCGTACCGGTCCTAAGGTAAGAAATACCGTTTTTCAATTCCCGGTCATACACCACCGGTTGATTATCTTCGTGTACGGCCAGCTGGGGCGATGCTTCGAAATATACCTGCACCTCATGCGATTTCCCATCTTGCGGGCGAACCTGATAAGTGATATAACTGATCGGCGTGGACACCAGATCAAGATCGTCCGCCAACAAAGGAGAAGTGAAGATGACATCCAGGATCACCGGCCCGCAACGAAACGAATAAAAGGTTTGTGTCGGCAATACATCTACCGAAAGTTGTTCTGCATCGGCAGAAAAATTATTATCGGCCGACTGTTTTCTAAACAGTCCGAAATCTACATATCCCCCGTTTTCTTTGTTGTGACAATGCGCTGCAATAACGTTCTTACCGGGCTTCAAGGTCTTTTTGACGGCTTCGCTCAATTCCAGCAAGACACCGTTTTTCCAGGTATAACCGGTTTTTACGACTTGAATACCATTGATGTACAGCTCGAAAATATCATCGTGGGAATATTTCAGGTATACCGGTGCTTTACTCAAATTTTCTTCCAACTCGAAAGTCCGGCGTATCCAAATGTCTTCGGTATCCCATCCGGTTCCCAGATGCTGCATTTCTTTCGTCCCGAAAGCAGCCTTTCCTTTTTTCCAATTTTGATCGTAATTCACCGCAGTCCAGTCACCGGCAGGTTCGCTTTCCGTATAATCCGCCTCCCATTTCTCCAGATCGGCCATCGGGAGTATCGTCTCGAAAGCCTGCTTCTCCCGGCCCATAAAACGGTAAGTCTTCCCATCCACCCGTAACGCACCGATCAAAGCCTGCTCTTTACCTGTCCAATGTTCGGTGTTACCCTCATACAGCTTATCATAAGGAGACCAGATACAAAAATAAGGATCGGAAGTCACCAAAGGCACAGAAGGAGCCCTCAATGAGTTCTTTTTCCCCGGAGCATAGTGATTCTCACCCCATGCAACCGTTAGCACAAATACACTTAATAACAATGTAACCCCTTTTTTAATCATATTTTTATCGATTTAGAAATTATTGCCCTTTTTCAACGCTGCAAACTTAGCCGTTCGATCCCTTTCTCACCGATAAAATGTGATCAATAAATATCAAATTCTCTTCATTTCGGGATGAAAGGTCCGTCCCGGAATCCCTTGGAATCGTATAAAAAAAATTGTTATTTTGGAAGTAGTTATCTACAAGGATAAAGGGAAACTTATTTATGAAAATCTGAACGAAATGAATAATTATCTGATTTTAATCATCTTATTGTTTTGTATTACGGGTTGTAAAGAAAAAAGGCCGGCCATAAAAGAGGCTGTTTTCGAATTTAATCCGAATAATATTTTGGTTTGTAATACGTTGGATATAAATCAGATTTGTGATAGTTTCAGGTATATCCCTTTAGAAACAAGGGATTCGGTTTTGATAGAAGAAGTGACAGATGTCCGATTGACCGATGACCGGATCGTCGTCCGGGATGGCCAGAGACTACTGGTATTCGATCAGAACGGAAGATTTCTGAATAAGATTGGGAAACGCGGACGCGCTCCCGGTGAATATGGGGCCATAGATCATTTTTATATAAGTAAAAAACAGGAGATCGTCATTTTTGATCCGATCTTACTGAGCTTACATTTTTATACGCTGAATAATCGATTCATTAAATCGATAAATATCCGGCCGGCCGTTCTGATCCCCTCTTCTGACGGAAAGGAAGTGGACTCCGGGATTCAAAATATCTATCCGCTAAATGACACTTTGTTATTTCTGGCTCATCGTATTTCCCGGTTTTCAGATATACTCTATTCTTTATACAATTTACAGACCGGAAAATTAAAAGTGATAAGCCATTTGGAACAGAAAATCAAGATGGAGGTTGATAGTTGGAGATATTCTATTCTTCCGGTTGCTCAATATGGAGATTCCCTAACTTGTATTCTGCCATTCAGTAATATTTTGTACCGGTTTGCCGATACCTCTCTCATTCCTTTATATGCGGTAAATCCCATACCGAAACAGGAAATTCCCGAGAATTATTTGGCGAACCGGAAAACTAAAAATAATACACAATTACAGGAGGAGTGGATAAGACGCAAATATGTGGTGCCTGTAAACATTATGGAAAGTGAGAATAATCTGATTGTTGAAAATGCGATAGGTGGAAAAAATTATTATCTGTTTTGGAATAAGAATAGCCGGCAGGGCATTTTTGCCGAAATCAATTCCGTTGACCCGAATATCGTCCCCATGCTTATTGTTAGAGGAATGTCTCGGATATATGTGTCGAATGGTGGGAAGTCATGCTAATCAAAGCAAGGTGTGAATACCTTGAGAATCAGGGACAGATTGTTCAAGACCCACTCAAACGACTTAATGAACAATTGAACGAAAACGATAATCCGGTAATTATTTTGAATTATCTGAAAAAAGATAGGTTTTGGGATTCCGGGACAGACCTTTCGTCCCGAAAATAGGACGAAAGGTCCGTCCCGGAATCCCTATTTTAGGGCACTATTCAATTCGAAGTACAAATAATCATAATGCACTTTGTCGTCTCCCGAAGCAGAATGGCGTCTATTCTTCAGTAGCTCTTTCAGTTTTACCAATTGCCCGTAATACAAAGTTTTAGAACTGATCCCCAAATCCGATATTTTGGTATTGGCAGACATTTGCCGGGCATGCCGGTGATACTCGTAGCAATAACACGGCAAATGGTCTTCAGTCAATAATTCCAAAGAGAGCCCTTTCGACTTCTCCGCATCCTTCGTGAGTTCCAGTTCTTTTAACAAATATTGCACATAAGCGTATTGCAGGTTACGGTCGTAATAATCCAAGGCTTTCCCTTGTTCGGTCTTATTCCATACCCCCTGATACAAATCGTTCAGGTATTCCTTCTGGGTATAAGGCCGCTCGGAATATTTGGCATTCATGCCCACTTTTCCGAGTGTAGAACTGTTCAATAGATTACGAAGCAGATTTGCCTGCAAATTAGCGACCATATCATTATTCGGTTCGAAAAGGGTCATAATTTCTTTCTTCGCCATCCATTTGGGTTGTTCTTTAAATTCGTCGAAGAAAAATTTCACGACCTCTTTCTGTTTCTCCCTGGACACGGGTACAAATCCTTTCTGCTCATCTCCGGCTACCGGATGGTTGAGATACAGCCCTCCGATGTAGGCCATACAATGTCCCATATACCTTTGGTATTGTTTGGTCAGTTCGTAATATAACTCACTGGTCTGATCATAAGGCCGATTTTCAATTGCACTCCATTCCACCAGATGGTCCATGATATACCGCAGGTTCTTAATCCCATACCGGCTGGCTTTCACCGCATCGTCCCCGAGCGATTCCGACTGGGAAGCGGGATCCAGGGTTCCCAGGATTTGCTGTTCACCATAGGTATACATCGGGTCGCCCGCTTTTTCCTGAATCCATTTATTCAGAGTAGCATATTCGTCGGCCGGTGTTTCGGCATCGTAAATCGGAGCATATCCCAATTTGATCATAAAGATATCGTACACACCCAACAGGGGCGGAATCAAGCGTACATTTTTATCTTCAGGCTGTGCCACATAATTATTCCGGGCGTAATCCATGATAGAAGTCGTCGTTCCGTATTTTGCAGTAAAAGCGGGGGAACGGAGCGAATCCACCGGTATCGAATAAGAAGCCCTCATATTATGCATCAATCCCAGCGTATGTCCGATTTCGTGTGAGGCGACATAGCGCAGGCTCGCTCCCATCGTTTCTTCGTCAAAAACGGCAGCCCGGGCTTTCGGATCGACCTGAGCTGTCTGAACAAACTTCCAGTTGTGCAACAATTTCAACACATCGTGATACATATACACCGATGCCTGAATAATTTCACCTGAACGGGGATCGGTCCAGGACGGTCCCATCGCATTGGCCACCGTCGTCGTCGCATAGCGGAAACAGGAATAACGGATATCGTCGGGATCGAAATCGGGATCATCGGTCGGGAAATCACGGGCTACGATAGCGTTTTTGAAACCGATCGCTTCGAAAGCAGGTTGCCAGTCCTCGATACCCAATTTGATATATTTTTTCCATTTAGCCGGCAGGGCGTTATCCACATAAAAAACAATCGGTTTAGCCGGCTCTACCAATTCCCCTTTTTTATACCGTTCCAGTTCTTCGGGTTTAGGTTCCAAACGCCAGCGATTGACATAAGCGATCTTCTCGCTCTGATCTTTTTCGGTGGAATACAACACTTTCCGATCGGAGAAATACCCCATCCGGGGATCGAGTAAACGAGGCCGCATCGGCTCATCCGGCAGCTGTATCATCGACAAATGGACGACAGCCGTAAAAGGAGTACCGTTGACCGTATAGGCCACCCGGCTTTTTACAGAAATATTCTGCGGGAAAGCCTTGAAATCGAGGATCGACGACAGATCGGCCTTAAAAACCCCTTTCATCTTTTTCATACCGAACAAAGCATCGAAGGGAGAGGCAGGAATAAAAGGACTTACCGGCCGTTCGTCGGCACAAAACAATTTAGTGGCATCGATCACCATCGCACTCGAATCTTTACTGAATGCTTTGATCGGAAAAGCCCGGATGACCGGTTTCAGATTGTTCCGTTCCATAGATATTGCAATCGGTTCGTTTTCATCACATACCGATCTACTGATCACATTATGGAGATAGACTTTTTCCTCATCGCAGCTCCATTCCACCAGCATCGGATCCTGAGGCATCTGTCCGGCCACCACATCCTTATTGTCGCTGATCTCCGCCACCCTACCGGCGAACAACATCGGTTTTCCCATCAACTTCACCGGTATTTCCATATAGAATGTACTTTTCACCATATGTAAGGTGATCAGTCCCTTCTTCGTGCGGGCTTCTTTAGTAATCACCTTATCATAGCTTTTGTCCTCCGTTTTTTCTTTCTTCAAGGCGTCGGCCAAAGCCGGAGTCGTCTCTTGCTTTTTACGTTTCTTCTTAAAATCATTGGCATTGGCCGATAAACATACAGCCAATAAAAGAATCACGAAATAAAAAAATCTGTTTTTCATACTTCTCGTTTTATTAATATTGATCATTTCCTATTGCCTGAATATCCACTCCATACACTTCTTTCAGTTGATTTACCAATAAATGGTATTTATCTTTCAGCCGATCGTACGGAGCGATCAATGCCTCCATTTCCGCGGTTGTATGGGTCGTAACCATATCGATAAATTGATTGATATCCAGCGTTTTGTTAGGAGCCATACAGTAGTTGGTCCCATTATCGGCCGTCCGGTCACGGTCCCAGAATCCATATTTCTTCATATCGATCTCATCGGGTTTGAGCCCACTATTCCCATCCACCAACTTCAGATTTCCCCCGTAATAATCCTCGCTGATATTCCAGAAAGCTTCGGGAAGATCCATCATTTCATTATTGTATAAAAAATTCGCCCAGAAAGCAGCCTGTACCTTTCCTCTCAATTCAAACAGGCTATCGGCCGGAATCTCACCTATCCCGTTACGGATTCGACCGATTCCCAGAAAACTCAAGCCTGCTGTCGCCGGTTCATCCGGGTACCATACACCATTTTTAAGCACTTGCACTGAATCGGCCAGTAAAATCTTGAAGGGGAAATAATGTTTTTTAAAATCATCGGTATAATATTGGAACAAAACGTTGTCCAAATAGGCCAAACCTTCGTTCAAAGTAACCTTATCCGTTTGTTTTATCAATTCCACATCCAATACGGTACTCATATTCCATCGATAATCGACTTCCTCATAATCATATAAAATAAATACACCGTAGTCATGATAAAACCCATAAATAAAGTGATCCAGGGGGTCTTCACTATCTTCCACCTTGTACTTGGGCTCGTCTTCTTCTCCCTCGATATTCTCCTCTTTATAACAGGAACTCAGGAAAACACCTAACAGAATATATATCAACCATCTAGTTTTCATAACAATTATCGTTTTAAGTTAAAGGTTTCATTGTCGAGACTCATATGATCAATTTTCTCCGGTAACATTCTGATTCTCCCGTTGTGGACGGGGATTGTCGACCAGTGTCGGATCATATTCCACTACCGACCGGGGTAAAGGCAAGGTATAGGCCGGATCGTCTTTTTCGAGTACATATTTTTCAACGACATCGGGTTGCTTGATATCGGGTGTAAAGGTATGCTCTATCCGGGGCCGGTCCCAACGCCTCAGGTCGAACCAGCGATGAAATTCGAAGCTGAGTTCCCGCCGTCTTTCTTCCCTTACCCTCCGGATGACGTCTTCTTTAGTCACCGCTTGTACCTCTTCGTACACTTTCAGGCGTTTTTCCCGAATGGTTTTCAGATCCTGTAAAGCTTTGTCTTTATCTCCTTTCTCGGCATAAGCCTCTGCCCGGTTCAGGTAGGCTTCCGCTGTCCGGAAAGCATATCCGTATATGCCGGTAGTTCCCGAAGTTTCCGATTTTTGGGCCGTATAAACAGCTCCCCGTTTGTAGAAGAAATGCGTCAATCTCCAGTCGTTATCCCCGTATAATGCCTGAAGATCGTCGGAAATCGGGAAATTACATTTGGCCAGCCAGGCATAATAACTCACCAGATAATAGCCATAAGTAAACAATATCTCAGGATTCTTTTCATTCAGAAAATAATCATCGTCGCTCATTGCCGACAAATCATAGAGCTGAGGTTGTGCAGCGATCACATACGTCGCATATTCGATGGCTTTATCATACTCTTTCTTATACAAGCTCACCCGGGAAGCCAACAAATACGTAGCCGGCAGGTTCCAGCGGAAACAGGTCTTCGTCAGGTTGGAGGCTTTGAAACAAGTAATCGCTTCTTTCAGATCGCTTTCTATCTGCCGATAGATTTCAGCCACACTCTCCCGGACAAACTTCCGGTCTTCCATCCCTACCACATCGTTGACCGGAACTCCGAGATCCGTTTCGGCCGTCGCCTGATTATAAGGTTGTCCATACAAATTCACCAGCATAAAATAACAATAAGCCCGCAAAGCATAAGCTTCTGCCTTCAAGTCTTCTTTCTCGGCCTTCGATCCGCTGATATCCCCGATATTATCCAGCGTAATGTTACAGATCAGGATAGAATGATAATATGTCTCCCAAGCCTTATCTTCACTGATCGCTCCGGAAACCGTCTGCTCCGGATCGGCCTGCCAGGTATAGTAGCCATAACCGCTGGCCCGGGTATCTCCCCCCAGAAAACTACCCTTGATATTTTCTTTCACATCGTCCGTCATGATGTCCAGGTAAGTATGTATCTGGGTTTCATCCCGGATATAGGCCTCACCGAAAAGGAACTCCCGGTAATCTTTGACCGACTTCGGAATAATCAAATCCTGTGATTTCTCTTCCAAAAAATCAGAGCAAGAGGAAAACAATATCAGTAATACCCCTAATAATCTTATATATCGTTTCATAGTCTGCTATTTAAAAAGTGATATCTAATCCCAAAGTATATGAAGAAGTCGGAGGTGTAGAAACTCCTCCCAAAGTCACCTGTTCCGGATCCTGTCCTTTCAATTTTTTATCGGCCAGTAACCAGAGGTTAGTCGCCTCGAAGCGCACACTGATCATTTGGGCCCGGATCTTATGACAGATTCTATCGCTGAAATTATATCGCACATACAAGTTTTTTAAGCGCAGATAATTCCCTGAAGCCACCCGTAGATCGCTCTTATTGTACATCTCCCAGCCATTATCGGCAATCTTGATTTTCCGGTCGATCCCCAATCCGTACATATCCAGCGGATCGGTCGTCAATACCGGAATATCCGTACGGTTTTCATCACCGGGTTGTTTCCACCGGTTCACAAACGCCTGATTCATATTTTGCTGAGGCTGCGGAAGCCGCTGTCCGGAATCATTATACAAGTTGTTCAGCCGGATCTTAGTCCCCAAACTATAAGAAAAAAATCCTCCGATAGCTAAATTCTTATACGAGATATCCGTACCGAACCCACCGGTAATATCCGGTATACGGGTACCCGAATAGGCGAAAACCTTAGCAAACATCTCCGTTTGGGTGATACCGTCGGTTTCTTCGATATCTTTAAAAGTAGGCAAGCCGTTAGCATCCAACCGATCATATTTATAAGAATAAAAAGTATTCAGGGCTTCTCCCGGAATAACAGCCGATCCATCGAGATATTCCTTGTATCCGTAATCCGTCGTAATCCCGGATTTCGTTACCTTATTGATATTCCGGGCCCCATTGATATTCAGTGCCCAGGTAATATCTTTCGTTTTCACCGGCACTACATTCAACACGATTTCATACCCTTTATTTTCCAGGTTTCCGGCATTCAGCTGCATAGTCGTACTCCCGGTCGTCGAAGCCACTTCTTTGGAAATGATCTGATCTTTCCCTTTCTTCCGGTATACTTCTACACTACCGTTCAATCGGTTATCGAGGAAAGCGAAATCCACCCCGAAGTTCCACGAAGTCGTCTTTTCCCAGCGCAATTGCGGATTGGGCAGCTTCGATAACTTTGAAATATACTGTTTCGAAATCGGATCGAAGGATCCCAGCTGGATCAACAAATTCGGTGTCTGATCGGGTGAGACATTCCCCTGAATACCGTATGATCCCCGGAAAGCAAACATATTCATCCACATCACTTCTTTCAGGAAGGCTTCTTCGTGCAGATTCCATCGGCCCGAGACCGACCAGATCGGTAAAAAACGGTTACTCTTATCCTGTCCGAACTTATTGGAACCGTCGGCCCGGATATTGAAATTGACGATATAGCGGTTCATATAGTCGTAAGTGAATGTTCCATACCATGACATCACATTGGTCAGGGTATTGGTGATCACATTCGGATGACTTTTCATCAGATCACCATATTTCGGCCACTGCACCGGGTCGATCTCTACAAATTTTTCTCCCCGGTCGGGCAAATAACCGTATTCCGTCGATTTCAATCCTTTGTATTTAGACGAACGTGCCTCCGTACCGGCAACCACCGTGATCTGATGATCTTCCAGAAATTGAAAAGAATAATCCACTTGTGCCCTTGCAGTATAAGAAGTATTCCGGGTATCCGTATTCACCAGTTCTCCCCCGTAAGGCAACTTACATTGCTGTTCACGCCAAATGTCACTATCGGGCAATTCCAGTCCGTAATTATAATTTCTGAGCTGAGCAGCCGCGTAAGATTGTTCGTCGAACCATTCTTTTTGATCGGTATTCGACCGATTATAACTCAAGGCGCCGGTTAATCTTAATCCAGGAATAATCTCCCATAGTAAATTAGCATTGAAATTCAACGTCGTCCCCTCGATATTCATCCCCGTATGTTGCATTTCGTTCACCACATTGTATTGTAGCGGGAATTCATAGCCTTGCGTCTTGTTGTAATAAGCCAACGTACCGTCCTCATTATAACAGGGTATCGCACGGGAAGTATTATAGGCATACTGATAAGGAGACAAAGAAGAATGCAGGTAATCCTTATCGTCGGTCGACGCTCTCATCTGCAACTCCATTTTCAGATTGGAAAGCAGATTCACTCCCAGTTTCATCAGGCCGTTGAACTGTTTTACACCGGTACCTCTCACCGTAGCGGGGATATGCTGTAAACCACCTGAAAAATAATAATTTACCTTATCGTTAGCACCTGAAATAGAAACATTATGTTTTTGTGAAAAAGAGGTCCGGTAAATGATATCGAACCAATCGGTATTCACTTCTTCCAGTCTTTTCACTTTCTTCTGAAACTCTTCATAAGTAATGGTCCGGTCGTACAGGTCCAGCAAAGCACCTTCATAAGAAACCCTGGCCGGAGGAGTACCGAACGACAATCCCCTCTGTTCGATTTCCTTGGATACCTCGATCCGGTCCTTCGAATTCATCCGGTAGAGCCCGTCGTATTCCGGTCGTTCATTGACCGATAAATTCATTGAATACCTCACCCGGGGCTTCCCGATTTTTCCTTTCTTAGTGGTAATGACGATAACTCCATTGGCAGCTTTTACCCCATAAATAGCGGTAGCCGAAGCATCTTTCAAAACGTCTATCCGTTCGATATCCTGTGGATTCAGCGAAGAAATCGCATTTCCGATGAGGTTTACGTTATCGAGGCTATTCAATTCTTCGGCACTGATCTGTACGGGATCTTCCAGAATAAATCCATCGACTACCCACAAGGGTTCGCGGTTACCTGAAATCGTCGAAGATCCGCGGATTCTGATTTTCGTTGCAGCTCCGGGAGTCGAGGAAGATCCCATAACATTCATTCCCGGAATTTTTCCCTGCAACATATTATCCAACCCCAAAGCAGCTCCTTCCCGCACCAAATCACCATCGATAGTAAAGACGGAAGAAGAAAGCTTACGTTTCTCGATATTCTGGTAACCGGTCTTCACGATCACTTCCTGCATCAATTCGGCCACACTCTCCATCACGACATAGAGGTTATCTTTATTCGCTTTCACTTCCTGTGTACGCATTCCCACAAAAGAAAACACTAAGATCTCTTCTCCCGAATTCAAACGGATCTCGAATTTTCCCTCTATATCCGTTGCTACTCCGGCTGTTGTATTTTTTACCACCACAGATACTCCGGGTAGCGGTTCTCCTTTAGAATCCACTACTTTTCCTTTCACTGTCCGCATATCGGTCTGCTGGGTTTCCGATTCTTTTTTCGGAGTAATTAAAATATAGTCCTCGACCTGATTGTAACGATAAGGTAACCCCTGAAAGATCGATTGTAAGGCCTCCTCTAACCGGGCTTCGTTCAGGGATACAGAGACTTTCGTCCCGACATTCACCTCCTGAGTATTATACATAAAGTGCACGCCTGTTTGTTCTTTCAATACTTTCAACACCTCTCCGAGTGTTTTATTCTGCAGCTCTACGGTCACTTTCCCCTGAGCCCATACGGTTGCCTGAGTATGCAAGCTCGATACAAATACGAAAAAACAGCACAACCTGACAATCAGTCGTATGCCGGATGGATTTTTTCTTCTTTTTTTCATAATTTTGTAGTTTAGTAGATTCAAATTTTCGAAACCCGGATCGTTTTATTTTCTAACTGGAACCGTACCCGAGCCAATTCTTCCAGCATCCGCAACACAAAATCCAATTCACGATAACGGGTAGCAGCTCCCGTAAAAGTGATTGCTTTCAACTGCGGATCGGCAAATACAAAGTCTACATCGTACCAACGTCCCAATTGATCGGTGATTTCGCCTAAAGACATGTTTTCAAATTCAAAAGTTCCGTCTACCCAGGCAGCCACAGCCCGGGCATCGACTTCACATTTTTCTATTTCTTCTTTCAGGCAAACGGCTTGTTCGCCCGGTGACAAGACCAACTGTCCTTTTCTATTCGACACTTTGACCTTTCCCCTCAACAAAGTAGTTTTCACCGCACTTTTACCGGTATAAGCAGAAACATTAAAGCGCGTACCCAACACCTCGACGCGATTGTAGAAACTCTCGACAATAAAAGGACGGGCTGTATCTGTTACTACTTCGAAACAAGCTTCCCCTTTCAGCATCAATTTTCTCTCTCCCTTGCCAAAAACCGTGGGATAAGTCAGTTCGGTTTCCGCATTCAGCCACACCCGTGTACCGTCCGACAATACCAGGGAATATTCCCCGCCCCGGGGCACGGTAATTGTATTATAAGCCAATTTTTCCTGTTCCTGGCTTACAGCCTGATAAACGATATGCTCCTGCCCTCCGACTGAAATCCGGGTACCGTCTTCCTCGGTCAATACGCAGGTAGTCTCTTTTTCCAGTGTAACTTCCCGCCCATCCGACAAACGCAACACCGCCTTTCGGCTACCCGGAACGATCTGAGACAAAGCAGTCTCCCGACTTTCCTGTAACTGTTGCAACGAATAATACAATAATCCGCTACCCAATAAAAGGATCAGTATTGCAACTTGTTTCCACCATTCCTTCCATAATCGACGTCTCTTCCGGGGCGAGGCAGAGAGACGGCAGGATATTTGCTCCCAGGCCTGCTCCTCCTGAATCCCATCCCAACACCCCACCTTACGCCCTTGTCTATAAGTTCTCACCCATTCCCGGAAAGTTTGCCGATTTTCCTGTTTTTCCTCCAACCACCGTTGTAAAAACCGGTATTCTTCTTCCGATAATTCATGTTTACAATAGCGAACCACATAAGAGACTAATTCCTCTTCATTCATTGCTTTCGATTTTAAATTTATCCTGCGCACAGACGATTTATTTAGAAAACGTTTCTATTACCTAAAGCTCAAAAAGATTAAAATGGGTGAATGAAATGAAATTTTTTTTTCGAAAAAATAATTTACCCGAAAAGGCAATTTACGGATAACCTATCCCCCAAGGCTTTTCAGCGATACCCCGATCGCTATTTCCGAAGTAAGAAAACAAGCAGAATTTGAAGAGAACTGCGCAATTGTTTCAATGCACGGGCAAAATGAGTCTTTACGGTATTCACAGATAAACCGAGAAAGTCAGCTACTTCTTTGTATTTCATATCTTTTAATACGATCAGCTCGAACACTTTCCGGCATTGTTCGGGAAGACGGGCTATTTCGGCATATAATTTCCGGCACTCTCCCTCAAACTCCTCTTCGGAATACACCGGTTCGTCGATATATTCCTCTTCCAACTGTAAATTATAGCGGTTCTTCAATTTTAACACCTTCGCACAATTATGCCGGACAGCAGTAAAAAAATAAGCCCTCAACGATCCCTCGAACTGTTTATCTTTATATTTTTCCCAAAACTTCACAAACAAGTCCTGGACGATATCTTCCGACTCACCGAAAGAATCCAGAAAGTTCATAGCAAAAATACAAAGAGGCTTATAATAAAGATCAAAAAGGCTTTTTAGTCCATCCGGATTACCGCAACTAATCAAGGTCAATATTTCCTGTTCATCTTTACACCTCATATAGTACGGCAAAAATAAAAAAATATTGAAAGAACTAATTCTTCAAATAGATGATTTTCTTGGTTTCAAAAAAATCTTCCGAAAAAAAGTCAGGAATGGAATAGATTTTCACTTTAGAACGGAAAGGTGCAATTTCTTCCTCAAAATCTCCTCCTTTTAAATAGATCACTCCATTGTCCAGGGAATGGGCCGAGTCCTTCCGGATCTTTCCCCGGATCAGTTTGACAAAGGCAGGAAAAGCTGTCACAGCCCGGCTGACAATAAAATCCTGTTGTTCCGCAACATTTTCCACGCGGATCTGCTCGGTCCTGACATGCTGTAACCCCAAAGCATCCCGAATCCCTTCCACGACTTTTATCTTTTTGCCGATGGAATCGATCAGATAGAAATTTACCTCAGGAAACAAAATAGCCAAAGGAATCCCCGGGAATCCTCCTCCTGTACCGACATCCATCACCCGAGTCCCGGGAGCAAAACGGATGATCTTTGCGATCGCCAGTGAATGCAACACATGATGTACCCAAAACTCATCCATATCTTTGCGGGAAATCACGTTTATCTTTTCATTCCATTCCCGATACAAACCTTCCAGACGAGCAAAACGTTCCCGTTGTTCCTCCGTCAGTTCCGGAAAATAATCATATATCAAATTCACTGTGTCCATAGTCAAAATAATTAACTTACCTCCGATCCTTTCCCTGTTTTCCTGCGGCATTATTATAAAGCGGCAGCAAAATTACACAAATCACACCGACCACGATATATAACAACGTCATTGTACCGTGGGTCAATAGAGCAAAAGTTTTGGCCATGCTTTCGATATTCGGGGTATGCGGCAAATAAATCATCAAAGCCGCTATAACCATAAAATGCCAGGCTCCGATACCTCCCTGTACAGGAGCCACCATACCATAACTCGAAAGAACGAAAATGGTCAACCCGACCAGTGCCCCCAAATGCGAAGTAAACTGAAAACAGAAAAAGCAGACATAAAACATCAGGAAATACATCAACCAGATAAATAAGGAATAAAAAACGAACAATCCTTTGTGTCGCACATCTTTCACACTAAGCAACCCTTCTTTCAGTCCTTTAAAAAAAGAATGAATCCGTTCTTTAAAACGAGTTTTACGGATCAACCGCCAAAACAACCAACCGACGGCCGCCAAAACAACCAACACCAACAACATCCATGAAGAATGGAACATATTCACCACCTTCTCTTCAATCTCCTGATTATTATCTAAAAAAATACCGACTTGTTTAAACTGGGTAATGACGACAATCAAGGTCAGGAACAATAAAATCATCATATCGATTACCCGTTCGGTCACAACCGTACCCAATAATTTAGAAAAAGGAACTTCCTCATATTTACTGACTACCCCACAACGGGTAAACTCGCCCATCCGCGGGATAGCCAAATTGGCGAAATATCCGATCATCACCCCCATAAAACTATTCCCGAAAGAAATCCTATACCCCATAGATGCGGTCAGCAACTGCCACCGCAGGGCCCGGCTGACGTGACTGGCAATCCCCATAACACAAGCTACTCCGATCCAGAAATAATTCACATCTTCTTTAAGCACTGTCAGCAATTCATCCCAATTCTGATCCCGGTAGACCAACCAGAATAAAAAGGCCGATACGGCCAGAAATAAAAAAAATTTTATCGTATTTTTTACAAGAGGGTGCATACGAAAATCGGTTTATAAAATTGTTTGCAAATGTACAAAAATATGCCCATGCCCAAACCGTTTTCCGCCGAAATTGTATACTTTTGTAACATGAGTATTGTCAGAGCTAAAAAAAGTCTGGGACAGCATTTTCTGCGTGACCAGAATATTGCACGGAAAATTACGGATAGTTTACTTCCTGTCACCCGGGATATACTGGAAATCGGTCCGGGGATGGGTGTACTTACCCGCCATCTTTTCGCCAATCCGGCATTTTCGGTCCGGGCCATCGATATCGATCAGGAATCGATCGATTATCTGCATCAGGAATTACCGGAATATCAGGACCGGATTCTATACGGAGATTTTCTGAAAACAGATATCCGCCAATATTATCAGGAACCTTTCTCTGTGATCGGCAATCTACCTTACAATATCTCATCGCAAATTTTCTTCCGGATCATTGAAAACCGGCATTTGGTCCGTCAGGTGGTCTGTATGATACAAAAAGAAGTGGCCGAACGGATTGCAGCCTCTCCGGGTAGCAAAACATATGGTATTTTAAGTGTCTTTCTTCAAGCATTCTATCACATCGAATATCTATTCACCGTAGGGGAGAAGGTTTTCGATCCGCCTCCTAAAGTCAAATCGGCAGTCATCCGGTTGACCCGGAACGAACGCGTGGAACTGGGATGTGAAGAGAAACTATTCTTCAATGTCGTAAAAACAGGGTTCAATCAACGCCGGAAGACACTCAGGAATTCAATCCGCGGGATCATTCCTCCGGGATTCGACTCTCCCTATCTGAATTTACGGCCTGAACAGCTCGGTATTACCGACTTCCTCCAGCTCTGCCAGGATATCGAGAAAAACAGGAACATTGGCGATAAAGCATAAAACGACGATCTAAAATTTTCAGGATGCAACAATTTGAATTAACCCACGAATTTCTGAGTCAGTTGGAAGAACTGATCGATGCCGGCAACAAGACCGAGGTCAGCAAACAAATTGCCGGGCTTCACCCCGCAGATATAGCAGAAATCCTGGAGGAGCTGAATAATGAAAGGGCACAATTCGTATTCTTGTTGCTGGATAACGAAAAAGCAGGAGACGTACTGGCAGAAATCGACGAAGAGGAAAGAGTACATTTTATCGAATCTTTTCCGGCAGAAACTATCGCCCGTCGTTTTATCGACAATATGGACTCGGATGATGCCGCCGATCTGGTAGCGAGCATGCCTAACGAACAGCAACACGAAGTGTTGTCGCATATGGAGGACCTCGAACAGGCAGGAGATATTGTCGATTTGTTGCATTATGACGAGGATACGGCCGGAGGGTTAATGGCCAAAGAGCTGGTGATGGTAAATGAAAACTGGACCGTCCTGACCTGTCTGCGGGAAGTCAGCCGTCAAGCTGAAAATCTGGATGAAATATACAATATATATGTAGTCGACGACGACAACAAGCTAAAAGGACGTTTATCCCTGAAAAAAATCATTACCGCCCCTACCTCGGCAAAAATCAGTAATCTTTACTATCCTGACATTATCTCGGTCAAAACCGACGAACCCGCGGAATCAGTGGCTTTGATTATGCAAAAATACGACCTGGTCGCCATCCCGGTAATCGATCAGGTAGGCCGCTTAGTCGGACGAATCACCATCGACGACGTAGTCGACTTTATCCGTGAAGAGGCAGACAAGGATTACCAGATGATGTCCGGTATCTCGCAGGATGTAGAATCTTCGGATAGCATCTGGGCACAGACCAAAGCCCGGCTCCCCTGGCTGATCATCGCCCTGTTCGGAGGAATGGTATCGGCCTGGATGATTTCCCGCTACGAGGCGGAAATCGCTTTATTTCCGGTTACAGCGATGTTTATTCCGGTCATCACTGCCATGGGAGGGAATGTCGGTATACAGTCGTCGGCCATCGTCGTAAAAGGCTTGGCTTCCAATTCATTGAGCCTGAAACATGGCTTTCAGAATATCGTAAAAGAAATCGGAGGAGCTCTGATCAATGCCACGATTTGTTCCTCTATCATATTCTTGCTGACTTTGTGTTTCGGGATGCAAACTCTGGCCATGCCCATCACGGTAACGCTATCGCTTTTTGTCGTTATCCTCTTCGCATCTATTTTCGGTACGGCCTTCCCGCTTTTATTAAACCGGATGAAAATCGATCCGGCCTTAGCGACAGGTCCGTTTATTACTCTGACCAACGATATCATCGGTCTGAACATTTATCTGATCACCGGCCGCCTGATTTTAACCGGACTCGGATAGTCCTTTTCTCTGCATAATTATTTTTGCCTTTTGCATAATTATAACCTGTAAATATAAGGTTACTAATCATTTATGTGCTATTTTTGTAACGATACTTAAAGTAGAAAACAACGGAATACAAACTTTTAATCTATGAAACCCTCGGTTCCGAATGTCATGTATCTGAAACAGATAAGGGACAGAGTAGTTTCATATAACTGCAAAAAATAAATTATAATCATATGAATCCAATCGTTGAAGTAAACGTTCAGTCAGAAATCGGGAAATTAAACGGAGTCATCATCCATACTCCCGGCGAAGAAGTAGAAAACATGACCCCCGAAAATGCTGAAAGAGCTTTATACAGTGATATTATCAATCTTTCGATTGCCCGGAAAGAATACAAACAAATTTCGGGAGTTTTATCCAAACTGACGAAGACTTATGAAGTCAAAGACCTGTTGTGTAATATTCTGAAAGACGATAAGATCAAACAGGAAGTGCTCGACCGGATCGAGCGGATCGAACCGTTTATCGGTGAAAAATCTCCGAAAGGCAGCCTGAAAGAACAATTACTGGAAGAAAATGCAGAAAATCTTTCCCGCCTATTGATCGAAGGAGTAGAAATGGTCAAGGACAATCTGACGAAGTTTTTGAGTAAAGACTGGTTTGCATTACGTCCCATGCACAATTTCTTTTTCACCCGTGATGCTTCTATGAGTATGTACAACGAAGTGTTGATCGGTCGTATGGCCAATTCCATTCGTGACCGGGAATCGGTGATCATGCAGTCTATTTTCGATTTTACACCCGAATTTAAAACTCAAACGCTGACTATTCCTCCCATTTCCGGTAGTACTCAAAGAGTACGTACCATAGAAGGTGGTGACGTTTTGATTGCCCGCGACGATATTTTAGTTATCGGAAACGGTGCCCGTACCAGCACCCAGGCGATCGATATGCTGATCAACGAGTTTATTCGCCGGAAAAGTGAAAAAGCACAACATATTATTGTGCAGCAACTGCCTCATACACCGGAATCCTTCATCCATCTGGATATGGTATTTACCTTATTAGATCAGGATAAATGTATGGCTTTCGAACCGCTGATTCTGAATCCGGGAAGCTATCAAACCGTCCACATCAAGATCCAGAATGGAAAACTCCAGAGTATCCGCAGTGAAAAGAACTTACTCTCTGCCCTGAAAAAACTGGGTATGGATCTGGAGCCCGTACTTTGTGGTGGTAGCGACGACTGGAATCAGGAACGCGAACAATGGCATAGCGGAGCCAATTTCTTCGCCGTCGGTCCTGGTCAGGTCCTGGGATATGCCCGCAACAATTACACGATGGAAGCCATGAATCATGCAGGATTCGAAATCATCCGGGCCAATGACTTCATCGACGGCAAAGTCAATCCGGGTGCTTACGAAAAATATGTAATTACCATCGACGGCTCCGAACTTCCCCGCGGTGGCGGTGGCGCCCGTTGTATGACCATGCCGATCAACCGGACAAACCTATAAGACTGACGGCTTTTCAAGCCTGATCGGCGAGGCCTCTGATTGGAGAACCTTCGGTTCTGATTAGCGGAACTACCTTCCGGATTCTATTCCGAAGGTTCACCCATCAAAAATTTGTAAACTTTCAAGGATCAGTCCCCTTTCAAACCCTATCTTCCACTCCCCCCTCTCCAACAACTCGAATCTTTTTTATCAACTCTCCCCCTCCTTTGCAACTCAATAACTCAGCAACTCTTTTCAACTCTCTTTTTCATCTCCCGAAATTATTTGTAATTTTGTTTCCCGATTATCGACAGCATATTTATTCCCTTAAAATGTCTAAAATAAAATATTATATCGCCAGTTTTCGATTGAGGACTTTACCTCTTTCTTTATCCGGAATCTTTTTAGGAACTCTTTTAGCTGCCTCGGAAGGTTATTTCAACTGGGCTCCTTTTCTATTAGCAGTAGTGACCACCCTTTGTCTTCAAATTTTATCCAACCTGGCCAACGAATTAGGTGACCTACAAAAAGGTACGGATAATGAGGAGCGTTTGGGCCCCATCCGGAGCATTCAGTCGGGAGCCCTGTCCCTGAAAGAATTTAAACGAACGATTTTACTTTTCGTCCTGCTATCCGTTTTATCCGGGACTGCTCTGGTCTCCACCGCTTTTGAAAGTTTGCTGAGCACAGACGGACTGATTATGCTGATGCTGGGAGCCGCTTCGATCGTTGCCGCCATCAAATACACGGTCGGCAAAAATGCTTACGGCTATCATGGTCTGGGAGATGTCTTTGTCTTTTTATTTTTCGGATTACTCAGTGTCTGCGGGGCCTATTTTCTAATGACTCATCGGTTATCGATCAGTATCTTTCTACCTGCCACTGCTGTCGGTCTGTTATCGACAGGTGTATTGAACCTGAATAATATGCGCGATATCGAAAACGACCGGCTTTGTGGTAAACGTACTTTACCGGTGATACTGGGGATCTCCAAAGCCAAAGTATATCATTTCTGCCTGATCATCGGAGCATTCGTTGCAATGAGTAGCTATATGGGCTTATGCGGATTCAGGCCTTTTCATTTTATCTTTTGGTTCACCCTCCCTCTCTTTCTGATCCATTTGAAAAAAGTAGTCCAAGCGGAAGGTCGCGAGTTGGACCCGCAATTGAAAGTATTATCCCTTTCTACTCTGCTGTTTACACTTTTGGCCGGTTGGGGAGCTTTCCATTTTTGACCGACGAAAAAATCATTTTTCTCCGACATACAAGCTGGCGATACCGAAGCTCAGTTTCCGCCGGACCGGATGCTGAAAACCACAGTCCCGCATAATTTGCAGGAACGTTTCGCCCTGAGGAAATTTCATTACCGATTCGGGCAGATAAGTATAGGCTCCTTTATTCCCTGAAATCCATCCCCCGATCGTCGGAAGAATATGACAAAAATAAAAGCGGTACAACTGTTTCATCGGAAAATGCTCCGGCATAGAGAACTCGAGAATAATCACTTTCCCCCCCGTTTTCAATACCCTGTACATTTCCTGTAATCCCAACTCCAGATGCTCGAAATTACGCACACCGAAAGCCACCGTCACCACATCGAACATCCCGGTTGCAAACTCCATATGTTCGCAATCCCCGGTCTTCAACTCAATGGCATCAGCAAGATGCAGATCGCCGACCTTTTTCTTTCCGATCTCCACCATATTTTCCGAGATATCTATTCCCGTCACTTGCTTCACTCCGGCCCGGTGCGCTGCAATAGAAAAATCACCTGTACCACAGGCAACATCCAATAAGCATCCCTTCTCCTGTTCTCCGATGCAGCTCATCGCTTTCCGTCTCCACCCCTTGTCGATATTCATCGACAACAGATGATTCAGCAAATCGTATTTCGGGGCGATATCATTAAAAATATCTTGAACTACTTCTTTCTTAGCCATATTACAAAGTAAAAGGTAATAATAAAAGGTAAAAGGTAAAAAATGCGATGAACACTTTTTACCTTTTACTTTTTACTTTTTTAATTAGTTTCAGGTAATTTCCCTTCTAAAGCAGATTTTACGACAGCAACAGCATCTTCCAATCCTTCGGCAAACTTCTCGAAATCTTCCTTGTACAAGAAAATTTTATGTTTCTCATAGCTCGAAACACCATCTTTATCGAATTTCTTTTTACTCTCTGTAATGGTCAGGTAGTAGTCATTGTTACGTGTAGCCTTTACATCAAAGAAATAAGTTCTTTTGCCGGCTTTCACTGCCTTTGAATAAACCTCTTCCCGGTCTTCATTCATGTCAAATCCCTCATTTTTTCCGTATTCTTCCATCATCAAATAAATTTAATATTCAGAAATGTTTATTGAACTTAACTTTTTCTCCGGATTATTCCCGGTTACAACCACGCTTTGCCGCCTTTCACGTTTCAAATGTAGAAAAATCCTAAGAAACAAAACTACATTTTAAGTTTTTTTTTCCAGAAGTAATGTTTAATCCTTTCTTTTTATACAGTAACTTTGTATAAACAACTAAAAGTAATATTATGCTATTTACCATCTTCATCATCGTTGCCATTCTCTTAGGTCTGGCTTTAGTAGGCCTGGGTATCAATATATTATTCAGGAAAAACGGGAAATTTCCCGAAACACATATCGGCAAAAACAAAGCCATGAAAGACCGGGGAATTCATTGTGCCAACACCACCGACCGTCTCGACCGGCAAAACTATAAACCTGTCGATCTGCAACCGGAATAAAGTTCAGACCACTTTCCAGCCTTTAGCGTGCAGAAGTTCCATCCGGCACTTCCGCTCACTTCCATTGTGCTGTTCGAACCGGATAGTGGCCTCTCTTCCTTCGGTAAAAGCAGGTAAAGAACTAAAAAGCTGATTCAACGCCTCTGCCTCGAAACCATTACCACCGATATCTACACAGACCAGGCCGTCGCACCCACCCAGGTACAAGGAATGCAACCGATTCGAAAAACAAAATAAGTACAGCAGATCCGGACAAGCATCCAACTCCAGACTTTGCAAAACATTGTCGCTACAGTCCAGATACACCAGTTCCCGGTTACATCTTGAACGCAACACCGATAACCGATTCCCGGAACAATTCAAAAGTTTCAGCTTCGGACAACAAACCAATTCGAGCGTGATCAACCGATTATAAGCACAGTTCAGATTTTCCAGCAAGGGACACTTATCCAGCTTCAATTCGGTTAGATGGCATTTGGATACATCCAACTGACTGATAGCTGTACCCACCACCCGCACCCGATAGTATCCGGCCTGTTCATAATGATGCGCTGCCGAATGATCGGATTCACCGTCCCCCCAGTCCACCAGAAAAGTAATAGCCGTTATCCCCAACCGAACATCCGTTTCTCCGGGCAATTCGAGCCTCAACTCCACCGCCCCCAATAATTCCTTACCTCCGTTTTCGGAAGTATACCGTTTAAAAATAAGAGGAAGATTTTCCATAGGCAACCGTCTTTACAGCTCCTCCTCATTAAAAATGCGTGGAGCTTTTGATTTGAGTAAACAGGCACCGCCAAGCACCTACTGAACCAAATCGGAAAAGCCCACGCATAGCACGTGAGTATAATCCGATTTTACGTTCAGTTTGAAAATTGGCGGTTTCGTTTACTGTAAAATCGCGTTACTCGTATCTAATGTAGATATACCTTTGTTTTCTACATAATCACAAATATAATCAATTAGCGGAATATTATTCAGGATACACCATATTTTTTTCTTCTATGACCTCCAATACCTCTCTTAAATATTTATCGGCTTCATATTTAGCCATAGGCAAATTATGCAGCAAATAATTCCCGCAATCCCGGGGAGCGGCTCCCGGAACTTCCCCCTCGAAGTCACGGATAAACCGAAATGTTTCCCGCATCAGTTCCACAATATCTTTCGCCTGCAAATCTCCTTTCATCAGGAAATAATTTCCTGTACAGCAACCCATCGGGCCCCAGAAAACGATCCGTTCTCCCCATACCGGATGATTCCTCAGAAAAGTTGCCGCTAAATGTTCTATCGTATGCAATTCACCATACCCTAAGGCAGGTTCACGATTGGGTTCTTTCATCCGGATATCGAAAGTCGTCACCACCTGATCCCCCAGATAATCCTTACGGGAGACATATATTCCCCTCAACAAATGAATATGATCGATTGAAAAGCTCGGTATTTTTTTCATGATTTATGATTTTAGTTGATTATTCAGTAACCTGATTCACCAGCTGCTTCAAGATTTCAAAAGATTTTTCAGGCGCAGCAGTCCAGAAATCCTGATATTGCAAAGCATGATTTTCTACTTGCCCGGGCGTATCGCTGATTATCCGGCAACTCAAAAAAGGCGTCGCATACATATGACACACCTGTGCGATCGCTCCGCTTTCCATATCGACGGCCAATCCCTCCGGGAAATTCTCTTTTATACCTTCCAAAGCTACCCGGTCGGTAATAAACCGGTCCCCACTACAAATCAGTCCTTCACATAACGCAATATCACTTGTAACCGACAATGCCGCACTCAATAACTTTCTGTCCGCCTTGTAACGTGCAGGCATACCTTGTACCTGTCCCATTTCGTTACCTGTCCCACACCACACATCGTGGTATACCACTTCTTTCCCCACGACCATATCCATCACCCTCAGCCGGGCATCAATCCCTCCGGCTACTCCGGTATTCAGTATATAATCGGGCGAAAAATACCGGATCATCTCGACAGTCCCGACAGCTGCACATACCTTACCGATACCACATTGTGTCAAGACGATTTCCTTCTCCCCCAACTGTCCGGTCACATAACGGTACCCCCGTATTTCCTGCTCGTTTTTCCCGCTCAACAAAGCTTCCACCAAGCGGAATTCCCCCCCCATGGCCACTATAATTCCTATTTTCATACCGTTTAATTTAAAAAGGGATTGTATCTTTTTTCCTCTCCGATGGTAGTTGCCGGCCCATGTCCCGGCATCACTTTTACTTCATCGGGTAAGCACAATAACTTTCTACGAATGCCTTCTATCAGTACCCGTGCATTTCCTCCAGGCAAATCCGAACGGCCGACACTTCCGGCAAATAACACATCTCCGGCAATCAATAACCGATCGGCAGAACTATAATAACAAAGTCCTCCCGGCGAATGCCCGCCTACAGCAATCACTTCCAATTCCGACTCTCCGAAATGAACCCGATCACCGTCTTTCAAAAACTTCCCAACGGCAGGCGGCGGTGTAATCCCCGTAACTCCGAGCATAGCGGCATACTCTACAGCGTTCTCGATTAAAAAATTATCTTCATCCGAGGCCTGAGCACTCAGCCCATACGTATTTTTTATAAAATTATTCCCGAAGATATGATCGATATGCAAATGAGTATCCAACAAAGCCACGGGTTTCAACTTCTTTTGCGACAGAAAATCCTGCAATCTTCGTTCTTCCTCACCGCTAAAACATCCGCAATCGATGATCACGGCTTCCCCCGTCCGGTCATATAAAACCACCGTATTCTCCTGCCACGGATTATTTACAAAAATCTTTATTTCCATATCTTCTCATTTAATTTCCTACAAAGATAATGCAAGCCAGACAAATTTAATACTTTCGGTTAGCCATATCCTGAAAAAATTCTACAAGCCGGCCCTTCTACTGCATCAATGTATACCGGATACTCAAACCGAAATTGGTATTGGTGGTAGGATAGGAAAGAGAGAGATAAGGAGTATCAACTTTCCGGTCATAAAACAACCTTAAATTCAACCGGTTATTAAACGTATAGTCCGCGGATACTTTGATAGACATCACTTTCTCCCCTGCCGTCAACTGATCTACATTTTCGGTTATTCTTCGGATAATGGTATTGTTTTTCCGGATACTGAAATCGAACTGTACATTGATATCGTTGTTCAGCTGCTTATTTTTTAGGAAGATAGGAAGATTTCCAAACCGGTATCCCAGTCCCAAAACGATCTCGTTGCCAGAGGTTTCCGACAACTGAGCGTTTACCAGGCTCAGGCTCACATCCCGGCGACGGTTGATATCCCAATGGGTGGTCAGATTGTTGGCCCACACCATATCCATGCTGATCAGAGGATTGAATTGTTCGTTGATCGAAACCAGATTCACATCGAACAGTGACATCCAATTGTCTTGCAGGTCCCGGGCATCTTCGGCATATTTCAGATTAGAGGCAAACGAGCCGATATTGTATTTACAGATATAATTGTGGTTGACACTGATCGATTTGAATACTTTTTTCATAAAGGCGAAATCGATCAAACCGGTATACACCACCCTCCAATTCGGACGCATCGCCCAAATCCCGGGAATCAGGCCGTCATGTTTACTGGAAGCATAAGTCCGGTTGAAAGCACCGATCAATACGTCCTGTGAGGTAGGCCCGTATCCATCGTAAAAACCGGTCAGCTGCCCTTTGGCATCACGTAAGGGAATATCTCCTTTATTATAACCGGCCCCATAACGCTGTTTCGCCAGTTGAGCGGCCACTCTTTTCCGTTCTTCCAGAAATTCGTTATATACAGCCGCCGAAGCCTCCGGATTATTCCCGACACTATAAAAAGCTGATTTCAGTCCGATCGCCGACATACTGAAATTACCGGAATACATCTTATTGAGCGACTGAAAATCGGCTCCGTCATAAACGATATATTCACTGCTATTCCGGGAACGGCTCCAATTCGAAGTCAGGTTAACCCGCAATTTCTTTATCGGCTCGAACAAAGCCCTCACATAAACCGTACGGGAAGCATTCATCAGGAAAGGATTATTTTGGGTCGAATCGGTGGTTATCCATCCTTTCCCGGCCGCCTTCAACCCGAAATTCTCATCCTGACTGCCGAACAGGAACTTAAACCCGGGAGCGGAACTTCCGTTATAGCTCTGTTGTCCGAGCCAGCGGGCTTCCGGCAGGAAACCGGGTAATGTCGTCCCTTTATCTTCCGAATACCCGACACTCAGCGTCTTGAATCCGGTCAATATCCCTACAAAAAAACGGGCAACCGCATTTCCCACCCCGGCATGTGGAGTTTCCGTTCCGGTCACGAGCAACTTACCTCCTTCCAGAGTCTCGGAAGAATTGATCCGGATCTTGTTCCTACCGACCGACTCATATCCCAATTTGATATTTTTTCCATCGGCAGCCGTCAAGCGGGCTTGTATATCGCCGGTCTTCAACCGATGCCGTACAACGACCGGTTTTCCTTTTTGTACTTTATCCATTCCGGTTTCGAACTTCACGTTCTTCCCTCGCTGTTTCCGGGGCGGCCGTATCATTTCTCTCAAAAATTTAGACTTATTGTAAAGTGATGTCAACGATAAATCTCCGTTCATCTGCAAAGCACTCGCATTCCGGATCACATTCCCCAGATTCGTCGAATCGGCTGTCACCGCAGCTGCCTGCCAATCGTATCGGGTCGAATAGCCTAGCTGCAAAGAGGTCCAGTCCAAAAATGGTAACTTATTGACCGGTACGGTATATTGGACCGAAAAGTCATGATTATAATTTACCGGACGCCCACCGTCGAGGATATTGTTCCATACGGTATCTTTCCATTGCTGATAACGTTCGGGGTCCCTCTGCCGGTCGACGATCCCCTCCGGCTCATCGATACGTGCCTGTGTCGTCGCATGAAAATCGACCACCAGATTCCGGGTCAGATTAAATTTAAAGGCATAATCCCGGGTCCACATAAAATCCTTATCATAAGTAGGTTCGATCAATAAATTCGGATTATCCAGATTCTTCGATTTCACCTCCCGGTAATTCCGGGTAATATCCGAAGTAATCGAAAACATCGAAGGCATATAATAAAAATTAAAGTCTTTGATCAACCGCAAATATTTCGAATTCAATGTCTTGGATTTCGATTTTTTGAAAGGCTCCACTATTGGAGGCATCCCGTTGTAGATATAACTGATCAGTCCCCGGTAATTTTTTTCCAGGTCTCTTTCCAGGTTGACATTACGGGCAAAGGATTTATTATAAGAATAAGTCAGAGACAGATTCGACCAATCGAAAAAATGCGATTTACCGTCTTTACTTTCTATCCCTACGTTCGTAAAATTAAGGCTTTTGCGCATCACATAATCTTCCGCATTACGTTTGATCGAATCGCGCAAATGCCGGTTCGCTGCATTATCCAGGGCTACCTCCAAAGGGATATCCGAATCGAGGGGATCGTATTCCGGTAAAGTCGATTGTCGCGAATAAGCATAATACATCGGAATCCTCAACCGCCACCTTTCCGGAAAGAACTTACCGAATTCGACACTGGTAGAAAAATCGATCGAACGGAAATCCTCCCTTTCGATCTCAGCAGCATGCTGCTCGATACTGCCAAACCCGGGAGTCATCCGGCTACCGGCAAAACTGATCGTCGCCACATCGGCTAATTTTGCCGTAATCCGGGCATTAGCCGCCCAACCTCCTTTGTTATCGAAATCCGACAAACGAAGTTCGTTGACCCATACTTCGGCCGAACGCTCGCCTTTGCTGGATTCTCCCTGTGGATTACGGATACCGATCACGATATTTTTTACATTGCCTAAGGTCGGTTTACCCTTCACTCTGACTTTATGATTCAATTTGTCTATATCGGCATTCGGATCCAACGTTCCGACCAACATTTCGTATACTTCACTGTAATCGATCTCTCCGTCTCCGGTCCGCAATTCGGTATTTCTTTTCTGTTTCAAAGTCTGAAACCAGCTCAACGGCATTTCAATCCGGTTAGCCGACGGCCAAACCCCTTCCCTACCGGTATAATCGGAGGTATAGTAACCGGGTGAGGTCAATTTTAAAGGAATCTCATACTCATAGTAGTTGTTTACGTTATCATTACCCAAACGCAAAAACAAGGTCAGTTCGTCGTCCTGCAAGGGATATCCTTCGACAGCCTCGGCATGCACATCCATTTTCAGGGTTTTATACCGCAACAGATCCTTGCCGAACATCTTATATACCGCCCGGGAATCATTTTCGGGCAGATCGATCACTTTCAATGCCAATGCCTGTTCATTCAGTTCCCTCAACTGTGGATTAGAAGCATCCACAACCCGTTCTATTTCAGGGGGCATCACGTAATTTACCGGTGTCCGGGAAGCATTTTCTTCCAAATTGACCACCGAAATGTCGAAAACCGTCCTGGTAGACGAAGTCAACTGTCCATCGAGTGCTCCTTCGTATTTCCGCCAATTGTCTCTTACCAAATCCAGACCGGCCATTCTCAACACGATACTATCCTGAAACCCCCGCATCAGCATCCGCATAAAACGGATAGATTTAAAATCGGAAATTCCCCCGTAATCCGATTCATGTGCCGAAAGCGGTATTTTGATCTGATACCATTTGATCTCCTCGGTTGATCCATTAGGCAATTCGACACTAGAGGTCGTTATGTTGGTGATAAAATTTTCGCCGACTTTCATTTTCTCCGGCCGGAGTTCCAGGTGATAGCGGAAAAAAGCTTCTGTCTCATTCAGGGTATTGTCTCCGTTGATATCTTCCACATCAGGCAAGGTGGTGGCTGCTGTCGGATAAGATTCGGGCGACATATCGGCTGTCGGTGAGTTACCCTCCGTCCCGTTATACTGTTTATAGCGCTCCAATACAGGTGTTTCCAAAGCATCGTAATCCGATCCCCGGAAGAAATGATAATTATCCCCCGCCGGATCGTTCCAGGCCTCCCGGTATACTTTCGAATTTTCTCCGAAAGTCCGGCGCAAGGTCTCCAGATAAGCTGCGTAAAATATCCGCTCATCTTCATCGTTCATCCCGTCCAGCCCCACATCCTGATACCGCCGGGCCTGGCTGTTATTATCGAATCCATTGGTTATCGACTGTACACCCGGCACTCGTCCCCAGCGGGTGGTATCCACATGACGGATATCCGGTCCGGCAGGCAGTCCATTTTCAAAAGCTTTCCGGCCGTCTTTCAAAATATCCTCCGACACATTACCTAAATCGAAATATACATCTCCGCCTTTGTGCCGATTGTCATATACAAAAGGATCCATCAGCCAGATTTCGATATACTGCACGTTGGCTGTTTCGAAATCACTGGTAGTGATACTCCGCATCATTCCTCCCCACCGTTTCTCCGGATTACGCAGTTTACCGTCCCGGTCGACATCGGTCGTAAAGTTGTAGGGACCTTTTTCCGTCGGATAGTAAGCCACCGAGAGGGCAGGAATAATATTCACATCCCCGACAGCCAGATCCTTATCCGGGAACAATTCCGTCTGCCGGATTTCGCGGACAAAATGGTTAGAACGTTGTTCCTTGTCGGCCCGGATATGGGAAGGAGTCGCCGTCGACATGCGGTAAAAAATAGGATCGACAATATACCAGGCCAATTTTGCCCGGTTGTAGCCGTAATCCAGACTATCCGACTTGCCTTCCGGAAACAGATTATCCTGAGGGGTAGAAGCCAGTTTCCATTGTGTTATCCCTTTCATATCCAACGAAATCTTACTTCCTTCGAAGTCGTCCAGGTAAGCGTTTCCACCGGCTCCACGGGCTGTACCCGGCTGAAACCTGGCGAACTCGGTGTCTATCGTCAGGTGGGATTTCGCTTTGGTATGTACAAAAGGTAATTTGTCGATCAGAGTGGTCAGAAAACCAGACTCGGTATTATAAGTAGCGTTCAACCCCCAAATGGTATTCGATAAAGGTTCTTCTCCCAGATTCACTTTATGGGTCAACGGCTTTTCGCTCATATGCATTACCGTTGCTCCGATATTCAGTTTATCGTTGAATTTATAGTCGAGATGTGTCCCGACCAGCGTTTTGGTTTGCATGCCGAACATCGAACGGTTTTCACTTTTAATCGTAATCGGTGTACCGGCTTCCAGCAATGACTGGTTCATAATCTTCAGAGTCCCCATCGTATAATCGACCACATAATCGATATTCTCTGTCAACTCCACCCCACCGGCAAGTACTTTCACCGAGCCCTGAGCAATGTCCTGTCCTCCCAGGGAGATCTCGGAAGAGGATGACGATTTGTAACTTCCTTTCAGATAAAACTTATTCTTCTCGGCATTCTGTTCCGCTTCGCTTTGTGTCTTTTCGTACAAGTCTTTATAAACGTACTGACCAGCGACTCCCGGACGATTGATTTTCTTTTCCAGCCACCCGCCGAATGGTTCCAGTACGGGAAAAACGATCCTCCCTTTATTGGAATAGACCGTTATCCCCTCGATATAATCGAAACGCCCGTCCGGAATCGCGTCCAACTGGGTATTCAGCCGGTCGAGATTCATCACAGACAATAAAATCTTATTATCGATATCTCCGGCCGGCAGATAATTCACCATCGTTCCGGCCTTATCATTCTGGTACAAAATGTCTAACACAAAATCCTCGGCACTCAGATTATAGGAACCGATATTATAGACATTCTTCATCATCAAATCCCAGGTCGGCATTTTAGGGCTCTGTGTCGTACTTCTCAACATCTTCACCACCAAGGTCGAAGGTGCAGCCGGGGCATTGGAGGTCAGTTCACCCACCGTATGGATTTCCCCTCTCACCGTATATTCATAAGCGACCGCCAATACCTCATCCGCATTCAAGGCCGCATTCAGGGAGATATATCCCAGTTTTTCATTCAGGATATATTCGGAAGGATCCAGCAAACGGGCATTTTCCAATTTTTCATAATCCTTGCCGGAATTGAAACCGGTACCGATCTGGGATAAAATACCGGAAACCTGATTGATATCCCGGATTCCTGCATAGCGATCCACCATGGTCTGATACAGCCGATTGCTCTGATTATCGGGATATACCTGCCCGGGAACAGCGGGAAACAAACCGGCATCGAACATCGGATTGGACGGATCCCCGACATTATTTTCAGCCAAACCCGTAAATGCAACGATATTCCGGGCCCGGTCGAAACGGGAACTTTTATTGGTTACCCATACTTCAATTTTAGTGATCACCACCCCACTATTCACTACGGGCAAGTTTTGTAAGGCGGCATCGTACTGATCCCGGAAAAAACGCGACAGGAAAAAGTGTTTATTAGCTTCATACCTCAAAGCAGATACTTCAAAATCCTGTTTTTCAGCTCCTTTCTCCAATTGAATCACTTTAGATTCCCCCTTCTGTTGCGAAAAAATACTCGACATGGACAATTTACCGAACTGCAGGTCCGTCCGGAATCCCCAAAGATTCTGTCCACCCGAAATCAGCGTTCCGGTTAAAGGTAAAGAGACATTTCCCGCCTCCACCTTTTTCACGATATCGTCTTCCTTCCCTTCGTAGTTCAGTTTCAGGATATTGTCATAATCGAAAGTAGCCTCTGTATTGTACGACCAATCGAGATTGACCAAATCACCGATATTACCGCCGATATTGAATTGTATCTTCTCGTCGAAATCCAGCGAAGTCGTTTTGCGCATATCAATAGGCAAAGTCGGATTATCGACTTTATTCGTTTTGACCCCCAAGGTCAGTTCTGCCGATCCCTGTACTTCGATCCGGATTTTGTTGATACCGAAAATCGGACTCAGAATTTTGTCTAAAAATTGTATATCGGAAACCAGACTCTTGAAATCGTACTTATTCCCTTCCTGAATCTGCCTCCGGTTGTATTCGTACAACGACATTTTCGAACGGGCTTTCAGCAGATCCTGCAAGGTTTCCATAAAAGGGCGGTTGTAATAATACTTTCCGCCGATCAGGCTGGCTACGACATAACGCTTGGTCAGCGGATCATAGATAATGGTATCTTTTATATTGGACGGTTGCCTGAGAAACAATGCCGACGATGGAATAGTCTGCCGGATTTCATTGTCCCGGATCTCCCGGATCGGAAATTGCAGGGTATCGGAAACGGTCCCGGCAACCCGCCCGGAAAAAATAGGCTCCTCCGATTCTCCCGCAGGATAACCGAAAACAAAAACCATCTGAGTTATTATCAAAAATAATAACAAGATATACCGCATACACACACACATTGTTTGCAAACCGATTCACACTAATGATTTGCAACCCATTTATTTATAATTGCTTCAGTGCTTGTTTAATCAGCTCCTCGACGCTGGTGACACCTCCACCGGCCACAATTTTATCCAATACTTTATTGGCCTGAGCCTTCACAAACCCAAGCATCACCAAAGCAGCCAAAGCTTCTTCTTTTATGGCCACCGAAGCGCCGAAGTTCATCTCTTCGGCACTACCTGTCACCGCTATTTTATCTTTCAATTCGATAATCACCCGCTGGGCCGTCTTCAGCCCGATTCCCTTCACACTCTTGATTGCATTTACATTCTCTGTCAGGATGGCTCCGGCAATTTCTTTTACCGTCATCGAACTCAACATAACACTAGCCGTATTCGCTCCGATCCCGGAAACCGAAATCAGCTGCCGGAAAACCGTTCTTTCCTCTTTATTGAAAAAGCCGTATAACAAGAGTGCATCTTCCCGGACAATCTGATGAATATATAAGGAAACCTGCTGCAAAGCTACAATCTGAGAATAGGTATTCACCGAAATATTAATATAATACCCCACTCCGCCGCATTCGATCACCGCGTAAGCAGGCGTCGCCTCCACCAGAAGGCCTTTTATATATTCATACATTTTTTAAGTCTTTAATTAAAACCTATGATTTTCCGCACCTCACGAATAGTCTTATCGGCACTGGCACGCGCTTTTTCTGCCCCTTCCCGGGCCACTTTATCCATATATTCCGTATCGGCGGCATAGGCCAGAATTCTCTCCCGGATAGGAGACGTAAAATTCACAATATCCTCGGCTAACTGTTTCTTCAAATCACCATAGCGAATTTCACAGGCATTGTATTTCTCATTGAAATAATCGTAAGTATCTGCAGAAGATACAATCTTCAGCATGGTAAACAGATTAGCGATAGCTTCGGGCTTTTCGCTATTGGGCTGCGTAGGACCACTATCGGTCACCGCTTTCATCACTTTCTTACGGATAGTAGCGGCATCGTCGATCAGATAAATAGCATTTCCTTCGGATTTTCCCATCTTTCCGGATCCATCCAACCCCGGCACTTTAATCGCATCTCCCCCGAAGGAATAGGACTGTGGCTCCGGGAAAAATTCTACCCCATAGATGGTATTGAAACGCCGTGCAAATTTCCGGGCCATCTCCATATTCTGCTCCTGATCCTTTCCTACCGGTACTTTATCAGCCCGGTGAATCAGAATATCGGCAGCCATCAAAGTCGGATAAGTCAACAGTCCGGCATTCACATTCTCCGGTTGTTTCCGGGCTTTTTCCTTGAAAGAAGTCACCCGCTGCAATTCTCCCAAATAAGCGTTCATGTTCAGGTAGAGGTATAGTTCCAGTACTTCTTTTACATCACTCTGTACATAGATCGCTGCCTTTTCGGGATCGATCCCACATGCCAAATACTCGGATAAAATCTTCCGTACATTGGCAGTCACGTCGCCCGGATGGGGATGAGTCGTCAAAGAATGCCAATCGGCAATGAAAAAAAAGCATTTATATTCATCCTGTAAACGCAGAAAATTTTTTACCGCTCCGAAATAGTTCCCTAAATGTAAATTTCCCGTGGGTCTGATCCCGCTAACAACAATCTCCATTTGAATCATTTATTAAAAAATAGACAAAACGAACTTATCTCTCTAAAACCCCTACAATCAACGGATTTTATAAGTTCCATCCTGCAAAGATAAGTTTTTATTCAAAATCGCTGAAACGGTTTTTCATGAAAATTAGAATTTAACAATTATCATACTTCCGAAGCAAAAAAGGAGGTGATTAAAAAAATTAAAAAAAAGTTACTTTTATAAGCTTTTTTTATTACATTTGAAACGCAAAATTGCAACTATTTTATAAAACTAAATTTTTCTACAAACAATGGAAGGATACGAAAGAAAAGAAGGAATGGACAATGATCGGGAAGAGATTTATTCCAAGGCAGTGAGAGCAGGGAAAAGAACCTATTTTTTCGACGTGAAAGCAACTCGTAACAATGATTATTACCTGACAATCACAGAAAGTAAGAAGAGATTTGATAACGACGGGAATCAAAATTTCGAGAAGCATAAAATCTTTCTGTACAAAGAAGATTTTGAAAAGTTTGCTGAAGGTTTAGATGAAGTCGTTGCTTATATCCAAGCCGCCATCGGCGGAGAAGCTCCAAAAGCAGCCTATACCGACCCCCAAAAAGAAGAATTCGACGTCGATTTCGATCAGATTTAAAAAATATCACTTTTTATAAAAACCGCTTGTCGTAACAGGCGGTTTTTTTATTCTCCAATGAGATCGCGGACCACTACCGAAGCGATAAAGCACCCGAAGATAGGCGGCATATAAGAGATGGTCCCTACATTGGACTTCTTATTCCGACTCTCTGCCAGGACGATAGCCTCCGGATCGGTAAATTCCGACGAAAAAACCACCTTCACCCCTTTGTAAACCCCCAGTTTATGCAAGCGTTTACGCAACATACGCGCCAGATTGCAATTATAACTTTTCGAAATGTCCGCCACTGCAATTTTCGAAGGATCCAGTTTTCCCCCCGACCCCATCGAACTGACGACAGGCAAGCCCAATTGCAGACTATGATAAATCAGGAATATCTTCGGCGCCAAGGTATCGATAGCATCCACGATATAGTCGTATCGGGCCATTTTCAATACCTCAATCATCCGGTCATCCCGGATAAAATCGTTAATCACATGCAATTTAATCTCCGGATTGATATTCCGGAACCGCCCGGCCATAATCTCCGCCTTGGCTTTTCCCAGATTACAATCCAAAGCCGGCAATTGCCTGTTCTTGTTGGTCAGTTCCACCACATCCCCATCGATAATCGTCATTTCGCCTATTCCGGCCCGGCACAACTGTTCGGCAGCATATGCTCCCACCCCTCCTAAACCGGCCACCAAAACATGAGCCTGCTGCAATTTCTCCAACCTTTCTTTCCCGAGTAACAATTCCGTACGACTCAACCATTCAGGCATAATATAAAATTTCAAAGTATAACATTACAATTTAAACAACCGATCGAAATTCATCCGGACAATATGCTGCAATTCTTCCACAGCGATCCCCCTCCGACGGGCGACTTGCCCATAGACTTCCCCGATCGTAAAATCCGAATTATCCGTTTCGATCAGCAACCGGTCTGCCGGAATTTCGGGTAATACCCGATACACCTGCGACTCTTCGTTCATGGCATGCCTTCCGGCGGAAATATAAAATCCATGCCGCAATAAATCCATCAGGATCTCCCGTCGGTTATTGAATCCGTGCATAATCCATTTCTGGTGTGACCGATATTTCTTACAGGCAGTAATCAACTCCGGGATTGCCCTCACCCCATGAATAATCAACGGTAACCCATACCGTCCTGCAATTTCCGCCTGCCGTCCGAATAGCTTCAACTGCACTTCCATCGGAGCAGGCGCATTCCGGTCCACCCCCGCTTCCCCGACAGCCACAATCTTCCCCTCTGCTGCCGCCAGTTCTATCTTTTGCAACCTTTCCTCCACCATATCGTCGATATACATGGGATGAATTCCCAAAGAAAAGTAAACCGCCCCCTGCCCGGGCATAATCACATTTCCCAGACAAGGATCGACAATATTCACCCCCTCTCCCGGCCGATGTGTATGTATGTTAATCCAATCTTGTGGCATAAGCATCCTTTTACAACCACAAATATACACCATTCCTCCGGATAATCAATCCCCCGCTTTCCGTCAAGCCACACTCCTCCCACCCCCGAAGGGGCACGTCCTGAGTCTCCCGGGATCCGTCCTAAAGCTGAATCCTTAGGTCAATTCCTCCAAAATTGTCTCCGCATCCGCCAATTCTTCTTCTCCCCTTCCCATCTTCCTCAATTCCTCCAGCATTCTTCGGGCCCGTTCCGCACATTCCTCTTCCTCTACATAATAATAACAATAAGCCAGCAATTTCACACTTTCCGCCGAAACGGCCAGGCGATCCAAATTCCGACCAACCACATCCAGCACCTCCTGCAACATCCCCTCATCCCGCGTCACCTCGTAAGCATCCAGCAACGCCAAAAGCAATGCCGGATCCGAAATATCCAACTTCCGCCGGGCAACAACACACACGCTCTCCAGGGCATTTTTCACCCTCCGGACTTCCTCCATCCGTTCCACCTCCACCCGGCATTCCCCGTACTCCCGGCAAAGCCCGACAATTTCAACTGCTAATTGTTCCATATCCGTTCTTGTTTAACTGCAAATCTCTCTATCACTCCACCATTCCCGTAATTATTCATAAACAAATTATTAGTCAAATCTAATCCACCTTGTTTATAAGTTTACATAAAAATCATCGTAATGGTTTTCTCAATAACCTTTTATACAACATTGTCCGCATTCCATTAGGAATAATCCGGGAAATAAAACGGATACTTACATTCTGTATAAACTGAAAATAACCTATAAAATCCATGTTTAACAGTTTCCGCTGAAACCGGTATTCATCTATTGCATACTTCCAGCCTCCCCGACGCTTAAACATATCCCGAGAGAAACGGAAATACAAAAGGCTTTCCGGTATATTATAAAAGCAGGCTCCGTTCATTAACATCCGTACCCAAAGGTAATAATCCTCAAACAAAGGAAAATGCATATATCCCCCAGCATTCATTACGGCTTCTTTTCTAAACATAGTAACCGGATGGTTTTCCGGACAACGCAACCGGGCATACTTCAATATCTTCCAATGCTTTTCTGGCAATTTCCTTACCGAAATTACATTTCCGATATCCCCTTCAAATTCATCAATCCAGGCACCGACAACATCCATTTCCGGATGAGCACAAAACACCGCTATCTGTTTTTCAAACCGTTCGGGTTTTGCCACGTCATCCGTATCCATACGGGCAACCAAATCGTAAGAACAGTGCTTCAGCCCTTCATTTAAAGCCCGGCCTAACCCCTGATTTTCAGACAAGGGTACGACCCTTATCACCGGATATTTCCGGCAATAATCCTCCGCCACCTCATCCAGCGCATCCGTCAAAGGTCCATCTTTGACCAATACCACTTCATCAGGCAGCAAAGTTTGTGTAAAAATACTATCTAAGCTTTGTCGAAGGTAGGCTGGCTGTTCTTTCCGGTAAACCGAGAGAAGAACAGAAAATTTCATAACAATGATTGAGAATAAAAATTAATAGTCACCAAAATCCACATTCAAAGCATGTAAACCAATCCTTTCCTTTTCTGGTGGCAACTTCATATAATCGCCAAATGTTTGAGTTAAATATTCATGGACACATTCCTGAACCGGAAGCTTTATACTCTCAAAATCTACATAAGTAGGTTTTCCATAAACCCGACAGGAAATAATAGCATTTTTCCAATTTGTTCTACCATAAAAGAATCCATAATATTCAGTCTCCCGATTATTATATAGCTCAGCCTGACGCTGAAAAAAATGTTCAACACATTTAATTCTCAACAACTTGGATCCCCTCATTATCCATTTTTTCTTTGATGATGCAGAAGTATACGTCCGGCAACTTAACATATAAGCCAACCACACTTTTGCACAAAAATATTGCCATTTTCCTCTGAAATTACGATCCGGAACATGATCCAACTTAAAAACATCCACAAATATACCCTGATTTTCAGGCGTAATGCCTCCATCTTCCAATTCCTCTATACGTGTATGTCTCAATCTGACCTTAGAATAATTCAAAGGCCAATCTTTTCTTCCTTCCTGAAAATAATACTTTTCACGATCCAACTGCTCGTTACATACTTTTATAAACTTTTCATAATTAGCATGAGTCATAATAATATCCAAATCATCATCCCAAGGAATAAAACCTTTATGCCGGACTGCCCCAATTGTAGAACCTCCAACCAGATAATAATCAATACTATTTTTCTGACATAAAGCGTCTATATCAGTAATAATTCCCAGAATTACCCGTTGTAAATGCTTTACCACATTTTCCATAATATCACAAATCAATTGTATTCAAAACAGTATAACGTTTCCGCATCTCTCGCGCTAAAGGCAATAACTTTCGAAAGTCATCTTCAGAAAAAAACAAACACTCTGAAAACATCTCATACAACCCTAATTCCTTAAAAAAGTTATACAATTGGTGATATGCCTGCTGATCTTTTCTGACATATTTTTCCAGCATCAATTGAGCCCAAGCAACCTGTACCCCATGTAATGTTGATCTATCAGGATAATATTCATCTATAGCATGACTAATTAAATGTTCTGCTCCACTTGCTGGTCTTGAATTTCCAGACATAATCATTGCCATACCGGAAAAAATCAATCCATAAGCCAACCTATTTATAAACAAATCAGTATTTATATCTCCAACTTTAAACTTCAAAACACTTTCTGCTCCAAGACTCGCCAATTCAAGGGCAAAAGCATCTATAGTCTCGCCTATATTCCTCTCGGCAATTTCACAATCCTTTTTTGCGCTCAAATTAGACACTAAATCTCCCACTCCCGCCAGGATCAAACGCCTTGGGGAGCGTCTGATTACGTCGGTATCAACAATAATCCCTATCGGAGCTATAACTCCAAAACTTCTTTTCTTTCCCCGTTTTATCAAACGAGCTATTGGAGAATAAATTGCATCGTTAGACAATGTTGAAGGTATTGTCAGATAGGGATGTTCCGTCATCGATGCAAACATTTTTACCGAATCAATTACACTTCCTCCCCCAAAAGCAACATATAAAGCATCCGTCGAGCTACTCTTTAAATGAATACAGGACAACTCTTCAAAAACGCCACCTTTAATGCATACTATCTCAGAAAAAGTATTTACGCAAAGGCTGTCTTTATACACATTGTATAAATTCTCCTGAGTAAATAAAACTTTATTCTTAAAATAAATATGATTCCGCAATAGCAAATTATCAATTTGCTCTATTCGATTCCTGCCAATCTCAATAATTGAAGGAACATTTAAATCCCGGTAAAACATGAAGATTGCTGTATTTGGCTGATAATTTCGGAAGTACTTATACCTTTAGTATAAGGCAAATAAATCAATTGAATCTGATGCTCCTGAATAAACTCAGGAGTCAAACGAATTTGTTCCAAATAAGACATACCACACCAATCATCCCCATGAACAATAATATTAATACCATATTTACAAATAACTTCTTTATTATCGAAAGTATGAATAACAAAAGCCTCATCCACGTACCGACAAGCTTGTACAACAGCCAAACGATCATCTTCCTTAATATAAGGACGACGTTTATATTTCTCTACAATATCATCACCATTAATAGCTACAATTAATCTGTCACCTAAGGCACGGGCACGTCGTAATAATTCCACATGACCACGATGAAATAAATCAAATGACCCTATTACATAAACAACTTTTTCCATATTATTTTTTTAAACTCTGATATAACTTCACATAATTTCCTACCATTCTATCTGTTGAAAACCTATCTCGAATTTCATTTGCTACAGCAATTATTTCTATAGGATGACCAAATGCATACTTCATTTTATCCCTTAACAGATCTACTCTCCCGACAGGAAAATGTAAATTTTGTAATTCAGGATACCCGGCTGTAAATTCACGGAAAGGACCTATATCTGAAGCAATTACCGGAACTCCGGTCATTAAGGCTTCTACACAGGAAAGTCCAAACCCTTCTGAGCGTGAAGCACAAATTGCATAATCTGCAGCCTTTAAATATTCATCCACATTAAATGTATACCCTTTAAAAACTATTGAGGGACATCCCTTTGCCAATTGTTTACACTCTTCCAGCAAATTTCCTTTACCTAAAAAAAGTAATAAAGAACTCTCCCGAATATTATCCGGAAGGCCAAGAAAAGCTTTAATCACCGTTCGGGGATCTTTAATTTTCCTCACCGTTCCAACCACTACAAAAATTATATAATCTTTCGGTAAATCTAATTTTTCCCTCCATTCTCTTTGAGGAACTCCCTCCCGAATATTAAACTTCGAAACATCTACACCATTATAAATCCTTAACACAGAAAATCCTCCCAGCTTCTTTTCATAAAACATTTTTCCAGTTTCTGAAATAGCAACACCTGCATCTAATCGTTTCAAATGCCTGAGGTAACGCCAATTCATATAAGTACCTAAGATTTTCCCCTTTGAACTCACAAAATCTTCTTGACAAATACAATGCATTGTCTCTATTTTCGGACAATCAAGATGCATATAAGAAGCAACTAAAACAGGATGATACCCATGTGTATGAATCAGATCAACTTTTCGCCCTACAAACAATTGTTCCAGACTTTGAGCTACCCAACGCGTTCTTAATTCCAGATCAATAAACGAATAAGAAAATTCAAGGACCTCAATACCCAATTCCTTAAAAGCTGGAGTAATACTACGATCTGTATCATCCTCCATCATTCTTATAATTACCGGAGTAACAGAAAACCGGTGAAGATTCTTTACCAAATTGTAAAGTACCTCTACCGGTCCTGATTTCCGCAACTGATTTATGATATAGACTATAGTCATAATTTTAAAAACGAGGTATTTTATAAGTCAGATAAATTCCGTATAATATTTCAGCCCATTTCCGATACACACAAACAAACTCACCATTATATTGCTTCAGTTCGCCACCCGTATAGCGCTTATATTCATATACACTATTAGAATTATGAGTACTTGGACCTACCCGTCCTAAATCATAACACTTGACTCCCTGTTCCTTCATCCATTCAAATACCTTCTCCATCAAAAATTGTGTTACGCCCTTCTTTTCTCTTGCTTTCAATGAATTAGCAGACATCATGTGAAATCCCCTTTCCTTATAAGCATAATCCAAATGAGCAGCTAAAGGTTCACCTTCAGAAGAATACAAAAAGAATAAATTATAATGCGGATCCCTTATTAACTCCTTTAAGGAATTTGTATCCGGTACAGAATTAAGATTTTTAATTCTTGCCATTTCAGCATACATACGGACAAACACTGCTAATTCCTCATCGGTACCTTTACCCACTTCAAATTTGTAATTTTGTTTTTTAGCCTGGGCATATTGATAATGCCAGCTTTTTTTGGGCCTGCGTTCTCTGTCTGGATCTAAAATAATTGTCAACGGGCAAACACTCAATGCCATGGGTCTTATAAAACCAGCTTGCCTTAAAGCTATTTCATAACTAAATTCATAAAAATTATTATTTGATACTTTTACAAAAGCAAAATGTTCCTTTTTAACATATTCCGAAATTTGCTCATAAAAAATCTTATAATCACCTTCCTGAATTTGATAAGAAATTGATTCTCCATCTATCCTTAGGATTTTCCCAATAAAAGGAATCTTATATATCTCCCCCCAACAACATATTAATGTATTTTCTATACTATTTGAAAAAAATATTACAGATTTATTTCTTTTAGCTATTGTATACTTCAACCATCCATAACTTTGTGTATGAGGAATAAAATCCATTTTTTCCTGAAGTTTCACAAAAAGATCTTCGCCAAGTACTTCCATATCATCTTAGTTTTTTTATCACTTTTACAAAAGGATTATACCTTAGCCGATAGCCATCGACGACCGTCACTTCTTTATTAATATTCAATGTATGTATACCATCCCTATAAAAGGGATCGGTCGGATAAATCCGATGTATTTCTTCTTCTTTATAACTAATCGGGGTAAGATCAATAACCCGATAAATAACAATTCCTCTGCCATACCCACCTTTACAATCCTGAGCGAAACGATAAAATCTACCATCCCAGCAAAAAAAATTCCCAGCCATCCGGCTTCCCGTAAAATCCGATTTTATCAACCTTCCTTCCCGGGGTGAATATTCCCCAAAAATCCGGTCGGCACTCCAGAAATATAAATCTGAATTATCATACCCTTTTTTGGTTGCAAACAAGTAAAAACGATCCTTATATCCGACAACCGTAGCATCCGCCAAAGGCAATTCTATCAGTACTCTCTGAAATATCAAACAATTCTTCTGTTCATCATATTTATATATATTTAGTTTTCCGGAAGCAACATTTTCAGGTATAACAAAAACACCCTCCTTATTTCTGATAATAAAAGGATAAGACAAATGGGTGTCTAATTTCAATATCGGTTTCCGCTCTAATAAAACTTTTGTCTGCCGATCAACGACTAATCTTACCAAACAAGCATTTTTCCTATAAAAATTTATTTCTTCCGCAAACACTTCAAATATTGTATCTGTCACATTATAGAGAAACGGATCAGCAAACCCACATGTCTTATAACCATGTTTCATCCAATTCACAGATAATTTTTGGTCTTTCAATAAATCAAAAGAAGGATCAATGAATCCGATATTCCACTCTCCAAAAGAAAACTTAGACTTATAATTCATAAATATCTTTAATTAAAAAAGAACATTTTATAAGGATAATCTGAGGTAGTCTTAAAATTCCCCAACAATCGTAATCCATAAACTAAAAAATACAATATCCATATATAATTCAACCCACATTTATATACAACATTTCTCTTGTATACATTCGCCCAATTAATGAAAAAAAAGAAAGGATATATGAAATAGCTCGTAATTCTCATTGCTACAGAAGCAACTATGGTAAAGCCAAGACAAAAAATATAAAAAATCAGCATATTAAAAAAAAAGTTTTCTCTGCTATCTTTCGCAAACTTTTTCTTATATAAAAATGTAACTAATATAAAAGGCAGGCATTCTGCATAATTCAAAAGATTACCTCTGTTCTCACTATCCTGCAAATAATTCAAATATCTGATCTCTGTCTGACTAAAAAACAAATCAAGAAAATTAAAACCAGAAACAGCGATACAAAAAGAAAATATAATTACACATAACCCTATCCATCTTGATATTCTTACCTTATAAAATAACGGCATAATCATAGCTATCAGGGCACTAAAATGAAAAAGGGATGCCAGTAAACAATAACCCCAAAACTTCCATTTTCTATGTTGAAAAATAAAAGGCATTGCCCACCAGACAATAACAATAGCCAATGCCTGTCTCATCATTATAAAATTATACTGAATATAAAGACGAGTTACATATATATAAATAAGCAAAAATATATATTGATCAATTCTATTTCTTTGAAAACCTTTTACTAATAAATGAACCGTGAGAAAACTAATTAATAAAAAATAAATATTCGCATTCGAAAACAAATATGAAAATAAAGAAGACAATAAAACATATCCAGGATCCATTGATCGGATATAATTGTCAGAATTCTGAAAACCTTCCCAAAACGATCCAATATTTAAAGGATTCTCATAAACATACTTATAAGCTGCATAATCAAATATCTCACCTCCTACAGAAACATCAAACCATCTACATCCCGCAAACATTCCCAATACTCCGACCAAAACAGTCAGAAAAAATTTTCGTTCCCTGATATTCAGCTTCACAGTACTTGCATCTATCAAAGCAAAAAGCAGGAAAAACAAATAAAAACAGATATATACAATATAATTTTCATTCATCTACACCATCCTATTCGTTAACGCTTTTCTCAGAAATTCCTCGGAAATTTCTCTTTCCTTTTCAATAAAAATATCTATATCCTTATAATCCAATTCATTTTCAAAACATCTATTCTGAACAGCTTCTTTCAAAGAAGATACAATATTCCGGTTTAAACCGAATCTATTTTTAAGATCCAGCAAACGAGAGGCTCGCCAAACAGATCTGTAATAAGCTATAAAATTCCGCTTATACTTTAAGCAAAAACAAACACCATGGAATGAATCTGTCAAAACAAAAGTTGCTCTAGAAAATAAGGTTAACCACTGTCCGGGAGAACACTCTTTCAATAATATATCAGCATGTTCATATATTGCTTTTCCCAATCCGGGGACAGCAACTACAACCAATTTAAGTGAGCCATATTTAGAACGAATTTTACATAACGTTTCTTTAAAACCGCCCTTAATCTCTGATCCTAAAATATAAGCTAAAATATAAGATCCTGTTATTTCAACAGCTTCCATTTCCTCCTTGAAATCATATAAAAAAGTCGGATCTAAAACAATCTTAGCATTCACTCCCGAAGCATTTTTAACCATTTTTCTTGTTTGAGCATCACGTACCGACACTGCGTCCATTTTGTTTATACATTCAGCAATCTTTACTTTATTTATTCGGGGTACTCCCTTTCGGGCACTACAGGCTGCATAACTAATCCTTATTCCGGTAAACTCAGGCACCCAATCCATCAAATAAACTAATCTTTGCTTAGCAAATGTCGACCAAACTTGGTCGCTACCAACAACGACAGCATCCAATTCATTGGCAATCTCAGCAATATTATTTTCCGATACTTGCCTTGTCATATTCAACTTATGATTTATTATTTTGTCAAAAGAAGGGGCCAACAAATTCCGTCCATCTTCCTGAATTCCACGAATACGTTTCAATCTGCCAAACAAATCACCACATACTCCAATGAATTCTCTAATATTAGTTACGGCACTTAAATAATTAATTGTTTTATAACAAAAATTTCCATTATCATCCGATTTAAAATTGAACACTAATACTTCATTATTCAACCTCTCCAAAGTTCTTTGCAATGCTAAACATTGAAAAGTAGCTCCATAATTATACCCATTCGTATTATCTGTCAAAGTGAGAATTCCGATTCGCATACCTCTTTATTTTTACCAACAAACCACTTTTTAATAGTATATTTTTAATAAATCGACGTAATCTCTGCTTACATCCAAGTTGTGTCAATTGAACAATCAAATCATTCAAAGCAACACTTTCATAGCGGTCAAAAAAAATTTTCCGCTGCAAAGGTTTTATACAACTATTCGTTACTGCACTATTTCCCTTGATAACCTGTTCATAAGCTATTTCCCATAGATCACAATTCAAAGAACTGCAAATATTCTGTCCCTTCAAATTATGACTCATTATAATGCTTACCCCCTGTCCATCGTCTATTCGTGGCAAAACATATTCAACTCCCCAAAAATCCCCGATCGTCAGATCACTCCCGCTTTTCAATTTCTTGACCGGACATGCATAACACGAGGGACGTAAATACAAATCAGCCAGAAATCCTTTCAAGAAAAGATTAGTGTGTAAATCTTCAGACAACAAAACTGAATTTTTCTCCGCTCCATCCGTCGCGGAGAAACAAACAACAAAACTGTATTTTTTCCAGCTTAAAGTCTTATCTCTGAACGAAATGAAAGATATATCCCGTAACACATCACCGCTTTTATTTAAGGAAGCATACAAAACTGTATTTTTTCCAGCAGCCCTGCGGGCAGCTATTTCTTTAAGATACTTCCGCCAAACTCCGGGTGAAGGCACACCATGACAGATAAAATCAACCGTCAGTAAATTATCGTATTCCTTTTTGAGAAAAAGTTTCAAACCGGCAATCTGGCAAGGCGTACCACTAAACAATACTTTCCGGCCGGTTTTCAGAAAACATTCCGTCTGCCGGAAACTGTCTCCAATCCGACTTTGAACATACTTACTTCCTCGAAAAGCACTTAATCCTTCAACATTTTCTGTATAATCATGAACGACTTCCCAGCGGGCATCAAAACGGGCACCAAAAACCACTCCTCCCTCCGATAAAATTTTCTCTGCCAACAATGTAAAAACACCACCTGATGAACTTTCCCATCGAATCTCCTCATCCGGATTTTTAGCCGCATATACATTTAAAGGCCGACGCCCGGTTCCCTGAAAAATAACAGGACAGACTTTCTCGCATAAGCCACAATCGATACATCTCCCTTCATCCGTTTCCGGATACAAAAAACCCTCACCATCCTCATGCAACGTTATACACTGCTGCGGACATCGCTGAATACATGCTTCACATCCACAACATTTCTCTCTGTCTGTTATATGTATCATATTTTCAATAATCTCTTTAATGGTTCCCGAAATAAACTCTGTTCATAACCATTCAAACCCATATACCAAAAAAGTGGAACATAAATTAAGGAAAACAACAATATAGCCAACCCCAATTCCCACGCATTAGTCAACGTTATCATATTCAAAAAACAATAACCCACTCCTCCCAATAGTATCGGAACAAGGGACATCCGGAAAATCTCTTTCCAAAAACGAACGATATCGATATGGATTCTTCGATGATAATAAATATTCATGGCTATAATCTGACCTACAACAAGTGCAAATACCGTTCCCAAGGCACAACCAATTCCACCATACAAACGTGCCAAGGGAATAGATATTCCTAAACTAACAAAGGCTATCACAACATAGAGCACACACCTAAAACGCATCTGATTACGTGCCTGCAAAATAATAATACCCAAATTCTGAATTAAAGGAATCGTCAAAGGGATAAAAAAGAGCAAAGCGATATAATACGCTTCATCATAATCCGATCCGGCCCAGAAATAAATAAAAACCTTGCCAAATAAAATAAATCCGGTCAAAATAAATGCCATAATAGCATACTGTATCCGTCCCATACGAATGAACAGGTCGGATATAGCTTTTTCATTGTTCTCCTTGGCAACCATTGCGGTTACCTTCGGTAAAAAAACGCCCGATATGGCAGTAGAAAAACTCATATATATGCCTTGCAATTGAATAGCTACGGCATAAACAGCTACAGCAACCGCACCTTTATACATCCCTAAAATAAATTGTCCGCTACTCCAATAGATTCTGTCCATAATAGCATTCAGGAAAATCCAAAAAGAATAAATACTTACCTCTTTCAAAAATCCCCATTTGAAATGACCGAAATAAATCCGTATATGAATTTTATGAAAACAATACCAGCAATTTACCAAAAGCGTAACTACATTAAACAATGTAGTAATTACCGTCATTCCAATCGCCCTATACCCCAGCATAAGCATTGCTATCATGACCAAAGGATTCAGTATAATTCTGGTAATATTTACCAGCTTTTGAAAAACAAAATCTTCATAAGCCACTATAATGGAACCGAAAACACTCATCGGAAAAGTAAATGCCAAGTTTACCGTCATCAACAACATCATCGTCCGTACTTTGCTTAAATCTTCCAACGTCATCGCCCTATCAAACAAGACATCGACATTAAAATAAAACCCAGTTCCAATCAACAAAGTTATAACGCCGACAATACTATACAGTATTAAAAACATACCGAACATATCATATTGCTCGTTTATCTTTCCCTCTGCCCGAAATTTAGCGGTATAACGTACAATAGCATTTCCGAATCCTAAGTCAAGTACTGTCAGATAAGTAATCACCGAAGCAACCAAAGAATACAACCCATATTCATTCTGCCCCATCATCCGCAACATAAACGGCATATAAAGCAATCCCACAAGATTGTTTAATCCGATTGATACATAGGAAAGAATTGCACCTGCCTTCAATTGGTTTATCGCCATAAAAAGTATAAATTATAAATAGTGCTTCATTAGTGTCCACTAAAAAATCATAGAAGTTCTTTGAAATTATTGAAATTCAATTTGTTATAGGAGATTTTGGGGAGAACGGATTTGAATTTACTTTTGTGGTAATTTTCAGACCGTTATGCATAAAGATCCATATATTTTTGCCCAATTAGTTAAGTTCCTTGACCGAAGTAAATTCAATCGTATCGTTACAAAGTATGAAGGCGACAAGTATATCAAGAGCTATACCTGTTGGAATCAGCTGCTTACGATGCTGTTCGGTCAGCTATCCAATCGAGAGAGTCTCAGAGATTTGATTGTGGCTATGGAAGCTCATGCTGGGAAACTTTACCATCTCGGAATCGGGAAGTCTGTAACTCGGAGCAATCTTAGCAAGGCTAATGAGCAACGTAACTACCGCATCTTCGAAGAGTACGCAACATTCATGATTGCCGAGGCCCGCAAGCGTAGAATCAATAAAATATTCGAACTTGACGGTCATGTTTATGCATTTGACTCTACAACGATTGATCTGTGCCTGTCAGTGTTTGAATGGGCTAAATTTCGCAAACATAAAGGCGGAATAAAGTTGCATACGCTCTACGATATTGAAGTGGAAGTACCTGCATTTGTGCATATTACACCTGCCAATATTCACGATTCAAAGGCTATGCCTGAGATTCCATATGAATCAGGAGCGCATTATATATTCGACCGGGGGTATAACGATTTCAGCAACCTTAATACAATAAATCGTATAGGTGCTTTCTTCGTTGTACGAGCCAAAACAAATGTACGGATCAAGCCTAAAACCTGGAAACGAAGATTGCCGGAAGGTGTAGTATCGGATGTAATCGGATGCTTTACGGTTTATAAAAGTTCTAAGGATTACCCTGAGGAACTTAGAAAACTCATCATTGAAAATCCTGAAGATGGTACACGATACATCTTCCTGACAAATAATCTTGACGCATCTGCGGAGTTAATATCATCGCTTTATCGAAACAGATGGAGTGTTGAACTGTTCTTCAAATGGATAAAACAACACCTCAGGATTAAGAAGTTCTGGGGAACATCGGAAAACGCTGTACGCATACAAATCTATTGTGCGATAATCACTTACTGCTTAGTAGCAATAGTCCTACACGATATGAAATTAGAACGAAGCATCTATGAAGTTCTCCAAATACTCGGAATTTCTCTGACTGACAAAACACATCTCAGTGACTTGTTTGACAAATCGAATTTCAAAAATGTCAAAGACCGATATGATTCAAGTGAACCGAATTTATTTAATTTTTAACCTTGTCCATTTTTAGTGGACAGTAGTGATAGTGCTTTATTGAACCTGACATATCAAAAAAATTCCCCGGCCTGCGGAAGGCAGACCGGGAAAGGTTAATAAGGTTATTCTTCCACGGGCGACGGATCCGGGGTGTCCGGAGTGCCGGAAGGGGAATCGGGATCGGGGGCATCACCGGATTTCCTGCGAGAATGACGGCGGGCGGCCACATCGTGCGATTCGCTGACCAGCTGGTTGATGCGGTCGGTGATGTGCCTGTAGTCGGCCGGACCGTTGACCACAGCAAGAGCACCGATCATTTCACACAGTTTCCCGAAAGCCGCCTGTACCGCCTCGCGGGCTGCTTTAGCGGCACCCAGTGTGGCCTCGGAGGTGGCGTCCGAACGGGTGAGCATCGTCTGCTCGAACTGTTCGTTAGCCGTACGGAGGGCACTCACCCAATGCCCGGCAAACAGCGTTTGGATATGGGCGGCATTGGCTTCAAGCTCCAGGTCCTGTATCAGATTCCTGATCGCTCCGGTTTCCTGACGGTAAGGCATCGACGGGATATTACGCCCATACTTGTCGACCAAAGCCAGCAGCGCCTCGGCTGCCTTTACCTGACCGGAGTCGAAAGAACTCAGGTAAAGCTTCAACTGGGCGGTAAAACTACGGAATACATAATCGCGCTGCCCGTCAAGACGGGCCAACTCAGCCGTATAACGGCTGCGGCGTTCAGAAACAAGGGCTGTGTCGTAATCCGACAAACGCGCCGCAAATGCATCACACAGACCTTGCAGGGGTTCTTCCACCGACTCTTCCTCCTGAAGAAAAGCCAGTATGTCCGAAAAGACCTGAAATGCCTCCAGGTTCCGCAACATTTTCAGATTGGTAGATTCAATCATAATAACCTCCTTTTTAATTGATGTTTATATATCCCTCTCTTCGTTGCCGGTTCATCCCGGCATATCGTCCTTTCAGAGAAAAAAACAGCCTGCGGCCGTCGGCAAGTCGTCTCCACACGGGAAAACCAACCGGCAGCCACAGGCTATGAATTCCCGGCCGGGATTCTGTTCCCGGCGGTTGCAGGCAGGAAATCCCGCGAGGGATTTTGTTGCTGACAGCCGCAGGCTGAAAATCCCACGCAGGGATTCGTTGCCAACGACTGTAGGTGGAAAATTCCATCCGGGAATCATTATCGTTTTTTGCGTCGTTTCAGTTCCAGGTATTCGGTATAGATAATCCGGCTGTACGGATTGCGTGTCGTCACCTCCTGACGGACAGCCTTCGTGCCCCAGCAGATAAACCAAAAACGGTCGTATTTCCGGATAAAGTAAAAAATCTGCCAGCCAACGACGCCACCGATCAAAAAGGAACCAAATGTTCAGGCATAAACACCTTCATTTATAATTATTCGCACTCATGAAATTCAATTTCCGTTACATGACAGCCACGCCCCCACTACATTATAAAAATGTTATAATAAAATTGCTTTCCTTGTTGTTCTACCTGCCCTACTGTTTTACTTTCCATTCCCCGATATTGCGTGCGGCGGCATCGAAAGAGACACCTGCCCTGACCAGGGTGCGGCCATCGGCGGTGTAGGGGATCAGATAGCCGCGGGAATCGATCTGTTCCAGGGCTGCATCGGCACTGCCACCGAGCTTGAACTCAAAAATGTAAATATAGTTCCCCGTCTTCACCACGGCATCGGCACGGCCACGGGAACTGCGCACCTCCGCATCGCAGAACTGACCCATCAGCGTAAAAACAATGTAGAATATCACCTGATAATGACGCTCCGTCTTATCGTTGAGTTCGTACGGGATACCGGCAAAAAAGGCACGAAGACGCTCCATAAAACCATCCACATCTCCCGCTTCCAGCTCACGGATAAAACGCTCGATGTAAAAACCTGTACGGTCGTCCGTTACCTGGGTATAGAAAGGCACCAGGAAATTCATGAAACCATATTCCACCTCTTCGTTAGGAAAACAAAGCGTATAATTACGGAACCTAGAATCGTATGACTTGATCGTCAGATAACCGCTCTGGTAAAGCAGGGGGACCGGATTGCCAGAATCGGCACGGTATTCCGAAAAACCACTGGCCTTCACCTCAATACCCTCGATCAGTTCCCGAAGGTCGTAATCACTATGCTGCAACAACTCCACCAGAAAAGTAGGCGTTCCAGTCTGAAACCAATAGCTGTCAAAACGGCTGTATTGCAACACATGCAGCAAACTGAAAGGATTGAATACCCCTTCCGTGTTTTCGCTGAAATGATAACCGTCGTACATACGGGTCAGGCGCCGCAGGATTTCCTCACGGTCCACCCCTTCCTGCTCCTCCAGACGACCGATCTCGGGATTGAAATCACGCTCCAGTTCCCCGTGCGTAAGGCCGCAAAGCGTGGCATACTGAGGCAGCATACTGATATCGGTCAGCTGATTCAGATCGCTGAACACACTCACCTGGGAGAACTTAGTCACCCCCGTCAGGAATACAAAACGCAGGTAACGGTCGCTGCTCTTCAACACCCCGTAAAAGGCTTTCAGCGTCTTGCGGTATTCCTCCAGCAAAAAAGAATCCTGCAAAGCCTGCAAAAGAGGTTTGTCGTATTCGTCCACCAAAACTACCACCGGCTGCCCCGTCTGTTCGCAGGCGCGGCGGATTATGCCGGAAAAACGGTCGGAAAAACTCTCCTCGCGTTCTTCACGTCCCCAACGGTCTTCCCACTGATTCAAATGACGGTTGAGAATACCTCCCAACTGCTCCGGTGCATCATATTTCTCGGCATTCAGATCCAGATGCAACACCGGATACTCCTGCCAGGCCTCTTCCAGATCAGCTATGGCCAAGCCTTCGAACAGTTCACGCCTGCCCTCAAAATAAGACTCCAGCGTGGAAAGCAAAAGACTCTTGCCGAAACGCCGAGGACGGCTAAGAAAATAGGGCTTTCCGGTTGTGACCAGACGATAGATCAGGGCCGTCTTATCCACATAGACATAACCTTCACGACGTATATTTTCAAAAGTCTGTATACCGATCGGTAATTTTCTCAACTGAGCATTCATTGGCCGGAGTTTTTGTTACAAAAGCAAAGATAAACTATTTTTCTGTTTCCACGGAAAACGGACATGGCAAATTTCTTTCACTTCAAGGGTCGAATATTCCATATTTTTGCAATCAGCTAACTGAATGCCTCATGTCGCTACCGGGAGAATCGAACTCCCGCTCCCGAACCATCGTAGCGGCGTTGCCTTAGGGGGTTTCCCCACCGGATTGGGTACCGGTTCACGCCCGGTCTGTTACCCTACGCGTGTAGCAACCCACGGCGACGCCACCGGGAGACTCTTTTACGTCCAAACATAAAAAGGAACTCGGGGCAACCCAGAGAAGAAATAAACTGAAAAGAAAAATTCCGCCTGGAATGACAGATAAGATTATAAAATGCAGAACATATTGAAAATTTGAACTGAGCATACAAATTTGTCCGCAATATGCTTACAAAAAAAACGAACGATTAAAACAGTTATGTTTCGAATCTCTTTTCTTTTTCTGACTATTTTATAATCTTCACCTAATCAATCTTTTCAAAATTTATTCATTAACCTCCCGGCTGTTTTTTCATTACAAATTTAATCGTTCGTTTTTTTTAACATTCGAACTACTTGATTATCTCTTTGTAAGAATAGGGAACAAAGATACATATTAAATTTGTTGTGTACAAATTGAATCTGGAATTAATCCGGGAAAATCAAATAAAAAAATCCCGGAATCGTGGTCTGTAAAACACCAAAATTCCGGGGAATAGTATGTAGAGAAAAATTATTATTGTTTCCGACACATAATGTTCAGAATCGTCTTATCGGTCTGTTCCATACCGGTGGTACCGATGATTCCGACATTGCGGATCGTTTTTTCAATATCTTCTTCAATAATACCGTCATTGTGAGTTTTGATTCCTTTCATGGATAACAGAGCGGCCTGTACGGCAGCAGAAACGCCGGAATATACTTTCAGGGCACAACCTTGTTTCGCTCCGTCACACATCATTCCGGTCAGGTTGGAACACATAGTCTTAATAGTGTTGACTACCTGTTCGTAGGTTCCCCCCATCAGATAAGTAATCGCCGAAGCAGCCCCCGTGCCGGCAATCAGAATTCCACACAAAGCAGAAAGGTGTCCCATATAATAATGGATATGGGCAGCTACCAGATTACTCAAAGCCAGGGCCCGGATCAATTGCTCCCGGGAACAACCGAATTGTTCGGCAGCCACGACAACAGGAAGATAAACCGTAATTCCCTGATTTCCACTACCTGAATTAGTCATCACCGGTTTTTCACAACCGTCCATCCGGGCATCGGAAGCTGCGGTGGCACAAATCAGGGCATTGTTCAAAAAGTCGTTTTCCAGCAACCCTTTGTCGATATTTTCTTTTAAGGTCTTACCGATCTGCAGACCGTATTCACTCTTCAAACCTTCAGCCGAAATCGCTTTGTTCATTTCAGCACCTTCCAATACAAACTCGATCTCTGCAACGTCGATCCGGTGGATAAATTCCCAGATCCGGGCTATACTTAATTCAGCACGATCGCTCTTTTCGGCAGCTACCGGCGTAAAATCTTTACGATAAACTGCTTTCCCGTTCTTTTCAACCAGAATAATATTGGTATGTCCGTGGACAATCACTGTTTTTACCGTATCGTTGCCTTTCTTACAGATGGCTTCTGCATACAATTTATCGGGAGCATCTTCTTTCAAATGGATAACAACAGCCTGCTTGTCCAATAAAGATTTAGCAACAGCCAAATTATTACAAGCAGAAACTTCCTTCAATACTTCCAGGCCGTATTCAGTCTTTCCACAAACAGCACCCAAAGCAGCGGCGATAGGCAGTCCGGTCATACCGGTACCGGGAATACCTACTCCCATTCCGTTCTTATAGATATTTCCACTGACGAACACTTCGATATGTTCCGGAACACCACCCAATTCTTCTTTACATCGGGCACAAGCTAAGGCACAAGCAACCGGTTCTGTACAACCTAATGCCGGAATCGTTTCCATTTTCAGTACTTCTATGATTTGTTTATCTGTAGCCTGACACATAAAATTTTATTTTTGATTGATGAAGCAAAATTATTTCTTTTTATCATATCCACTCCTCCGACCTCCTGTATTAACGCTTTTTTAACTCGATGCGTTTCATCGAAGAACTGGCAGGTCGAAGTAATAAGCTGTCAGTTTCTGTGATGATATTCAAATATTTTCTTTTATCTTCGCAAAAAATTTTAAATCATGAATAAATATTTATTCTTTATATTATTCCTTTTTCCGGTCCATTTGTTTGCACAAGAAGCAGATACCCTGATCGTGGAAGAAGAACCGCATTACGATATTCTTCAGGAACTCAGGACGGAAAGTCATAACGGCGGACAGGTAATCCTCGACAGCGACACGCCGATAGACAATTTGCTGCAATGGCACATCCATCTGAATGAGAAAAAGAAAACTTTTACAGGTTACCGGATTCAAATCTACTCGGTCAGTTCGTTCGGCTGCAACATCGACAACCTAAAGGAAATGCGGAATAAGTTCGAAGAAACCTTCCAGGACATTCCGGCCTATTTGAAATATTTCGATCCGGATTTCAAAATCCGGGTAGGGAATTACAGAAACCGTTTGGAATGTATACCTGATTTACACCGGATCCGTAAAATTTATCCGGCCAGTTATGCCGTAAAAACAGAGATTTCCCTGGATGAACTGAAACGAATCCCGATGCAGGATATCGTGACCGGGACAGAAACAGCGGAATAACCGGAATCAACTGAAAGAAATACCGAGCTCCCGTTCAATCCGTTCACGCTCCTGAGCTGTTTTTTTCATCAATTCCTGATAAGCAGACGAATCAGGATCTGCAGGCCGGTGTAATAAAGTCTTGTTTATTTTATCGATGCGCTTCATCCACGCTTCAGTTGCCGAAGTCATATACAGGGACTGAAACTTCTCCCAGATATATTCGATTCCTTGCGGAGAGATGTGTAACATATCTTCTGTATAGAAACGATAATCCCGAAGCTCGTCCATCACGATCTCATAAGAAGGGAAATAAGAGACATAATCCAGCCTTTGCTTCAATTTATCGATGGCCAGCAACAATACCGCTTTACTCAACTGGTTGGCATGTGCTCCGTCTTTCCAATGCCGGATAGGGCTCACGGTGAACAGCACCCTCATATCCGGATAACGACTGTGCAGGCGGGACAATAAATCGGTATACACCTGTTCGATATCTTCGGGGCTTAATCGGAAACGCTCGAAATCAGTGGCCGGAAATTTATGACAATTGGCAACGACTCGTCCCAACTGCCGATGACGGTATACCCAGGCAGTTCCCCAGGTAATCACCAGGACATTTGTCGTTTTTAAATGAGCTACCGATTTTTCCAATCTGGAATTTATACGCTGTAAACAGTCCCCGGCTTCCCTGGCGGAAAACCGTCCATGATGGCTCAGACTCACCCACAGTTCCCCGTTTCGTAATAAATCGGCCTGCGAGAATCGTTTACCGGCCAATAACAACTCCAGCGTATCAGCCACAGACAGGGGATTATATACAATACCACAAGGATTGATATCCGTCTTGAACCTGAAATATTCCAGCTTCGCTCCAACATTTTCGACAAAGCAGGAACCCAGCATCATGAGCCGGGTCGAATAATCGATCCGAAACGAAGGTTTATCCAATTTGACAACAGTCTGTAGTTCCATTTTTTCCACTAATTTCATCACAAAGGTAAGTCACCTTTTCGTTTTTACCTTTTACTTTTTACTTTATTTTCTATCTTTGCAGAACAATTTTTGTACAATGAGCTTTATCACCATCCTATTAATTGCAATCGGTCTTTCTATGGACAGTTTAGCGGTCAGTATCAGTGGCGGCATATGTATGAAACCGTTCTGTATCAAGAAGTCTCTGAAAATGGCTTTAACCATGGGGATATTCCAGGGGGGTATGACCTGGCTGGGATGGGCGATGGGTATTCATTTCAGTAATTATATCACCGATTTCGATCACTGGATCGCCTTTGTTTTATTGAGTTATTTAGGTGGAAAGATGGTCTACGAATCCTTCAAAGAAGAGGATAGCCACCTGATTACCTTTTCTAGCCGGATGCTTTTCACCCTCGGCGTAGCGACCAGTATCGATGCCCTGGCTGTCGGCGTGAGTATGGCTTTTCTGAAAACGGGCATCTGGTTTCCGGCTTCAGTTATCGCTTTCACTACTTTCTTCCTTTCTTTCAGCGGAGTGATCTGTGGCTTCCGGTTCGGAAAAATCAAAGGCCTCAAAGTAGAACTACTCGGAGGCCTTATCTTAATTGTAATCGGTGTTAAAATACTGATCGAACATACTTTATTGGATTAAAGATCGTCAGAACAAAGGGACGGGGGTATTGTTCCAAAAAATAGAACAATATCCCCGTCCCTTTGTTTTCCATATACGACACCCGCATACGCAGACCGCTCCATACCAATACAAGAACCACACCCAAACAGATACAAGTCACAACAAACCACAACAACAAAGTCATCTTCCCGCAACTAAACATAAATATCCATCCCGCAACGGGCAAAAGTGCCACAGCAATTGCAACGAGCCAAACATTACTGCGGAATATCAGACTATCCGTTCTTTTTACAGCACCACAGACAAAACTTTTTTTCCACCAATCTACCAGTTCCCCCATTAACATACTGGCAGGTATGAGCAATGGGAATATGTACCTCATCTTCTTTTCCGGCAATAAGGACAGCAAAACAAGTGCCACCAACATCCACAACAATGGCAATAAATACAATTTATTATGTCTCAATTGCCTATTCCATACAGGCAGGACAGTTGCCGTAATCAGCAGACCTGCCCACACCCCCGATTCTAAAAAGAATTTCCAATAATAATACCAGGGACGTACATTATAACTAATCCACGCCCCCGATTCCTTTCCCACAACCGCAGCCAGTTCATTCGGATAAGATAAGTGAATATATACAAACCATCATCCTCCCACCACCAATGCAATCACACACATTACGCCAATCGCAACCCGACACCCCTTGATACAAGGTCGCATCACAAAAGCAAACGCTATAACAAACGGCAGCAAGAGAGCATAAACAGACACCGGCCCTTTACTCATGATGGAAAGACCCGCCAGCACACCCGCCACGATACAATGACGCCACTTCCCGCCCATTCCTTTTATTGCCACCGCCAAATGATATACCGCCCCCAGCATAAATGCATGACAGTATATATCCCACGATGCCGTACGTCCCATCAGTATCACATTATGGCATGTACACAAAATCAGCGCAGACACAAAAGGAGCAACTCCTAAAATGTTTTTTACAAAACAATAAAAGTAGAACACCAAAAGGAGGGCTGCCAAGCCTGCCACACCGCGTTGCCACCCCAGATTGTCAGGAGCTATCATCTCAACAACGGCAGTCAGCCATGTCGGCAACGGTGGTTTCTCCAAGCGCAATTCACCATTCATCGTCGGAGCAATCCAGTTGCCGTCATAAACCATTTCTCGGGCAGTAACTATATTTCTTGACTCCATTATGTCCGGCACCAATACTGAATTGTCCACAAAGAATGTCGTCAGACAGACCAAACACAAAAGCACCCATCTATCAATACTCATAAACAAACGCATCATTAATTTCAGTGGTCAATATACTGAAAAAAGCAAACAACCTAATCATTCCACACAAAAAAAAGCCGCCCTGTTCAAGAGCGGCTCCATATAGAATCAATCGTTCTGCACCATATTCGGATTTGAAGTCATTTCCTGTGTCGGAATCAGGAACTGCCACCGGATATCGCCGGCATCCACCTTCGCAGGCTTAAGGAATGTCTCTTCATGTCCCTTATCTGTACGGTCAAGCGACAGATTCAAACGCTTCATATCCATAAAGCGGAATCCCTCTCCCAAAAGTTCCAGACGACGCTGCAACATCACCTCTTCCACCAAGGCATTCCCTGTCACATCCGGAAGCTTATATTTCGGATCGCGGGCACTTACCAGCTCATACAGGACTTTCGCTGCTTCTTTGCTCTGGTCGGAGCGAGCCAACCCTTCTGCCTCAATCAGATACATTTCGGCTGCACGCATATAACAATAATCCCCGGACCAGTTGGCATAAGACGGCAGACGGAATTTATTCACCGTATAAGGAGGAACTTCAAATTCACCATTGTCACATTCCAATGTCGCACCGTCGGCACCGACACATACCGATTTCCTCACATCGCTGTCATTCATCGCATCATACAACTGCGAATTTATCCGCTTTTCATTACCGAGCTCATTATATCCTATTGAACAGGGATCCGTATTTGAAAAATAGGAAGCGTAAATAGTCGATTGGTCAACCTTTATCTGCATACCCCACATCCACTCCGGATTGTTCACACTGTTAAAACCGGCTGCGAACAATTCTTGCGGCATCAGACCAAAGCCCTGTCTCGCCTCGTGTGCCATCTTGGCAGCCTCTTTATATTTTCCCATCGTCAGCAACACTTCCGCTTTGATTCCCTGAGCCACATTCAAATTAAAATGGCTGATATGTATCCTACCTTCCGTCAACAGCATCATCGCCGAATCAAGGTCGGTATTAATGCGAGTATACACCTCTTCCACCGTACTGCGGGCTTTTCCCTCACTGGTCGGATGCGTATATACGGGGATTCCCAATTGGGTGTTACGGCCTTCCGGTTTATAACGCTCCGCATACAACTGCACCAACTTAAAATAGCTGTGTGCACGAAATGCGTACGCCTGTCCTTTCAGATTATCGCGCTCCTTCTGCTCTCCCTTCATGGCATCCACATGCGCAAGCAAAAGATTCATATTGTCGATCGTACCGTAATAGTACATCCATACAAATTTATTATCTTCATCATTCGCACTTCTGTGTGCCAACCAGGAATACCACGATTCATAATTGTTCCAGTAACCATCTCCCGTGTAATAATCCTCTCCCAGCATATCGGTCATGATATCCACCGCCTTCTGCCCGTATTGTGCATGAGACTCATAACTGATATAAGTGCGGCGCAACGTACCGTTCAGCAGCATCATACCTCCCTCCGTCGAAGTAAGCAATATATCATCCGTATATTTATTCGACGGTTCTCGATCCAAAAAATCACTGTTGCAGGATGTAAACACCAACATCCAAACCAACGGCAATATATATAGTATCTTCATAATTGTCTATTTTAGAAATTAATATTCAAACCAACAGAAACCACTCGGTTCGGCACGTAGGTATTATCGCTCACTCCGGAGAACGCCTGGGTCGGGTCCATTCCTTTCAATTTTGTAAAAGTCACCAGATTGTCCCCGCTCACAAACACCTTGACGGACGACATACCCACACGGCTACTCCACTCCGCAGGAAGCGTATAGGAAAGATTGATGTTACGCAACGACAGGTAAGAAGCATCCTTCAAGAAGCGATTGCTGGATTTTGAAATATACCGATTACCCTTTTCAATTCTTGGCACATCGGTCACATCACCCGGTTTTCTCCAACGTTTCAATATATCCTTATGCCATGCATGTCCCAAACTGCCGGCATGCATCAAACGCTGGTAATTGCTGTCATACATCTTGCCTCCGACAGAATAGGAGAAAAATACCGACAGGTTCAACCCCTTCCACGAAAAATTATTGGTAAAACCGCCATATACTTTAGGGATAGCAGAACCTACATACTGTTTACTCTTCGGATCTTTGGACGCCAACGAATAATCATTTGTCTTTTCCCAGGCATCTCCGTTTTTATACCACCACAATTCATCTCCGTTTTCAGCATCCACCCCTGCCCATTTCATCAGCCAGAAATCATAGATAGAACCGCCTTCCACCCATTTTTTCGTACTGACCCAAACCTCATCTTGCGTCAGCTTAGTCAATTTATTCTTATAGTGGGTCAAATTAAAATCCAACGTCCACTTGAATGCCCTTTCCTTTAGAATATCAAAAGACAATTGCAGCTCTATTCCCTTGTTGTCCATCGATGCGGCATTCTGCATAATGGAAGGCAACCCAGTGGAATAAGGGACAGGAACAGCATACAGCATATCTTCCCCCTTACGGATAAAATAGTCCACCTCACCACGGATACGGTTCAGGAAACTGAATTCAAGGCCGACATTGAAATTGGTATTTTTCTCCCAATGCAAATCCCTATTGCCTGTCGTGCTATGAATGACGCCTCCAAAATCATGATTGGGATATGGCTCGAAGAAATTCTGCCATGCATAGTAATAGGGATTTCCATCTTCATCAAGGATATTATCATTTCCTTGCACTCCGTACGACACTTTCAACTTCAAGTTGTCCATCCATTTGGCATTTTTCATAAAGGCTTCCTGCGAAATTCTCCAGGATGCACCCACCGACCAGAAGTCACCCCAACGGCTGTCTTTATAGAAACGCGAACTACCGTCCCGGCGATAAGAACCTGATATATAGTAGCGATTGGCATAATCATACCCCACCTGCCCGAACCAACCTTCTATCGCATGCTCATCGGTCTGGCTACTGCCATCCTCCAACTGCGCACCAAATACCAAATCATTCGACATCTCCAATGGGAAACCGGTACGCTGTGCAAAAACACTCTTCTCTACATACCGATAACTTTCATGTCCCACCATTGCAGATACATTATGCAGTCCGAGCTCTTTATTAAAATTCAATATCTGGTTGAATGTAAGCGATTCTATCCTCAAAGCCTCCACGCTGCCTCGTCCTCCGACATTGGCTGCATCACCGAACTTATTGTTATACATTTTGGTATAACGACGATTCAATATATCCGCACTACCGCTCACTTTGAAAGTAAAGTGGCGCAAGAACTTCGTACCGGCAGTGACGTTGATATTGAAATTATCGGTCTGATTCCAGACTGCATCATGAATCAATGTAGCCAGATTGTTGGTCCGTCCGTTGAAAGGGCGTTTCTCTCCATAATCAAAAACCTTGTTTCCCTCACTGTCCAATATATAATTACCTTGCTCGTCGCGCTTGTAAATCGGGAATATCGGAGCAATCATACGGGAATAAAAGAACGGGTTGATGGCATATGTTCCCGCTGCCTGCATCATCTGATTGCTCTTGTCATTGGTATACCCCATATTTCCCTCCAGATTGAACCAGTCGGTAAACTGACTGTTAATATTCGCTCTTGCCGTGAAACGCTGATAGTCCGTACGGGTCATAATCCCCTCCTCGTCCAGCCAGCCAAGCGAAAGATAATAGGTGGTCTTGTCCGAGCCTCCGCTCATGGAAAGCATATAATCCTGCTTCAACCCGGTACGGAACAGTGCATCGCCCCAATTGTCATGATAGAGCAACCGGGCGGAAGCATCCACCTTACCATCTGCACTTATCAGTTTATCGGCGGGAATGTTATAATTGTTATAGCCGCCGAGCTGCTTGTTGATAAGATTGGCTGCAGCATATTCGGAAGCCTTTTCCATGGATTGTCCTGTCCCCACCAACGCATTTCTGTATGCTTCCCAGGAAGTCTCGTAATAATCCTTTATTCCGATTCTGGAATATTCGGGAATTGCACGGGATGAAAATCCCCAGACAGCCTTGACGCTCAGCGTCGACTTCTCGGCATTTCCCTTTTTGGTCTGTATCATAATGACACCATTGGCTCCACGCGCACCGTACAAGGCAGCCGAAGCCGCATCCTTCAACACTGAAATCGATTCTATATCATCCGGATTGATGGAACTGATATCCCCGTCAAAAACAACTCCGTTCAACACATACAAAGGAGCAGAAGAGGATGACAGCGAACCGATACCACGGATACGGATTGCAGCTCCCGAGCCCGGCTGACCGGTGCCGCCCATCACCTGCAAACCCGGCGATGTGCCTTCCAATGCTTTGGTGACAGACACGACATTCATTTTTTCCAACTGTTCGTTCTTTATCACCTCTGCAGCACCTGTAAAGCTCGATTTTTTAGCTGTTCCATAAGCCACGACCATCACTTCATCCAATTTCTCGTTGGCAGACTTCAACCGAATCGTCAGATTCGCTTTGATTCCCACTTCCTGTGTTTCCATTCCTATAAACGAAACTATTAATTCGGTAGCAGATTCCGGCACTTTCAGCGTAAAATGCCCATGTGCATCAGAAACCACCCCGATAGATGTACCCTTGACCAATACCGTAGCACCGGCTATCGGTTCATCATTTTCTGCAGACAGGATACGTCCTGAAACATTTTTCGTCTGCGCACTCAGCATGCATACCCCCATCCAAAGGAATGCAAGTAACAGATACAATCGTTTTCTCATAAAAATAGGTTTAGGTCTAAAAATAGTTAATAACAAATACAAATGCCTGTCCATATTCAGAATGCATTTGCGCCGAGCCGTCAAACCCGGGGAAGCACGCTCAGTTTTATCGTACGCTTTACATGAGCATATTCTCCATCTCATCTAGGAACCTGCAGTAAACATATCAAACTTTTTTGACATTCCAAAAAAAATGCAAAAAAAAAACTTAACAGACCATTAATATTTTCTTAACATACAGTAAAACACCTATATTTTTCGCCCTAAAATTAAAAATCGGCTTTTTGCATACCAGGGCAACCGCACCAAAATTTCTATTAAAATATGTTTTGTGGCATAAATCATTAAAATATTTCAAAAAAAGTTGTGTAATTGGGGAATAAAGGTAATCTTGCAGATAGAAAAGTCTTAACATATGAAAATAGAACCTTAACGACTGGATTTTTTACGTGAAGATTTTGCAAACCAAAGTCTCTTGACTATGATTCGTGAGATCTTATAAGAGGTCTCTTTCCATAAAGAGGCCTCTTTTTATGATTTAGAAAATCAGATTAGTATCCCAATAATTTTCTTAAATAGTTAATATCCAAGGCTGCTTTGTAAAGTCTTCTTTTTAGACTCAGTTTGTCTTTTTGTTCTGATACGATATGTAAAGCTACTTTTCTAAGCACTGACAAGTTTTGCGAGGAGTATCCTTTCCTTGCCCTGCAATTATCCTCTTTAAAAGTAACATCCAGGTGCCAATGAAGTTGGTTTTCAATGCTCCGGTGTCCCCTTATCAGCTTTTGAAAGTAAGACGCGCTTAATCCGATCTCATCACTGATATAATATCTGGTTTCATTGGTTGTCTTCCCGTTTATTTCCCGACTTGACTCTATTTTTATAATCGTGCCCGGTCCCCTCCAGGATCGAATAGTTTCCGCAAGCAGATATTCCCTTGCAGGAAGAATGCAGCACTTCCTGACCTCTATCCTTCCATGATCTTTATCTACGCTCGTATCTTTATCAAGGCCGCCGTTTACTTTAAATGCACATTCAATATCTTCACACAGAGATTTCTGATTGCCCTTTACCGACAACAAATAATGGCCTTTCTTATCAAGTATTAAGTCAACGATCTCTCGCTGTGTCCCCATGGCATCTATGGAGACAATCGCCTCTTCAATGTCAATCTCCGACAAGACAGCAGGGATGGCTGTTATCTCATTAGACTGGTCTTCTACCTTTCCTTGAGAGATACAGAACCTATTCTCGATTACCCAAGCATTCAGGATATACAGACCTTTATTTCCTGTGGAAGTCGGAGATGTCCCACCTTGTTTCTTTCCATCTATAACAATCTGCTTTTCTGATAAATCAGACAGGATTGATTTACCATAACTGCGAAGACAATGTTCCAATTCTGATGGTTCAATACGCTGGAATACACGCTCAAACGTATCTTCCGATGGTACACCGTTTGGTAGAGAAAGCAAATCATTCAACATTTCTCCACGCTCTAAAGCAAACAGACGCATATCTTCATAATCTGTTCCGCCTGTCAGATAAGTACACAAACCTATCATTAATATATCTGACAACAAAGGTAGACAGCGACCTGTTACACGAGGATCTGTCACTTCTGAAAAATAATTAGAGGTATTCATTTTGCAATGATAAACTTTTTAGAGGAATTTTGGTGCGGTCGCCCTGTAAAAATGAGTTTTTCTTTTGATATTATCCAAAGAAATGAGTAATTTTGTTGCGCAAAAACAAAACTATTTTGCATTCTCATTCAAATTTCTTTCTGTCCTATATGGAAAATGGGACTTACCAGGCGAAGCTGTAAATAGCAGTTTTATTTTACGAATCCATGCTGGATAGTCTGATTACATCGAAAACCCGTATCAAGTTATTGCTGAAATTTTTTCTGAATACGTCTACTCATGCTTATTTGCGTGGTCTGGCCGACGAATTCGGAGAATCGACGAATGCCCTTCGTCTTGAACTGAACCACTTGGAAAATGCCGGTTTACTGAAAGCCGAGAACAAAGGAAACAGAAAGGTATATCATGCTAATTCCGCTCATCCCCTTTTCAATGATATTCATCGGTTGGTATTAAAGCATAGCGGAATCACTCAGGTTATAGAAGAGGTGGTTGAACGGGTCGGAGATATTTCGAAAGTATGGGTACGTGGTGATTTTGCTGTCGGGAAGGATTCCGATCTGATCGATTTAGTAATTGCCGGTAAAAATATAGATGTCGATTATTTTGAAAATTTGATTCAGAAGGCCGGTAAA
>OGTB01000032.1_pt1 | contig 122604 bp, 106 predicted proteins | sample 1553611 | NCBI WGS metagenome assembly OGTB01 (sample SAMEA2580032, study PRJEB22360) | human gut metagenome | biome: human gut; feature: human-associated habitat; material: faeces | place: Denmark | collected 2008/2010 | reverse complement strand
AGCGTATAGCAGCCGATATCGCCCGTGACGATGGCCTTATTGCGTGCCAACTCGCGAAAGACGATACGATGAGGGCAGCCTGCGCAAAGAGCAGGCGGACGGTTGGGAACATCGCCAGGAGTATCGAGGTGTGCAGGGGTTTCTTTCCCGAACGCCCGCAGGATATCCTCAGGATGGACTTCGCCATCAGCAGGCAGCGGGTTAACGAATTCATCGAGCGCGATGCCGCATGAACGCACCGCATCCGAAAGATAGGTCGAAGCCTCTTCGACCACGTACACCTTATCAACGCCCTCGGCAAAACGCGCGAGCGCATCTGCGGGCAGTGGCCAAGTTACGCCCAGCTTGAAGATGCTCACGTCACCCAAGGCCTCTTTCACGTGCTCATAGACTGCACCAGCGCAGATGATACCGATGCTCGTATCGCCCTTCTCCACGCGATTGAACGGGCACGTTTCCACCCATTCCTTCAGCGTTTCGGTGCGCTTGACCACAACCTTACGACGCGGTTTCGCAAAGGCGGGCATCATGACCCATTTGGTAGGATCGCTCTCGTAGGGCTTCTTCTCAACCTCGATGCGCTCCCCCACTTCAACAGGGGTTTTCGTGTGCGAGATGCGTACGGTAGAACGCATCATGAAGGGAACATCGAACTGCTCGGAAAGGTCATAGGCGCTGCGTGCGAAATCGAGCGCTTCCTGAGAATCGGCAGGCTCAAGGATGGGTACGAGCGAAGCCATGGCATAATAGCGGCTGTCTTGCTCGTTCTGCGAAGAGAACATGCCCGGATCGTCGGCAGCGAGCAAGAGCACTCCACCGTTAACGCCGGTATAAGAGGCGGTGAAGAGCGGATCGGCGCACACATTCACACCCACGTGCTTCATCGTAACGAGCACGCGTGCGCCCGCCGCAGAAGCACCCATCGCAACCTCGAGCGCGACCTTTTCGTTCGGGCACCATTCCGCGTAGACCCCAGGGAGCGTTGCGAAGGTTTCCATGGTCTCGGTAGAAGGTGTTCCTGGATAGGCAGTTCCAATATGACACCCTGCTTCCCACGCACCACGCGCGATCGCTTCATTACCTGATAAAAATTCCATACGTAATCCTTGTTCGCATTTTCAAAAGATTCAAAAGACGAGATCTTGAAGGGGCAATTATTCAACGAAACGAAGAACGAAGCAGCCGATCTGCAGAAGATCGCCCGGGTTCAACACAGCGTTCTTGATCGCTTCGTTATTCACCCACACGCCATTGAACGAATCGCGGTCGGTGATGGTCCATTCGCCGTTGATCTTCTCCATTTCAGCGTGGACGCGCGAAACGGTCATATCATTGAGCATCACGCCACATTGCGGAGAACGGCCGATCTCGATGAAATCGCTCTCAAGCGGAAACACCAGACCTTCCTGCTTGCCATAGCACACGCGAAGCGATGCAGGTGCCTGATCGGCAGCATGAGCACGCTCGCCTTCGGTATCGATGGATATCGCCTCGAATGCTTCGGTGGCATCTTGGAAATGGTAGCCGCACACCGAGCAGCAGTCTCCATCGTTATTCGCTTCATTCATGCACACTGGACAGGTTGTCATATGCTTCCCTCTTACCCCTCTATACGCTTAGCGCGTGGCATCGGCACCGTAGATGATCGGCATCGAGCTGACCACTTCGCTCTCAGCTTCCTTTGCTTGATCGCCGCCCGTAAGCCTGCTCCACCAGATGCCGATACCTTCAAGGAAGTTCGGGCCGGCGCAGTCTTCTGCGGCAATAAGGTCGACCGTTTTGATGATCTCGTTATTCTGGTAATAGTTTACCGTACCCACCTTGTCTCCCGCATGCACGGTGTTGGTAATGTCATCGAAAATCACTTCTTGGCTCACATTTCCGTTATAGCGGAAGACCTCGACCGTCTCAGTCGGGTTTGCGATCGTTGCTTTGAAGGTCTTATCGAGCCAGCCTTTATGGCTCACATTCGCCACGACGGGCGCTTGGACTTCTCGACCATTGAGCTGAAGCGTGATCACTTCGTCCGAAGAAGCTAGCGGAACATCGATCGTGTTGTCGTAGACCCAGTTCCACATGGTCGTGCAGTCGGTGAAACGCTGCGCTTCCGTGCTCGAATGAAGCACGATCGCGTAGAGGGTCTCCCCATCGCGCTCGCAAGCACCCGCAAAGCACTCGCCCGCTTCTTCGGTGAAACCAGTCTTGATACCACAAGCGCCTTCATAGACACCGATCAGAAGATCGGTCGACTCAAGATGAAGATCGACCCAGCTCTCCCCGCGCTTTACCGAGATCGTGGTCTTCGGCGTTGCTACGACCGAACGGAAAAGCTCGTTTTCCATGGCAGCACGCGCCATGATGGAAACGTTCTGGGCACTGCAATGCATATCCCCGCTGAACTGGTCGTAGTCAAGACCATGTGGGTTGCTGAAATGCGCATCATTCATGCCGAGAGCGAGCGCCTTCTTGTTCATCGCATAGACGAATGCGTCATAGCCATTCTGGGGCATCTCATCTTCAGGAATGCTCTTATCCTTTTGCAGTTCTTCCAAGATCTTCGGCCCAAGCGATTCAGCCAAGGCTTGGCCTGCATCATTGCCTGAAGGAATCATGAGCGCCTTGATCGCAGCTTCGAGCGTGAGCACATCGCCCGCTCTTAACCCCGCTGTGGATTCACCGATGCTCGCTGCCTCTTGGCTGACCGTGATCTCGGTCTGCGTAGGGTCTCCCCCATAGTCGAGCGCAACGAGAGCGGTCATGATCTTCGTGATGGATGCGATGTGGACTTGATCATACGCGTTGCGCGCAAAATAGATCGTGCCATCGCTGGAAACGAGATAGGCGTATTCAGCAACGATATTCGGTGCTTGAGCAGCGGTGAAGCCTTGCTCCTCGATGGTTTGGCCGAGCACCACATCGGAATTGCGCACTTCAGCCTGAGCGACACCCGGACAAAGTGCAACGCTCAGGACAAACGCAAATACGCAAGCAAAGATGCCTGCGTATTTGGTCCGTGTTCTATCAAGAATATGCGACTTAGTCGAGCGCATACACATCCTCAGGCTTGCAGACTTCGAATCCTTCTGCAGCAAGCTTCACGTCGAGCGCCGGATCGGCCACCTTCAAGATATCGATCGCATGATCGCCCACCATAAAGCAGTGTGCGTATTCGACGTTGATATCCTTATCATCGAGATAATCGAAGAGCTTCGAGAGCGATCCCGGAACATTGGGAACCTTGACCGCAACGACATCGATCAACTTCGCTTGGTAGCCTTCTTCTTGCAGGATGCGGCACGCTTTCTCAGGCGTATCACAAAAGATGCGCAAGATGCCAAAATCCTTCGTGTCCGCCAAGAACATCGCCTGCATGTTGATATCAGCACGAGCAATGCTGCGCACCGCAGAAGCGAGTCTGCCTTCTTTGTTCTCAAGAAATACGGTTAATTGCGAGATCATTATTTCAATCCTTCCCTCAGGTCGATAATGCGTTTTGCCTTACCCTCAGAACGCTCGATGGTCTTCGGTTCAACGATCTTCACATCGACCGCGATCTGCAGATTATCTTTGAGCGCCTTCTTGAGGTCTTTCGTGAGCTTCTGCAAGCGAGCCACTTCGTCGAAGGGGAAATCAGGCACAGTCTCGACCTGAAGTTCAACATGATCGAGCGAGCCTTTGGTCGTAAGAATGAGCTGATATTGAGGAACGATCTCGGGGAACGAGACGATCTCTTCCTCGATCTGCGATGGGAAGACATTCACACCACGCAAGATCAGCATGTCATCGGTACGACCCGTGATGCGATCCATGCGACGGAAAGTACGTCCGCATTCGCACTGGCCGGTGATAATACGAGAGATATCGCGCGTACGATAGCGAACGAGTGGTGAGCATTCCTTAGAGAGTGTAGTCATGACTACTTCGCCCCATTGACCATCGGGCACGGGCTCAAGCGTCTGCGGGTCAACGATCTCGATGATGAAATGATCCTCGCATACATGGAGGCCATTCTGCGCTTCACACTCACAAGCCACACCAGGGCCCATGACCTCGGAAAGACCATAGATATCGTAGACCTGGATACCGAGCTTGTCTTGGATCTCTGAGCGCATGCCCTCAGAGCAGGGCTCTGCACCAAGGATGCCTGCATGGATCTTGAATTCTTCTGCCGGCTTGTAGCCCTCTTCGATCGCTACATCAGCGATGTTGAGCGCATAAGAAGGCGTGCACGCGAGCACGTCGACACCGAAGTCTTTCATGAGACGCACCTGGCGTTTCGTATTGCCCGTAGACATGGGAAGCACGGTAAGACCACCACGTTCGCCGCCCTGGTGAGCGCCAAGACCACCCGTGAACAAACCATAGCCATAGGCAACTTGCAGCACGGCATCGGGGCCACAATCTGCTGCATAGAGGAAGCGGGCAAAGCAATCGCCCCACACTTCAAGGTCTTTTTCAGTGTAACCAACCACGGTTGCCGTACCTGTTGTGCCCGAAGAGCAGTGAATGCGAGCGACCTCGCTTCGTGGTACCGCGAACATGCCGAACGGATAGGCGTCGCGCAAGTCCTGCTTCACCGTGAACGGGAATCTGCGCAGATCGTCAAGCGACTTGATGTCTTCAGGTTTAACGCCTGCCTCATCGAACGACTCGCGATAGAAGGGAATGCGCTCATAGACATAAGCGACCAACTTCTGGAGACGCTCAAGCTGAAGTGCGTCGAGCTCCTCACGTGACATCGTTTCTAGTTCGGGCTGGTAGTACACAACCGCTCCTTTCATTCTCGTTCGCTCGAAGGTTCGGCTGAACCCTGAACTTTGACTTCGTTCTTCGGTTGATAATTCGAATGGAATTCTTTCTCTTGAATTATATTGCCATTACGGTCTTTGACCGTGCGGACAATCGTAATCGAGCGCCCATTAGCGCCAGAAGACTCGATGAACTCCGTGCCGATAGGATAATCGGGATCTTTGCGCACCACGGTGCGATAGGGCTCGCCTTCTTCCCACTCGCCATAAACGGTCGTTACCTCATATCCTGGGTCGACACCATAGAGCGTGGCGCTGACCGATGAATTGGTGTAGCTCATGCGCAGCAGCACATCGGATTCCGTATCATTTCGCCACACCAGATCGATATCAGGGTATGCGATGGCTGCATCGCGTCCTTCGGGGTAACTTGCGATATAGAGCGAATGATTGTTGCGCCGCTCGATCGGGTAGCCTGCTTCATAGACTGCATTGAACACCGTAGTGGCCACCTGGCAGATACCACCACCGATCGCATCGGAATACTCGCCGCCGATGATTGCACCTGCGCCTTGGTAACCCTTCTCTGGCGTTGCCTCACCCGCGAGCGCCAGGAATGACCAGGTCTCGCCTGCTTTGCAGATCGAATTGTTGAGCGCATCGGCTGCCACATGGATGTTGTTATTGCGCGCTTCTGCGCCTGACGCATAACGCGTGGTATAGGAAGATATTTCGGTGATGAGCCCGTAATCGAGCGCCTCTTCGAAGCTCATCGATTCAGGAATCTGCGCGGAAACGACCTGAACCTCTGCCGCGGTCGTTTTCTCGTTGGGCGAGAAGAACGTTTCGTTCAGGTGCGCGATCGCTTCAGAGACCTGCGGCACTGAGCCAGTTGCATTGGTACTTACGGTGATGTTGCCACCTTCGTTCGTGAAGTGCACGAGATAATCTGACCCACCATAACTGAAGCCGAACCCTTGGATGATCTTCTGGTTAGCTTTCGTACCATCGAAAAGCGGCACGAGCGTGAATGCGTCTCCCTCCTGCTTCACCTCCGTCTTGATCCATTCGGCAAGTACATTCTTGTCCGCAAAATAGCTCTTGTCCTCATAGGTGAAATTGACCCCGCAAGGGATCGAGGCATTGATCTCGTCCGCACACACCTGTGCCTTGTCATGATCGATCTGGATGACCACATCATGCATGTCGATGATGAAGCGCGATTCGCCCTCTGCCTCAAGAAGCGCCTGATTCAACCGATCGACGAGCCATTCCTCGGACACCTCATAGCCATCGTGCCCGTCGGTCACTTGCGCATGCGCATCCTTCATCTCAATGTTGAAGTTGACCATCTTGCTTCCGAGCGCTTCGATGATCTCGTCGCGAAGGGCTTCGAGCGAAGTCTCGTTGAACGTGCAAACCGGCTTGATATCATGCCCCGAGAACTGGGCTGCCAGACGTGCGAAGAACCCACCATCGCTTCGCCCAACTTCATAGGCGGCTTTGGCGTAGGCAGCTGGATCGAACGTTGCACCTATAAGAGGCGCGTTCACCGTCCAGCGATCACGCGAAGAGAGCGATTCTTCATAGGATATCTGCTCCTCAAGCGATTCATTGCGCTGCTGCTCTTCTTCGGAGCGCTGCGCGGCTTGTTCGTTAGCGCAGAAGACTACCGCATTGCTGTTGAAGCGTGGTTCGTATTCCTGCGAGATGAGCGCGGTTGCTTCTTCGGGCGTTTTTCCAGAAAGATCGATGTTTCCCACGCTCACGCCTTGGTAGATGCGATTCATCGTGGCGAGCGAATCAACGCCTCCCGCAACCACGATCACCACAACCACCACCAACGCGACCGAAAGCGCCTTGCTCTTCGACCACAGCCAGGCGCATCCGCCAGCGAATCGAGCGAACACGCCCGCTCTTCCTGAAGAGCCCGAACCCTTTCCTCCAGCTGGCTTCATAGGATTCTTCAACACATTATGAGGAATCCCCTGTTCGCCCCCCAGCATATTGTTCGTCTGGTCCGCCTGCGAACGGCGCTTACCTTCCGTACGAGCGCTGCGAGCAGACTGCGCAGCTTCCCTGCGAGTACGCGTGTTCGTTGATGGCGAAGCAGCTTCTGTTTGAGGTTCGTCTTTTGCTACCGCAGTGCGCCTAGCCGTGCGCATAAGCGTCTCAGCGCGAACAGGACGCGCAGATGAACGCTGAGCACCCTCTGAAAGAGACGAGCGCTCTTGCTGCGTTGCAGCAGCGCGTGCCTGCAGCCGCTGCCGTGCGGCATCACGGCTCTCTTGCGCAGGATCGAGCTCGGGTTCTCTGCGAGACGGACGGGCGCTCGTGCGCGCTTGCGATCCATTCCGAACATCTCTACGTGAGCGAACGCTCGATTCAAGCGAGCGCGAACTGCGCGCTGAGCTCGCGTCTCCACCGATGCGTGAAGGACGCCCCTCTAAAGCGCTGCGCCCGCCTCGTGCCACACGCTCACTTTGGCTTACAGACCCCTCGCGAGAGGATGAGGCAGCGCGCGAAGTACGTGAGGAGCGCATGCTGGATCTGTCTTGATCGCGTCGGTTCGACGAAGAAGCCGCTCCTTGCGCATCGCGCTTCCTAGCCATGAGTGCTCTCCGATGAAGCTTGCGCAAGCTCACGCGCTTTCGCTGATCGAGCACCCTTGATACCAGCATAAAGATAGTAGGACGTGGTGAAAATATTCAAGATAAGACCAGCATACACGAACCAGAATCCCCAAGAATACTGCTCAGCAGAGAAACCCGGCAGCCAAGAGAAGTCGCATACGCCCAACCCTACGAATAGTGGGAAGTTCAAAAGCACGCCCACGAAACCGATGTAGAGAAACGTGGTGGCAACCTTACCCGCATAGATGACGGGCACGCGCACTTGATAATGCTTCAAGATATAGCCGCCACCAATGAGCAGGATAAGATCACGAATGACCACGAAGAGGATGATCCAGAGCGGCAAACGCCCCACCAAGAACAACCCGAGCACGCCCGAGATCATGAGCAAACGATCGACCGCGGGATCGAGCAACTGACCCAAACGAGAGACTTGGTTCGTGCGGCGCGCGACCTGACCATCGACCCAGTCGGTCGATGCCGCGATCGCAAAGAGCAGCGTGGCAGCAAGGTTCAGGTCATGAAAGAGCAACACGAGGAAGATAGGGATCATGAGCAGGCGAATGAACGAGATAAGATTCGGCAGCGTGAAGATCTTGTTCGACACCTCGTAGGACTCATTCGCGCCCATGCGCTCTCTCCCTCTTCAAAAAGGAAACGGGCCTCTAAAAGGCCCGAATCACACAGAATTCTATATCGGTAGCCTAAGCTTCAGGCGTTTGGCCAGCTTGTTCCTGCTTAGCTTTTTCACGTGCAGCTTTCGCTTCCAACGCCGCCTTAATTCTAGCAGCTTTTTCCGCTTCCTTACGTGCAAGCTCTGCTTTTTCTTCTTCAGTAGGCTCAGGTTTCGTAGTGACCGAAACGACCTTCTCGAAAGCAGGCTTGCGATATTCCGGCATCATGGTGAGGCAACGCTGCGGACATTCACGCACGCACGTGCGGCACTGGATGCAATCGAACGGGTTGATCGTCCAAGATTCAGCCTCTTTATCCACCGTGATGCAGCCCGTTGGACAACGCTTGGCGCAAATGCCACAGAGCGTACATTCGACGATGTCGTTCTCTACATGGCCCTTCAGATCTTCCACAGGAGGCTTCGTCTCATACGGGTAGCGAATGGTCTCAGGGCGCTTGAAGAGCGACTTGAGCGTCATTTTTCCTAGTTTGAAATATCCCATTGCTCTACCTTTCCGTGCAGCTGATGCAAGGATCGATGGTAAGAACGATCATGTTGACATCGGCTAGGTCGCAGCCTTTAAGCGCCACGGTCATGCCAGCGATATTCTGCGTAGTTGGGGTGCGGATGCGCATGCGCTCGAGATTCTTCGTACCATTGCCAGAGCAGTAGTAATACACTTCGCCACGTGGCTGCTCAAGAATATTGCATGCTTCGCTTCCTGCAGCGGGTGCGCCCTTCACGGGCACGTAGAAATCGCCGCCAGGGATCTTGTCGATCAGTTCATTGATGATATCGATGGACTGCAGCACCTCTTCGGCGCGCACCTGAACGCGGGCATAGCAATCGCCATCGGTTGAGAGGATCGGCTTGAATTCTGCCAGATCACCATAGGCCCCGATGCCTAGGCAGCGAACATCGTTGTTCAAGTTGCTCGCGCGGGCGAAGGGCCCGACCATACCATAGCCAAACGCATCTTCCGGTGCGATATAACCCACGCCCACCAAGCGGTTCTTCACCGACGTATCCTTCAGGAAGGCATTGCAGATCTGCTTATATTCGTCTTTGATGCTCGCAAGCTTGTCCTTGATGGCCTGGAGCATAGGCGCATCGATATCCTTCGTAACGCCACCGATGAGCGTATAGGACAAGATGACGCGTCCACCAGCTACCGCTTCAAAGATATCGAGGATACGCTCACGCAAGCGCCAAGAATGCATGAATAAGCTCTCGAAGCCGAACGCATCGGCTGCAAGACCCATCCACAACAGATGGGAATGTATACGCGAAAGCTCATGCATGATCGCACGCAAGTATTCAGCGCGCGGCGGGATCTCGACATTCATAAGACGCTCGACCGTTTGCGCATAGCCGTAGCTATGACCGAACGCACAAATGCCGCAGATGCGCTCCGCAACGTAGATGTACTGATGGATATCGCGCGTCTCGACGAGCTTTTCGAGACCACGATGGATGAATCCGATCTGAGGAAGAACATCGACGACCGTTTCGTCTTCAACCACGAGGTCGAGATGGACCGGCTCAGGCAGAACCGGATGCTGGGGTCCGAATGGAATGACTTGTGCTTTTGCCATTGTTACTCCCCTTCCTCGTTCGTGTTCGCCGAAGCTTCTGCGGACGCCGGCGCGGGAGCGCTGGCTGCTTCGGCCTGCTTCTGGGGCTGCTCTTCAGCAGGAGCATCGGCAGGTGCGGCTGCTTCGGCCTCTTTCGCCGCCTTCTCCTTTGCCGCTTTTGCTGCTTTTGCCGCCTTAGCCTTTGCGATCTTCGCCGCTTTCTCGCGAGCAGCGAGCTGCTCAGGCGAGACGATGCTCATAGGAGCTTCAACACCTTCAGCAAAGCGGTAGAACGCACCTTCGAAATCGATAAGATTGCCAACGATGTTCACACCGAAGAGATCGTGAGCTTCGTTTTCGTTCACGAAGATAGCGATATAGAGCGGCGTGAGCGAAGGCACTTCGGTCTCACCTTTGATGATCCCTTCGATGCGTCGATTGATGACCTCGTTGCCTTTGATGAAGGTGTAGTAAAGCCAGACGGTATCGTCTTCTTTGAGCACACCCATCATCTGAGCCAGTTGATAGCCCTGCTCCTTATATTCGCGCGCAGTATCGACCAGGTCTTCGAGCGCAAGAGGGACAAACGTTTCATTCAATTCCATAACGCTTACGCCCCTTTCTTCTTCTCTTCTTTGAGCTTCTTCGACTTTTCCTCAAGGATGCCGATTCCTTCGACCACAGCATCGATGATCGCCTCAGGGCGGATCGCGCAACCAGGCGCGTACACATCCACAGGAATAGCCTGATCGACACCGCCGATGATGTTGTAGCAGTCCTTGAAGATGCCCGCTGTGCAAGCGCAGACACCGCAAGCAACGACCACCTTCGGCTCTACCATCTGATCGTAGATTTCCTTGACCACGTCGATGTTGCGCTCGTTGACGCCACCCGTAACCAGGAAGATATCGGCATGTTTGGGGTTGCCCGTATTGATGATGCCAAAACGCTCGACATCATAGAGCGGCGTGAGTGCAGCCAGCACCTCGATATCGCAGCCGTTACAGCTCGAACCGTCGTAATGTATGATCCAAGGAGATTTTGAAACAGAAGACATGTTACCTCCTTACAGAAATGCAAGAACAAGGATATTGATACCACCGAGAACGAGCGTGACGATCCAGGTCGATTTCAACACCAGTTGCCATTTCACACGAGCGAAGTTGTTGTCGATCCAGATCTCAAGCAAGTAGATCAGGATGAACGCGATGAGCGCAACCACGATCGAAACAGGGTTGCCCCAGATGAAGAACATCACGATCCAACCCATGTAGAGGATGTTCTCGCACCAGTGCATGATCTCGATCTGACCGAGCGTCTTGCCCGACATTTCGGTAGTTACACCTTTTACCAGTTCTTGATGTGCATGATGTGAATATGAGAGATCAAACGGAGATTTCCTCAATTTAATCGTAAGAATGAACAGCATTCCCAAGAAAACGCCCCACAAGCTGAAGATGATGGGCGAATCCAAGAACGGCAAGATCGCGATATCGAAGCTGCCCGTCGCCTGGAAGAAGCCGACCGCAAGCAACAGCACCATGGGCTCATAAGCCATGATCTGCAGGTTCTCGCGATGCGCGCCTGCTTCAGAGAAGGGCGAACGCGAGGCGTAAGCTGCCATGACGAACATCAGTTCAGCAAGCGTGATAACAAACACGCACAGAAGGAAATTCCCGCCTGAGAAGAAGATACCGCCAGCAAGGAACGTGAAGATGAGCGCGCAAACCACATAGGTGCCGATCGTGCCGTTCACTGCCACGTTATCCTTAGCGAACAGCTTGCGAACATCATAGAGAGGCTGCAGCAGCGGCGGTCCAACACGACCTTGCATGCGAGCTGAGATAATGCGGTCGATGCCAGAGAGCAAGCAACCGAGCACCGTTCCGACGATTGCGAAGACAACCGAGGCGCCGAGCGTGATGAGAATTGAAATAAGCGTTTCCACGATGTGCCTCCTTTCTTAGAACAGTGCCGTGAATCCGATGGTGGCGATGATCGCCCAGATGAATGCAACAAGTATGAGAATGTAGCAGATGATGGTGCCAACAGGCGTGAGCTTCGCCTCGCCGAACCAGTCCTCCATGTACCAGTTGCGCGCAGTGGCCTCCTGCGGTTTCGAGAGCGCATTCAAATAGACACGCGATTCATTCTCGACCGAAACGCCGGAGAGATACACACTGGCCTTCTTCGCCTTCGTGTTCTTGCGCAGCACACCGAACATCATGACCACCATGAACAAGACGATGATGGTGGACAGATAAAGGTTCTCGTCGCGGATCGGCTGAATACTCATACCGAGGATCGAGCTGACATAAGGCTCGACCATGAAGTTCGAGATGACCGGGATGAGCGCACAAGCAAGCACGGCGAGCACCGCCATGAACGCAAGCGAGAGCCATTCGCTCTTATGCACGGTGACCTCCACGTTATCGGGCTCACTTGCGATACCCGCAAGCTTGCCGAGCCATTTCGCCCAGAACATGAAGGTAGCTGCTGAGCCGAACGCCAGCATGAGGATGAGCGCGATCTGACGCGTTCCGACGAGCGTGATGAGCGTTGCCCACTTCGCGATGAGCATACCGAACGGCGCGATGAACATGATCATGATGCCGAGCATCATAAGACGTGCGAGCTTCGGCATGCGCTCGAAGAGCGTGTCCATGTCTTCGATGTTACGAGAGCCGATGTGATGCTCTGCGGTACCCACGCACAGGAAGAGCAAGCTCTTCGCGATAGCGTGGAAGATGACAAGGAAGATCGCAGCCCAGATCGCCTCTGCCGTGCCAACACCCGCGCAAGCCGTGATGAGGCCAAGGTTCGCGATGGTCGAATACGCGAGCACGCGCTTGGCATTCACTTGCGAGATGGCAAGGAATGAGCAGAACAGGAACGTGAGACCACCCACCAAGATGACGAAGATGGAGGGCCCGAACGACACCGCATAGATAGGCGCGCACTTGATGAGCATGAATACGCCCGCCTTCACCATGGTGGATGAATGCAGAAGCGCACTGGTAGGCGTTGGTGCGACCATAGCGCCCAACAGCCAAGTATGGAACGGCATCTGTGCCGCTTTGGTCATGCCCGCAAGGCTCAAGCACGTGAGCGGGAACACCACAAGTGCCGGCGCGAACGTGCCGATGACGATGAAGTCGAGAAAATCAACCGTGTTGAACTCGAGCACCATGAAGAAGAGTGCTGCAAGAAATGCGATGCCGCCGACCATGTTCATGACGATCTGACGGAACGCGTTCGCGATCGCTTCCTCAGTGCGGGTGTAGCCGATGAGGAGGAAGGAGCAAACTGTGGTGATCTCCCAACCAGCATAGAGCCAGATGAGATTGTTGCAGAAGATGATCGCATACATTGCTGCAAGGAAGATGAACATGAGCGCGAAGAAACGCGGACGACGATCCGCTTCATGCTTATGTTCGGCCTGGAAGTCTTCCATGTAGCCAATGGAGTAGATGCAGATGCCTGCGCCCACAAGGCCGATGATGAGAGTCATGATGAGCGAGAGCGAATCAACATAGAGACCGCGGGTGCACACGATATCGTGCGCGCATCCGAACTCGAAGATGAGCGTGCCGATAAGCTGGATGGCCGCAAGGCCCAGCACCCAGAACCTTCGATACTTGACGCTGTAGAAGATAACGATTGCGCCGACGATCACGCTGATAGCTATTGATGCCCAATCGACCACAACGGACTCGAACAGGAAATACTGCCCCGGTGTGCCGATGTTCATCGCAACGAACGCAATAGAAGCGCCCATGATGACGATGCTCGCAACCCACACGATCGCATTTCTTACCTTGTTCTGCCGAAAGATCAGCAAGAGTGCGGCAACAACAAGAGGAAAGAGGATTAGAAATCCTATCATCTCCATGCTTGTTCCTCCTTTTTTAGGAGCTCATAATAAAACGAGACTTAATCAGTCTCATTTTCACTCTATTACTTCATGTTGGCTGCACGCTGCACGCTTCGTTTATGGAGATAATATGTTCGGTAAGTGGGTTGGGCTAGGCAGTATTTGCGAACTGGGCTTACCCGATGATGAACACAGGTCGTTTCTGATAGGCGCACACCACGGAAACTTCTGCCTCTGCTCGCGCGACCACCCCACGCAGCGTCTCGACCGGCAAACGATAGGTGTTGTTGTTCTCCGAAATATGGAGCGCAACGACCGTCTCAAGCCCACTATGCATGAGCGTCGCAAGCGCATCGGCCGCCTGCGCGTTGCTCAAATGCCCCACTTCTGATCCGACGCGCTCTTTCAGCATGCGCGGATAGGGTCCCGTTTTGAGCATCTGCTCATCGTGATTGGACTCAAGACCGAGGATACGCACCCCGCGCAAGCCTTCGAGCGCTTCGGGGAGCACCACGCCGGTATCGGTGATGAATCCAAGCGCATCGGATCCACATTCGAACTTGAAAGCGAACGACGCAGGCGCATCGTGCGAAGTAGGCAGGATTGAAACATCCAAGGCTCCGATCGTGTGCTTCTGGCCCGCCTCGAAGAAGACGACCTCGTTCGACTCTTGGGCTTGTTTGAGCTCCTTGCTCGCGGCGAGCGTTTCGGGATGCAAGTAGAGCGGCACTTCGATGCCTCTCGCGCGCAGCCCGCGCAGAACGACCCCAAGGTTCTTCACGTGATCAGAATGATTGTGAGAAATGAGAATACCCTTGAGCTTGGCCATATCGAAGCCACCTTCTGCGCTGAAGGCGAACACATCGCGCTTACAGATACCCGCATCGATAAGGATGCCCTCACCCGTAACACGATCATAGACCACCGAAGCATTGCCCTTGCTCCCGCTGCCGACAACGATCAAGTTAAGACGCGCCGATGGAGATGTGTGTTTTGCATGGCAATCGAGTGCAAGAGATTCATGGTTCTCGCGATGTGCTTCGATATGCGCACGCGTTAGCCCTTGCTCTTCGTCTTGAAACAACATCGCTCTTTACTCTTAGCTTATGAACACCGTGCAGGAATAAAGCCTATTTATGGTAGTAACGATGGAGCTCGTATTTTGGCTCACAACAGATGTTCATACCGAGGCGCTTATAGAACTGTTCATCGGTCTCAGAGATGATGACAGAGAAGAACGCATCGCAGCCACGCAGGTTCTCAACACAATCGAGCACCTTCTTCGCAGTTTCGTTGGTGGCGGAACTGATCGCGAGCGCGATGATGGTCTCGTCGGAGTGAAGGCGCGGATTGTTGGATTCAAGCACGTTGGTCTTGAGCTTACAGATAGGCTCGATCGCTTCGTCTGAAATAACGTCGGCATCAGGATCGACACCTGCCATGGCCTTGAGCGCATTGATGAGCGTACAGGCGGCAGCACCGAGATTCGTGGAAGTCTTGCCCGTGACCACTTCCCCATCAGGCAGCATGATCGCGCCCACCGGAGCACCCGTGATCTCCTCCTTAAGCAGGGCTGCAGAACGCGCTTTGAGATCGTTGGCACCAACGCCTGCCTGGTTCATGAGCAGCTCGCACTTCTCAACCTGATCCTGACCCATACCGCTACGCTTGACCTCGGTAGCGGTCTGGTAATAGCGGCGCACGATCTCGCGACGAGCGGCATCCGAACAGGCTTCGTCATCGATGATCGCGAAGCCTGCCATGTTCACGCCCATATCGGTAGGCGATTGATATGGACAATGCCCTGAGATGCGGTCCATCATAGCTTTGAGTACGGGAAATATCTCGACATCGCGATTGTAATTAACCGTCACTTCGCCGTAGGCTTCAAGCTGAAAGGGATCGATGATGTTCGCATCGTTCAGATCGAGGGTGGCGGCTTCATAAGCGATATTCACGGGATGATTGAGCGGCAAATTCCAAACCGGGAAGGTTTCATATTTCGCATACCCTGCCTTCACGCCACGCTTGTTCTCGTGGTAGAGCTGCGAAAGGCACGTTGCCATCTTGCCTGAACCAGGACCAGGAGCCGTTACCACCACGAGCGGGCGTGTGGTTTCGATATATTCGTTCCTGCCGTAGCCTTCATCGCTTACGATGCGGGCGATATCGTTCGGATATCCGGGAATCGGGTAATGAAGATAAGATGTGATGCCAAGCGCCTTGAGACGATGGCGAAACGCATCGGCGGCAGTCTGGCCGCTGTACTGCGTGATAACCACCGCGCCCACGTAAAAACCCATGCCGCGCAAGATATCCATCAGACGCAGAACGTCCTCATCGTAGGAAATACCAAGGTCGCTGCGTACCTTATTCTGTTCGATATCGTTAGCGTTAATAGCGAAGATGATCTCGACATCGTTCTTCATTGATTTGAGCATCGAGACTTTCGCATCGGGCTTGAAACCAGGAAGAACACGCGAGGCGTGCATGTCGTCAAAGAGCTTGCCACCAAATTCCAGATAGAGCTTGCCACCCAGTTGTTCGATGCGTTTTTTGATATGTTCAGCCTGCATTGAAATGTACTTATCGTTATCGAATCCAATGCGCATGGCTACTCACTTTCTAAAACGAACTTCTGCGACGCGTTATGGCAACCACAAAACCTGCAATCGCCTGGCGAGAATGCTGTATTCATAGTACTGAAATCAAGACAAAAGAAAACCCCTTGAAATTTGAAATTGTCTTTGAACGGACTTGTTCAAGAAACATGCTTTTACCCGAAAAACTTCATTCTTCCCAGTCTCTATTCTTGACGTGAAGGATTGGTTTGTTACTATAGTTTGTGCTGTTTTGAGCAATCGGGACGTGGCGCAGTTTGGTAGCGCACTTGACTGGGGGTCAAGGGGTCGCAGGTTCAAATCCTGTCGTCCCGACCAGAAATCTAAACGGGAGAGCAATCGCTCTCCCGTTTTGTTTATGCGGGACGACTACCTGGGCAGCAGACACAAGATACCAACACCTATTTATCTTTGCGCGAACCGTTTCCTATATGATGTCGTGCCAAAAACTCCATGATGCGATTGCTGAAGATGAGCGCGATGATCGCGAGCACGATGAGCACCGCAAAGATCGCTACGCTCTCCCACAAACGCCCATCAAGCAATCCTTCAGCAGCATAGGCAGAAAGAATGATCCCTGGCGAACGCGCAATGGTGGTGATAGCCACGAAGGGCTTCAGCTTCATATCCGTAAGCGGAACGATATAGGTGAACGTATCTTTCGGCAGCCCCGGAATAAGGAACAAGATGAACACGATGATGTTCAAACGCCCCGTTTTCTCGAAGTCCTGGAATTTCTTCAAGTGCTGGTCAGAAATGAGGTCCTTAACGAACGGTGCACCTAAGCGATGAACCAACTCATAGACGAATGCGCTCGAGATCGCGCAACCGAATAGAATGAGCAGCGAACCCCAAAGCGGCCCATAGAGCATGCCCGCCGCCATCTGGGTGACTTCACCAGGAATGAAAGCAACCACGACCTGGATGAATTGAAGCGCGAGGAGCACCAGAACGCCCGCAGCACCTGCATCTTGGATGCGCTCGATCACGCGATCGACGCCACCTGGTTCGAAGATATCCTTGAACAGCGGAAGCAGCGCGAACACGACGATGATGCACAGAACGAAGAACCCGATGAGGCCCAGGAACTTGAAGAGGTCTGAGCGCTTCACCTCCTTGTTGAAGAGGCGAACCGTACTCTCTTGTTTGGCAGAATCTTCTGGCAAAGGCTGCTTTGCCTTGCACCCTTGTTTCTTTTCAGTCATGCGTACTAGCGCTCCATTGCAGCGATCGTATCGAGGATGATATCGGCAAGCTCCGCCTTCGACATGAGCGGCAAGTGCGTCTCTTCTTCTGAGGTGACGAGCCATACTTCATCGTCATCCTTGCCGAACACCTTATTCGCACCTACTTCGTTCGCTACGATCATATCGGCATTCTTCTTGATGAGCTTCTTGCGCGCATTGTCGATGACATCGTTGGTTTCCGCCGCAAACCCAACCACGATCTGGTCAGTCTTAGCGTTCCCCAAGGTTGCGAGCACATCGGGATTCTCAACAAGCGCGATGTTAGCCAACTCAGCATCGTTGATGCCCTTCTTGAGCTTGCGATCCATCTCTTTTGCAGGACGGACATCGGCTACCGCAGCCGCGAAGATCCCCACATCGCACGCAGCGAAGACAGGCGTTGCTGCTTCGAGCATATCGCGCGCCGATTCAACGTAGATGACCTCCACACCCTCTGGCGCAGGCAGCGCGACCGGCCCCGAAACGAGCGTGACCTCGGCGCCCTTTCGCGCAGCAGCTTCAGCAAGGGCATAACCGAACTTCCCTGAAGAGCGGTTCGTGATATAGCGCACAGGATCGATGGCCTCCACCGTAGGACCAGCCGTGATCATGACACGCTTGCCAGCGAACACCTGCGGCTCGCTCGTTGTATCAGGCGCATCGAGCGCTTCGAGCACGCGTGCAACGATCAATTCTGGATCAGGTAAACGGCCCTTCCCCACTTCGCCACATGCAAGATATCCCGCATCGGGTTCGATGAAAGAGATGCCGAACGTGCGCAGGCGAGCCATGTTGTCCTGCGTGATGGGATTCTCATACATGTGCACGTTCATAGCAGGAGCGATCATGATAGGCGCAGTGGTGGCGAGCAGCGTGGTGGTGAGCAGGTCATCGGCAAGCCCATGCGCGATCTTGACCATCACGTTCGCCGTGCAAGGAGCAACGAGAACGAGATCAGCCTCTTGAGAAAGCGAGATATGATGAATGGGATCTTGCGGGTTGTCGAAGAGCTCCACCGCTACCGGCTCGTTGGTAAGCGCACGGAACGTGAGCGGATCGATAAAATGCGTAGCATGTTCGGTCATCATGACTTTCACGCGCACGTCGGCTTTCTGCAGGCCGCGCACGATCTCGGCAGCCTTGTAAGCAGCGATGCAACCCGTGATTCCAATAAGGACGGTTTTCTGTGGTTTAGAAGCCATTTCATCTCCTTGATTCACTATATCTTTGTTATTGTAGGACAAGATGAACCGCTCGCTCGAAATGGCGCGAACTTCATCAAAACTTAATACCCTCACCATATTTTTTGTAAGCCGAGAAGCACACGAAAGGAGTCACATGGAAGAGCCGCAGCACGCAAACGCTAAAAGTGTTATCCACGGTATCACTTCCATGGTCTCGCCACGCTATATCCAGCTCTCTTTCGCAAAGCTCTTTTGGATCTTCGTGGTTGGCTCGATCCTCGGCCTTTTGATCGAAGACGTCTTCCACGTGCTTGTTTACCATGAATGGGAAAGTCGTGCGGGTCTCGTGTGGGGTCCGTTCTCTCCGCTCTACGGTGTAGGAGCGGTGGTCCTAACGGTGTTCCTCAATCGGTTCTACTACACTCACAATCTGATCATCTTCCTCATAGCCATGGTGCTCGGCTCCGCCATGGAATACCTGGCGAGCCTGATCATGGAGGTGTTCTGGCATGCAATCGCCTGGGATTACAGCGGTACGTTCGGCTCGATCGATGGGCGTACGAACTTCTTATTTGGCGTGATGTGGGGCATGCTCGGTCTGGTTTGGGTACGCATGATCATGCCGCGCATCAAGTTCATATTCCAGCATATCAATTTCAAGAGCACGGCCATGCGCATCTTCACGTGGCTCATGGTCATCTTCATGGCGGTCAACATCGTGGTCACGGTGCTCGCGCTTCACCGCGAAGGACAGCGCACGGAGAACATCCCTCCTGCAACACCGATTGATGTATGGCTCGATGAAACATTCCCCGATGACTGGATGCAGAAACGCTTCGAGAATATGACCGTTTCGAAGGATGTCGGAGCAAAGAGCTCTTAAGAACGCAGGTCACTGGAGCTCTTGTACGCGAAGGCCTTACCTTTTATCACGCAAAGGCGTTCGCTCTTCAGCGCTACGCGTATGGACATCAACACCATTGAATAGAACGCTGTCCGAAATGGGCGATCGTGCCCCTTAAACGAGCGCGAAGCTCTCGCGTTCTTCGGTGATACCGCAATTCTCCTGATAGGCAGCGAGCACTTCATGTCCGCGCTCGGTGAGCCCGATGCGACGATCAGCCAACTGCGAGATAGACTGAATAAGATCATCTGGCAGCGGCGCCATGAAGCTGAGCGTATCGTTGATGCAGGGATGCTGGAACTCGATGAAATACGAATGAAGGAACTGGCGGCAGAGCCCGAGATTGCTGCTCTTCCCTGGGTTGCCATAGGTCTGATCGCCCACCACCCAGTGATTGATGTATTCCATATGCACACGGATCTGATGCGTGCGCCCTGAGTAGAGCTTGCATTCAACGAGCGTGAAGCCGTTGTCCTTAAGCCCTGATTCAAACCGCTCGAGCACATTGAACGTAGTGACCGACGAGCGCGCCTGAGGCTTATCGGAAACCTGCATGCGCGTACGATTCTTGTCGCTACGGAAGATCGGTGCATCGATCAGGCCCGTATCGCTCGCGATGTTGCCGTGCACCAGGCAAAGATACTTACGATCAACATTGCGGCGACGGATCTCATCTTGAAGGATATAGCCCACTTCGTCATTCTTCGCACAGAGCATGAGCCCACTCGTATCGCCGTCCAAACGATGCACGATGCCCGGGCGGTCATCGCCCTGAATATGAGCGAGATTCTCACGTCCATAGTGGTGGATGAGCGCATTGGAGAGCGTTCCTCCTGGATGTCCAGGCGAAGGATGGCAGATGAGTCCTGGCTGCTTGTTGATCACGAGCAGGTCGTCATCTTCGTAGTAGACCTCAAGAGGAATATCCTCAGGCTCAAGGTAGACATGCGTCTCTTCAACAAGCTCCTCATAGATGATAAGGTCGCCCTCGTTCACGATATCTTTCTTGGTGGGTTCTTTGCCATTCAAGAAGACCTTGCCCGCCTCAATCTGCTTGACCGCCTTGCTGCGCGTCGGATACAGACCAGCTTCGAAAAGATACGAATCGAGACGCATCCCGGCATACAGATCGCTTACCGTATTCGAGAGTTTTCTCGCCATGGAATTCGCCTCCTATTCGCTGTGTTCCGCATGCTTCGACGCGGCAAGAAACTTGATGAGAAATGCGATGAGCACACATATGATACCGCAGGTGATCCCCGCATCAGCAATATTGAAATTCGGGAAATCGATGAAGAGCGGCTCGACAAAATCGCCCAAATGGCCGCGCACGAGCCTATCGATCATGTTTCCCAAGCCTCCTGCGAAGATGAGCGCAAGACCCACTGTTTCCAACACCGAAGCTTCTTTGGACACATAGATCATATAGGCCAAGATGATCGCGCAGAGCACGATGCTCACGATAACGAGCACGATAACCATGCCCGAGAACGAACCCCATGCCGCGCCGAAATTGTGAACGAGACGAAAACCAACAACGCCATCGATGACAGGAACGAGCGCAGTGCTTGGCGTATGCGCTTCCATGTAGGCCTTCACTACCTGGTCGCAAACACACCAAAGCACGACCACCACCCCGAACAAGAGATAGTTGCGTCGTGCTTTGCTTGATTGTTGTTCAGTAAGCGAAATGCCGCGATCCTATCCAATAGCATCGAGCGCATCGCCACAGCGCTCGCATACATCGGGATGGTGAGGGTTGCCACCCAGTACCCGGAAGTTCCAGCAGCGCGGGCATTTATCGAGATCGGATACAGAGATCTCGACCGTAAGCTCATCGCCACGCTCGAAGGCGACCTTGCTCACGATGAGCAATTCCTCGAAGAAGCCCTCGTCAAAATCGGTGAGCACGTCGTATTCTGCCTGCGGCACCGTTGCTCTCACCACTGCTTCCTGACTCTTATTGATAGCTTTCTCAACGCGCTTCCCCTCGAGCGCCTTGGTCACTTCATCGCGGAACGCAAGTACCACTTCGAAGCGCTTCTCAATGCGCTCTGCTTCGTGCTCAGGAACGAGCGGCACGAAATTCCCACGTTCAGGCCAGCCAGCAAGCTGCACGCTGATCGGGTGATCCTGCGATTCCACCAGGCCATTCGGGTAATTCTGCCACACCTCTTCCGTCGTGAAGCTGATGATAGGCGTGAGCAAACGCACGAGCACTTCGAGCACGTTCGCAAGCACCGTTTGAGCGCTGCGACGCGAGCGCGCATCGGGCGCATCGGAATAGAGGCGATCCTTGAGCGCATCCAAATAAACAGCCGAAAGATCGCCGACCACATAATCGTAGATCAAACGGTACACATGATGGAACTTGAAGTTGTCGTACGCTTCGTTCACTTCATCGAGCAAACGACCCAAGCGAACGAGTGCCCACTGGTCGAACGGCTCAAGCTGATCCCACTCAACGACCGCATCGTCACGCGAGAAATCGTTCAGAACGCCCAGCAGGAAACGGAAGGTGTTGCGGAAGCGACGATAGGTATCGGAAGTGCGCTTCAAGATGTCTTGCGAGATGCTCACATCTTGAGAATAATCGACGCTCGCGACCCACAAGCGCAGCACGTCAGCGCCGTACTTGTCCATGACCTCAGCAGGATCGATACCATTACCAAGCGACTTCGACATCTTGTGGCCATTCTCGTCCACCGTGAAGCCGCAGTGCATGACCGCTTTATAGGGTGCCGTTTCATAGGCGCCGATAGACGTGAGCAGCGAAGACTGGAACCAGCCACGATGCTGGTCGGACCCTTCAAGGTAGAGATCGGCCGGGAAACGCAAGCCAGGGCGCTTCTTGCAAACCGAGGTATGCGAAACGCCGCTCTCCCACCAAACGTCCAAGATATCGGATTCGGGAACCAGATCGGTGCAGCCACACACCTCGCAAGCCGTACCTGCTGGAAGATAGCTTGCTGGGCTTTCGGTGAACCAGGCATCGGAGCCCTTCTCTTCGAAGAGTTTGATGACCGCATCGAAGGTCTCTGCCGTGGCGACCGTATTGCCGCACTTCGCGCACTTGAAGACCGGAATGGGCACGCCCCAAGAGCGCTGGCGCGAGATGCACCAGTCGGGACGCTCGGCAACCATGGAACCAATGCGATTCTTAGCCCACTCAGGAACCCACTGCACGTCTTCGTTGATCGCTTTCAGTGCCTGCGTGCGCAGATCGTTCTTGTCCATGGAAACGAACCATTGATCGGTCGCGCGGAAGATGACCGGCTGATGGCAACGCCAGCAATGCGGATAGCTGTGAACGATATCGACATGAGCAACGAGAACGCCCTGCTCGCGCAGCCATTCGATGATGCGCGGGTTAGCCTCATCCACATCAAGACCCGCAAAAGGACCTGCTTCGTCGGTGAGCACACCATTATCGTCGACGGGCATGAGGATCGGAAGATCGAACTCAAGACCGACCAGATAGTCATCTTGACCATGACCAGGAGCCGTGTGGACCGCGCCGGTACCAGAGTCAAGCGTGACATGATTGCCGTAGATGATCATACCCTTAAGATCCTGGCGAATAGGACAGGTATAGGTGGTGCCGCAGAGCTCCTTGCCTTTCACGCTCACCACTTCCCCGCTCGCATCGCGAACGAGCTCGTAATCTTCCCAACCTGCTGTTTCAGCGACATCTTCGAGCAGATCGTAGGCAAGGATGGTGGTGAAATCGGCCGTGCGGACCATGGCATAGTCCGCTTCGGGCGCCAAGCAGACTGCCGCATTGGCCGGCAGCGTCCAAGGCGTGGTGGTCCAGATGAGCACGAAGACCGGCGAAGTAACGCCTGCTGCTTCGAAAGCGGGCGGAACCGTGTCGAGCTTGAAGTTCACGAAGATGGAAGGCGACGTCTCGTCTCCGTATTCGATCTCTGCTTCTGCAAGCGCGGTGTGGCAGTTCTTGCACCAGTGGATGGGCTTGCGGCCACGATAGACCGAACCGTTCAGATACATCGCTTTGAAGATCTCGACGTTGCCCGCTTCGTAATCGTGCGTGAACGTGAGATATGGGTGATCCCAATCAGCATTGACGCCAAGGCGCTTGAAGCCCTCGCGCTGGATATTCACGTACTTCTCCGCCCATTCGCGGCACAGACGACGAAGCGTAGGCTGATCGATCTTGGCCATCTTCTCAGGGCCGAGCGTGACCTCGACCATGTGCTCGATCGGCTGGCCATGACAATCCCATCCAGGAATGTAGGGCGTGAAATAGCCGCGTTGCGCATGGGTCTTGTTCACGAAATCCTTCAGGATCTTGTTGAAAGAATGCCCCAGGTGAATAGGGCCATTGGCATACGGAGGGCCATCGTGCAAGATGAACGGACGAGCGTCCTTGTTCTTTTCGAGCACCTTATGGTAAATGTCGATGTCGTTCCAAAACTGAAGACGGGCAGGCTCATTCTTCGGGAGATTGCCTCGCATCGGAAAATCAGTTTCGGGCAAATTCATGGTTTCTTTGTAACTGTTCGTCACGACATGACCTTTCTTGAACGATCTTTTCGGGTGTTCGCGGAAATAAACTATCTGATTATAACGCGTAACTACGCACAAAACTACTATAATGAGTAGGGTTTAGACGAGCGCGTATCGCCAGTTCGGACCAAATTGTTCACGTACTCGAAAGGTCTCGAACAGATGACATTCAAAATCGCAACCGACTCCTGCTGCAATCTTCCCGAAGATATCATCGATGATCTCGATCTAACGATCTTCCCGCTGGTCTTCATAATCGGCGAAGAACAGCATCAAAGCTATCTTAAAGGCGAGGTCACCGACCTTCAGCAATTCTATACGCACATGCGCGAAGGCAAGGTGTTCACCACTTCCCTTCCCAACCTCAAAGATGCCGAAGCTGAACTTAAGGCGATCTTCGAATCAGGAAACGATGTGCTCTACCTTGGTTTCTCGAGCGCGCTTTCGGGAACCTATGAAGCGATCAATCTCCTCGGCAACGACCTGGTGAAGAACTATCCCGAGCGCACGTTCATCGCGATCGATACGCTTGCTGCCTCGCTCGGTCAAGGGCTTCTGGTCTACTACGCTGCGAAGATGCGCGCAGAAGGCAAGACCATCGACGAGGTTGCCAGCTGGGTACGCGAGAACCTGCTGCACATGTGCCACTGGTTCACGGTGGACGATCTCATGTTCCTCTACCGTAGCGGACGCGTTTCGAGAACGGCGGCGTTCGCTGGCAGCTTGTTGAACATCAAGCCCGTGCTGCATGTCGATGACGAAGGCCGCTTGATCCCTGTTGAGAAGACGCGTGGTCGTATGAAGAGCATCCGCCGTTTGTTCGAGCACTTCAAAGAGACCCTCATCGAGCCGCTTTCCGATCAGACGCTTGCCATCTCGCATGGCGATTGCATCGAAGATGCGCTCACGCTCAAGAAGATGATCGAGGATGAATACGGCCCGCAGAAATTCATCATCAACTATGTCGATCCGGTGATCGGTGCGCATTCAGGACCCGGTACGCTCGCGTTCTTCTTCATGGGAAGCCATCGCTAGACCGTCGCTAGGCTATCACTAGACCCGCAGATTCAAAGAAGCACACAACAAAGGCGCGCCTTGAGCTAAGGACGCGCCTTTTGGTTTTGGTCTTTGATCTAAGCTCGTGCAGCCGTGCTTAATACGGACGCTCGACGATGATGCTGCGCAGCGTTTGGATGAGCTTCTCGTTCTCTTCATGCGAGCGAATGCACACCAAGAAGTAACGGTTCGCCTCGATACCTGGAATGCCCGTAAGGTCGCGCAGACCGAAGCCCGCCGTTTGCAAACGCATGACCAGATCGGTCGCATCAGCGATGCCGAAATCGCGCGCCGCACGCTCTTCGAGCGCGCACATGACGAAGTTAGCCTCTGAAGGGAACACGCGAATGCCTGGGATGAGGCTGAGCATGCATTGCACCCAGGGAATCTCCTTGTCGATGAGCGTGTTGGTGCGCTCCTGGTAATCTCCAAGATACGGAAGCTGTTGCGCCACGATCTCGTGGAACATGCCGATAGAGGTGCCATCGGTGAATTGGCGGATGAGCTTGATGGTGTCGGGGTGTCCGATCGCATAGCTGAGCGGAATGCCTGGCATGCCGAGCTCTTCGGAAAGGTTGCGGATGACGATGAGGTTCTCTTGCTTATAAGCACGCGTGACGAACGAATCGCCGCCCATGGTGAGCGTGACGCTGCTCTCGTCCACGATGACCCAATTGCAATGATCGATATAGCGATCGAGCGTGCGCTCTGAGAGCAAACGCGCGCACGGAAAACTGGGATTGCCCAGCACCGCAGCCTCGAACCGCACGCCATTCTGCACAGCAACCTGAGGCTCGACCGCAGAAAGAGAGTACGCATTCATGAGCTTGACCGGATTGTGACCAACATTGGCAACAGCAAGATAATATTCAGTAGGCGCAGGCGTAGGTATACCCACGTTGCACGGACGATATGCTTGTGCGATGTCGGCAATGAGCGCCGAAGGGCTCGTGCCTACCAGGAAGCATTCGGGCGAGATCTCGTAGTAGCGCGCCAGATTGTTGCTCAGATGCACGCCTGCTTTATCAGGCCTGAACGTCATCGCGCCTTCAGCGATCGCAGAGGCGATGGCGTCTTTGATGCGTTCTGGAGCACCGAGCGGATTAGCAGTACAGGCGAAATCGTGCCAGTCGATCTCTGCACGGATGTCATACGGGAGAGTGGTGTCCTTGTTCGAGGCACGATCCTGCCCCCCGATAACATCTGTCAAAACGTTGAAACTTGGCATACACCAATGCTTTCTTGAATCCTATAAATACCGCGAAGCAATACCCTAACACATAAACACAACCTTGCGTGCATGTTAGACTGACTTTGTGGCAAATAACCTATCGACAGATTCTACCGATTTGGAGGAATGGCACGGACCTGCGATCTTGCTCGTGGACCTCGATGCGTTCTTCGCTTCCGTTGAACAGCACGATCACCCCGAGTGGCGCGGCAAGCCCGTCATCGTAGGGGGCGACCCCACCAAACGCGGCGTGGTCTCGACCGCCTCCTACGAAGCGCGCAAATACGGCGTGCATTCCGCCATGCCCTCGAGCACCGCGGCGCGTCTGTGCCCCAATGCCATTTGGACCGCAGGCAGCCATGCCCGCTATGCAGAAGTATCGCAGCAGGTCATGGATATATTGCAAAGCTATTCTCCCCACTTGCAGCAAGTGAGCATCGATGAAGCGTTCCTTGATGTGAGCCCTACACGCGTGAACAGGACCCACCCCGTGAAGATCGCTCGTGAGATCCAGCAACGTGTCGATGAGCTGGGCATCACCTGTTCGATCGGTGTTGGCACCTCCAAAGCAGTGAGCAAGATCGCGTCCGACCTTGATAAACCTCATGGCATAACGGTCGTCTATCCAGGCACTGAACGAGCTTTTCTCGCGCCGCTTCCCGTTAGCTCGATGAGCGGTATCGGCCCTGTGGCGCAAAAGCAACTGAAGACCTATCGCATCCACACGCTTGGGGAGCTCGCAGAAGCCGATACGGGCATCCTGAAGAAGGTGTTCGGCAAGAACGCCCAGAAGATCCGCGACCGCGCGCTCGGTATCGATACGCCGGTCCTAGAAGAGCGCGAGCCAGCCAAATCGGTCTCGAACGAAATCAGCGTAGCAGTGAGCTTGGATGATCGCCACGATATCGAATCGCTCATCGCTTCAGCTGCACACAAGGTAGGAAGGCGCCTGCGCAAGAAAGGCCTTGAGGGCACCACGCTCCATCTAAAAGTACGCTACGAGAACCTGAAGATCCATACCTGCCAGCGAAAGATCGCCAACCTTGGAACCAATGAGCTTACCTGGCTTCCCCAGCTCTATGACATGCTCGATGAAGTATGGAGCCCAGGAATACTATTACGCCTGGTAGGAGTAGGTGTGAGCGGGTTCGATGGATCGGCAGTGCAAGAGCGCCTCTTCGACGACGACCTCAACGAGAAGCATGCCACTTCCCCGCTTCTTGCTCATGCGGAAGAGAAGGCAGCGTTGCTCGATGCAAAAGACTTGATCGCAGAGAAGTTCGGTGACCATTCACTGCGCTTCGGACATGAGATCGCTTCGCGCGAGCGAACGACACGCAGCTCATCGAACAACCCTACTGAATATCTCGATCGATAGCTGAACGCGACCTTCGCGCTGCTTGATCGTTAGTCACGCTCGACCCCTCGTACCATTGGATCGTTAGTCGTGAATGGTCCTTCATGCCGCTCGATCACTAATTGAACTTGAACATGCGCTGAGCGATGCGATACCCGTGAAGGGCGACCTGCCTTCCCAAGACCGTCGGTAGATTGGTCGAAAGATTCAAGAAGGTCTTGCGCAACTGGCGATAGGAACGCGGGTTCGCTTCACGCAAATAGACCCAAAGCCCTTTGCGCTTCTCTTCATTCTCGGGTGTATCCTCCATACGCAAGAACACTGAACAGATACAAAGCATCATCGAAAGATAGTTGTAGAGGTAATGCTGGAGCTTCTTGTTTTCGATCGCATCCAGATCGACCGCATCGATCATCTCTTTCGTGATGCGAAGTTGCTGATCGATACGAGAGAGCATGACCTTTTCGTTAACCGACTGATCTTCGCGCCCGATGAAATAGCGATAGGTATCCACGTCAAAGTAAACCATGCTCTTCACATGCGCGAGCGGCACGTACACGAAGATGTTGTCAACATAGAAGCAGTGGTGCGGAAGCTTAAGACCGATCTCTTTCAGAAGCGCCGTACGGTAGATGACCGAATGCATCAAGAGATACTGCGAAAGGTGGAAATGCCCAATATCGTCCCAGCCGAAGATCTTGTTCTCAGGAAAGACGTTGCGATATCCCATCGAAATACTCTTGCCTTCATAGACCTTCTCGTAGACATAATTCGAGATCACCAGATCGGTCGGCTCGGCAAGATCTACCTGCGAACGAATGAAGGCCATGATGGTCTCCATGGCTTCTTCGTCCAGCCAATCGTCGGAATCGACAACCTTAAAGTAGAGGCCCTCAGCTGCAGCAAGACCGACATTCACTGCACCGCCATGCCCAGCGTTTTCCTGATGGATCGCACGGATCACATTCGGGTGTTCGGCCACAAGACGATCGCAGATCTCCGCAGTGTTGTCCTTCGTGGAACCATCGTCAACGAGGATGATCTCAATATCGTCACCCAGGGGCAACAGCGAGTACACGCATTTTTCCATATAGTCTGCCGAGTTGAAGCACGGCACGGCAAAGGAGATTATCTTCATCTATGAACAACCTTCTGAATGATCATGGCGATTGCTGCTACTTTAATACGGTTAATTCAACCGAGTGACCATTATCACTCGATTTTGCGGGTATTCGGTTGCTATTATGAACCCAACAGAAAAACTCTTGAAAGGATCATGCATGGCCTCGTTCATTGACACTCTGATCGACCGCGCCAAAGCGGACAAGAAGACCATCGTTTTGCCCGAAGGAAACGATGAGCGCATCCTCGAAGCAGCGCAAGAAGCGCTTGCGCAAGGAATCGCGAACATCATCATCTTGGGCGATGCTGATGAGATCGCCGCAAAAGGCTACAACCTTGAAGGCGCTACGATCATCGATCCTGCAACTTCCGATAAGCAAGAAGAATTCGCTGAACTCCTCTACGAGCTGCGCAAGGCTAAGGGCATGACCCCCGAAGAGGCAAAAGAGCTGGTGAAGGACCCGATCCATTTCGCCGTGCTCATGGTGAAGAGCGGTCTGTGCGATGGTCTGGTAGGCGGCGCATGCCACGCCACTATCAAGATCCTCTCCCCATCCTTGAAGATCATCAAGACGGCACCCGGCGAGCCCATGGTAAGTTCCTTCTTCATCATGGACGTTCCAGGCAGCGAATTCGGCGAGAACGGACTCTTCCTGTTCGCCGACTGCGCGCTTGAGATTCAGCCCACCAGCGAAAAGCTCGCTCACATTGCGAACCAGACCGATAAATCCTTCAAGCGCCTGATCGGCGATGACCCGCGTATCGCGCTGCTCTCGCATTCCTCGCATGGTAGCGCCGTGAACGATGATTCCACGAAGGTCGTGAAGGCGGTCGAATACATCCGCGAGAACTATCCCGACATCGTTGCCGATGGCGAACTTCAGCTCGATGCGGCTATCGTTCCTGAGCTGGGCGCTTCCAAAGCACCGAATTCCCCAGTTGCAGGCAAAGCGAACGTGCTTATCTTCCCCGACCTGGATGCAGCGAACATTGGCTACAAGCTGGTCCAGCGCCTGGGTGGCGCAAAGGCTTACGGCCCCGTGCTGCAAGGCCTTGCTGCTCCCGTGAACGATCTTTCCCGTGGTTGCACTGCTGAGGACGTAGTGGGCGTTATCGCCATCACCTGCGTCCAGGCACAGACGATGTAGTTCGTCCTCGCATAACAGTTTGCAAACAGAAGACCAGCTAGTCATAACGACTGGCTGGTCTTTTCATTAGATGACAAAGGCTGTGATGACGAACGACCGGGTAGTTGTCATCTAGCGGCCGAGGGTGTCGATGAACCAATCGAGAAGCACATCACGCGGATCCGAACCGCTCTTCATAGCAAGTTCGGCATCTTGCGCAGTACTGAGCGCATGGATAAGCTGCGGCATGGTGTAGTTGCGCGCTTGCTTCTCGAGCGTTTTCACGCGCCAAGGCTGAATACCCAGAACAGAAGCGATGTTCCCCGCTCCCCGTGCATTCAGCGCTCGCACGCTGATAAGATCGCGCACGCGTGAAACGCAGAGCGAAATAAGCTGATAAGGCGACATCTTCTCCATGCGATTGTAGAGATAGATGCAACGCGAAAGATTCTTCATTCCGAACGCATCGAGGAATTCCCACGGTTTGATCTCTGCCGTGCGCGCTACGAGCGCGATGACCTCGTTCTGATTGACCGGATCATCGCCACGATGTGCAAGAGCAAGCTTACGGATCTCGCTATCGAGCGTGACCGTATTCGTGCCTGCTAGATCGATGAGCGATGCTGCTGCACCTTCCGTGAAGGTAACCCCATGCGTGAGTGCCATCGAGCGCACTGCCGCATTGAGATCCTTCGCCTGAAACGGTGCGCAATCAATAATGGCATCTTTTCCAAACCCGCTCACTGCCTTATACAGACGCGTATTCTTCGGCAGCTTCTGCGCGATGAGCGCCAAAACCGTAGTCTGAGAAGGTGAAGCAAGATAGGAGATGAGCGCTTCTACATCAGCTTTGCGCAGCTTGTCCACATTGTTCACTTGAACAAGACGTACTTCGCTTGCGAACGGCAGCGTATTCGCCGCCGCAACGATCTCTTCCCCTGTTGCCTTCTCACCTGCGAACACATCGGAGTTGAACGCAAGATCGCCGTAGGTTGAGATACGCTTACGCAAGCGCTTAACGACTGTTTCGCGCTTAAGTTCGTCTTCGCCACTGATGAGATAGACTGGAAGCAAAGGATTGTTCTTCTTCGATGCCATGCTGCTATTGTAACGAAAGATGGCGAACTGCCCGGTATTTGTCATCTTTTGTTTTGAGAGTCTACCGTGATAGTGTCGGGCGAAAAGGTGCACACGACATCGCCATCCTGATCGGTTCGATAGACCTCTGAGCCTACCGATTCCAAAGCGCTCAGAGCATCATCAGTCGGATGCCCGTAGGAGTTCTTCCCTACCCCGATCAAAGAGACTTTGGGGCTCAGCACGCGTGCAAGCTCGGGAGTGATCGCCTTGCGCGATCCATGGTGCCCGACCTTATAGAGATCGACCGATTCAAGCAGCTGCTCTTCGTTGAGCTCTTCCAACACTTCAGCTTCCGCATCTCCGCAGAAGAACCCCCTCCAATCAACCACCCCATCACCATCGCAGTCGATATGCACATTGAAGCAGATACTGTCTTCGTTGCCTCCTTCATGCTCAACCTGCATAGGAGCAACGATATGAAAGGTGAACATCCCCAACTGTACTGTGTCTCCCCTGTTCAGTTCCACAACCTTCTGCTCGCCGACCATGTTTCTCACTAACGAAACGAAGTCTTTCGCCCCGGCATCGCCTATTTCATCAAGTCCTTCAGCGATGAACACCTGATCGACCTCCACCACCCCGCCAAGCGCTTGCAAATTTCCGCAATGGTCATCATCCGGATGCGTGATGAGCACGGCATCGATCTTCGAGATGCTGTTGCGCGCGAGCGCAGCATAGAGCATCTCAGCTTCATTGCCGGTATCCACCAGGAGCGTCTTTCCCCCGCTCATGAAAGCAAAGCTATCTCCCTGACCAACATTGAGCATGACGACACGATCGCCTCGAGCACCCGCATTCAGGAATAGGCAGCACGCGATCACAAGCGCGCTCAGCACCACCGAACAAGCAGCCACGGCCCGTTTATGCCGGGCGGGCCTTGGCCACCACACCCACAAGAGCACTGCGAGACCAAGCGCGAGGGGAAAGGCAAAGCTTATCGTGGTCGAGATAGGGATCGATGCGAACGGAATCGCTTCGAATGCTGAGAAGAACGCAATGAGCCCGCTCGTAGCTACCGAGAGCAACCCAAGAAGACCAGGCATGAATGGCGCGACGAACATCACAGCGAATCCCATCATGAGCAAAAGCGACAGATAGGGCGTTGCAACGATGTTGGCTAAAGGCGAAAGCAGAGGCACGAGCGAAAACTGTGCGGCACTGATCGGAAGCGAGAACACCAGCGCAGCGAAGGTCATGGAGATCGATTCGCGCGCGAATTGCAGAACGTGCGGAAATAGATCTTGAAACCATTCATTGAGCAAAGGCATGAACACCACGATGCCAAGCGTAGCAGCAACGGACAGCTGAAAGGAAAGCTGATAGACCACGCTCGGATCGAACGCCACCATTGCCATGACCGCAATGCCAAGCGCAGAGATCGATGAGGATCGCCGCTTTGCCAGAAGCGCGAACAGGGTAACGCCGCTCATGATGGCTGCACGGATACAGGAGACCGGGAATCCCACAAGCACCACATAGCTCATCAGAAAGAGCGTTTGCAGCGCAACAGAGAGCTTACGGGGCACGCGCAGCTTCTTCAAGAGAAGCGTTACGAAACCGGTCACGATCACAAGATGCGCTCCCGATACCGCCACAAGGTGTGCAAGCCCTGCTACTTTGATGCTGTGGTAGAAGCTCGCATCGAACAGCCCCGTGCGCTCTCCTAGAAGGATCGCGCGCAAGAGCGTTTGCTCATCGCTTCCCGTACCGATGACTGCAAGCAACTGCTTACGAAGCTGGTACAGGGGCGAGAGCAGCGTCTGATTCTCAGATGCTTGAAAGCCGCTCACGCTTCCCGAGAATGCGATGTTCTTTTGATCGTAGTAGGCAAGGTATTCTTCCTTAGGAGCACTGAGCACGCAATCAGCTTCAAGAACATCTCCGCTATAGAGCTCAACCTTTTCGTTGGTGAACAGCATCACCCGTTTGCCCGCCTGCGGCCCCGAAGAGATGGTCGCGATCAATTGCGAACCGAACGTTGACTCTTTTGCGTCTTCAAAGAGCTCGAACACATAGTGTTCGCTTCCTGAGCTCACTCCATCGCGCGCATGATCGAGCGTAAGCAGTTGAACCATCCCTAAAAGAGCGCCGATGAGCACGAATGCGAGCGCCCAATGAACGAGATTCTTCCGCTTAAGAAAAAGCGCCGCAAGCACCCCAGCTACAAGTACAGCCCCTCCCACAGCCAGAAAGAGCAAATGCTCAGGAGGAATAAGACCATAGAGCCATTCTCCCGCGAACACACCCACCACAGATGCAGCAGCGAGCACACAGGGAGCAGGGATAGAAGGACGCATCGATTGGAGCGGACGCCTTCGTTCGCGGGTTCCACGCATGGGCTATACCGTGATCGAATCTTTTATAGCTTCGTACTTCTTGTCTCCGATCCCCGAAACGCGCGTGATATCCTTCGTGGTCTTGAACGGGCCGTTCTTTTCCCGATCAGCAATGATCTTCTTCGCCGTAGCCTCCCCGATTCCCGACAGGCTGCTCAACCCTGCAATATCCGCAGTGTTGATATTCACGAGCCCACCAGAAGCACCAGAAGCGCCTGAAGCAGAAGTGCCGCTACTTGCCGTTCCCGCGCTTCCAGCTCCTGAAGCCCCAGCGGCGCTCGCGTTCTTTGAAGCGACCACGATCTGCTCACCATCGACGATCTCACGCGCAAGGTTCACGCTTCCTTGGTTCGCGTCGTTCGTAAAGCCTCCCGCTGCATCGATAGCAGCTTGAACGCGCGATCCTGCATCAACTTCATAGAGACCAGGATTCGCTACTTCTCCCACCACATGAACTGATAACCGCGCAGGTTGGGCTGTGCTGGCCGTGCCCTCTTGGGCAGCTTCAGCCTGCGTAACAGTCAAGCCCTCTTCGCCTTTCTCTTGCCAAGAGCTCTGGGCCGATCCATCGATGAGGTGCGTATCGCCAGAAGAGAGCTGCCAGAGCCCTTGGAAAAGGATGAAAAGGATGATTGCACCCAAAAGGACGAGCCCAATGCGCAGCGAGGTGGGCATATCTCGCAGATGAAGTTTTGTTTTGAGACTATCTACATCATCGACAAAGGACACGGTACAACCTCCTTGCCCTCTAAGATAAGGAAGCGACCTTACGTTTATTTGAACTTTATTTGAACTCTTTAAACGCGAAAACTCACGTTTTTCTGAACTGCTTACGCTTCTTCAGTTTGCTTAGGCCTGCGATACGAAGGGCAGCGATAATCGTGTATCTCCAGCCCCGCAAGCGCCTCTTCGATCCACTCACTAAGCGGCAGCTCTTCTTCAGCCTTGAGCACCACGGGGAGCTTAGCATGCGTTTCAGGATTGCGCGGCATATAGAGCGTGCAGCAATCGGGCGCGTCTTGGGACGATATCTCGAACGTGCCGATGCGCTCCGCCTCAGAGATGATCTCCACCTTGTCAGAACCGATGAGCGGACGCAGCACCGGAAGCGAGACCGCAGCATTCGTGCACTGGATGTTCTCGAGCGTCTGCGAGGCAACCTGTCCCAAGCTCTCGCCAGTGACCAGCGCCTTCGCCCCTTCCATGAGCGCAATACGCTCAGCGATCATGTACATGAAGCGACGGTAGAGCACGATGCGCAAGGAAGCAGGCGAAAGCTCAGCGATCCTGCGCTGGTATTCGCCGATCGGCACCACATAGAGCCGCGCGAAGCAACCCGTACGCTCGAGCACGTGTGCGATATCGTCGACCAAATACTCGCTCGTATCGAGCGTCTCTGGCCGACCGGAGAAATGAACACCCACAGGCACCGCACCACGACGTGCGATGCGCCACGTTGCAACGGGAGAATCGATGCCCGAAGACATGAGCGTGACCACCTTGCCGGCGCTGCCAACGGGCAAACCACCCACCCCTTGAACGCTGTGCGCGTAGATATAGCAATGCCCCTGGATGACCTCGACACGCACTTCCACATCGGGGTTCTTCATGAGCACTTTCTTATCTTGGAACGAGCGGCAAAGCACAGCGCCCACCAGCTGATTGAGCTGCATGGAATCGATCTCGAAATCAGTGTGATTGCGCCGCGCTTGGACTTTGAAGGTCTCAAACGCTGGAACATCAGAGAGCGCCTTGATAGCCGTTTCATACATGACCTCAAGATCCTGCTCGCAGCGATATCCGCACGAAACACGCGCTACGCCGGGGATACCCGCGATCAGATCAACGAGCTCGCACGACTGTTCATAGGTTGCGCCCTCCTCTTCGAACAAGCAGATCCTGCCCGAGATACGCTTGATGCGCGCAACCGGCGCATCACCCAGTACCGCTTTGATGTTGGTGATGAGCTGCTTCTCGAAGTGAGCGCGATTCTTACCTTTAAGACCGATCTCGTGGTAGTGAACAAGACAAACACGCTGTTCAGACATGGGATTCCTTTGCAAAATAGGGGCTAACATACAAAAAAGCCTGGGTTTGGCGCACCGCCAAGACCCAAGCTTCTGCGTTGGTTGTGATAAAGACTAGTGATTCGCTGCGTCGATCGAGTCTTCAGCAAAAGAAACATCGCCATTTGCGATCTCGTCGAATGCAAGGGAGAGCGGACGACGATTAGCAGCACGAGCGATATCGACTGCGGTCTGCAGCTGAATAGCACGATTGCGCTGACCACGCATCATCTCATTGATGTCTTGCGCACGCTTCGATGCAACTGCGCACAGAAGGAAGCGATCGTTTTCGGTCTTATCGAGCAGGACGTCGATCTTTGGTTCAATAATACTCATGGATACCTCTGCTATCGGTTAACGCTATTCATAAAAGACTCGAGCTGGCTATAAGCACTCTCAAGGTCTTCATTTACCAGCGAAATATCATACTCCATTTTTGCGGAAAGCTCCAGCTTAGCGGTGTCAAGACGCTTTTTTATCTGCTCTTCGGTTTCCGTGTTGCGGCCACGCAATCTGCGCTCGAGTTCCTCAAGCGATGGTGGCTCGATAAAAATATAGTGCGCATCAGGCATGATACGTTTCACCTGACGCGCACCTTGAACATCTACTTCGAGAATGACCTGATCGCCCTGGGCGATATGCTCATCCACATAGCGTTTGAGTGTTCCATAATGCTTCCCGTGAACAAGCGCATGTTCCAGAAAGCCATCCTCTTCGAGGATCTGCTCGAATTCCTCTTCTGAAAGAAAGTGATAGTCCTTGCCATCTATTTCGCCCGGACGAGGAGAGCGAGTGGTTGCAGAAACGGAAACCCATGTTTGTGGGTTGCGCTCAACGAGTCGGGAAATGAGCGTCCCCTTACCAGCCCCCGATGGCCCTGATATAACGAAGAGATTTCCGCGAGGCATGACTTACGCGAAGCGCTCGAGAAGAGCTTTCCTCTGACGCTCGCCCAGACCCTTAAGGCGACGAGACTCTGCGATCTCAAGTTCAGCCATGGCCTTCTCAGCCTTGGTCTTACCATAGCCTGGCAGAGTTTCGATGAGGGCAGAAACCTTCATGCGACCGATGATCGGATCGTCGCGCATGTCAAGAACCTGCTCGAGCGTGAGTTCGCCCTGCTTGAGCTTTTCGCGCACCTCTGCGCGCTTTGCACGAGCGACTTTAGCCTTCTCGAGAGCTGCTTGCCTTTCTTCAGGGGATAGCTGTGGTACGGCCATTGTTAATCTCCTTTTATTCTTGTTCAGTTGAACAGTACAGGAAAGCGAGGAGCGCTTTCTTTTTTGTACATTCAAGTATAGCTTTTATATATGAAAACTCCATACAAACTTTTTATTCAGCCGCTTCAGTGGCATTCTCTCCTTTTCCCTAAATGAACTGGCATTTTAAGCAATTTTTAAGAAAACGACCAACTATTTATTTCCGAAATGTAATAAATTTTTCAATAGTTTATTGAAGATCGACTGCATTTTTGAAGCTTGTATATCGCTCGAAACGCGCCTGCACTAGAAGCGAAGCAAGGGGTAGAAATTCTCCGAAAGCGGATTCGCATCGCCCAAAGCAACGACCGAAACAGCGCCTACGTTCTTGGCCTTCTTGCTTGCGATCAGATCGACCATGTCTTCGAACGAGGTTGCCTCATCCACGAGCGTATCGACCATGAGCACCTTCTCATCCTTATCGATACGAAAATCGTTCGCAAGGCCTTCCCCGCTTTCAAGATCTGCGTAAGCAAAGCGCGCCCAGGCTGCCATAGCGATAGCATAGGCAAGGAGCTTCGACTCCTCATTCGCAGCGAGCACCACATCGAACTTATAGTTCGGGGGAAGCTGCTGCAAGGCTTCGACCGCAATACGATTGGTGATGATCGGGTCTTCGAGCAAGCGATAGGCATCGAAGGTTACCGCGCTTGAGTCAAGTGACTCAACGTCTTCGGGCAGTGCCTTCATGCGGGTGAGGATATCGATTACTTCAGCTCGTTCCATTACTACAGTCCTTTCACGATGTTGTCGAATGCGAGAGCGGGATCGGGTGCAGCGGTAATAGGCCTGCCGATCACGAGATGGCTTGCGCCGTTATCGAACGCTTGGCGTGGTGTTGCGATGCGGCTTTGATCATCCGTGCTCGAACCAGCCGGCCGCACACCAGGGGTAACGATGTAAGCGCTACTGCCCAGCGTCTCGCGCAGCATGGCCGCCTCTTGCGGAGAGGCAACTACGCCGGAAAGCCCCGCCGTTTGTGCCTGTTCAGCAAGCGTGCGCACCTGTTCAGCGACACTACGGGTAACGCCAGTGAGCGCAAGGTCTTCTTCGCTCATCGAGGTGAGCACCGTGATGCCAAGCGTAACGACATCAGGCAGTTCGGCTTCGATGAGCCCATCGATCGCAGCGCGCATCATCTCAAGGCCGCCGATCGCATGCATGGTGATCATGTCGGCCCCAGAACGTGCTGCACTCGCAGCAGCCCCATATACCTGATGCGGGATATCGTGGAATTTCAGATCGAGGAATACGTTGAAACCAAGATCCTTGAGTGCCTTCACGATAGAAGGTCCTTCTTGATAGTAGAGTGTCATGCCCACCTTGAGCCAGGAGGCCTTGCCCTTAAGGGCATGAGCGAGCGTGAGCGCTTCATCTGCTCCGCAATCGAGCGCTACGATGATGCGCTCGGATTCGGGCAGCGTTTCGAAGTTTAGCAATTCAAAGCTCCAATCAGTTCAGTAACGTCGTTGACGCCTTCTTCGATACAGTATGCCTCAATGCCGCTCACCACTTCGAGCGCGGCCTGAGGATTCATGAAGTTCGCAGTTCCTACCGCAACCGCGCTAGCACCAGCGAGCATGAATTCGATCGCGTCGAGCCCGCACGTGATACCTCCCATGCCGAGCACGGGGATATCGAGCGCCTTGTACACTTCCCACACCATACGCAGCGCAACAGGCTTGACCGCAGGACCAGAAAGCCCTCCTACCCCACGCGCAAGGATAGGCTTGCGCTTGTAAGGATCGATCGCCATGCCCAGAAGCGTATTGATGAGCGAGACCGCATCGGCACCCGCGTCCTCGACGCTGCGTGCGATCTCGGTGATATCGGTAACGTTAGGCGTGAGCTTCACGATGAGCGGCTTTTGCGTTTGCGCACGGCACGCGGAAACCACCTCGTGAGCGACCTTGGGGTCGGTGCCGAAGGTTAGGCCGCCACAATCGACGTTCGGGCAAGAGATGTTGATCTCGTAGGCATCAACGCCCTCATGCGCCTCGAGTGCTTCGACCACACCCTGGTATTCAGCCACGGAATGGCCCGAAACGTTCACGATGACCTGCGTATCGACCTCGCGCAGCCAAGGAAGGTCCTTTTCCACGAACGCCGCCACGCCCGGGTTTTGGAGCCCGATGGAGTTGAGCATGCCCGAAGGGGTCTCGGCGATGCGCGGAGTATCGTTGCCCGCCCAGCCATTCAGCGAGAGCCCTTTCGTAGTGATCGCACCAAGGCGGCTCACGTCGAAGAACTGCGCATATTCCTTCCCCGAAGCGAACGTACCCGATGCGGTGGTGACCGGGTTCTTCATAAGAAGCCCGCCTAGGGAAACCTGCATATTCACGCTCATTTACCACACCACCTTCGCGGCATCGAAGATCGGACCGTCAACGCACGAGCGTTTGAAGCCTTCGGTGGTTGCCACCACGCACGAAAGGCACGCGCCGATCCCGCAAGCCATACGCTTCTCAAGCGAGATAGCCGTAGGGATATTCTTGGCGCTCGTGATATCGCAGAGCGACTTCATCATGGGTTCGGGGCCGCAACAAGCAACAAGATCGTAGGGCTTCGTCTGGAGCAGTTCGCTCACCACGCCGGTGCAGAAACCGTGATAGCCATAGGTGCCATCATCAGTTGCGCAATACGGCTCGCGCCCGAGCACTGCCATGTAAGCCTCGCGTGCCACGAGCGCGTCCTTCGTTTGCGCTCCCAACACCACATCAACTTCCTTACCAGCAGAAACAAGCTGCTCGGCGAAGATGAAGAGCGGCGCTGCACCCACACCGCCAGCAACGAGCAGGACACGCTGGCCTTCGGGGATCTCCCAACGATTGCCCACGGGCCCGATGATATCGAGGGTGAACGGCGCTTCAAGCCGGGAAAGATGATCGGTACCATAGCCCACGCACTGATAGAGCACGCTCATGGTGCCGGCACCTTCATCAACTTGATAGACCGAGAACGGGCGACGCAGGATATGATCGTCCATGCCCGGGATCTTGACATGAATGAACTGCCCTGGCTGCATGCTAGCCGCCACATCAGGCGATTCGATATCGAGTACGAAGAGAGCATCGGTGAGCTTCCTGTTAGCGCGCACCGTGCCGCTTCGTTGAAGAGTTTCGCACATACAAGCTCCTCATTGCGTGTTTGAGAGTGAAACCATTATAGAAGAACAAAAAGCGCCTAGACACACACGTTGCCCGCTTCAAGCGTGAGCTTGCCCTTGCACACCACATCAGTTGGCTTGCCCGTAAGCTCGTACCCGATAAAGGGCGAATTGAGCGATTTCGAGCACATGTCTTGCGCTTCGACCGTCCAGACAAGGTCAGGATCGACCACCGTGATATCAGCCGGGCTTCCCGTCTCGAGCGTGACCTGCGGAATGCGCAGGATATCGCGCGGGCGGATGGCCATGAGCTCGACCAAGCGTGCATGATCGATATGCCCCGGCTTCACGAGATAGGTGTTCACGAGACCGAACGAAGTCTCGAGCCCCGTGATACCGAACGGCGCGAGCTCGAATTCGCGTTCCTTCTCAAATGCCGCATGCGGAGCATGATCGGTCGCGATCACGTCGATCGTACCGTCAGCCACCGCTTCGATGAGCGCAGCGTTATCGGCCTTGCTGCGCAGCGGCGGATTCATCTTCAAGTTCGTATCGTAGGTTTCGGTGATGTCCTCATCACAGAGCACCAGATGATGAGGCGTTGCTTCGCAGGTGACCTTCACTCCGCGCGCTTTTCCTTCGCGCACCAGATCAAGGCCCTTCTTTGTGGTGAGATGCTGAATATGGATCGGACAGCCCGTCAGCTCGGAAAGAGCGATGTCGCGCTGGATCTGGACCTCTTCGCCTGCTGCTGGCCAACCAGCAAGCCCAAGCTTGGTCGAAACGGGTCCTTCGTTCACCTGGCCCTTGCCCACTAAGCCTTCATCCTGGCAGTGGCTCATGACCACGCGATCGAACATCTTGGCGTAATCCATCACGCGGCGCATCATGCCTGCATCCTGGATGCCACGGCCATCGTCAGTGAATGCCGCTGCCCCATGCGCGACCATGTCGCCCATTTCAGCGAGCGAAGTGCCTTCGAGGCCCTTCGTGCAGGCACCTGCCGGATGCACCGTGCAATGTCCCGCCGACTGAGCCTTCTCGATCACGTAATCGATGATCGCCGCTTCATCGGTAACGGGATTTGTGTTCGCCATCGAGCAGATATCCGTGAAGCCGCCATGCGCTGCCGCAGCGGTGCCGGTCTCGATGGTCTCCTTGTATTCGAACCCGGGATCGCGCAGATGAACATGCACGTCCACGAACCCTGGGAAGGCCAAAGATCCGCTCCGCTCGAGCACCTTCACACCTTCGGCAGGCTCGATCGCTTCTTCCACGCGCGCAATGACGCCGTCCTCGATAAGAATGTCACGCTTCGCATCCAGCCCGATAGCTGGATCGATCGCACGCACACCTTTAAGCAGATAATCCATCGTTCGCCCCTCCTAAAAGCAGGTAGATGAGCGCCATACGCACGCACACTCCTGAAAATACTTGATCGGTGATGACCGAACGGCTGCCATCGGCCATATAGCTGTCGAGCTCAACGCCGCGGTTGATCGGGCCAGGGTGGCAGATGATCGCATCCGGCTTCATGAACTCTTCTCGCTCCTTGGTAAGACCATAGAGCAGGTTGTACTCGCGCAAGCTGGGGAACGGTGCCTCTTCGAGACGTTCCATCTGAATGCGCAGCATGTAGACCACATCGAGCTCGGGCAGCGCTTCATCCAGGCTCGCATACACACGCGCAACACCGAGCGCTTCGGGCGCTGCTGGCAGCATGGTGGCAGGCGCGATCAGATAAACTTCAGCGCCGAGCTTCGCAAGTGCAGGAACGAGCGAACCGGCCACGCGCGAGTGCACGATATCGCCCACGATACCCACTTTGAGACCCTCGAACGAGCCCTTCTCTTTCCAGATGGTGTAGAGGTCGAGCAATGCTTGCGTGGGATGTTGGTGCTTGCCATCGCCCGCATCGATCACGGCCGCATTGGTATGCTGCGAGACCATATACGGTGTGCCCGCGTACTTATGGCGCACGACGAACATATCGACCTTCATCGAATCGAGCGTCTTGACGGTATCAACAAGGCTCTCGCCCTTCACCGTGGAAGAGGCCGAACCACCTGCGTTGATCGTATCGCAGGAAAGACGCTTCTCGGCCAGCTCGAACGATCCGCGCGTGCGCGTTGAAGGTTCGAGAAACAAATTGCAGATGGTCTTGCCACGCAGTGCTGGCACCTTCTTGATCGGACGCTCATTCACCTCTTCGAAGGTTTTAGCGTAGGTGAGCACCGTCATGATATCTTCGGCGGAAAGCTCATCGATCGAGAGCAAGTTCTTGTGATCGAACATGACTACTCACCTCCGACCGGCGCAGAACCGATGCGTTTACCTGGCTCGATCGGCGAAATGGTAACGCAGGAATAGCCATCGATATCCTTCAGGCGCAAACGCACATTCTCGTTTAGGGAAGACGGGATGTTCTTGCCTACGAAGTCGGCGCGGATCGGAAGTTCGCGGTGACCGCGATCGACCAGGATGGCAAGCTGGATACGCGCGGGCCGCCCGAAATCCATAAGCGCATCGAGCGCGGCTCGGATCGTGCGCCCGGTGAAGAGCACATCGTCCACTAGCACGATGGTCTTGTTGTCGATGTTGAACAGGATATCGGTCCCATGAAGCTGAGGCAGGCCCGAGATCGAGGCATCGTCGCGATAGAAGCTGATGTCGAGCGAGCCCACTGGAACGTGAACGCCTTCGATGCTATAGATGATGTCGGCTAATTTGCGGGCGAGGATATCGCCACGGGTAAGGATTCCCACAAGCGCGAGGTTTTCACACCCCTTATTCTGCTCCAGGATCTGATGCGCCATGCGCACGAGGGTGCGTTCGATCTCATCCTCGTCCATCACGCAGGTTTGGTTGGTTTCGCTTCGTTGCATGCACTCCCCTTATCTGTTCGAGTGTGCACAGAAGACCGGCACTTGAAGTGCCTACGGTAAGGTTATTCGCCTTGTGAAGGTTTCACGCCTTGTCGGTCTCTCTGTACCGCCATTAAAGACTTATTTCATTAAAGCACGCACGCCGAGCGCGGTCTAGCGCTTTTTCTGGAGCAACGCTGCGAAATGGAGGTCAGCACCAGCTTCGAAAGGCGTTTTGAAGAACGGCGTACCCTGCGCGCCGATTGGTACGAGCTCGAACGCAGAACCCACAGGTGAAGCAAGGAAGCGCTTGACCGTCTTCTCGTTCTCCTCTTTCAGGATAGTGCACGTGGCGAACATGAGATAACCACCAAGCTTTACCTTTGGAGCAGCTTGCACGAGCATCGCCTGAGAGGTTGCGGAGAGCTTCTTGGCATCTTCCTTGTGAAGGCGCGCCTTGATCTCGGGGTGGCGACGCAAGGTTCCCAGCCCCGTGCAGGGCGCATCGATGAAGATAAGATCGAAGGCTTCATCGGCTACCGGAAGAGGCATGGTAGCATCGTGAGCCAGGGCGGAAGCGATGCTGCCCCCTGCCTTCGCCACGCGCTCTTCGAGTACGCTCAGCTTCTTTGCTAAAAGATCGAGCACATCATATTCAGTTAAGTGGATGTTGCGGCGCGCGCACGCGCTCTGGAAGAGCAGGCTCTTCACTCCCCTACCTGCTCCGATCTCGAGCAGGAGAGCATCCTTAGACAAGACCTCCACTGCGCGCATGACGATGCTCTGCGCGGAAGCATCTGAAACGATGATCTGTTCATGCTGCAACAGAGAGCTGAACGCTTCAGAGCCCACATCGCCACGATGCGTCAGCCCGAAGATAAGATCTGCTCCGCTCGCTCCTGCCACAAGCGAGCGCTGTGTGCTGAATTCGATACCGCTGGCTTCGAGCAAGCGCGCGATCTCATCGCGCGAGGTGGAAAGTTCGTTCGCGGAGAAATAGACCGGCGCTGGCTCGAGCGAGCGTGCCATGAGCGCGATCGCATTGCGCGTACCGATATCCTTCTTCATCGCCGTTGCCAACCAGTCAGGAAAACCGTAGAAGCGCGCAGCAGCTTCGAGCGAAGTCTCGGGGTCGCCTTCAGGAAAGTGGTCCTTTGCCTCAACGATGCGATGCAATACATAGTTGGCAACGCCCGTGGCGCGCGGCGCGATCGAACGCACGAGCTCAACCCCTTGATCGACCGCTGCGTGGTCTTCCTTATGCAAATAGATGATCTCGTAGGCAGAGATACGCAGCGCATCACGCACATCATCCTGTATGTCGCGCGGCGTGCGCAGCACCTCGTTTATGAGCGCATCGAGCGTGACCTGGAGCGAAAGTGCGCCTTGAGCGAGCAAGCGAGCGAAGGCTTTGTCGGCACCTTCAAGCTGGGCTGACTCCAGCACGCGCGGGGCAAAAGCAGAAAGGAACTGGTGAGACTCACGCGATCTGCGCACCAGTTCGAGCGCAGTCTTGCGTGCGGGCGTAGCAGTTGAAGGAGCAGATGTGCGGCGATGCTTAGTTGCCATAGGCGCCCCAACGAACTTCTCCGCGCTTCACACCCTGTAAGCCTGCAGCAAAATCGCGTGCGCTCATCTGCTTCTTTCCGCTGGGATGGACGCACATGAGTTCGAGCGCACCATCGGAGAAACCAAGGTAGAGGCGCTTCGCAACGAAGAGAACCTGACCGGCTTCGATCTGTTCGATCGCTTGCGGAACATCTAGACCGCAGTCCGCCAGCGCAGCCGAAACGATCGTAACGTCCTTGCCTCCGATCGAGCATTTTGCAGGATGATTCTCGCTTGACGCACGGATCTTGAGCAATGCTTCGTTTGCGCTCATCCAAGGCGCAATATCGAGCTCGCCCTTCTCGATCTTATGCGCATAGGTTGCTTGCGCTTCGTCTTGGCTCGTCCACGCAAGCGTTCCTTCTTCGAGGTCTTCCAATACGTCCATGAGCGCTTGCGCACCAAGTGAAGCCAACTCTTCGGTGAGCTCAGAAGCGGACCGGTGACCACGTGGCACTACGCGCGAGGCGCAATAGGCCCCGGTATCCAAGCCCTCTTCCATCTGCATGATGCACACGCCGATCTGTTCATCGCCTGCCAGAATGGCGCGTTCGATCGGCGCCGCCCCACGCCAACGCGGCAAGAGCGACCCGTGCACGTTCAGGCACCCGAAACGTGGCAGATCGAGCACCGATGCAGGAAGCAGCACACCATAGGCAGCAACGCAGATGACATCGGGAGCCAAGCCTTCAAGCTGATCGAAGGCATCGTTGTCTTTGAACGTGGCGTATTCGAACACCGGGATCTCGTGAGAGAGCGCCGTCTGCTTCACGGGGCTTGGCTCGAGCTTCTTGCCACGGGAACGGATCGCATCGGGCTGCGTGAACACGCCCACCACTTCATAGCTTTGTGCCAGCTGATCGAGGATGGTCGCAGCAAATGCAGGAGTTCCCATGAAAACGATTCGCATATCTGCGCCTTCCTTCCGCTGGCTATTCAACTTCGCCGGGTTTTGCGCCACGTGCGAGCGCATCTTGGTATTCTCGCAGCGCTCGAACCTTATCGATCGGACTGCATGCTTCGAAGAGCGTCTTGCCATCCAGATGGTCGATCTCATGCTGCAGGCAACGACCGAGCAGGCCATCGCCCTCGATGATGCATTCATCGCCATCGAGATCGAAATAACGCACGCGCGCAAAAGGCTGGCGCGCTACGTTCACGCTGATGCCCGGAAGCGACAGACAGCCTTCTCCCCCCAGCTCTGGCTCGCCTTCGAGCGCGATGATCTCGGGGTTGATAAGGTAGATCGGATCGGGATCGTCTTCAGGGTCTCCGCAGTCGATGACCACGAGACGCTTCAAAATGCCCACCTGCGGTGCTGCAAGTCCACAACCGTTGTTCTTATACATGGTTGCCGCCATACGCTGGGCGAGCTTTTTCAGGGATTTATCGCTTGGATCGCACGGTTCGCAGATTGCCTGCAAGCCAGGATCGGGAGCGGTTACGATCTTCAATGTTCTCAAAGGAAGAGCCTTTCTCAAACTGTTAGGTGAATCAGGTTGCCTGCGCTAAGAGCGCTGTTCGTTCGCTTGCAGTATAGCAAGAAGTTATCGCCATTATGTGATTTTCGAAGCGATATGACGGCTGCGCAACGCGTTGAGGTCGTTCTGAATGACCACGATCGTCTTGAAGAGTTCGTCGCGCTCTTCTGCGCTCAAGCTCTCCGAGAGTTTGAGCTGGGCGGTCATCTCTTCGATCGTCTGTTCGAGATCGCCAATCTGCAATTCGCGCGCAAGATAGGTGAGCGAATCGAATGCCGAGGTAGTCCCCTGCACCACCGAAGAGGTGAGCACGCGCGAGGCGTAAGGATTTCTCTGCTGTGCGGTGAAGATAAGGTCGGACACCGTGATGATCGGGTTTTCTCCCAGGATATCGACGAGGAGCTGCGCAAGCTGTTCGTGAACGTTCTCGTGCCAATTCGTCTGCATGAGCGCGCTCAGGAAATCGGGTGCCATAGCTGGGTTTTGAGCCACTAAGCTCAAGAACTCGCGTTCGCTCCGCAAGCGATTGAGCTCTGGGCCGCTCAACTGCCTCCGTGCGGGCGCGGGCACAGGAGCAGCTTCCGCACCTCGGTCTTCATACGTGCGTGGCGCGCGAACTTTGGCAAGCTCATCGATCACGAGCGCTTCGGCCACGTGGACCTTGCTCGCAATGTAGACCGCATACTCGTTCGCGAGCATCGAGTCCTTGATGGGCGCAAGCACAGCAACAGCATCTTGAATCGCCCGCACCTTGTTTTCAGGGCGCGTGAGGTCGTAGCGGTCAACGCGACGGTCGATGCCGTATTTGAGCAGCGGCTGCGCATCGTCGAGCAGCGTTTGCATCGCTTCAGCGCCCGCGGCCTTCACGTATTCGGCGGGGTCTTGGTCATCGGGAATGGTGGCAGCAAAAAGATCGATGCGCATGATGCCCGCTTCTGGGGTCATGCTCGAGTCGATGAACTCGAGCGCGCGATCGGCTGCACGCTGACCTGCTGCATCGCCGTCGAAGAGGTAGATGATCTTGGATTTCGCATGGTGCGAGAGGATGCGGATATGCTGGCGCGTGAGCGCAGTGCCCAGCGTCGCCACCGCATTGGTGAAGCCCGCCTCATGAAGCGCGATCACATCAGTATAGCCTTCGACGATAACCGCCACGCCTGTGGAAGCCATCGCGGCCTTCGCCTTGTCAAGACCGTAGAGCACTTCAGATTTATGGAAGAGCGGCGTTTCACCAGTGTTGAGGTATTTCGGCTCACCCGCGCCGATAACGCGGCCGCCGAACGCGATGCACTCGCCCTTCACATCGTTGATGGGGAACATGGCACGGTCGAAGAAACGATCCTGCGCGCCGAAGTTGTTGCGGCTTCTTACGGCCACATTCGCTTCGACCATCTCCGCTTCGCTGAACCCCAGCGAAGAAAGATGCGTCACCAACCGCCGCCTTCCCGGCGCAAACCCCAAGTTCCACGTTTTCGGCACGTTCCCTCCCAGATCGCGTCCGGAAAGATAGTCGCGCGCTGCCTGCGCTTCGGGTGAAGGATCGCGCATGAGCAGCGTGTGATAGAACGACGCGGTCTCACGGCAGATATCACGCAGACGAGCACGCTTGGTCTGATTCTTGCGATCGGTCTCGGTCTCCTTCAGCTCGATGCCCGCTCGGCGCGCCAAAAAACGCAGCGCGTCCACGAACCCCACATCGTCGAGCTTCTCGATGTAGGTGATGGCATCTCCCCCTTCACCGCACCCGAAGCAGTGCCAGGTTTGCGTGGAAGGATCGATCTTGCATGAAGGGGTCTTTTCCTGGTGAAAGGGACAGCAGCACCAAAAATCGCGGCCTCTTCGCTGGACGCGCGTGCGTTCGCTGAAGAGCTCGACCAGATCGTTCGCTTCGCGAATCTGACGAATGTCTTCTTCAGAAAATGACGCCATGGGGTTCTTTCACTCTTTCGCAGGATACTTTATAGTGCTTGGTAGGTCATATTCTAGTGTATCGCACGCTCTCTGACCTACTTCATTTCCGCAACACTTGGGGAGGGGTTGTTGGCGGTGGATCGGTTCTCCTTCGAACACGCGCTCGGCACCATCGAGGTGTCCATCGAGCACTTAGGTGCTTGCGTGGTGGTGTGTGTTTCAGGAGGCGATGAACCCCACATCGGCAGCGTCGTACTCGCCGAAGCGCGCGCTTCGCTCACCGGCGAAGGTACAAGCGCCACCTCTTCAGTGCTCAACCGCCTCGGTCACAAAGACGAATTCGTTGCCCGCACGGTAGCTGAAACGCTTGCCGCAGCGCTCGACACCACGGTGTGTTGCATCTGCGGCATCCATAAGGACAACGCCACCTCCAAAGATATCCAAGCGAGCACCACCCTCGGCCATGAAATTGCAAGCATCCTTCTTGAACGGCTTGCTCCTAATTCCAGCCAGCAATGAGCTCCAAGCTTCCTATTCGCCCGCAAACGACCTGCAAACCCTTCCGCACAGAAAGGCACGCCATGACCACGAACAAGATCCATGACTTAAGAAGCGCGATCGATTATTTGAAGACCCAACCAGGAGAGCTGATCGAAACCGATGTCGAGGTCGATCCTACTGCTGAGCTTTGCGGCGTGTATCGCTACATCGGTTCAGGCGGAACGGTCGAGCGCCCCACCAAGACCGGCCCTGCCATGATCTTCAACAATATCAAGGGCCATCCCGATGCGCGCGTGTTGATCGGGCTGCTCGCAAGCCGCAAGCGTGCGGCACACCTGATCGGCGTTGAACCCGATCGCGTGGCGTATGCGCTAAATGAAGCACTGAATAACCCCATCGCGCCGCGCTATCTGGATAAGAACGAAGCGCAGTGCCAGGAGGTCGTGCATCTGGCAACCGAAAAAGGCTTCGATGTACGCAAGCTGGTGCCAGCACCCACCAACACCCCCGAAGACGCGGGTCCCTATATCACGTTCGGCCTGTGCTATGCCACCGATCCTGAAACAGGCGAACACGATGTGACCATCCATCGCCTATGCCTGCAAAGCCCTGACGAGATCTCCATTTACATGGTTCCCGGCGCACGCCACATCGGCGCCTTCTACGAAAAAGCCGAGAAGCTTGGGCGTCCGCTGCCTATCTCGATCAGCATCGGTGTCGACCCCGCGATCGAGCTTGCTACCTGCTTCGAGCCGCCTTCGACCCCGCTCGGTTACGACGAGCTTACCATCGCGGGTGCGTTGCGCGGCGAAGGCGTGGGGCTTGTGGATTGCCTCACGATCGACGAACACTGCATCGGTCATGCTGAATACGTGATCGAGGGCGAACTGATCCCCGGAAAACGTGTGGAAGAAGACCAGAACACCCATTCTGGCAAAGCCATGCCAGAATTCCCCGGTTACACGGGACCTGCCAACCCTTCGCTTCCCATCATCAAAGTGAAGGCGGTTACCACCCGCAAGGACCCCATCATGCAGACGTGCATCGGTCCTTCCGAAGAGCATGTCTCCCTCGCTGGCATTCCCACTGAAGCGAGCATCATCCAGCTGATCGAGGCTGCCATGCCCGGTCGTTTGAAGAACGTTTACTGCGCAAGCCCGGGCGGCGGTAAGTTCATGGCAGTGCTGCAGGTGCGCAAAGAGCAGCCTTCCGATGAGGGCCGTCAACGGCAGATGGCGCTGCTTGCGTTTTCCGCATTCAGCGAGCTCAAGCATGTATTCCTCGTCGATGAGGATGTGGACCCCTTTGACATGAACGATGTACTGTGGGCCATGAACACGCGCTTCCAAGGGGATGCCGATATCATCACCATTCCCGGCGTGCGTACCCATCCACTCGACCCGTCGAACGACCCCACCATGTCGCCTTCCATTCGCGATCACGGCATCGCAACGAAGGTCATCTTCGACTGCACGGTGCCCTACGATCAAAAGGACCGTTTCCAACGCGCACAGTTCATGAAGCTCGACCCACGTAAATGGGTCCCCGACTACGAAGGCTAGGACACGCGCATGAAGCGGATCGTCGTAGGCATAAGTGGCGCGAGCGGAAGCCCACTCGCGCTCCGCTTTCTTGAAGCGCTTCGTACGCAAGATGATGTTGAGATCCATCTGGTGGTTTCGGATTCGGCGCTCCTGACCGCCTCATACGAACTTCCGACACAACAAGGCTCGGCGGACGCGAACCCCTTCAAGCGCCTCGCTCATGTCTACCATGAGCCGACCGCCTTCGATGCGAGCATCTCAAGCGGATCGTTTGAGGTGGATGCTATGGTCATCATCCCTTGCAGCATGAAAACGGTCGCAGGCATAGCAAGCGGATACGCCGATAACCTGCTCTTACGCGCTGCGGATGTGACCATCAAGGAGAAGCGCCCGCTCATCTTAGTTGCGCGCGAAAGCCCTTTGAGCCCGATTCATCTGAAGAACCTGAGCTATCTTTCAACGCTTCCAACCGTGAGCATCGTGCCACCGCTCCTTACCTATTACGGAGGACAAACGACCGTGCAAGATATGGAAGATCACCTGATCGGCAAGATCTTCTCGCTGCTCGGACTATCCTATGAGCCATTTCGCCGTTGGGATCCCGAACATGACTGACCAAGAACAACTCTTGAACCAGATCGCACAATGCATCGAAGATCAACGAAAGAAGCTTGAGGCAAAAGGCAACGTTGCCATGGAAACAAGGGTCAAGGCGCATATTGAATACCTTGAGAGCATTTCGAACGAGCTTGCGAATGGGCTCGATGAAGATGCGCTGAGGACCAAGATCGAAGAAGAGCTTCCTCGCCTCGATGAAGAGATTGCCCGCGAAGAAGCAGGCTACACCTTCGATTGGTATGACGACCATCACTACGAGAAGATCTATCTTGGCCAGCGTGACGCCTGCAAAGACCTTCTCACCCTTTTAAGGTAGCAAACAACCAGATAGCTTTGTCATCTGGTTGGTGCTGCCCTAAGGGGCGCAGCCTGTGGGGTGGTTGGACGACTCTGAGTCCGCACTCTTAAATTGTAATAGGCTGTCCGAAGGAGCGCAGTGCACGAGATAGCCTGCAAGATATTGCAGGCTATCGAGCAACGAAAGCGGGTCGACCCAACCGCCCCTCAGGCGTAAGCCCCTTAAGGCAACAAGCGGGGAACCTCGTGTCTTACCCTCTCCACTGATCGAGTTGGTAACGAATGAAAAAGGTGTCGAACGACCGGGTAGTTTGTCATCTAATCAAGGGGCAAGGTGGTGCGAACGTGCTCGATGTTGGCAAGGATGGTCTTGATCAACTCGTCCACGGAATCGAACTTGATCATCGGACGGATGTACTCGACGAACTCGGCCGTAATCTGATCCCCATAGATGTCCTGGTTGAAGTCAAGGATATGCACTTCCATGGTTGCCTTGGTCTTATCTTCGAACACGGGTGAAACACCCACTGCAATAGCAGCACGATACTTGATCCCATTCACATAGGCATAGCCACCATACACGCCCTCAGAAAGCGTCTGCCTGTTCGTCGGCACGATAAGGTTCGCGGTGCTGAAACCCATGTCCATGCCTTCGCCGCGTCCAGGCTGCACTTCATCAGTGATGGAAAAAGGACGACCGAGCAGGCGTTCTGCTTCTACTAGATCGTGTTCAGCAAGCAGGTTACGAATGCGCGTAGCGGTGATAGGCAAGCCATCTTCGCTCTGAAGATTGTGCGCATCGATATGGCAGATGTTCCTTGCAGCCCACTCCCCCAGATCAGCCACACTTCCTGCTGCTTTAGCACCGAAATGGAAATCCAGACCCACGTGCAGGTGCGCAGGTACGAACCCTTTGAAGGTCTGGTTCAAGAAATCAAGCGGACTTAAGGCAGCGAACTCACGCGTGAAATGAAGGACCGCAACCGCATCTACCCCACTGCGTGCGAGCATCTCGATACGCTGCTCATTGCTCATGAGCTTCTTCAGGCGATCAGCATGAAAGAGCTCATCTGGGTCGATATCGAAGGTGAGCGCGATGCTCTTCCCGTTATCCTTTCGCGCTGTCTCGCGGGCGCATTCAAGCAGATAGCGATGCCCCTTGTGCACGCCATCGAACACACCGAACGCACAAGAAGCGTTGTCGAAGAGAGAATAGTCGAATGATTCATCGATGTTATAGATTTGAGCCACGTTCAACTCCTAGAGAAAAGATGCACTGAGCGCACAGTTGCCCCTTCGATTCATCGAACCGATAGAGCGCTTTAATATGATTATCGACAAGAAGAGCCACCGTCTCGCCCTCAAAACAAGGATCAGACGAAGGAAAGACCTGAGTGGTACAACAAAAGTCATCATGAGCGATATGCGTGAGCGGAATGTTGAGCGAAAGCTTCGCCGGCGAGATGGGTGCGCCGTTATCGATCTTACGAACGAGCTCAGTATCACGCACGAACGCATACCGATACGGCAGCATGCGCAACGGATCGACCGCAATGCTCGCGGGGTCGCCCTCGAAGGTTTCAAGGTACTCGAGCGAGATGCACTCTTCGATCGAGACGGCATCGAGCGCACTGCGCTGCAATTCTGAAACGAAGGCGCCGCAACCGATGCGTTTTCCCAGATCGCGCGCGATCGAGCGCATGTAGGTCCCACCCGATACCTCCATCGAAACGCGCCAAACAGGCACCTGTTCGCTTCCCTCTTGCACGGCAGGAAGCAGTCCACCAAGTGGCTTTTTTTCGACCGAAAGCAGCGTTGCGCCGAACACCTCGAAGTCGCGCGGTTTCAGATCGATCACGTTACCCTTGCGTGCTGCCGCATAGGATTTCTGTCCGTTCACCTTCACCGCAGAATAGACGGGCGGAAGCTGCTTGCCCTTGCCCACCAGCGATGCAACAACCTCGCGTGCGATCTGTTCGTTCAAAAGATCGCTGGGCGCATCGCCACGAGAGATCACTTCGCCTTCAGCATCATCGGTCGTGGTCGCACAACCGAACGCAATATCCATAACGTACGTCTTGTTGTGGCCGCTCATGAAAGCATCCAAGCGCGTAGCTGGACCGACTGCCACGCACAGTACACCCGATGCAAGCGGATCGAGCGTTCCCATGTGCCCAACGCGCTTCTCGCCGAACACACGGCGCACGCGATTGACCACATCGTGTGAGGTCATTCCTTTTGGTTTATCGATCGCGAGAAGAAGCGATAATCCTGACGAGCCGCGCTTAGCCATCAAGCTCTTCCCGCAAAGATCGGATGAGGATACACAGACGCTCGACCTCTGCTTCGGCGTCTTCAGGAAAGCAGGTCTCGATGACATCGGTAGGGACTTCGATGAGCGCATCTGCAAGTGATTTGTGGTAGGTAAGCCCCGCAGCAGCCTTGTGACCACCGCCCCCAAAATCGCGTGCGATCTGGGCCACATCGGTCTCATCCTTCGCACGCAGGCTTCCGCGAATCTCGCCCTTGCCATTCTCCTTCAAGATGAGCGCAACACGCACCCCAGCGATACCGCGCAAGATATCGATAAGGATCTCAGCATCGTCGCGAATGGCGCCCTGCTCTTCGAAATCCGCATCCTTCAGATAGGAGCATACGAATGCACCGTCGCAGAAGAACATCATGCGCGAGAGCATGAGCTGCTCAAGACGAAGCGAAGGAAGGGAGCGACTTTGGAAGAACTCTCGCGCGATAAGGTTCGGCTCCGCACCGGCTTCAACGGTCTCAGCTGCATGAATGAAGCACGTAGGATTCACGTTCTGGTAAGAGAAGCGTCCCGTGTCGGTCATGATGCCCGTGAGTGCACAGAGCGCCTGATCCTTGCCCGTAGCATTAAGGAGCTTCAAAAGCTCCCAGGCAAGATCGCTCGCTGAAGCGGAAGCGGGGTCGACGTAGTTAAGCTCGGCCATCGAAGTTTCAGAAGCATGATGATCGATCGTAATATGATGCTTGGCGCGATCATGCACCGCTGCCGCGTCTTTCAAGCGCTCCACATTGGGAACATCGATGGCGATGAACACCTCGACTTCATCGGTGAAGTCTTTCGCAGGCACGAGGTTTTCCAACCCAGGGAGAAAGCCAAGCTTCTCCTCGACCGGATCCTCCGTTGCCAAAAGACCTACTACCTGCTTCCCGAGCGCACGCAATCCGTGCTCAAGAGCAAGCCCCGCTCCCAAGCAATCGCCATCGGGGTTCACATGCCCGCAGATCGCGAAGGCATCATGCGCTTCTATGAAACGTGCGATCTCCTCGAGCGTGGTATTCGACTGCGGCGTGGGCACGGCTTAGCCTTCCGCGGGATCTTCAGCACGAGCGCTCGCATTGCGAGCAGCATCAGCGCTGAGAGCTTCAGCGATGCGCTGCGCGTTATCCACGCTCTCATCCAGGTGAAAGCGCAGTTCAGGCGCAACACGCCAGGAAAGCTTCTTCGCCATGAGCGAACGGATGCGCCCTGCTGCCGCGTTGAAGGCCTGAGCTACTTCCGTGTAGCGCGAAGGTTCAGTCGAATAGTACACGTTAGCGACCGAACGATCGTAGCTCACCTCAACACCCGTGATAGTGACCATATCCAGGCGCGGGTCGGATATCTCGAAGAGCAATATCTCGGAAATCACTTCGCGCGCCTGCTCGTTCACCCTTCTATTCGAGGAAGACTGCTTCATGATTATTCCGTTCTCTCGACCTCGACCACACGATAGCCTTCGATGTGGTCGCCGATCTTGATGTCCTGGTAGCCTGCGATACCGATACCGCATTCATAACCACGAGCAACGCTCTTGACATCGTCTTTGAAGCGACGCAAGCTTTCGATCTCGCCTTCGTAGACAACAGTGCCATCGCGCACGATACGCACGGAATCGTCGCGGCTGATCTCGCCTTCAACGATGTAGCAACCAGCAACAACGCCCACCTTGGGCACCTTAAAGGTCTCGCGCACTTCAGCGATGCCGGTATCTTCTTCCACGATATCAGGCGAAAGCAGACCGACACGCGCAGCATTGATGTCTTCGATCGCTTGATAGATAACACGATACAGACGAATGTCGACCTTCTCGCGCGTAGCCACTTCACGAGTCTTGCCCGTAGGACGCACGTTGAAGCCGATGATGATCGCATCAGATGCCGCAGCGAGCGTAACGTCAGTCTCGGTGATGCCGCCGACCGCCGCATGGATGATGTTGATCTTGACCTCAGACTGGTCCATCTTCTCGAACGCATCGCGCAGCGCTTCGATCGAGCCTGCCACGTCGGCCTTGACGACCAGGTTGAGGTCGGTGGTCTTGCCTTCTTCGATACGCGCGAACAGATCATCGAGGTTCATGTGCGAACGCGACTCCTGCTTAGCAAGACGCTCACGCAGCGCACGCTGCTCAGCTAAACGACGTGCATCGCGCTCGTCTTCGAACACGCGGAATTCGTCGCCTGCCGTGGGAACCGAGTTCAGGCCCAAGATCTCGACCGGGTCGGCGGGATGTGCTTCGTCGACATGCACGCCACGCGGATTGATGAGCGCGCGTACCTTGCCATAGGAAGTTCCGGCAACCACCACGTCGCCCGTCTTGAGCGTACCGCGATCGACGAGCACCGTTGCAACCGAACCGCGGCCCTTGTCGAGGTTCGCTTCGATAACGAAGCCAGAAGCAGAAGCGTTCGGGTTCGCTTTCAGCTCGAGCACGTCTGCCTGCAGCAGGATGGTTTCGAGCAAGTCATCGATATGCAGGTTCTGACGAGCCGAAACATCCACGAACATATTCTGGCCACCCCACTCTTCGGGAATGATGCCATGTTCGGTGAGCTCTTGGCGCACACGCTCGGGCGTAGCACCTGGCTTGTCGATCTTGTTGACCGCAACCACGATGGGCACGTTCGCCGCATTCGCGTGATTGATAGCCTCAACGGTCTGAGGCATAACGCCGTCGTCTGCCGCAACCACGAGCACGACCACGTCGGTAACCTTCGCACCGCGGGCACGCATAGCGGTAAATGCTTCGTGACCAGGGGTATCGATGAACGTGATCTGACGGCCGTCGATATTGACCACCGAAGCACCGATGTGCTGGGTAATGCCGCCAGCTTCCTTATCGGCAACACCCGTCGAGCGAATCGCGTCGAGCAGAGAGGTCTTGCCGTGGTCGACGTGACCCATGACAGTGACCACCGGCGGACGCGGCAGCAGGTCAGCTTCGGAGTCGTTGTAGACGACCGCGAATTCCTCTTCAGGAGAAACGACGCGCACTTTGCGCCCCAGGTCATCGGCGATAAGCTCGATAAGGTCATCGCTCATGGTCTGGGTGAGCGTGAGTGCCTGACCCAGCATGAACAAGCGCTTGATGATGTCGTTAGGAGAGACTTCGAGCAGTTCGGCGAATTGAGCGACCGTGGAGCCTTGCGCAACCTCGACCACTGAATCGTCGAGCACGAGCGTTGGGTCGAGACCCTTCTCCAGTGCTTCGAGCTCAGCACGCTCACGTGCCTCCGCTTCGCGCTTTTCCTTGCGCTTCTTGCGCCTGCCCTGGCCTTCATGGGAAGCAGCCTCAACAGCAGCGCGTGCTTCAGCGAGCACCTTATCGCGCTGGAACTTCTCTGCCTGAACTGCCATCTGAGCATAGCGATCTTCGCCCTTGGTCTCCTGGACCTCAAGCTCGGGAACGGAAGGTTCGAAGCCCTTGCGCTTTTTGCCCTTTTCGCCACGACGCGAACCGCCCTGGTTCTGCTTTTCGTTCGCCTGGTTGTTCAAACGCTCACGTTCGTTATTGATCTGATCGAGCAGCGAGGAGAACGAGCTACCCGCACTTACGGGAGCTGCCTTCTTCTCGCTCTTCGACGATTTAGAGGACTTGTTCATGCGAGACTGCAACGCCTCAGCGACCGCTTGCTTCTTGGCGACCTCAGCCGCGCGCGTTTCTGCTTCCGCTTTCATGCGCGCCTCGTGCGCTTCACGCTCTACGCGCTCGCGCTCGCGCTCGATCTGAGAAGCAAGGCTCTCAAATGGCGATGCAGGGGCTTTCTTGGCCGGCTGCGCATCTCCTTCTTCCTTCTTCGCACGACCAGCGAAGCCTTCCTTCTGCTGGCTTTCACGGCGAGCACGCTCGGCGTCGCGCTGTGCGCGCTCTTTCTCCACTGCCGCACGACGAGCCGCAGCTTCTTCGGCCTTCTTAGCCTCTTCTTTCGCTTGCTCTTCAGCCAGCTTCTTGGCTTCTTCTTCCTCAAGCTTACCTGCACGCTGCTTGATCTCGGGCTCAAGATTCTTGCGAATCTTCTCCACATAAGCATCCTGCAAAATGCTGGCGTGGCTCTTAGCGGGTATCTTCATATCCGCAAGGCGGGCCAAGAGTTCTTTACTGGTCATATCGAACTCTTTAGCCAATTCGTGTACACGCATACCAGCCATGTAGTCTCCTCGTCCGTTTCCTAGTCTAAAACCGCGCTCATTACTTCTTGAGCGATTCGTTCGTTATCTTCTTCGTTCACCTTCATACGCAGCGCCTTGTCGAGCTTGTGCGTTTGAAGGGCTTTTTCAAGGCAAGCAAGGCTGCAAAGGTAGGCGCCTCTGCCATTCGCTTTGCCGCTCGGGTCGTATTCGACCTGCCCGTTAGGAGTGCGCACGATGCGGATGAGCTCGCCTTTTTGGCAAGCTTTCCGGCATTCGATGCAGGTGCGTTGTTTCGTGCGCTTCTCCATTTTCCTGCCTTACCGTGCGCCTTAGTTGTTCTCAAGCTCCGCGTGAATACCGCAGTACGAGCAACCTGGACGTGCATGATTGCGGCAGCGTACGCCGTCGGGATCGACATAGGCGCACAAGCCATCATTGGTCTCTTCTTCGACCTCTTCCACATCGATGAGGTCTTCGTCGGCCACGAGCGGTTCGCCCGCGAACGAAGACGACTTGATGTCGATATGCCAGCCGGTCAGGCGCGCCGCCAAACGTGCATTCTGGCCTTCCTTGCCGATGGCGAGCGAAAGCTGATCATCAGGCACGATGATGGTGGCGTAATTGTTCTCTTCGTCGATGATCACGCGATTAACCTTAGCCGGTGAAAGCGCGTTCGACACGTAGACCGCCGGGTCTTCGTCCCACTGGATAACGTCCACACGCTCGTTACGCAGGCCTTCGACCACCATGCGCACGCGAGAGCCCTTAGGGCCAACGCAGGCACCTACTGGATCGAGGTTCGGCTCGCGCGAAGCAACCGCGATCTTGGAACGCTCGCCTGGTTCGCGCGCGATCGATTTGATCTCCACCAGACCGTCGTAGATCTCAGGAACTTCGATCTCGAAGAGGCGGCGAATAAGATCGGGGTGCGTACGGGAAACGACGATGGAAGGACGAGTGTGCTCGCCACGTGCCTTCGGGGTTTCTGCATTCGGGTCACGCACGTCAACGATGAGGAGCTTCAGCCGCTGATTGTGGCGATAGTGCTCGTTGCGCGGACGCTCGTTACGCTCGTTGGGGTTGCGCTTCAGATCGTAGTGCGGAAGCTCAGCTTCAACACCTTCGCGAATCTTGATGATGGTGAACTCGGGCGTGCCTTGAAGCACAGTACCGGTGACCAGATCGCCCACGCGATCGGAGAACTCTTCGTAGATGGACTGACGGCCAGCCTCGCGCACGATGGAGCTGATCACGTTCTTCGCATTCTGAGCAGCGATGCGGCTCACGTCGTTAGGCGTGACATCGCGCTCTTCGAACTCGGTGTATTCACCGGTTTCCTCGTCGGGCTCACCCACGGGAACCATCTCGTATACGTAGATCTTGCCCGTCTGGCGATCGATCGTAACGCGTGCATCCCATTCAAGATCAAGGATGTTCTGATAGCTCTTTGCCAGAGATGCCTCAAGACGCTCGATCAAATAGAATTCGTCGATCTTTCGTTCATGGGCGAGCGCTTGCAAAGCGTCTATCAATTCTGAGGTTGCCATACCTATCCCTTCTTCGCATTGAAATCTATCGTTGCAATGACATGTGCCTTCTTGATGAGCTGGAACGGGATCTCTGTGCGCGTGCCATCCACGTCGAGCACGACGTTCTCCCCTTCCACACCAGCAAGCTGGCCGGTGTATTTCGCACGGGAGTTCACGGGTGCCGAAAGCACGAGCGCCACCTTCTCTCCCGCGAATCGCTGGAAATGCTGCTTGGTACGCAGCGGACGGTCGATGCCGGGCGAAGAGACCTCGAGCGTGTAAGCGCCCGGGAACGGATCGATCTCGTCCATAAGGGCATTGATCCACTCTTGCGCGCTTGCCAGCTCGTCGAAGCCCACTCCCCCTTCGCAGTCGATATAAACCCTGATGGTAGGAGCTTTCTTCGAGCCCACGATATCCACCGTGACGATTTCGATCCCTTGCGCTTCGGCAGTAGGTGAAAGCGCATCGAGCAGCTGTTGTTCTTTGGCGCTTAACACGGTTTCATCAACTCCTCCCAGAAACAAAAGAAGCGGGACAAAGCCCACTTCCTCAAAAAATCGAAAGTATTCGTACCAAGTACCTGGATAGTTATATCATATTTTTCCTGCACATACAAACGCCCTGCCACTTACCTGGATAAACGGCAGGCTATTATTGCGGAAGTTCTACCTGAGAATAGAGCTCATCGAAATCAGCCATCGAAGACGACTTCCCGCCCTTGATATCCTTCGAGAGCGGTGCCAAGATCGCCTTCGCATCCTTCTTCGGATCAGCTGAAGCCACGCTCACGTCCCAACACTCCTTGATCACATTCAAGCGGGTCAGAAGAAGCTCATAGAGTTTGTTGATCTTGGTGTAATTCGAGAATTGATCGTCATTCTCGTTCATGCCCAGCTCGTTCATCTCCTCGACAAGCTTCGCCTTCGAATCGGTAACAGAGGAGATGAGCTTATTGCACTCATCGGCGTACTGCTGGCGTTTTGCCTTATCGGACGCGAGGTGGTAGTTGTTGAAATTGCTTACGACCGTGTTCACCTGACCACGATAGTTGCCAAGTGTTTGATAGTTCTCTTGGAGCGCTTTGACCGTATCTGATTGCTGGATCTCTTGCTGGGAATCTTGCGTATCGACCGCCTCGTTGTTCACCTGCTCAACCTGGTCGGATGCGGTGATCTCTTCATGCTTGAGCATGCCAGCAGAATTGAGGAATGCCGCAACGATAGCGATAGCCGCGAACACGATAACGAGCGCAAGGACCGCTTTGGTGCGCGCTGTGAGCCTCTTTTTCTTCTTTGGGGGCTGGATGAAGGTCTTCGCCTCATCGCTCGCAGAAGCAACGACCTTGCCATCATCCGAGACGATCTTTTGCATGGGCATCGTGATGAGCGGGTCTTCCGCATGTCCGATAACAGGAAGATCGTTTTCCTTCTCTTTGGCGGCAGCCGTATCGATCTCTTCGGCAGGATCGATCACATTGCCCTCTTTGTCGTGATAGACCCGTTCAGGAACCGGCGGAAGCTTGGTGGTTTCCGCCGGCCCAACAGTTTCAGCATAGGTGAGCTTCTCTTGCGCCTCGGCAATGCGTCTCTTCATCTCGTCAACGGACATACCGCATTGAGGGCATTCATTCTGCCCGTCCTCGATCTTTTGTCCGCATTCAAGACAATACACCGCGTGCGCTTGCTCCTTACTGCTTATCAGCGATCAGGCGATTGAGCGCGTTTAAGTAAGCCTTTGCGGAAGATACGATGATATCGCCATCGGAGCCACGACCAGTGTAGACCGTGCCATCAGCTGCGGTAACGCGAATGGTCACTTCGCCAAGTGCATCGATGCCGCGCGTAACGCTCTGCACCGAGAATTCGGACAGATCGTTTTCGATGTCCACGATCTCATTCACTGCGCGATAGAGCGCATCGACCGGACCGGTGCCGATAGAGCAGGCGCAGAATTCGTTGTCGTTCTTATCGACGAGCGTAACGGTGGCCGTTGGCGTGAGCGGCTGGCCACAAGAGATCTGAACGCTCTTCAGCGTATAGGAAGCTTCTTGGGTACGGCCCTGTTCACCAACGAGCGACTCAAGGTCTTCGTCGTAGACTTCCTTCTTCTTGTCAGCAAGATCGAGGAATGCCGTGTGCAAGTCTTCGAATTCCTGGCCTTCGATGTGATAGCCGAGTGCCTCCAGGCGGTGACGCAGCGCCGCGCGACCTGAACGAGCAGAAAGCACAATCGAGCTTTGACCTGCACCAACTTCGGTAGGATCGATGATCTCGTAGGTGGTGCGCTCTTTGATCACGCCATCCTGGTGAATACCGGAAGAATGCGCGAAGGCGTTCGCACCGACGATGGATTTATTGGGCTGCACCACAAAGCCCGTGATGGAGGACACCAAGCGCGAAGCACGGATGAATTCACGGGTGTTGATATCGGTGTGAGCATCGAGCTCTTCGCCATGCATCTTGATAGCCATGACCACTTCTTCCATGGCCGTGTTGCCAGCGCGCTCGCCCAGGCCGTTGATGGTGCACTCGATCTGCGTTGCACCGTTCTCAACGCCCGCAAGAGAAAGCGCGGTAGCCATGCCGAGGTCGTTATGGCAGTGGACCGAAATGGATGCCTTGCCGATGTTCTTGACGTTCTCCATCAAGAACTTGATGCGGCGACCGTACTCTTCTGGCAGCGAATAACCCGTGGTATCAGGGATGTTGACCACCGTAGCGCCAGCAGCGATGACCGCCTCGACCACTTTTGCGAGGAATTCATAATCGGAACGGCCCGCATCTTCGCAGTAGAATTCGACGTCTTCAACGTACTTCTTGGCATATTTCGTGGCGTTCACGGCACGCTCGAGAATGACCTCGGGCGTAGTGCGCAGCTTATCGAAGATGTGGCTGTGAGAAACACCGATGCCCGTATGGATGCGCGGACGGGCACAATCGGCCAGCGCCTCAGCAGCAGAATCGATGTCCTTTTCCATGGCGCGCGTGAGCGCACAGACGATCGCCTTATCGCCTACTTCGGCCGCGATCTGCTGCACGCTCTTGAAATCGCCCGGCGATGAGATGGGGAAACCTGCTTCGATCACATCAACGCCGAGGCGCAATAGTTGACGCGTGATGACCAATTTCTCTTCGGAGTTCATCGATGCGCCTGGCGACTGCTCGCCATCGCGCAAGGTGGTATCGAAAATAGCAATCTTGCGAGTCATCACGCGTTCCTTTCTTTGAGGTAATAGTGTGATTAACTATACCATCTTTCCGTGTCTTTCTCTGAAATCTCCTAGAGAGACGCGTGTTTTAACGCATGGTTTCATACTAGAGCGCTGCGTCGTTTTCCTCGCCTGTTCGAATGCGCACGACACGTTCGATATCCGAAACGAAGATCTTACCATCGCCCACTTCCCCGGTGCGTGCCGTGGAAACGATCACATCCACGATCGCATCGACTTGGGCATCATCGGCGATGATCTCGAACTTGATCTTCGGAACCATGTTCAGGATGACCTCGTTACCACGGAAGTACTCGCTCCATCCATGCTGATTGCCGCAACCATGCACCTGCGAGATGGTCATACCTGAAACATTTGCCTGAAAGAGCGCTTCCTTGAGCGGTTCGAGCATGGTCGGCCGAACCACCGCACATATACGCTTCATGTTGCTATCCTTTCTCTTTGACCAGCGTGTTGCTGATCTCGCGCGAACCCTCTTGGCGTTGTTCGCCTTAGGTTCACTCACGTGCTGTTAATCAAGACCGTTGAATGCAGGGTAAGCAGATTCGCTGTGTTCGCTGATATCCATACCCGCTGCTTCTTGTTCCTTGGAAACGCGCAGGCTTCCCTTGAAGCATACCTTCACGATAAGGCCGATCACAAGTGAACCGATGCCCACGAACGCGATCGTGACCAAGATACCTAGGCACTGAGCGCCAAGCAACGTGGGATCGCCCGTATAGATGAGGCCGCCGAAATCCGTCCAGGAAAGCTCTGGCACGCAGAAGATACCCGTGAGCACGCCACCGACCATGCCGCCGACCGCATGACAGCCGAACGCGTCGAGTGCGTCATCATATCCGATCTTGTTCTTCAAGACTGACATTGCGAAGTAGCAGATGGGTGAGACGATGAAGCCCATCACGATCGCCGCCCACGGCTCGACGAAACCTGCAGCAGGCGTGATGACGACCAAGCCCGCAACGAGACCGGTCACCGCACCAACGAGCGTTGGCTTACCTACCGCGATCTTCTCGACCACCATCCAGGAGAGCAGTGCTGCACCCGATGCGACCACGGTGTTCAGGATCGCGAGCGCTGCGATGCCATCAGCTGCGAATTCAGAGCCACCATTGAAGCCGAACCATCCGAACCACAGAAGCGTTACACCAAGCACCACCAGCGGAATGTTGTGCGGACGATGCGCAACCGTACCGAATTCCTTGCGTGAACCGAGCAGCAAGCAAAGGACCAGGCCCGCCAAACCAGAGCTGATGTGGACAACATCGCCACCCGCGAAGTCGAGCGCACCTATCTGATCGCCGATGAAGCTGCCATCGCCGCCCCATACCATGTGTGCGAGCGGGCAATAGATGACGAGCACCCAGATGCTCACGAAGGCGATCATGGCACCGAACTTCATGCGTCCTGCCACCGCGCCCCAAATGATCGCACAGGTGATCATTGCGAAGGCCGCCTGGAAGACCACATCGATGATAGCCGGATAGACCGCATCTTCAGGAACGACTTGCGCCTCTACGAGCATATCCTGCACGACCGAAGCACATCCGAGTTGGTCGAACCCTCCGAAGAAGGGGTTGGAGCCATCTCCGCCATACGCGAAGCTCCAGCCCGCGATGATCCATAGCACCCCTACCACACCGATGATCGCCATCGACATGAACATGGTGTTCACAACATTTTTACGACGCGCAAGCCCTCCATAGAAGAATGCAACACCTGGTGTCATCAATAACACCAGCATGGTACAGATGAGCATGAATGACGTCGATCCGGTATCAAACATGATGGAACCCTCCTTAAAGGTCGAGATTTTTTGAAACCGACCTCTTTATCTTGTCACGCGCTCTGCGGTATGCTTTTTTCATTCGCCATTGTTAACGCGCGTGGAAATAAGATGAAACAAACAAGAAGTGCGAGCGTTACACACACGAAATAACACCAGGTTGATTGGATGATCGCATGATAGAGATGAAAAAAGTTGAACCCGTTCACGATCTCGATGCCTTGGCAGAAATGGCGCACGACATTTGGTTCGAGTACTGGCCTGCACATATCGGAGCAGACCAAACGGCGTATATGGTCGAGCAGTTCCAGTCGAAAGACGCGATCGTGCGCGACATCGCTGAGCATGGCTACGAATACTATTTCGTGATCGATGAGACGGGCAAAGCCGTGGGCTATGTGGGAGTTGCGCCTGAGCGCTTTTCGAACGATCGGGAAAACCCGCGCGCAAGAGCACATGGCGAAGCGATCACGCCGCTTCACGCGGATCGCTTGTTCATCTCGAAGATCTATCTCTACGCCGAAGAGCGTGGCAAGCACTATTCAAGCCAGATCCTTGCGTGGCTGCGCAACTACGCACGTAAACTGGGACTCACTGGCATGTATCTGACCGTCAATAAAGGCAATGAACTGGGCATCCGCGCGTATAAAGGAAATGGGTTCGACATCATCGAATCGGTTGAGGCCGATATCGGCAACGGGTTCGTGATGGACGACTACATCATGGCGTGCGCGGTATAGCTCCTGTTAGCTGCTCGCCGCTCGCTGCAAATTCTCCTCTACACGAACAAGCAGTGTCTTCCAGAGAAAAGCGCTGCTTGTATGTTATGAAGCTGTCTTTCGCTTTCGCGAGAAGATGCCTTCGCTCACCAAGAGCGCGATGAAGATGAGCACGAAGCCAACGACGAGGCGCACCGTGAGCAGCTCCCCATAGAGCAGGATGCTGAACACCACGCCGAACACCGACTCAAGGCTTAAGATAAGTGAGGCTTGCGTAGGCTCGATGCGTGCAAGCGCTATATTCTGCACGCCGAACGCAAAGATGGTCGCGAATAGCACCACGAATGCAAGCTCACCTGCTATGACCGGCGTAATCTGCGTGAGCGCAGGAAGCGTTTCGAAGACCGCGCCGGTAGCTAAGCCGAGCAAGCCTTCAGTGATGAACTGGATGACCGTGAGCATGAGCACATCGTAGAAGACCGAGAAGATCGAAACCGAAACGATATGCGCCGCAAAGAAGAACGCACAGAGCAACGTCATGATCTCGCCGAAGCCGATGCTCAAAGAACCTGAAGCGCTCGTGACCGATACGAGCCATATGCCCACGATCGCAACGAACGCCGCTACGATGTTCGCCTTGGTGGGCTTGCGTTTTGCGACGACCCACCACATGAACGGTACAAGCACCACGTACACCGCAGTAAGAAAGGCGTTGATACCCGGCGAAACCGTTTGTAAGCCGACCGTTTGCGTGAAGAAGCCCAAGAAGTCGAGCAGACCCATCACCATACCGGCAGCGAGCGCTTTCCAGGTAAGGCGCAGGCGCAAGCGCTTGAGCAAGAACGGAAGGATAACAAGCCCTGCGATCGTAAAGCGTATCCCCAAAAGCCACCCAGGCGGGAACACCGCGACCATATCCTTCATATAGACGAAGCTCGCACCCCACGCCATGGTAACGAGCAGAAGCAGAACCTTATACACGCTCGTCGGTATATTTGCTAACGAGAGATTAGACAAGGCGATCTTGGATCTGGCGGGCGATACCTGCTGCATCGAGGCCAAGATCGGCGAAGAGCAAGTCCACCTTGCCTTGCTGGATGAATTCGTCGGGTATGCCGAGTGTGAGCGAATCTACCTTGAGCTCTTCTTCACCCAGAACTTCGCTCACTGCTTCACCCGCACCACCGATGATAACGCCATCTTCAACAGTGACCACCAGTTTCGTTTCTGCAGCCTTGCGGATCGCTTCCTTGTCGATCGGCTTCACCCAGCGCATATCCACCACACGCGCTGAGATACCCTGCCCTTCCAGCAGGCTTGCCGCACCGAGCGCGTGCTCGACCATGCGGCCAAACGCAAGGATCGCCACGTCTTCACCAGGCTTCACTTCTTTGGAAACACCCTCTTCGAAGACCACAGGCTCTTCAGGGATGAGCGCACCTGGAGCTTCGCCACGCGGATAACGCAGCACCACTGGACCGCCGATAGCAAGTGCCGTATGCAGTGCAGAAGCCAGCTCAGCTTCATCGGAAGGCGCAAGTATCTTCACATGCGGGATCATGCGTGCATAGACCATATCGAACACGCCATGGTGCGTAGGGCCATCATCACCCACAAGACCAGCGCGATCGATAGCGATGACCACGTTCTCGCGCGGGAGTGCCACATCGATTATCAGCTGATCGATCGCACGCTGCATGAACGTGGAATAGAGCGCCACCACAGGCTTCTTTCCCCCGATGGAAAGACCTGCCGCCATGGCAACCGCGTGCTCTTCAGCAATACCCACATCGAAGAATCTCTTAGGATACTCACGTGCAAAATCAGCCAAGCCCGTGCCATCGGTCATAGCGGCAGTGACCACCACGATCGAATCATCCTTGGCCGCTTCAGCCTTCAAGGACTGGGAAAACGCTTGGGTATAGGTAAGATTGCCGCCTACCTTCTTCTTTATCTCCCCGGATTCAAGGTCATAGGGTCCCACACCGTGGAACTTGGAAGGGTTCTGTTCGGCAGGCGCATAGCCCTTGCCCTTCTTCGTGATCACATGCACGAGCACTGGCGCGTTCGCCGCGAATGCATTCTTGATAGCTGCCTTTATCGCAGGGATGTTATGCCCATCGATCGGCGGCGTGCAGATGATGCCCAACTGCTCGAAGAGCATCGAATCGGGAATGACCAGATTCTTCACTGACTCTTTCGCGGTCTTACCCATCTTGACCAGGGCTTTTCCAGCCGTTCCGAACGACTCAAGATGCTCCTGGATCGTATCGCGGCTCTTGCGGTAATTCGAATTCACGCGAATGCTGCCAAGATGCAGCGCCATCGCGCCCACGTTACGCGAGATAGCCATTTCGTTATCGTTCAGGATGATGACAAGCGGCGTTTGTTCCTGCCCGATATCGTTCAAGGCCTCGAACGCCATGCCGCCAGCAAGAGAGGCATCGCCGATGAGCGCAACGACCTTTTGCTTCTCCCCCGAAAGATCGCGCGCACGCGCAAGCCCACAGGCGATCGAAAGCGAATCGGATGCATGCCCTGAAGGGTGAACATCATGCGGATTGGTGTGTGGTTTCGGAAACCCTGAAAGGCCTTTGTACTGGCGCAGCGTTGAGAATTCATCACGCCTGCCCGTAAGGAGCATATGCGCATAGGATTGATGGCCCACATCGAAGATGAACTTATCTTCGGGAGAATTGATAAGGCTATGGACCGCAAGGATGATCTCGACCGCTCCCAAACTTGAGGCAACATGGCCTCCCGTTTGCGAAGTGGTGTTCAGGATCTCATCGCGAATCTCGCCCGCAAGAATAGCAAGCTCTTCATCGGTAAGGAGCGCGAGCATGTTGGGCGATTCGATAGAGTCAAGAATTCGATCCGCCATAGCCTCTCCTTACCTTACCTGCTCAAATGAATTTCGATAATAGCGTGCGAACTAGTTGCTTTCAAGTGCAGGCTCTGCGCTTGCGTCTGGTTCAGAAGCATTCGGCGCTTCTTCACCTGCATCTTGCACGTCTTCTGAGCGCTCTTCATCATAGAGCGCGTTGTTCTCCTGGAGATTCTCCTCCAAAAGCGACGAAGCGCGCAGCCCCAGCTGCACAGCTTCTTCATAGAGTTTCAGAGCATCGTCCAAAGGAAGATCGTCGTCTGCCACCGCATCGACGATCTCATCGAGGCGCCTCTTCACCTCTTCGAAGCTCTCGGTATTCGCTTCACTCATGCGCTTCCTCCTCGAGCTTGGTCGCGATACGCCCCAAGATGCCGTTCACGAAACGTGGAGAATCTTCGCCACCGAATTCCTTGGCAAGATTGACCGCTTCATTGATGGAAACGGAGATGGGCACTTCATCCACTGAACGCATCTCGTAAGCTGCCATGCGCAAGAGCGATCGATCGACCACCGGCATGCGGTCGAGCGCCCAGTTCTCGCTCGCTTCTACCAGTTCTGCATCGATCGCTTCCTGATCGGCAGTTGCGCCTTCGATCAAGCGGCGAGCATAGTTACCCAAAAGCTGCGTTTCATCGACGAGCCTTCCCTCTTCGATGATGGTTGCAGGGTCAGTCTCGAGAATCTCTGCCTGATAGAGGACTTGCAAGGCAAGACGGCGCGCCTCGCTTCGGTCATGTTGATGTTTTTCAGCCATGAGCGCGTGCTAATCCTGGAAGAGGATACCGTCGACATGAATATCGACGCGATTGACGGTATAGCCAGTCTGCGCGAGGATGGCATCAGCGATAGCCTTGCGCGCATCTGCTGCGATCTTGTCGAGCGAGAAGCCATTGAGCACGGTGATCGAAACGCTCACGTCGATCGTGTCGCTCGTGACCTGGCTCACACGCACGCCCTTCTGATCCTGTTTGGAGCCGAAGAAGGAAAGGATGCCCGTGCTGGTCTGACCTACGACCGCAACTCCTTCAACATCCTTGAGCGCAAGCGCAACGATGGTATCGAGCACATCAGGAGCAATATCCATGCCTCTCGTTTGCGTGTCTGTCATTATTCATCACCCATTTCGGTTTCAATGAAGTCGGTAAAGACGTTGCCCTCGATGAAGGCAGGATTCTCAAGCACCTGCAGATGGAACGGGATAGTGGTCTTGATACCTTCGATCTCGAATTCCTGGAGCGCACGCTTACCACGCGCGATCGCCTCTGCACGATCGGCACCCCACACGATGACCTTAGCGACCATGGAATCGTAGTAGGGCGAAATGCGATCGCCTTGCGAAATATAGGTGTCCACACGCACGCCAGGGCCTCCGGGCACCTTGAACTTCGTGATCGTGCCAGGGCACGGACGAAAATCGTAGTCGGGATCTTCGGCATTGATACGGAATTCGATAGCGTGTCCGTTCGGCGTGAAAGGCGCCTTGTCAGCGCAGGAGATCGGTTCACCCGAAGCAATACGCAGCTGCTCTTTGATGATGTCGGTTCCGGTGATAGTCTCCGTGACCGGATGCTCGACCTGAACGCGCGTATTCATCTCCATGAAATAGAAGCGGCCATCTTGATCGAGCAAGAACTCGATCGTGCCCGCATTCTCATAACCCGTTGCACGTACCGCCTTGATGGCTGCAACGCCCATGGCACGACGAGTTTCGCCATCGAGCGCCGGCGAAGGCGCTTCTTCCAGCAACTTCTGATGACGGCGCTGGAGCGAGCAGTCGCGTTCGCACAGCGAAATGCGATTATCGTACTTATCAGCCAGGATCTGAACCTCGATATGGCGTGGACGCAGCACGAGCTTCTCCAGATAGACATCGCCATTGCCGAAGGCTGCGAGCGCTTCGGTCTTTGCGGCAGTGAACTGGCTCTCCAGCTCTTCAGGGCTGTGCACTTCGCGCATGCCCTTGCCGCCACCGCCCGCGCTTGCCTTGACGAGGATCGGATAGCCCGCGGCATCCGCGAATGCGCGCGCTTCCTCGACCGTTTCCACAACACCATCGGAGCCAGGGACGGTGGGAACGCCGCAGGTCTTCATGGTCTCACGAGCCTGCGCCTTGTTGCCCATCGCTTCGATGCTCTCTGGCGAAGGGCCGATGAACACGATGTCGTTGTCGGCGCATGCACGTGCGAAATCGGCGTTCTCGGCCAAGAAGCCATAGCCGGGATGGATCGCATCTGCGCCGGTGTTAACAGCAGCAGCGATGATCGAAGGAATGATGAGATAGCTCTGATTAGCCGGAGCGGGACCGATGCAGACAGCCTCATCAGCATAGGCGACCGGTGCCGTATTGGCATCTTCGGTGGAATAGACCGCCACCGTCTTCACGCCCAATTCCTTGCAGGCGCGCATGATGCGCAGAGCGACCTCGCCTCTGTTTGCGACTAGTACCTTGTTGAACATTTAGGCACTCTCCGGTCCGATAGCATCATGGGAATTATGCGGCTCGATGTAGAAGAGCGGCGTACCGAACTCCACCGGTGTGGCATCTTCGAGGCAGACCTCGCGCACAACACCCATCTCTTCAGAGGTGATCTCGTTCATGAGCTTCATAGCCTCGACGATGCAAAGCGTCTGGTTAGCGGTGACCTCGTCGCCCACCTTGACGAAGGGCGGCTCGCCAGGAGCAGGGGCTGCGTAGAACGTGCCCACCATGGGAGCGGTCACGCAATGCCAGGATGCCGGACGGCTCGCATTGTCCGCAGGAGCAGCAGCGGGCTCAGCTGCAGGTGCAACCTGAGCTGCAGGAACAGCCTCTGCAGGCACTGCAGCCGGAACAGCCGGTGCTGCACACATAGCGCCTGGCATACGAACTGAGATGCGGGCGCCTTCTTCTTCGACAACGATCTCGCCCACGCCGCTTTCCTCAGCGACGCGCACCAGCTCGCGAATCTGATTGATATCCACGTAATCCTCCTCTTTGGTCTGGCTTGATTCCTCTTCAAGGAGGAAATCAACCTTTTCGGATGTGCGATGCTTGCTCAAATAGGTACGCGCCTCATTCGGGAACAGCGCATACATTAAAACGTCCTCTTCAGACTTAGCCAAATCGCCGATCTCTTCTTCAAGCTCGGCGAAGGTGGTGGTTACGAGCGAACCAGGTGCCACATCAGGATCGAGCACCTGCGAATCACCCACGACCTTGGCAACGATCTCTTGATCCATAGGACCAGGAGCTTTGCCGTAGTAACCGCAGATGTAGTCTTTCATTTCCTTGGAAACAACGCTCCAGCGCTTGCCCGTGAGAACGTTGAAGACCGCCTGCGTACCAACGATCTGCGACATAGGCGTAACGAGCGGCGGATAGCCGACTTCAGCACGCACGCGCGGGATCTCTTCCATGACCTCATCCAAGCGATCGAGCGCGTTTTGGATCTCAAGCTGGCTGACGAGGTTCGACATCATGCCACCAGGGACCTGATGCGAATAGACCTTCATGTGCGTGAGCGAAGAAACGCCACGCTTGTAGTGGCCGCGCTTGCGCACCTCTTCCCAGTATTCCGAGATCTCGAAGAGGAGCCCCAGATCCAGCCCGGTATCGTAGCGGCTTTCCTCAAGTGCCGCAACGATCATCTCGACTGCGGGATGCGAGTTGCCGAACGCGAGCGGAGCACTTGCAGTATCAGCGATAGCAGCGCCTGCTTCAGCGGATTTAATGATGTTAGCTGGTGCCATGCCGCCAACATAGTGGCAATGCACGTGAATGGGCAGACCGATCTCGGCGTTGAATGCCTTCACGATGCGTTCGGTGCGATACGGCGTGAGCATGCCCGCCATGTCTTTGATGGCGATGGAATCGGCACCCAGATCTTTGAGCTGCTGACCGTATTCAAGGAAGCTATCGAGCGTATGAACGGGCGAGACCGTGTAAGAGATCGCGCCTTCGAAGTGGGCTCCGCACTCCTTGATGGCTTCGGCGTTATCCACCACATTGCGAATATCGTTCAACGCGTCGAACACGCGGAAGACATCGATACCATTTCGGTGTGCTGCCTCGATGAAACGAAAGCAGATCTCGCGGGAATAGTGCTTGTAGCCCACAAGGTTCTGTCCACGCGAGAGCATGGACAAGCGAGTGTTCGGCGTTTTTGACTTGATGAGTCGCAGACGATCCCAAGGATTTTCGTCCAAAAAGCGTAGGCAGGTGTCGAATGTTGCACCGCCCCAGGCCTCGATGGCCCAGTATCCAACGCGATCCATCTTGGGCAAAATGGGCAGCATATCTCCGATCGACATACGTGTTGCCCAAAGACTCTGCTGTCCGTCGCGGATCGTTGTGTCCATAAGTTGAAGTTTTGCCAAGTGACTCGCACCTCCTTGTCAAAGAGCACCCGTACGGTCGGGTTGCATGATAGTGAACGACCATTATACGACACGAGGCGCCTTACGCGCCTCGCAATCAAAGGTATTTTCGTTATCGAAACAGAGATTAGACGCGAGTAACATAGCGGCCATCGCGCGTATCGATACGCAGGATATCGCCATTGTCGATGAACATGGGAACCTGGATGGTCGCGCCGGTTTCGAGCGTTGCGGGTTTCGTGCCGCCCTGGACCGTATCGCCCTTGAAACCCGGCTCGGTATCGGTGACCTCGAGTTCGACGAACATCTGCGGCTCGAGGCCGATGAGCTCATCGCCCGCATACAGCAGCGTGACTTCGTCGTTCTCCTTGAGCCACTGTGAGGTATCGCCGACCACTTCAGCGTTGAGCGCGATCTGGTCGTAGGTGTTCGGATCCATGAAGTGATAATCCACGCCATCGTTGTAGAGGTACTGCATGACCTTCTTCTCAAGGCGAAGCGTCTCGAACTTCGTGCCGGAGTTGAAGGTGTAGTCGACCACGCGACCAGAACGGATATCGCGCAGCTTCGTGCGAACGAATGCGCCACCTTTACCTGGCTTCACGTGCTGGAATTCAATGATGACCCAGAGTTTGTCCTTATATTCGATGCACATTCCGTTACGGAAATCAGCGGTAGAAATTGCCACGGGGATCCTCGATTCTTACTCGTTATCTCTGCTTAGTGCGGCTCTATTATAACCATGTCATGGCTACTTTGGGTGATCACGTCATAACCCGTTTCGGTGACCACCCCAAAATCTTCAAGTCTCATGCCGAATTCATTAGAAAGATAGATGCCTGGCTCAACCGTGAGCACTGCGCCGACTGGCAGCGGCTTCGTATTGCGCGGTGAAAGTGCAGGATCTTCGTGAATATCGATGCCGAGGCTGTGCCCGAGCCCATGGCCCATCGTGTTAGCGAATCCCCCTTCGGCAAGCACCGCTTCAGCGAGCTCATGGATCTCCGCACCTGTCTTTCCAGAACGAAGCGCCGCTTCAGCAGCTTCGTTGGCGCTTCTCATGGCTTCCCACGCACGGTACATCTTTTCGGTAGGCTCCCCCACGAACACTGTGCGCGTCATATCGGAACAATAACCACCGAAGCGTGCGCCGAAATCCATTACGATCGCGCTGCCTGGCTCAATGCGTGTATCACCTGAAAGAGCATGCGGGCTTGCCGCGTGAGCACCCGTTGCGACGATCGTGGGAAATGCGAGCCCTTCAGCACCAGCATCGAGCATGAAGGTATCGAGCGTGCGCTGAACTTGTGCTTCCGTCATGCCCGGCTCGATGAAGTCAACGATGAACGCGAAGCCCGCATCAGTGATGGCCTGCGCCTTTCTCATGAGGGCGATCTCGAGAGCATCCTTGCTCGCACGCAAACCTTCGATGAATCGCTCGCGCTCGACAAGCTCAGGAGAAGCCGATGCATCCGCGAGCGCTTGGGTGAGCATATGGAACTCGCGCAAGGTGAGCGTGTCTTCAATCGCAGCGCGCTGCTTGCTGCCAGACGTGCCCGCAAGCAGGTGCGAAAGCCAATTCGCATGGCTCGTCCGCTCGAGAGACACCTGGATCTGCGAACCCTGCGCAGCCGCCTCGAGCGCTTCGCCATAGCGTGAATCACTGTGAATGATCGCATCCTGTGGCGTGATGATGAGCGCATGCGCGGCCTCATCATCGAAGACACCCTGAAAGGCGGTGACCCACTTGATGTTGGAAAGATCGCGAATATAGACCGCATCGAGTTCGTTTTCGATCAGGAATTCACGGATACGTTCGATACGGTGCGCCGAAGCCTGTTCGCTCGCCAAAAGCAAGCGTTCCCGTTCTTCAGGTGACAGCGCTTCGACACCGAGCGCACTATCGAGCGGATCTCCTGGATGCGTAGCGTCTTGTTGCATGACGAATGCCGCCTCTAAGCGATGCTCTGCTGCCAGGCACGCAAATGCTCAAGCACGAAACCAGGATCGAGACTGACGATCTCCCAGCTCCCCACATCGCGCGGCAAGACGAAACGAAGCGTATGCGAACGGACCTTCTTATCGGAGAACATGCAGTCGAGCAGCTCTTCGGGGTTGGCATGGAAATCGAGCGCGGGCAACCCGAGCGTGTCGAGCAGCTTGTCTTGCGTCTCTACGAATTCGAGTGAGGTGCCGAGCTTCGCTGCCGCAAGACGCGCCGCGAAGCGCATGCCTTCCGCAACCGCCGCACCATGGGAATAAACCCCATAGCCTGCGCATGTCTCGATCGCATGAGCGAGCGTGTGGCCATAGTTCAAACATTCGCGCACACCCTTCGTCTCCTGCTCGTCGGCAGCAACGACTTGCGCCTTGAACACCACACTTCGCATGACCGCTTCTTGCGTGATGCTCATATCACGCGCGGCGAGCGCGCCTGCATTATCGCAGAGCCAGAAGAAGAACTCATCCGAATCAATCACCGCCGATTTCGCGATCTCCGCGCAACCGCATGCCCATTCACGTTCAGGCAACGTTGCAAGGGTGGCAAGATCAGCGCAGACGAGAAGCGGCTGGCAAAAGGTTCCGACCAGGTTCTTCCCTGCCTCAAGGTTGATGGCAGTCTTTCCTCCGACCGAAGAATCGACCATGGAAAGCAAGGTGGTGGGAACCTGCACAACAGGCAGACCGCGCATGAACGTCGAGCCTGTGAAGCCCGCAAGATCACCCACGACCCCTCCCCCGAGCGCGATGATGAGCGAATCGCGATTGAGCTTGCAATCGGCCATCGCGTTCCAGATCTCGGCAGCACATTCGATCGATTTCGCGTCCTCGCCAGCAGGGACCGTGAGCACGAACGTGCGATAGGATGCCGCTTCGAGCGAGGCTTTCACAGGCTTAAGGTAATGCGGCGCAACGGTCGCATCGGTGATGATGAGCGCCTGGGGATTCTCGTCGAGCGCGCGGAGTGCGACACCGAGCCCCTCGATCGCTCCCGCAGCGATGCGCACGTCGTAGGGCTTATGGCCCGCGATATCGACGATGACCTTACTCATGGGCTTCCTCTTTGACCATGATGCCTTCAGCGAGCAGCTGCTCTGCGATCTCACGAGCAAGATCGATTATCTCGCGCCCTTCGGTATCGATCGCATAATGCGCTGCAGCCTCATATTGGGGGATGCGCTCGACGATGGTCTTGCGCGCAGTTTCCAAGTTCTTGAACATCGGGCGTGAATCGGTATTGGGGATACGACGCGCCGCTTCATCGGCAGTGACCTGCAGGTAAATCACATAGCCGGCATCGCGCATGATCTCGGCATTTTCCGCACGCTTCGTGACCACGCCACCGCCGCAGCCGATCAAGCGCGGCGAACGCTGGGAGAGATCGCGCAGAACGTCCGTTTCGATATCGCGAAACGTCTCTTCCCCATCTTCAGCGAAGATGTCGGCGATGATGCGGTCTTCACGCAGTTCAAGATATTCATCCGCATCGATCGAAGCGAGACCGTATTGGACCGCAAGCTGCTGAGAGACGCTCGTTTTGCCCGCGCCCATGAACCCGATGAAGAACACGGGTTTGGTAAGACGATAACCGCCTGCAGGGATAGCATTGTCACTCATAAGGTCCTCTTTCTCTCTGAATGCTCGCGTTTTTCTTTGATGGGATGCGAACCACCGATGCGCCTGCGCCTCTTTGCAGCAAATGCACCTGCACGATACTCCACGCTTAGCGCGACATGGTCTTGATGCGCTTCTTGAATGATTCGATGTTCGCCTTGATATCGGTCATGTTGTCGGAGCCGAATTTGTCGAGATACGCCTGCGCGATGACGAACGCGACCTCAGCTTCAGCAACCACCGAAGCAGCGGGTACCGCACATACATCGCTTCGTTCAGTGGATGCCTTATCCACTTCGAGCGTATCGATATTGACCGTATTGAGCGGATCGATCTGCGTAGGGATCGGCTTCATGGCGGCCGTCATGATGAGCGGCATGCCCGTGGTCATGCCCCCTTCCAAGCCTCCAGCACGGTTCGTCCTACGCATGAAGCCCTTCTTCTTATCGAGATAGATCTCGTCATGCGCTTCATGACCGAGCACCTCGGCATTCTTGAACCCGATACCGAACTCAACACCTTTGATAGCAGGAATCGAGAAGAGAGCACCGCCAAGCTTCGAGGTGAGGCGGTTTCGCGCTTCCTCGAATCCGCCAAGTGCGGGCAAGAGCCCGTTGACCACTACGCGGAAGGTGCCGCCCAAGCTCTGTCCGAGCTCTTTCGCTTCATCGATGCGCGCTTTCATGGCTTCGGTCGCCTCTTCATCGGGGCAGCGCAGCTCGCTCATCTCGATGGCCAGCGGTCGATAGTCGGCCGCATCGCGCATAGGGTCTTCCTCGATCATACCTACGCCGCCGATGGAAACGACATAGGAATAGACCTCCACGCCCACTTCAGCCAAGAATTCACGGGCGATGCCCGAAGCTGCAACGCGAATAGCGGTCTCGCGTGCGCTCGAACGCTCGAGGATATTGCGACAATCGGTCTGGTCATTCTTGAGCACACCCAGAAGATCGGCATGTCCGGGGCGCGGCGTGACCTCACGCACAAGATCTGTTGGCTCATCACCGAATACCGCCATGCGGTCGGTCCAGTTCTCCCAGTCATCGTTCTTGATCGAAAGGCACACGGGGCTTCCGAGCGTTTTACCGAAGCGAACGCCCGACAGGACCTGAACGCGGTCCTTCTCGATCTTCTGCCTTCCTCCGCGACCGTATCCACCTTGACGCCGAGCGAGATCGGAATTGATGTTCTTTTCCGAGATCGAAAGCCCTGCAGGCACTCCGGTAACGATAGCCGTTAAGGCAGGACCATGGCTTTCACCAGCAGATACGTATTCCATAATCGTCCTTTTTCATGAGGTTCTCTTGGTCCTGCAGAAGCAAGACCTTCATTGGTTTTTATTCTATCAAAACCCCTGATTTCCCTGCGAGGAAATTAGCGCATGCGCGCTACCTCCATCATTCGCCCTCGTGCGATGAAGAAACCGCGTTCGCTCGGTCATCTTGTAGGCAGATGCCACTCTGGGGCGCAGGCTCCTTCAAGAAGAGCCCTTCGACCTTGCGTACCAACTGAGTATGCTTCAGATCGACATCCACGAGCGGCGCGACCAAGTAAGCAGGCATGCCGATGAGATGCGCGCCCACTACATCGGTAAAGAGCTGATCACCCACCATAACAGAGTCTTCCACGCTGCCCTCGACCAGATCGAGCGCGCGCTTGAACCCACTGGAGAGAGGCTTCATTGCCTTAGCCACGATAGGAATGTCGAGCTCACGCGCAACCGCAAACACGTTTTCATGGAAGTTGTTGCTCAGGATGCAGGGTTTGATGCCTTTTTGCTGCACGTGCGTAAGCCATGCTCGGACCTCAAGTGGCACTTCATCGTTATCGCGTCGACGAAGCGTGTTATCGAGATCGAGCAGTACGTGCGTGAGGTGCAAGCGCAAAAGGTCCCATTCCGCATCGATCGCTGCGACCGACGAAAACTGCTTTTCAGGCGCGAATAGCCCCACACGTTCCCTCTCTATATGAGCGCTGCTCTATGAAGCGATCGCCTGCTGATGCTCTTCATAGGTCTTGCTGAAGAAATAATCCAGCCCACCCTGGCCATTGTCTTTGAAATAGAAATAGAGGTAGTCGGTCTGGTCAGGATCGCAGGCTGCCTCGAGCGCTGCAAGGCCCGGTGAGCAGATGGGTCCAGGAGACAATCCCTTGTTCAAATAGGTATTGAACGGGCCTTCCTTCTGCAGATCCTCGGGCTTCGGATCGCCCCCGATCACATAGGCCGTAGTGGCATCGGACTGCAATGCCATGTCGATCGCAAGGCGGTTGTAGAACACCGAAGCAACCGCTTTCTTGTTATCCGCTGCAGCTTCACGTTCGATGATCGAAGCGAGGATGAGCACCTCGTAATCGCTGAGCCCTGCATCATGCGGATAGGTATAGTTGAGCTGCTTGACCTCTTGTTCGTACTGCGTGAGCATCTGAGCGACCACATCATCAGCATTGGCACCTGCGATGATCTCGTAGGTCTTAGGGAACAAGAAACCCTCGAGTGAATTGTTATAAGCATCCTTCACGAAACTGAACCGATCCGAGAAGCGCGAGGCATCCTGCGCAGCCGCAAGGAAATCCGCTTCGCTGATCGAACCCGCATATGCCTCCGAAACAGCATGCGCTGTTTGTTTGATCGTGTAGCCTTCAGGTATCACATAGCTGTTATCTGCCTGGTTCGGACCAGCTTCGAGATGTTCAACCACCTCAGAGAGTGGCGTGCCTCCATTGAACACGTAGATGCCGGTCTTGAGCGAAGAACCATAGCCTTTTTGGGATACCTCATTGCTGAAGGCTTTCTTGTTCTCGATGATGCCAGCATCGTAGAGGATCGTGGCGATGTCTTGGGTCGTAGAACCATCAGGGATCTCGATGCGCGCCTGCTGATCGCTCGGAAGCATATTCGGGTTCTTATCGCAAGAGCCCATGCAGTTCACCAGCCCGAAGATCACGATAATGGCGAACACCACAGCTGCGATGCCGATATAGAACGGTTTCTTCGAACGACGCGGCTCGATGAGCGACGTATCATATTTGCTGAACTGGCGCTCCCCTCGTGCATGGGCAGCACGGGCAGCATGGGTGGGTTTGCGAGAATACGTAACCTTACGACGAAACACTCAAATACCTTTCACGGTGCGTTCAGTGACGGGCGTCGAGCCACGATTGCAAGAAGATCGAAGCTGCGATCATATCAACCTTACCACGCATCGACTTTTCGGAGTGGCCGCCTTCGCGGAGCGCACGTTTTGCTTCGGCAGAACTCAGACGCTCATCGCAGAATTCGAGCGGCAGATCGAGCGTTTTCGCTATGCGAACTGCTTGTTCTTCGATACGTTGCGCTTGAGGGCCTTTTTCGCCGTTCAAGGACAGCGGCAAGCCCGAAAGGAGCAATTCTGGCTCCCAATCTTCGACCACACGACGAAACGAAGAAGCGTTCGCAAGTACCTCTTGAGTAGGAAGCACGCAAACGGGACTCGCGATACGCCCTTGGGGATCGCTCACTGCGATACCACAACGCACTTCCCCGATATCGAGCGCCATGACCCTCACGCGATCACCTGAAGCGGTCTATATGCGGAAACCTTTCGCATGAGTCTAGGCAAGGCCAAGTTCTGCACGCGCCTTATCGAGCGCTGCCGGAATACCAGAAGCGTCCTTGCCACCAGCTTGTGCCATGGTGGGCTTTCCACCACCACCACCAGAAACGAGCGGCGCGATGGTCTTGATGATGTTGCCCGCATTGAATCCAGCAGCAACCGCTTCATCGCTACCTGCAGCAAGCAGGATCGGACGATCATCCTTGACGCCAATGAGCACTGCAGCACCTGGCGCATCCATGCGTGAGCGCACCACGTCCCAGAAATTACGCAGCATGCCCGGATCGCGCACATCGACCTGTGCAACGATGACCGGATACCCCGCAGGAGTGAGCACTGCTTGGTCGAGCAGTGCCGTAACGTTATCGTCAGCAACGGCGTTTTGCGTACGTTTGAAGCGTGTTTGCAGTTCTTTATAGGCAGTCATGTTTGAAGCAGTGCGTTCGGAAACATCGAACATCGGCACGGAAAGCAGTCCAGCCGTTTCGCGCAGCTCAGCTTCGATACCATTCACATAAGCAAGCGCACCATAGCTCGTCACTGCTTCGATACGGCGCAAGCTCGCGCCTACACTACCCTCGCTCGTGATCTTCACGAACCCGATCTCAGCCGTGTTGTTCACGTGGCACCCGCCACACAGCTCACGGGAAAATTGACCGACCTCGACCACGCGCACGGTTTCACCATACTTCTCACCGAAGAGCGCAGTCACGCCAGAATTGCGGGCTTCATCAAGCGAAGTCTCATAGCGCGTAGTGGGAATCGCTTGCATGATGTAGGAGTTCGCAAGCTCTTCGACCTGCGCGATCTGTTCAGGAGTGAGTGCTTCGAAATGCGTGAAGTCGAAGCGCAAGCGGTCGGGACCAACGTAGCTACCCGCCTGCTTCACATGCGCACCGAGCACCTCGCGCAATGCCGCATGCAGGATGTGCGTGCAGGTGTGATTGCGCGCGATGGACGCGCGGCGCTTCGCATCGACCGAAGCTGTAACCTCTTCGCCAACTGCGAATGCGCCTGACTCGATCTTCACCTTATGAACGGTAAGACCAGCTTCGGGAGCTTTCGTATCGAGTACACGAGCAACGCTCTCGCCAGCGAAGATGATACCCGTATCACCCACTTCGCCACCCATTTCAGCATAGAACGGCGTGGTGGAGAGAACGATCTCGCCTTCTTGGCCTGCTTCCAGGCGCTCGGCCACTTCGCCACCTGAGATGAGCGCATTCACAACAGCACCGCACTCGAGCGTGTCATAGCCAACGAAGCTGGTAGGTCCGAGCTTCTCAAGCAGTTCGACATAGATGCCACCGAAGTTCGACCAGGCGGCTTCTGCATCGTCAGCATTAGCAGCACGAGCGCGACTGCGTTGCTCTTCCATACAACGTGCGAAGCCTTCTTCGTCGACCGTGATATCGCGCTCAGCGCAGATCTCTTGGGTAACCTCGATCGGGAAGCCATACGTATCGTGCAGCACGAACGCGCGATCACCTGGGAGCACGTTGCCTTCAAGTTCGTCAAGCGCCTCTTCGAGGTAGACCTGACCCTGCTTGAGCGTGGCACCGAAACGCTCCTCTTCGGAGAGCACGATACGCTTGATGAGTGCTTCGTTCTCGATGAGTTCGGGATAGACCGAGCCCATGAGCTCCATGATCTTCTCAATGTAGTGAGAAAGGAACGCGCCTTCGATGCCGATCGAATGAGCTTTCATGACCGCACGGCGCAGCAAGCGACGCAGCACGTATCCACGCCCCTCATTCGAAGGCAGGATGCCATCGGCGATCATGAATGTGACCGCGCGACTATGATCAGCGATGATACGCAACGCCAGATCGGTAGCATCGTCTGTCTTGTACGTTTTGTGCGAAAGGTCCTCGCCCACTGCGATCAGATCGCGCAGAATGTCCGTGTCGTAGTTGTTATCCACGCCTTGCATAATGGCAGCGATGCGCTCAAGACCCATTCCAGTATCGATGTTCTTCTTGGGCAGAGGCACGAGCGTGCCATCTTCTTGTGCATCATATTGTGTGAAGACGCAATTCCAATACTCGAGGAAGCGATCACAATCGCAACCCGGAGCGCAATCAGGGCTCCCGCAACCTACTTCAGGACCCTGGTCGAAGTACAGCTCGGAGCACGGACCGCACGGACCGGTAGGGCCAGCTCGCCAGAAATTATCGTCTTCACCGAGCTTAGAGATGTGGCTCGGATCGATGCCGAGGTCCTGCCAGATCTCGATCGTCTCATCGTCATCTTCGAACACGGTGAAATAAAGCCTCTCGAGCGGAAGACCGAGCACCTCAGTCGAAAATTCAAGCGCCCAAGCGCACATTTCCTTCTTGAAGTATTCGCCAAAGGAGAAATTGCCGAGCATCTCGAAGAAGCTCAAGTGGCGCCCCGTGGTGCCGATGATATCGATATCGTTGGTGCGCACGCACTTCTGCACGGTAGTAGTGCCGATATAGGGTGCTTCCAGATGCTTTTGCTGCAGGAAATAGGGCTTGAATTGGACCATGCCCGCTGCGGTGAGCAAAAGCGATGGGTCGTCTGGAATAAGTGAAGAAGAAGGCATGCGCTTGCACCCCTTCTCCTCAAAAAACTTCAAATACTTTTCGCGGATCTCCGCCGTGGTCATATATTCCATGGACACACTTTCTCGTGGATAGGACGATTGGAAAATCTTTGCTTTTGCATCATACAACAGCGCAGCATGATTCAGTGCTTTTGGTTCTTGCTATCAACCCTAACTGGTGCCATTTCGCCCGTTGCGTCGGCAAGCGGGTTTGGAGCATCCGAAGAATCACCCTTGAAGAAGACTCCTTCGGGGTCAAGGATAGAACGACCAGTCTTCTTCTCAAAGTAGTACACGAAGATCGATTTGGCAGCAGCCGCAAGCGGAATAGAAAGCAGCATACCAATAAAGCTGCCGATAAATCCACTCATTGCCCAACCAAGCGCAGAGCCGATCATAAGAGCAAGGATAACGAGCGCTGGGTGGATGTCAACCGAATTGGACATGAGCTTTGGCGAGATGAAAGTATAGACAACCTGTTGCACGATAACGGTGTAGACGATCGCGATGATGCAAATGAGCGGGCTGATGAAGATACCCGTGATGCCCGCAAGCGCACCGCCAAGCCATGGACCGATAACCGGAATGATGTTGAGCACACCAGTAATAAGACCGAGTGCGGCAGCACTGGGTAGGCCCATGATCGCAAAGCCAATGCCGCACCCTACTGCGATGATGCCGCATTGGATGAGCGTTGCTTTGATGTAACCCCCTACCACACGCGTGAACGTGATCTCGAGCACAACGAGATCTTCGCCATGATTCTTACCAAGCAGGCGATAGATCTCTCTATTGAGCGCCGGTAATTCAAGCAGGATCCAGAACGCAACAACAAGCGCGAAGCCCACGACCAACAGCGTATTGGCAACACCTGAACCAACTGCAGCAACCCCCTGCGCACTCTGAGAAGCAACAGAAGATGCCCAGCTGGAAAGCGAGGCAAATGCGCTGTTCATGTATTCCTTGATGGTGGCATCTTGGAAGAATTCTGCGTATTGCTCGTAAACATGATTCCACCACTCGCTCACTTGCGAGATGTACGTAGGAACACTTTGGATGAGCGAATCGAACTGATTGCCCACGCCGAACAGGGGCGAGAACATGAGGAATATGCAGGCTGCAAGCACAAGGAGCATGACCAGGTAGGCCACGATCGTGCCGATCAGCCGGTTCGCCCCCCGCTTCTCCAATCCATCAACGATGCCACGCAAACAGAACACGATAACGACCGACCAAAGGATGATGCCGATAGGAATGGAAAGGATATTCAGAACGACCGTGGTGTAATAGATGATGATGCCGCATAAAACGACGAGCGAGGCGATGAAGAACCACCGCCCCGCTTTCATCGTTTTCAGGCTTACCTCACGATACTCTTTGTCTTCATTATCCAACGAACTGCTCGTCGGATCGACATGCTTCATGTTGGTATTCCTTCGTGTTGCTAGTTTGCGCCTGCGTCTGCGTTAGCCTTGATGAAGACCGCTTCTTTAAGATTCGCAGCCGTCCTGTTCGTTTCTTCGGCCGCCTTATCGCGCGCTTCCTGCGCTGCTTCGCGATCAGCTGCACGCTGAGCGTTATCGGCCTGCATATCGGCAACCTTCTCGCCCACGATCTCAAGACCATTATCGACATTGGTGAGCACCACGCCTGCCGTGCCTTCGGCATTCTTCACCGGACTGATCTTCTCGCGGATGGCAGACGTTGCCTTTGCGATGATACCCAGCGGCGCTTGCGTGACCTTGTCGACCGAGCTCGTTGCTTTGGAGACATTGCCCGTGATCTTGTTTACATCTTCCATGATCTGATCGATGCGCATGATCTGCAGATTCGCTCCATCGATCGTGAGCGTGATGCGATCCATGAGCGGATCGACGCGCCCGACGATGGGCTTAGCCTGCTTGATGAGATCAGCAGCATCATCGAGCATGGGGTTGACCTTTTCATTCACGGTGTTGCGAATGATCTTGACGAGGATATACAAGAAATATGCAAGGGCCAGGAGCGCAACCGCACCAGCCAGGCACAGGATGAATAGTCCAACCGGAATGAGATTCTCCATATCGACACCTTTCCTTCTAATCCAAATTTTCTCGATTATACCCTTTTATAGGCCTGAAAAGTCTTTCGTCGAGTAATCAATACGGTAACGTTCCCACCCTCGATCGCTCGGCGTGAAGAAACACCCGCGCTCGAGGCCATCAGGAAGATATTGCTGCTCAACATAGGCTCCAGGATAGTTGTGCGGATAGAGATACGCACCGTACTCTTCGCTGCCTGGACGATGACGATCGCGCAGATGGTTCGGCACCGCCCGCGCAGGCCCCTTCTTCACTTCGGCAAGCGCATTGAAGTACGCCTGCGAGGAGGCATTCGATTTGGGAGCGAGCGCCATATAGACTGCCGCCTGGGCAAGATTGATGCCGCATTCGGGGTAGCCTATCACCTCAGCTGCTCTGAATGCAGCCTCAGCGACAAGGAGCGCTTGCGGGTCAGCATTGCCGATATCTTCCGAGGCCAAGATGAAGATGCGACGCGCGATGAACTTTGGGTCTTCCCCACCGTCGATCATGCGGGCAAGCCAATAGAGCGCCGCATCGGGATCGGAGCCGCGCATCGACTTGATGAACGCCGAGATGATGTCGTAGTGCATATCGCGATCTTTGTCGTAGGGCAGGCTATGCTGCGGCATGGCAACCTCGACCATTTCGCGTGTGATCTCGTGAGCGTTCTGCGCACGCGCCACATCGGAAGCGAGCGAAAGCGTAGTAAGTGCCGCGCGCGCATCGCCTGCACACAAAGTGAGGATCGCATCGGCTGCTTCGTCTGAAAGCGTATAAGCATCGCCGAGACCGCGATCATCCACGAGCGCTGCACCAAGGATCTCGCGAATGTTGTCATCGGAAAGGCTGTGCAGCTCAATCAAGCGCGAGCGAGAGAGCAGTGCAGAATTCACCTCGAAGAACGGGTTTTCCGTTGTCGCACCAATGAGCACCACGATGCCGTCTTCTACCGCATGGAGCAACGCATCTTGCTGGGCGCGATTGAAACGGTGGATCTCATCGATGAACAGGATGGTACGCAAGTTGCGATGGACCAGACGCTCATCGGCTTCCGCGATGACCTTGCGCAGATCCGACACCGTGCCGCCGATGGCAGAGACCTCCACGAACGTAGCGTGCGTGGAGTGCGCGATCACGCGAGCGAGTGAAGTCTTGCCGGTACCTGCGGGCCCATAGAGGATGATGGAAGAAAGCGTGTCGTTCTCGATCGCAGCCCGAAGCCAGGTGCCTTCGCCGACCGCCTCCTGCTGCCCGACCAGCTCGTCGAGTGTGCGCGGACGCATGCGCACGGCAAGCGGCGCGTGGGCAAGACGCGTTTCATCTTCCATCTGAGTAAAGAGCGTATCCATGGCTCTCCTTTACGTGTTCATTCTTCGACTAGCTTACGCTGAGCCACCGTGAATTGCCACTCGCAACCTTTTGCGCGAGGGCTCCTAGCCCTTGCGCGCCTCATACGCGGACAATACCGCCGCTTCGAGCGCTGCGCGCTCTTCGGCCGTGAAGCAATAAGGCACCACCTGCGGTTGTGCAGGATCGCTCTTGCTCGTACGCTCCACACGAATGAAATGCGCCTCGACCGTTTTGAAGCCCTGCCGTATGAGTGCAAGCGCATAGCACTGTGCCTGTAGGCGATGCTTCTCATGCAATTGTTCGGGCGTTTCTTCGTCCGAACCGCCAGTCTTATAGTCGATGAAGAACGCATGATCCTTATCGTCTTCGCTCACGGCAAGGCCATCGATCTCGCCCTCAAGATAGAGAGGACGATCGCTCGAGCTGATCTCGAGCATGAAGGGAACTTCCGCATAGATATGCTCGCAGGCGAAGAAGCGCTTGCAGAGATCGCTTGCGAACCAGCGCTGCGTTGCTTCATCCAAGCGCTTTTCTTGCAGCTGCGATAGACTGCCGAGCCTCACCTGCGCGGCGAACGCAGATGCGGGCAGCTCTGGCACGACACCCACCTCCGTACGCGATTCGATCACCCGCTGAGCCAAGCGATGGAACGCCGTGCCAAGCGCCGTTGCGCTCTGTTGCTTCACGAGCGCTGCCATATCTTCAGGGAACATCTCTTCATCGTCATCTAAAACAGCTACTGGTGCGCCACTGCCCTCAAGGTCATTCGCGACAGAAGTTTCTTCTTCGAAGACCTCATCGCCCGATGCGTTCGCAAAGCCTTTGCCATGGCTACTGGCAAGAGCAGAATAGGAGACCACTCGATCGCGATCGCTCTGCACTCCTCCGGGTATAAGCACGCCTTCATGCGCAACAGGCACGATGAACTCGCTTATCTCGACAGGCTGTTTCTGCGTACCCTCTGGCTTTTCTACCAACGCCTCATGATGAACGCGTGCGCGTGCAGACCCTCCGTAATCAAAGTAAAAGGACTTCTTATCAGGTGTCAGATCCCACTGCAAGACGTTATGGAGCAGTTCGAACACCCCTTTATAGGCGAACTTAGTACTGCCCCTATTGGTCAAAGAAAGGAAGAGCGATTTGCTCGCACGCGTTAGAGCAACGTAGAGCAGTCGCAGCGCATCGTCGAGTGCACCCTGAGCAATGCGCGCATCGAGCACGTATGCTATCTGATCACTCGACAGACCATCAACATCGAGCGCGTCAGAAAACGCTTCTGAGCTATGGTCTGTCAGATACTCTTTGAGCAGTTCATAGGTTTTCTTCGACGAATCAGTATTCTTGGTCTCAACTCCAGGCAAATTCGGCGGATCTTCAGACAACTTCGGTTCAAGGGCGAAGATGACTCGCTCGCCCACCGTTTCCATGGGAAGCTTAGTGGACTTGGGCAATCCTTCATGCGGCTCTGCCACCGCAACGTGATCGAATTCAAGACCTTTGCTTGAATGGATGGTCATGATCCGTACAAAATTGCTTCTGCTCGTAGACAACACTCCGGGTTTTTCTTTAGAGGTTGCCAAGAAATCGGAGAAGCGCCGCGCAAGATGCGGGATGCTGCACGCTTGCTGTTGCCAAGCAAGAACGATCTCGAGTGCTTTGAATATATTGCCCGCCACCGCTTGACCATCGCTTCGGGCAGCTTGCAAGCGATAGAGCCATCCAGAATCTTTCATGAGAGAATGCAGCGCCTGGTAAAGGCCTTCGTCACTAGCCTTGACGCACAGCGCTTGCATAAGGCGAAGCGAGCGAAGTAGCTCTTCACGCTGAACGGACGAAAGGCAGAAGCGTCCTATCAGACCAAGCACAGCCTCTTCATCTTCGGTCAGCAGCATTTCTGCAAGGTACCAGAATCGTTGCGCGAACGAAGCACCTCTTGTAAGTTTGACCCCATTGCCATCATCGGGCGCAATGAAGTGTGCGAGCGCAAAGAGCGCATCGTCCCCAAGGTTGAACAGCGGCGAAGAGAGCACCGTATAAAGATCGCTTGAAGCGCGCTTATCAGCCACGACCGCTATAAGCGCTTCTATCAGTTGCACTTCAGGTGCCGAAGCGAACACCGAACCACCCGAGATGATGCTTTCAAATCCTTCTTCAGCCAACGCTTCGATATAGAGCGCCACATTGGTCATTCCTCCCAGAAGGATCGCCATATCTGCAGGAGAAGCTCCTTCAGCGCGCAAAGAAGCAAAATGCGCTGCTATACGCTTTGCCCCCAACCTGCGAGCATCATCGATTCCTCCCCCTTTGCTCCAAGATTCGATAACGTCCACTTCAATACGAGGTCGTTCTTCAAAGAGAGGATCGGGATCTTTGCTCACGGCACCTTGCGGACAAAGCACAAGAAAGCGATCTCCGAAGAAATCAGGGCGAGAGAAGATCGTTTCGACGAAAGCAAGCACATCGCCATGGCTTCTGAAATTATCAGGGAGCGAAAGCGCCTGAAGATTCGCATGCGCTTGCTGTTGCATGACGCGATGATCGAAGAAAACCTCAACATCGGCCCCACGAAAGCGATAGAGCGTTTGCTGCGCATCGCCTACCGTCATCACATTCGCCCCGTGATCGCGCGAAAGCTTGTCGATGATAGAAACTTGAAGCAGGTCAGTATCTTGGAATTCATCCACCATGATCAGCTTGAAGCGCTGTTGATAGGTATGAGCAATAGAAGGATGGTGCTCAAGCGCCTGGTTGCAGGCACGCAAAAGATCGGCATTATCGAGCCGATCGCTGCCCTTCAGCTGCTGATACACACGATCGACCAGACGCGTGAGCGTGAGCAGATCAGCGGAGAGACGAGCAGAAGCATCCGCGATGGCAGCATGAGCAATTTCAGCGTATTCGCTACGGTAGTACTCGAAAACTTCCGCATCAGGTTTTACCTTACCACTCGAAGCTTTGAGCTTAGGAAACGAAAGCAGCACATCAAGATAGTCAAGACAAACTTGCGTGTTTGAAAAGTCGGTCTTCGAAGAATCGAGCTGCTCAAGATAGTGATGCGCTTTCGCGATGGCTGCCTGCAGTCCATCGACATTGCTCAGGATGGTTTTGTTGGCTCCCTCACCCAGCGATCGAGCAAAGCGCTCATAATCCTGCGCCACCTCGATCATGCGACGCAGCGAACGCTGATGGTCGAATTCTGCCTGCGGTAGCACTACGCTTTCGAACCCTTGTGGCATAGCAAGCGTTTTTTCCCAGAGCTTCGTGAGCAGCATCGAAAGCGATTCGCCACCAAAAGGAGATTTCGTTTTGGGATACCAGTCGAAAAGCCTCTTGAGCGGGGTGTTGCCTTCATCCGAAATATCTTTGAGCACACTATCGAGCGCTTGATACCACAGCTCTTCTGATTCTGCTTTTTCGACAACCTCAAAACCAGGATCGATGCCCAACTCGAGCGCATGCTCTCGAAGGATGCGCGCGCACAGCCCATGAATCGTAGTGATCCAAGCATCTTCGATCATGAGCGCCTGTTCATCGAGACCCTCCTGCTGAAGAAGCGAACGCACGCGCGATTTCATCTCAGCTGCGCCCGATTTGCTGAAGGTGGTCGCAAGCACTTCGTCGATGCTATCGATGAACGCACTACTCGCGCCCGCTTCGCCCACTAACGCATATCCGATGCGATTGGTGAGTGTGAACGTCTTGCCGCTCCCTGCACCTGCAGAAACCGAAAGAGGCGCATCGAGCGTAGTGATGATCTGCTGCTGTGATGAAGTAGCACTACTAAGATCCATTTGCCCTCTTTTCGCAATAGAGCACCGGACAATAGGTGCAAGCGTCCTTGGTGCGAGGATCGGGAGCAACATCTCCAAATTCCATACGTTCGATCGTGCGAGCGATATCCTCTTCGACGAGATCGAGATATGACGCGAAATTGCCTTTTACACAGCTCGCACGTGAGAGCGTTTCGCTTTCGATGAGCGTTTGTACAAGTGAGCCACGCATCAAGGCTTGCTCGTTCTTCGCGCTATAGCTCAAATAGAGAGCTGCTTTAGGTTGCAGCCCCTCTTTGCGACGCAACGCTTGAGCATAGATGAGCGCTTGGATCTTCTCAGGACTTTCAAAGGACTCCTCTTCGTCCAATGCATCAGGATCGAAACCAGCGGCATACTTCGCAATAGAGCCTTTGTAGTCGATCACGATGAAATTTCCTTTGTCATCCACATCGACACGATCGATGCGCCCGTTGATGATCGCACCACCATAGGTAACTTTGTCTTCCGCACGTATGGCGTATTCATGGCTACGCACATGGAAGTCTTTAAATAGGTTCTGTTGAAAGGATAGGTTAGTAAGCAATTTGCTCTTCAGCTGTTCAAGCTCTTGGCGCTCCAGTTCACTCACCGCTATCAAACGATCGCCAGGCTGCATGCTTTTCTGCTCATCTGCATATTCTTCGAAGACGCTCGCCAGCAACTCTTGTGCGAGAGACAGCGTTTCTGGAGTAACGCGATCATATCCCTGAAGCGCCCAAGCTTCATAGAAGCGCTGGAACACCCCGTGCACGAAGGTTCCCATCTCACGCCCGCCGAAAGCTTCACCTTCATCGTCCAAGCGAAGCTTGCGCTCTACGAACCACTTATAGGGACAGCTACGATAGGTCTCGATGGCCGAAGGTGAAACGACCAGGCGTTCTACCCCTTCCTTGTCTTGCTCATACGTGAGCAGATGCATACGATCTTCCGCGTTCAGAACACCACGCTCTGCTGGCATCTCTGCTTCCAACTCGACGGGCTGCAAGGATAGGCGTGATGCGCTATCGAACGCTTCCTCCCCTGCTTCGCGCACTTCCACAGGACAACCCGCAAGCGCGCATTCGTTCATGAACGTTTCAAGGAAGAATGCCGGATAGCATGATTCACCATTGCGATCATACCGCTCGTACTCGAACACCACCTGCATGCAAGCAAGAGCGCATACACGCTTGAAGCGCGCCTCGAGCGTCTCGATCGTATGGTCTTCGAAGGGAAGGCCATAGCGCTCGAGAAAATCGGAAAGCGTAGAGCGATGGATCTTACCGCTATAGGATTCGTTGTTCAGTTCGGTAAGCACTACCTGATCGCAGGAGTGTTTAGGGAGCGCCGAAGCTTGTTCGAATGTTGTGAACAGGATGCACGGCATTCCTTCGCGCTCATCTTCGAGAAACGATGGGATCTTTTCTGCCTCCACCAGAGCAGAACCTTCTTCTGCTTGCGCAATGGAATAGCCATACGGAACGGATATACGCTCGGCCAGAGGAACCAGTTCGTATGCATCGACCCCCAAGTCCGCTGCATCAAAATAGAGCTGCTTCAAGCGAGCAATAGCCGCGCGCTCGGCCCCTTTTTGCGCTTCATCGAGATCGAGGCTATGGATCAAGCCTTCGAAATAGGAAAGCACGATGCCGCCTTCGGTATCTTCGAATAAGGATTCGAACACTCCGAAGTTCTTTGAAGATGCAAGCGCAGCATGAATGTCCTCGCGCGTAATGCTCCGATCGCTCCTGAAAGCGCTTGCAAGGCGCTCTGCCTGCGAAGGTGGAATCTGCGCATAGGGAGAGTTCAGGTAGAGAAGCGCTGCTTCCACCAATTCGTTGTAACTAAGTTGAGCCTGGTCATTTACAATACCGGCAAGAGCGCAATACGCCTGTCCGAAAAGCGTTTCGCGAAAGGTCTTTTGAGCATCGAGCATGACCGTGTAACCCTGTGCACAGAGCGAATGCTTCAAAAGATCGCAGGCTACCACCGGGTTGGGTGAGGTAACAACAATGCGCGTTCCTACTCCACCAGCACGTATAGCCTGATCGACCATGAAGGCGCGTACGCTTGAACCTGCTGGCTTGAGCAATACGTACTCTTTCGAAGAAACCTCTTCACCTGTTGCTGCAGAAGTCCCATCACCCCCACGTGAAGGAGCTTCGATCTGCGCTTGTTCGATGCGAACCTCTTTTGCTGCCGCAGCCAAAAATGAACGATAGTAGGTTGGCAGCTCGTCTTGAGTTCGAACGATGATGCTTCCCAGTTGCACGCACGATGCAAGCTGTTCGAGCGCTTGGACAGACTCGATCAGCTCCACTTGCACAAGAGCTTCTTGGTACTTCTTGATGAAACATACGATATCCCGATCGCTGGGTGTGAGATCGCTTTCGTGAGCACAGAGAAACGCTTCGTCCACTTCGCAGAGGTACTCGCGCAAAAAACGGACGAGCAATTCAGCGGTTCCTGGAGAATCAACCCAATCGCTCTGCTCCGCCAAGAGCTGCTTGATGATCAATCTGCGTTGGGTATCCGAGACCAAGCGCTCACCGGTTCCCCACACTTCCCAGAGTTCCTCAACAAGCGCGTTTGGTGTGGTAACGTTCACACCCAATGCGCTGTCTGCCGCTTGTGCAGCAAGGCACTTGCGATAGCGCACGACCTCGGCTTGCGTGGAGAACAGTATGGTGGTTTCAGCGATCAATACGACTCTTCCCAAACGTGCGCTCAAGGCGTGTTGAACACGCACCTAATATAAAGGACTTCAAAGTAATGTTCATTTCATACGGAAATGAAACAACCACTTCATTTTAATTCAAACCTATTATAATGAGGGCTGTCACCCTCTATATCGCGATGGACCGATGACTAATACTAGGGAGTTCTACATTGCGTGTGAAATGGGGATTCGTGTCCGTTGATACGAAAGCCAGGAAGCCCGCTGCGAACACCCACCTTCTTTTAGGTGGGTTCATCCTAGGAGGGTGACTTTTTTATACCCTTAACTCTCCTGTATCTCCGCTTTCCGCTTCACGCGAACGCGCAGTTTCCTTCGAGCAGTAACCCGAAAAGCGCCCTCTACCACGAACTCGGCGCCTCGAAATCGATCGTATCCTGTTTCCAGAGCACTACTTCCCCGCTCTTGAGCGTTGCGGGAAGATCGATCACGCGCTGATTCGACGAACCTGCCCAATTCAGATCGTAGCTATGCAATGCTTCGACGAAGGGGCCATCAACGAGCACATCACAGAGCGCAAGCAGATCAGGTGCTTTTTCATGAGGGTGCCCTGCCATAAGATCTTCGAAGAGATATCCCGAATAGATCCACAGATCGTAGCCTTCAGCCTTGAGCAGCTGCGCGAGCTCGAACACACCCTCGACCTGCTCGAATGGCTCGCCGCCCGTGAGCGTGACCCCATGGATGAGCTTGTTCTTATGGATCTCATGTACGATATCGGCAGGCTCGCACAAATAGCCCCCATCAGAAGGTTGCGACTCAGGATTGTGGCACCCTGGGCAATGATGCGTGCACCCCTGTACAAAAACGGAGAACCGCAGGCCCGGTCCATCAACGATGGACTCGGGTGCGGTTCCGTACATCCTAAGCGTAGTCATTAGTTGACAGCGTGCTTAACGCGGTCGGCTTCTTCAGCGCGCTTCGCGTCGTTGAAGCGGTCGAGCGTGCCTACCAGGTAACCCGTGATACGGCGGATGCGCTCGAAACGGACGTTGTCGTCTTCAGCACGGCCGCACTTTGGACAGCGATCACCGATGATGCCGTTGTAGCCGCAGACCGGATCGCGGTCGACCGGGTGGTTCACTGAACCATAGCCGATACCGGATTCCTTCATGTGGCGAATGATCGACTCGAACGCCTCAAGGTTATTCGTGGGATCGCCATCGAGCTCAACATAGGAGATATGACCACCGTTGGTGAGTGCATGATACGGCGCCTCGAGCGAGATCTTATCGAACGCGTTGATGTCGTAGTAGACCGGCACATGGAAACCATTGGTGTAGTAATCGCGGTCGGTAACGCCTGGAATGGAACCATAGCGCTCACGATCCATGCGCACGAAACGACCGGAAAGACCTTCAGCAGGCGTAGCGATGAGCGAGTAGTTCATCTTGCGCTCCTGGCTCAAGCGATCGAGATAGCCGCGCATGTGGCCAACGATCTCGAGGCCGAGTTTCTGAGATTCCGGATCTTGACCGTGATGGCTACCAGTAAGTGCCACGAGCGCCTCAGCCAAGCCGATGAAGCCAACAGTGAGCGTGCCATGCTTGAGCACCTCTTCCTGCGTATCGTTCATGGAGAGCTTCTCGGAATCGATCCAAACGCCCTGGCCCATGAGGAACGGCGCATTGTAGACATGCTTGCTCGCCTGGATCTTGAAACGTTCGTCGAGCTGGCCGACAACGAGCGCGAGCTTAGCATCGAGCAGATCGAAGAACAGATCGCGATCGCCCTTCGAGCGGATAGCAAGGCGCGGAAGATTGATGGAGGTGAAGCTCAAGTTGCCGCGACCCGTAGTGATCTCACGATTGGGGTCGTAGACGTTACCCATGACACGCGTACGGCAACCCATGTACGAGATCTCGGTTTCAGGCGTGCCCTTGTAGTACTGCAGGTTGAAGGGCGCATCCACGAAGCTGAAGTTCGGGAACAGACGCTTGGCCGAGCAGCGCATAGCGAGCTTGAAGAGGTCGTAGTTCGGATCGCCCGGATTATAGTTCACGCCTTCCTTCACGCGGAAGATCTGCACAGGGAAGATGGGCGTTTCGCCACTGCCAAGGCCTTCTTCAGTTGCCAGCAGGATGTTCTTGATGACCATGCGGCCTTCAGCAGACGTATCCATGCCGTAGTTGATCGAAGAGAACGGAGTCTGAGCGCCAGCGCGGGAGTGCATGGTGTTCAGGTTGTGAACGAGTGCCTCCATAGCCTGGAACGTGGTGCGATCGGTATCGGCTTTCGCGGAGCTTTCTGCATAGCCAAGGATGCGCTTAGCAACAGCCTCTTCGATACCCAGATCGATGAGTTCCTGCTGGATAGCACCTTCGAAGGTTGCGTCCATGACCAAGCTTGCGCACTTGCCCGTTTCGCCCTCTACGCGACCGATGATGGTCTCCGCAGTTTCCTTGGGGTTCTCAACGTCGGTGAGCAGGCTGAGCGCTTCGAAGAGGTGTTTCTTATAGAGGCGCTTGAAGGTCTTCTGCACGCCGAGTGCCAGACCATAGTCGAAGTCGCAGATGGACTGGCCACCATGCTGATCGTTCTGGTTGGACTGGATGGCGATACAAGCGAGTGCCGAATAGCTGGCGATGTCGTTAGGCTCGCGCAACACGCCATGACCGGTGGAGAAACCGCCCTTGAACAGGCGACGCAAATCGATCTGGCAGCACGTAGTAGTGAGCGTGTAGAAATCCATGTCGTGGATGTGGATGTCGCCTTCGCGGTGAGCGCGTGCGAACTTCGGATCGATGACGCACATCTCGTAGAACTGCTTTGCGGATTCTGAGCCGTACTTCAACATGGTTCCCATGGCGGTATCAGCATCGATGTTGGCGTTCTCGCGCTTCATATCCGAATCGCTTGCCTTAGAGAACGTGATGTCCTTCAGGGTTTGCACGAGACGGCTGTTCACGTCGCGCACGCGGTTGCGCTCGGCGCGATAGAGGATGTATGCCTTTGCAGTCTGGCTGAAGTTCGCCTCGATGAGCGCCTCTTCGACAAGATCCTGCACGCCTTCAACGGTAGGCGTACCTTCGATGGCACCCTCTTCGAGCTTTTCCATGACCGAATCGGTGATCTGTTCGGCGACGGAGCGATCCTGCATCGCGCCTGATGCCTGGAACGCTTTCTCGATCGCATCGGCGATCTTGGTCTGGTCGAAGACCGTTTCGCGTCCGTCTCGTTTGATGATTGATGTAATCATGCAGCTTCTCTCCTACGTTTGATCGATGGTTAACCTGCAATTGCTTCCAACTACTCGCTGGGAAGTTTTCCCCATGCTTTACGAGTTTTCCACGTCTTTTGCTCACGTTATGCACAACATATTGTGGTCGTGTCGCGAAAGATCGTATAGATATAGTAGAAACTAAAAAACTGCTATACAAGTCTTGACATAGATATTCTTCCGCATATGGTCAAAAAAACTTGTGAGCAACATGGCGGCAACAGGCGCACGAGATGTGTGAGGGGTCGGGTAATTCGACACATCACAGATGTGTCGAATTACCCGACCTCTCATACCAAAAGAAAAGCCGCTCTTAATGAACGGCTCCGTAGTAATATCCCCATCCGTGCGAAGAGAGCGACGAGTTGAATTGATCGCACAGTTTGATGCGATCGTACGTTCCTGGCGGAAGCAACGAAACGATCTCAAGCAGATCGGGGTTCAGATCGAGAGATTCAGCCTGTACCACGATATCAAGACGCGTTTGCTCTTCGGCATCGACGAACAGGCTATCGACGAAATCTTGCAGCACGCCGAAATCGGGACTCTTCTCGAGTTTTGCCATGCTGAACCCTCCTTATGCAACCACATCGAGACCGGCGAAGGTGGCAACTAACCCACCGGTATATGCAAACGTTGCCACTCCCCCTGCACGCAAGAATTGCACGCCTTGCTGGCGCAGTTTGAGCGCCGTATCGATCATGCGGTCAGGCGAATAGTAGGGATTATCCAAGTCTGGATCGTAAGCGCGCTCGATTAGTTCACGAACCACCAGTTCTGCAAGCAGCGGCTTTGTGGTGCTTTCACGCAGCGTCTCGATCACAGGAGCAAGATGTTCATACGTAGCCCCCGAAGCGATGCCGATCACATCTGCTCCATATTCATCGGCGAGCGCAACGGCCTCAGCAAGCGTATGAGTGTGCGTGGGCAGCTCCCCCGCATCGGTGAGCGCGTAGGAGAGAAACACCGGACCATCGTAGACTGCCCGCGCTCCCATGAGTGCGCACTGGGCATCGTAGGCATTGGTGAAACCGCTGAAGAAGAGAGCGTCGAAGGGATATTCGGCAAGCTCCTTCACTGCCGTTTGATACTGAGCGCGCGAAGCTTTGAGCGATGTTGCGCTCGATTCATCCAAAGGTAGCCCGCTCGGGCCGATGACCGCAAGCGCATGTTCAGGGCTGAAGGCATGCACGCTCTCCCAAGCGAATGCCGCGATATCTTTGCCGTGTCCCTCGAATTTCTCGTGAGCAAGACGCGCATTGGTGATGCATTCGGTGGCCGTGCAGAAACAAGGCGTACCGATCATCTTCTCCATCTGATAGGCCTGCTCGACCGTTTCTGGCTCACACAGGTCGACATAGGCTTCCTCGGTGGCCAGATCGAAGCCGAGCTGAGCGAACGAATGGTTGAACGACGTGCTCAAAACGAGCATATCTTTGCCGAAACGCATCTGGATATCTGCCATTGCTTATCCTCTTTCCGAGCGAAGCACACCTTTGAAGACCTTCTTACTGAGATAGTGTACCATCCCTGAAAGCAGCAGGATCGTGCCTCACATCCAACGGAACGAATCTTTGCCAGCGCCGAGCTTGAAATGGTACTTCACCAATCCCAGATCCTCCCCCGCGAATGTTCCAGGCTCGTAGGAAATGGATACTTCATCTCCCTTTCCGTAAATCTGAAAGTTTTGCTTATTGAGCGCCGTAGGCGCGAGCAGGGCTGCTGCAACGCCGCGCTTGAACCAAAGAGGAGCCTCTCCTTCATACGTCGCGACTTCTGAAGAGTCCTTCGACTTATGAGGCTTGCCCTGTGTTGCGCCATATCCGAGCGCAATGATCCCGATGACCTTTTCGCCTTTCGCTTTCTCTTCCATCTTCATGCGATTGAATGTTCCACCAACCCACCAGGTGTTCAATCCCAGTGTCTGGCAGTAGAGCATAAGATCGGCACCAGCCATACCAAGCCGCTCATTCAGATCAGCACTTTCAGGTCCTGCGAGGATGAAGTAGTTTCGTACGCCCTTTGCAAGAATGAGTTTGATGGCTGCGTTGAAAGCCTCGGTGTTATCAAGAACAAGACTGATATCTACCCCATATTCGTCATTCAGCATTCTCGTGTGCTGTTCGATCTTCTCGCGGCATTCTTGAGGTATCGGTTTGTCAAGATATTTGCGAACCATATGCCGCTCATACATCGCTTGCTTCATATCCATAGGTACTCCTTATCAAGAAAGACAGTGCTTTGGGATCGAAAGTAAGATTCATCCTTTGAACTGTGGTCTCTCTAGGGTTTTCGTTAGTTTTTCGACTATCCTGATCAGCTCTTCTATATCTTCATGCCCCATCGCAGAGATCAAAGCATCGAGCTTCATGTTGAATTCGCTCTTCTCGTCGCCTAATAGTTCACGCCCTTTCGGCGTAAGCAGGACCAGCGTACTGCGGCGGTTTTCGCGAGGAAGCGTTCGCGAGATGAATCCCTTGTGCTCAAGCGAGTTCATCATTTGCGACACCGCACCTTTAGTAACCGAGAGAAATCGTCCGATGTCCGTGGGACCCACATTCGAAGAACTGCTCGGATCGTTCTTCTCGATGGCGCGCAAGAGCATGAATTCGGCGAGACTAATATCCTGTTTTCCGTCTACCAGCTTCATGCCTAAGCCAGAATTGGCAAGCTTCTTGAACTTGAATATGGTCTGCAGAAGCTCGATACGAAGCTCCTCGTCTTTTGTCCTGCTCGCATTATCGGTCATAGAGCGTTCCCCTCTTATCTTTCCTTACCGCAAGGAACTACGTTCGCAAGCTCCGCAATGCGCTCTCGAGCGTTTCCTGTAAATAGTCCTCCGTGGTAGCACAGCACATTCCTTTAGATATAAGCTATTTTAGTTTAGTACTATACTATATTGTTCTAAACAATCACCAAGCGACAAGGAATCCACACACGGCCTCTATCTGTTCATGCGTATCTAATCACTGCTTTCTATGCAAAACAGATCAATGAACCTCTCGATGATTTGGTGAAACACTGCAAAAAGCGACTTTTGTTTGACAAGCCACGCGGCTTGCGTACAATGTTGAAGGACGAAACGCACAGCAGGCGCTGGATGATTCGTCGAATATGTGGGGACGTAGCTCAGTTGGGAGAGCGCAGCGTTCGCAATGCTGAGGTCGTGGGTTCGATCCCCATCGTCTCCACCACGTAAAACAAATGACCCTTACCGTTTAGGCAAGGGTCATTTTTTCTTGGCAGGTTAAAGGCTCTGAGCGCCACACGACACGGCAAGCCTATGCGCAGGTGCTCTATACCTATAAGAGTTGTGCACAAGCACCGATCCTACTGAATACCCTCCAGTTTCGGAATGTACTTGAAGCCTTCTTCAAGATCCTCATCAGTCGGAATATAGTCGGTCATCGTGCCTTCACGATACGCCTGATAAGCCGTCATATCGAAGTAGCCAGTACCCGTCAGGCCGAACACGATGGTCTTCTCTTCGCCAGTCTCCTTGCATTTCAGCGCCTCATCGATCGCCACACGGATCGCATGAGCCGATTCAGGGGCAGGAAGCGTACCTTCCACACGTGCGAACAGGGTTGCTGCTTCGAAGACATCCGTCTGCTTGACACTACGTGCCTCATCGATGAAGCCATCGTGGTAGAGCTGCGAAAGGATCGGGCTCATACCGTGATAGCGCAGACCGCCAGCATGGTTCGGGCTGGGAATGAAGCCGGAGCCGAGCGTGTACATCTTCGCGAGCGGGGTGACCTTGCCCACATCGCAGAAATCGTAAGCGAACTTGCCGCGCGTAAGCGTTGGGCAGCTTGCTGGCTCAACGGCGATGAAGTACGGCGCATCCTTGCCTTCGAGCTTGTCCGCCATGAACGGCGCCATGAGACCACCCAAGTTCGATCCACCGCCTGCGCAGCCGATCAGGACATCGGGCTTCACGCCGATCTTCTCGAGCGCCGCTTTCGTCTCGAGGCCGATGATGGACTGGTGCAGCAGCACCTGATTGAGCACCGAACCCAACACATAGCGGCAGCCTTCGGTCGAAACCGCTTCTTCAACCGCTTCAGAAATAGCGGTACCGAGCGATCCGGTGTTGTCAGGATCCTTCTCCAGAATGGAACGACCAACGTTGGTCTCATTCGAAGGAGATGCCGTAACACGCGCATTGTAGGTCTCCATGACCGCTTTACGGAACGGCTTTTGCAGCGCCGAGCACTTCACCATGAACACATGCAGATCGAGTCCGAAGAAACCCGTTGCCATCGAAAGCGCGGTGCCCCATTGGCCTGCGCCCGTTTCAGTGGTGAGGCATTTCAATCCCTGCTCTTTCGCGTAGTAGGCCTGCGCGATCGCAGAGTTGAGCTTGTGCGAACCTGAGGTGTTGTTGCCCTCGAACTTGTAGTAGATCTTCGCGGGGGTATCGAGCGCCTCTTCTAGGAACTTAGCGTGTACCAGTGGCGAAGGACGATACATGCGATAGAAATCGCGCACCTCTTCGGGGATCGGAATGAACTTGTCGGTTGCGTTCAGCTCCTGCTTGGCAAGCTCGGTGCAGAAGACCGGCTCAAGATCAGCAACGCTCATCGGTTCGAGCGTGGCAGGATTCAAAATGGGCGCATGATCGGTGTCCATGAACGCGCGAATGTTCAACCATGCTTTGGGCAGCTCATCTTCCGCAAGATACGTTTTGTATTCGGTGCTGGTTCGGTTGGTCATGTTTTCTCCTTTCCGAAGCCAGGGCATAAAAAACGCCCTGCCTCCTACAACGTTTCCGTGCAGGGACAAGAGCGAAACTCCTGCGGTGCCACCACTGCTTGATGCGAATGCATCCTCTCATGAAATGCACGCGACCGAAAACGCGAACATCTCTGCTCTGTTACGGGAGCTCCCGTTCTTCACTACTGGGATTCCATCCGTTCGCAAAGACCCTCCGAGGCCCATTGGCCAGCTCGTTTACTGCCAGGCTTCCACCGCCCCTGGCTCTCTAGAAGTACGTGACTGCCGTCTTCCTCGTCAACGGTGTATGACTATGATAATCACGCTTAAGACGTTTTTCAAGAAGGAAAACGTGAACGCCTATCTCAAGCGGCGCTTGACCTCTTCGAGCAGCACCGTGCAACCCGCATCGACATCTTCGAAGGTCGTTTCGAAATCGCCCGTATACCAAGGGTCGGCCACATCACGCGACCAGCCGGGCCAATCGAGCAAGAGGCTGCATTTTTCTTGCGGATCGTTCTTGAACAGGCGCAGCATATCACGCATGTTGTAGCGATCCATGCCAACGATATAGCCGAAGCGATCGTAATCGCTCCGCTTGGCGAGATGCGCTTGCCGCGGAGCGAACGGGATGCCGTACTCTTCAAGGATCGCTCGCGTTCCTCGGTGAATATCCGAACCGATCTCATCAGTATGGAGCGCGGCTGATTCAACCTGCACCTTATCAGCAAGTCCCGCACGCGCAAGCTTATCCTTCATGACGAACTCCGCCATGGGAGAACGACAGATGTTTCCATGACAAAGAAAGAGGATCGCAGTCATCGTGAACCTTTCATGAATCCGTTACGGGGTGCGCCAATATCAAGCACCGTGAACGATCTCGTAGGCATCGTTGCGCGAAAGCCCGTATGCCTCCCGAAGATGCGCAACGATCTCCTTTTTGGAGAGCTCACCTGCAGCCAACAACGCCGCAGCTTCTTCGCGTGCATCATGCGCCGAAGCGCTCGCCTGCGCATCGACTTCGGCCGTGCTCGGCGCATCGATCACGAGCACGATCTCACCTTTGACCTGGCCTTCGGCTGCACGTTTGGCAAACTCTTGCGCGACTTCGCCACTCAGCCCGCGCACGACTTCTTCGTGGATCTTCGTGAGCTCCCTGCACACCGCAACGTTGCGCAGCGGAAACGCTTCGGCCACCGCCTCGAGCGCTGAGACGATGCGATTCGGGCTTTCATAGAATACGAGCACCGCATCGAGCGCGCGGAGCGATTCGAGCACCGCCGCCCGCTCCCCTGCTTTACGCGGGAAGAAACCTCCGAAATAGAAGCACGGAGCGGTGAAACCACTGGCCACATAGGCAGTGGCAACCGCTGTCCCGCCTGGCAAAACCTCAACGGCAAGCTCGCGCTCATACGCGCGTTCGATCAAACGCTGACCCGGATCGGAGACACCGGGCATACCTGCATCCGAGCAATAGCAAACGCACTCCCCTGCTTCCACGCGGTCGAGCACACTATCGGCCTTTTGTGCAAGTGACGCTTCATCCAAGCGCTCAAGGCGCTTCTGGATACCGAGCGCCGCGAGCAGCTTGCCGGTGACGCGCGTGTCTTCACAGCACACCACATCACACGTCTCGAGCGCCGTGTGCGCACGTGGTGGCATGTCACCCAAATTCCCCAGCGGCGTGGGGCAGATGACGAGCTCTCCTGCCGAATGCTCTTGTGTTGTTGCTCTTATCACGACTGCGAAATCCCTTACGAACGCGTCTGACTAGAGTGTCGAACTAGAACGATTCAGCGATGTTGAAGCGCGTAGAGGGCTCAGAGCCAACATAAGCGACCACTTCAACCTCAACGAGCGCACCCTTCGGCAGTGCATCAACCCCTACCGCACTACGTGCCGGCAGATTCTCGTCGAAATAGCGCGCATACACCTCATTGAACGCCACGAAATCGTTGATATCGTCCAAGAAGCAGGTCGTTTTCACCACGTGATTCAGATCGGTTCCCGCAGCTTCCAAAAGGCCGGTCACGTTCTTCATCACCTGCTCGGTCTGCTCCTGGATCGTAGTGCCAACCATCTCTCCGCTCTGCGGATCGAGCGCGATCTGACCTGAAGCGAACAGCATCCCATTCACCACGATGCCTTGCGAATAGGGGCCGATGGCCGCTGGTGCGTTATCCGTGCGTACTACTTTCATGTGTTCTCCTGCTTCTCTTACGCTAAGCTCCCGCAAGTCGATTCAACGTCCAAGCGCATCCTCTCGCGTTTGCCCAACTCGTTCTTTTATTTGCTCATTACTTATTTACAATAGAGATGACGTTTTCATTATTCCACGAAAACTAAGCGCAGATACGGCGAAAGCCAGATTAGACCACTTTAAGCGGCCGCAGCGGTTCTTCGTCAAATACCTGCTCCAGAAAAGAACCAAAGGAATTGTTCCATGCCTAGTGCCGATACCACTCCCCAACTGACCCTCGACACCTTCGAAGACGCCTCCAAACGCGTCAAGGAAGTCACTCAAGAAACGAAGCTCATCTACAGCCCGCACTTCAGCAAAGAGACGGGCAACGATGTCTACTTGAAACCAGAGAACATGCAGCGCACGGGCGCCTACAAGGTGCGCGGTGCCTACTATAAGATCTCAACGCTTTCCGATGAGGAGCGCAAGCGCGGGCTGATCACGGCTTCCGCAGGCAACCATGCCCAAGGCGTTGCCTATGCCGCCAAGAAGTTCGGCGTGCCCGCCACTATCGTCATGCCCACCACCACGCCCTACATCAAGGTCGAGCGCACGAAATCGCATGGTGCTGAAGTGGTACTGGCCGGCGAAGTCTACGACGAATCCTACGAACATGCCCTCAAGCTTGCTGAAGAGCAGGGGCTCACGTTCATCCACCCGTTCAACGACCTTCAGGTTGCCGCTGGTCAAGGCTCTATTGCCATGGAGATCGTCCAGGAGCTGCCGCTCGTTGATGCCATCCTCGTACCCATCGGTGGCGGCGGGCTGGCATCGGGCGTTTCCACGCTCGCCAAGATGCTCAACCCGCGCATCAAGGTGATCGGTGTTGAGCCTGCAGGCGCGGCATGTATGAAAGCATCGCTCGAAGCAGGGCACGTGGTGAAGCTGCCTTCAGTGAGCACCATCGCCGATGGCACCGCCGTGCTCGAACCGGGCGACAAGGTATTTCCCTACATCCAGGAGAACATCGACGAGATCATCACGGTCGACGACGACGAACTGATCGTTGCCTTCCTCGATATGGTCGAGAACCACAAGATGGTCGTCGAGAACTCAGGCTTACTCACTATTGCCGCGCTCAAGCACTTGAGCATGCTCGACAAGAAGGTCGTCTCCATCCTTTCGGGCGGAAACATGGACGTGATCACCATGGCAACCGTGGTGCAGCACGGCCTTATCCAGCGCGATCGCATCTTCACCGTGTCGGTGCTCTTACCCGATCGCCCTGGAGAGCTCGTGAACGTGGCGCAGATCATTGCCGAACAGAACGGCAACGTGATTCGCCTCGACCACAACCAGTTCGTTACCGCGAACCGCAGCGCTGCGGTCGAGTTGCGCGTGACCATCGAAGCGTTCGGCACCGACCACAAAGGGCGCATCGTGCATGCGCTCCAAGAGGCCGGCTACTCCCCTCAGCTCATCCAAGCGCACCTGTAGCTTAGATACAGAAGCCGATCACAACAGAAAGCTTGCTGTTCGCATCCAGCGATTCAGGGACATTCTGCTCAGTATCATAGCCTTTGCCCTGACTGAAGAACTGCGTTGCCGTTTCAGGATTCGGGCTTCTGAACCACCAGTTCAGATCGCTAGACCCCGCAAGCTTCGACAACAGATCCTGCTTCACCGCATCGTCCTTCAAGAGCATATACTGTTCGCCTTCTGCATTGAGCACATTCGCATAGCCCACCGTGCCGAACGATTCGCCCGCGAACTCGACCGCTGAGAGCGCCCAAACTTTATCGCCTGTGACGCTAACCGCATCGGGCGATTCAGTATTGCCCGCATTGTTGGTTTCTTTCTTCACTTCAACGATGTATTCCTGCAAATCCGCAGGAAGCGAGTCGAAGAATTCGCCATTGAGCTGCGCGCGCAGCGCAGACGCTTCCCAGCCGCCCTGGTTCGTTGCCGCATCACACATCGGCGCTTCTTCAACAGGCACGGTAACGATGAAGCTCATGCCAGCGTTGCCAGAGTTATTCGTGCGAGGATCGTGATAGACCCCCACCAAGTGCGCCTGAGCTTTTGTACCATCCGCCAGGGTGAAATCCTTCACCAGATCGCTGCGAAGCGTCCCGTCTTCATTCACGAAGTCATGCTTCTTCGCCTCACGAAGCGCGCCATCGACGTTACCCGCCATGGTCATATTGCTCGAAATCTCGGCGATCTGCTCCCAGGAATAGTCGTTGAACGACTGCGGCTCATCCTGCTCGAAAACGCCTACCTTGTTGCTATCCATATAGATGAACGCAAAACCGATGATCCCAAGGATGATGAGCACGATCCCGCCAATGACGATCGAACGCCAGGTCGTTTTCGGCTGAACCGGATCGATCATCTTGTTGCAGTGTTCGCAACGAAAACCATCCTCTTGATGAGGGGCACCACAATGGGGACAACGCATGAATTACTCCTTCGCGCTACTGGTAAGCTCGGTCACTTCGTAGTCTTCTACTTTATCAGGTTCACTCTGCAGGGCGAGCGTGTCCGAGAAGAGCACCTGCGAAGGAGCCTTGCGCTCGGGGCGCTCAGCAAGCTGCTGTTCTGCTAGATTCGCCTTTGCGACCGAGATCATGAGCTTGATACGGTTGAGCTGGTTGACCTCTGAAGCACCCGGGTCGTAGTCGACCGCTACGATGTTCGTGCCTGCATAACGACGGCGAAGCTCCTTGATGACCGACTTGCCCACCACGTGATTCGGCAAGCAGGCGAAGGGCTGAGCGCACACGATGTTCGGAGCGCCATTTAAGATGAGCTCCACCATTTCAGCCGTGAGCAGCCATCCCTCACCCATCGAATTACATAGGCTCAAGATCTCTTCAGCATATTCGGCCAATTCGTAGATGTTCGTGGAAGGCTCGAAGCGGCTCGACTTACGCAGCGCGTCATCCATCGGCTTGCGCAAGTGATAGAGCATCTTCAACCCTGCGCGCGCACCGATCGCGCCCTTCTTGCTGCGTCCAAGAGGGTCTTTCTGGAAGATCGAGCCCGCAATGCCGAACATGAAGAATTCAGCGAGCCCTGGAACCACTGCTTCACAACCTTCGGCCTCGATCACGTCGACCACCTGGTTGTTTGCCGTGGGATGGAACTTCACCAAGATCTCGCCGACCACGCCTACACGCGGCTTCGTGCCTTCGCCCTGAAGGGGCAGGTTGTCGAAATCGTCAACGATCTCCTGTACGGTCTTCTTGAAGCGACCAGCCTTCTCGCCTTCGTAGATCTGCGCTTGGCAACGCGCCATCCAATGATCGAACAGGCGGTTCGCTGCGCCCGGCTCACATTCATAGGGACGCGTGCGATAGAGGCACTGCATGAGCAGATCGCCGTAGAAGATGGCATAGATGGCGTTGTAGAGCATCGTCGCGGAGACGTTGAAGCCCGAATTCTCCTCATCGAGCTTCTTGAACGCCAGCGAGATGACCGGAATATGTTCGAGGCCCACCGATTTGAGCGCTTTTCGGATGAGCGCGATATAGTTGGTCGCGCGGCAACCGCCACCCGTTTGCGTGATGATGACCGCAAGTTTGTCGGTGTCGTACTTGCCTGACATGACCGCTTCCATGATCTGGCCGGTGACCAGGATGGACGGGTAGCAGATGTCATTGTTCACATACTTGAGGCCCGCATCGACCGCGCCATGGTCGACCGAAGGCAAGAGCTCGAGGTTGTAGCCTGCCTTGTGGAAGACCTTCACGAGCAGGTCGAAATGGATCGGCGCCATCTGCGGACAGAGGATCGTATAGCCCTCATCGAACATCTCCTTCGTGAACTCGGCGCGAGGGAATTCCGTCGAAGCGCTCTCGGCTGCTTCGGTAGTTGCAAGCGCATCCGCCTCTTGGGTCGCCTCGGCTTCATCGAGCGTTGCCTGAGCGAGCGCACGAGCGGCCTCCCCTTCGGTCTTGCCCGTCTTTTCCGCCAAGCGCGCATCGATATCAGCCTGGATCGCATCGATGTCGAGCGATGCCACAGGGCAGGTGGAAGCATGCGCGTTCTGTTCGGCCAGCTCATCAGCCTGATCCTTGAGCGCAGCGAGCAGCGAACGGATGCGGATACGCGCCGCACCTAAGTTCGACACCTCGTCGATCTTCAGCACGGTATAGATCTTGCCCGCACCTTCCAAGATCTCCTGCACCTGGTCGGTCGTAAGCGCATCGAGGCCGCAACCGAAACTGTTCAGCTGAACCAGGTCAAGATCGTCACGCGTGGTCACGAGTTTCGCAGAATTGTAGAGGCGCGTGTGATACATCCACTGATCCACCACGCGGATCGGACGTTCAAGGCGCGCCATGTGCGCGACCGAATCTTCTGTGAGCACCGCCAAGCCAAAGCTTTGGAGCAGCTCGGGAATAGCATGGTTGATCTCGGGATCGAGGTGATACGGCCTGCCCGCCAGCACGATGCCATGCGTGCCCGTGTCCTCCATCCATTTGAGCGTCTCTTCGCCCTTGTGGCGGATATCCTCCTTGAAGGCCACGTCCTCTGCCCAAGCAGCCTCGACCGCCGCTTCGATATCCTTCTTACTCGGCAACTTGCCCTTTGCATCCTTCATGAGCTCCGGATGCTTCTCGACCAGCTCCACGTAGAGGCGTTTCTTCAGATGGTCTTTCTGATCATACGGAACGAAGGGATTCAAGAACTCAACATCCGTTTCGTTGAGCTCGTCGATATTCAAACGCAGAGCCTCGGAATAGCTCATGACGATCGGGCAGTTGAAGTGATTGCCTGCACCTTCGTCTTCCTGACGCTCCCATTTCGAACAGGGCATCCAGATAAAATCGATATCCTTATCGAGCAGGTTCATCACATGACCATGCGAGAGCTTCGCCGGATAGCACACGCTCTCGGAGGGCATGGACTCGATGCCCGCTTCGTAGGTCTTCTTCGTCGAAGCGTCCGAAATCTGAACGCGGAACCCGAGCTCATTGAAGAACGTGAACCAGAACGGATAGTTCTCATACATGTTGAGCGCACGCGGTATGCCCACCGTGCCACGCGTTGCCGCTTCGGCGGAAAGCGGTTCGTAGTGATCGAAGAGACGTGCGGTCTTATACTCGAAGAGGTTCGGCACCTCGGTCTTGATAGCTTGGGTGCTCGCGCCCTTCTCGCAGCGATTGCCCGTGATGAAGCGGCGATGGCGGCCGGTTGCTTCATCGATACCGAAATCATTCACCGTGAGCAAGCATGCATTCGAACAGGCCTTGCAGCGCACGGTACGATGGGTCGGCGCGAGCGCTTCGATCTCTTCGAGCGAGAGCATGCTCGTTTGCGGCACTTTCGGACCTACATCGGGCGACAGCGGCTGATCGGCGAGCGCCTGTTCGATCTCCGCATAGCGATCGCGCGCCAAAAGGGCTGCGCCATACGCGCCCATATTGCCAGCGATATCTGGGCGAACCGCATCAACTTCCGCAAGCTGCTCGAACGCGCGCAATACCGCATTGTTCAAAAACGTTCCGCCCTGGACGATGACCTTCGTACCCACCTCGTGCGGGTCGCGGATCTTGATGACCTTGAAGAGCGCATTCTTGATGACCGAAATGGCCAAACCGGCAGCGATATCGCCCACCGTTGCGCCTTCCTTCTGCGCCTGCTTCACGCGCGAATTCATGAACACCGTGCAACGACTTCCCAGATCGACCGGATTCTTCGCGGAGATCGCACTCTGGGCGAATTCTGAAACATCCAGATTAAGACCGCTAGCGAAGCTCTCGATGAAGCTTCCGCAGCCCGAAGAGCACGCTTCGTTGAGCATGATGTGATCGATCACGCCATCCTTTACGCGCAAGCACTTCATATCCTGCCCGCCGATGTCCAAGATGAACTCCACGCCAGGAAGCATCTCCTGCGCGCCGCGCAGATGTGCGACCGTCTCAATCTCGCCCGAATCCACGCGCAACGCCTCGAGCAACAGGCCTTCGCCATAGCCGGTGACCGTGGAATGGCCGATGGTCACGAGCGATGCGTTCGTCTGCGGATCGCGCGGAAGCGCTGCATAGAGCTCAGCCATGCGTGCTTTCGCGCAACCGAGCACATCGCCCTTGTTGTTCGCATAGCTCGACCAGAGCAGGCTGCCATCCTCTGCGATGAGCGCCGCCTTGAACGTGGTCGAACCGGCATCGATACCCAAGAATGCCGTGCCACGATAGTCTTCAAGCGAGGAGCGACGAACGACCTCTTTATCGTGGCGTTCGTAGAACTCCTGCAGTTCCTCGTCATTTGCGAAAAGCGGGGCCAGGCGCACTACCTCAGAGCCTTGCACATCGCCCAGGTTCTCCAGGCGCGTGATGATAGCAGAAAGCTGCTCGACGTTCGCGTCTTCTGCACGAGCACCTGCGATAGCGCAACCGCTCGCAACGAAAAGATGCGCGTTATCAGGCACGATAATGTGATCATCGTCCAGTTCGAGCGTGTCGTAGAAGCGCTCGCGCAGCTGGGGCAAGTACTGCAACGGGCCGCCAAGGAATGCAACATTGCCGCGGATCGGACGACCGCACGCAAGACCGGAGATGGTCTGCGTGACCACCGACTGGAAGATCGAAGCTGCGATATCTTCCTTCTTCGCACCTTCGTTGAGCAGCGGCTGAACGTCGGTCTTGGCGAACACGCCGCAACGCGAGGCGATCGGATAGAGGATCGTGTGACTTTCAGCCAGCTCGTTCAGACCCGAGGCATCAGTATCGAGAAGCGCCGCCATCTGATCGATGAACGCGCCCGTGCCACCCGCACAGGTTCCGTTCATGCGCTGCTCGATGCCGTTGTCGAAGTAGATGATCTTCGCGTCTTCGCCGCCCAGCTCGATCGCAACATCAGTTTGGGGGATGAACGTCTCGACCGCCGTCTTCGAAGCGATGACCTCCTGCACGAACTCGATGCCGAGCCACTGGGAAAGCAGCAACCCGCCAGAACCGGTGATCGCCACCGTGAAGTCCTGCGTAGGATATTGTGCAGCCGCCTCCTTCAGCACCTCGAGCACCGTGGCGCGCACATCGGCATGATGACGGCGATACACGGCCCATAAGATCTCGTTCGCGTCGTTGAGCACCGCAAGCTTCACCGTGGTGGAGCCAACATCGATGCCAATATGAAGGATGTTGGTTTCTGGTTGTTTCGTTTCAGTCATAGAAGTAGTTCACCGTCCATTACAATTCGATGGATTCGCCTGGTTTGATGAAGAAAAGTCGCATGGCAATGCGCGCCATATCTTCGGATGATTCAAGGGTTCCGCGCTCGATCCAACGCGTGATGATGCCCAAATAGGCCGACGCGTAGAAGGCCACATAGTAGTCGACGAACGCTGTAGGATTCGTGCGGTATTTTTCGTGCAAGATGTTCTGCACCAGGTTCTCGCACACCGCTTCGCGCAAACGTGGCGCAAAGCGCGCATCCCCTCCTGGGCCCAACACCGCGTGAAGGAAATCGCTCTGCTCGCGCAGATAGTCGAAGAGATCGACGAGCAACGGCAGCGGCGTGCCTGCCACACGATAGGCCAGCATGTCGGCAAGCGAAATACGCTGCATGCGCTCTTGAAGCGCAGCGATATCTGCCATGACCTCGTCTTCGAGCACCGCAAGAAGGTTTTCTTTGTCGCGAAAATGGTTGTAGAACGTCCCCCGATTCAGATCCGCACGATCGCAAAGATCGTTCACGGTTATCGAATCGAAGCCTCGCTCCTCAAGAAGAGCGATGAGCGCCTGGCGCAGAGCACGCTTCGAACGCGTGATGCGACGGTCTTCACAAGCTGAAGCCGAACGCGTTAGCGGCGCTTCGCAAACTGCAGCACTGCCCAAGATTCCTCATTTCAACAAGATGAGCATTAATGAACATCGTGTTCATTTTCGTTCATTGTACCTGCTACAAGGACACAGGGCAAGGTGGACAGCGCGCAAGTGTCGCTTCTTCAAAAAGTCTTCGTCTCTTGCAGAGAAGAACGCCGTGCGAGCCCCCTCGCTGCGCGTGGAAGCGAAGCATTCACCCTGCGTCTTAGCGCCACTGCCACCTAAAGGAAGCGCGGCACGCCAGAGGATGGAATTTGCTAGACTAAGCAGATATGAAACCAAAGCGGGATGCCACGAACGCATCACGCACAAAACAAGGAGCTTCCATGCAGATCACGCCTGAAGAGATCGCCGAAACACTTGCCATGGTCGGCAAACAACACCTCGACATTCGCACTATCACGCTCGGGCTCAATCTGCGCGGTTGCACCCATGAAGAGGTCGACGTGATCGCGCGCAAGGTCTACAACCGCCTCACCACCGCTGCTGAGAAGCTCGTTCCTACAGCTGACCAGCTCGAACGTGAATATGGTGTGCCCATCGTGAACAAGCGCATCTCGGTCACCCCTATTGCAGAGATCTGCGCAGCTACCACCACGAGCGACCTCTCCCCCATCGCACGCGCCATGGATAAGGCCGCGCTTGAAGTTGGTGTTGATTTCATCGGCGGCTTCTCAGCGCTCGTGCACAAGGGTGCTTCGGCAGCTGATCACAAGCTGATGGATTCCATTCCTGAGGCGCTCGCCACCACCGAGCGCGTATGCTCTTCGGTGAATGTAGGCTCTACGCGCGCCGGCATCAACATGGATGCCGTGCTCAAGATGGCGGGCATTATCAAGAAGTCCGCCGAACTTACGGCGGACCGCCAATGCATCGGCGCAGGTAAGCTGGTGGTGTTCTGCAACGCTGTTGAAGACAACCCGTTCATGGCAGGCGCCTTCCATGGCTCTGGCGAAGCAGATGCGGTGGTGAACGTGGGCGTTTCGGGACCTGGTGTGGTGAATGCCGTGCTGCGCAACATCTCGCCCGAAGCTGATATCACCAGCATTGCCGAAGCGATCAAATCCACTGCCTTCAAGATCACCCGCGCCGGTGAGCTTATCTCACGCGAGGCCAGCAAGCGCCTGGGCGTTGAAAAGGGCATCCTCGATCTTTCGCTTGCCCCCACCCCTGCTGAAGGCGATTCGGTCGCCGAGATCCTTGAAGCGATCGGCGTAGGCCAGTGCGGCGGTCCGGGCACTACGGCAGCGCTCGCGATGCTCAACGATGCCGTGAAGAAAGGTGGCGTGATGGCGTCCTCTTCTGTGGGCGGCCTATCAGGCGCATTCATTCCCGTTTCGGAAGATGCTGGCATGATTCGAGCCGCTGAAGATGGCGCGCTCTCGATCGAGAAGCTCGAGGCTATGACGTGCGTGTGCTCGGTCGGTCTCGATATGATCGCAATTCCAGGGGATACTACGGTCGAGACCATCTTCGGCATCATCGCCGATGAATGCGCTATTGGCATGATCAACAACAAGACCACGGCAGTACGCCTCATTCCTGCTATCGGACACAAGGTGGGCGATCAGCTCGATTTCGGTGGGCTCTTAGGTTATGCGCCGGTCATGCCGGTTAATCAGTTCGCTGGCAACGTGTTCGCGCATCGCGGTGGCCGCATGCCCGCCCCGCTCAACTCGCTCAAGAATTAGGTCAGGCCACTCGCATAGGTTCAAAGTCCGCGTGAACAAGGTACTCGATGTTGCCGGAGGTGCCTTTGATGGGCGATTCGATCACGCCTTCCACGTGAAAGCCCACCTCCGTAAGCGCCTCTTCAACCTCCCTAACCACGCGCTCGCGCACGGCCGCATCGACCACGATGCCACCATCAGTCTCTCCTTGCTTGCTCTCGAACTGTGGCTTGATAAGACCTATGAAGATGGACCCTTCATGAGCCAACGCCGCGAACACTTCTGCAAGCGAGGCCATGCCGATGAAGCTCAGATCGCACACGATCATATCGAACGGCGCTCCCAAGTCTTCAGGAGAGGCAAGCCGAATATTCGTGCGCTCGAACACGCGCACGCGCGGGTTCTGACGCACCTGCCAGGCAAGCTGCCCATAGTTCACATCAACGCAGGTGACTTCGGCAGCACCCGCTTGTAAAAGGCAATCGGTGAAGCCACCCGTTGAAGAGCCGATGTCGATACAGCGCAAGCCTGAAACATCGACCCCGAACTCATCGAGCGCGCCCTGCAACTTATGACCCCCGCGCGAAACGAACGCGCGCGCATTCTTCACGAAGATATCCGCATCGGGCGAAACTTTGAGGGCAGCACTGGAAACATAGACATCATCGACACGCACCTCACGTGCGATCACCGCCCGCAACGCCGCGTCTGTATCAGGGAAATATCCCTGTTCAACGAGTATTTCGTCAAGTCTTTGCTTCTTCACGAACTACATGCCCAGCTCTGCAGGAGCCTGCTTTTCGTCCAAGATCCGCAAGAATTGGCGCTCGGTCAGGATCGGCACACCCAACGTCTCTGCCTTGGTGCGCTTCGATCCCGCATCCTGCCCACAGATCACGTAGCTCGTCTTCTTGGAAACACTGCCCGAGACCTTCGCACCCAGCGCTTTCAAGCGCTCCCCTGCTTCATCGCGCGTCATGCCGGACTCGACCAAGCTGCCGGTCAAAACGAACGTAAGTCCTTCAAGCGGCTGTTCGCCCACTTCGACGATCTCTTCAACAAGCGCGAACCCTTCAGCCTTCAAGCGCGCGAGCACAGCCTGGTTCGTTTCATTGGCCAGGAAGGAGTGAACGCTCTCAGCGATCACAAGCCCGACGCCCGGAATCGCAGAGAGCTCTTCCACGTTCGCCTTCGAAAGCGCCTCGAGCGAAGGATACGCGTGCACGATCAGCTCTGCCGTGATCTTGCCCACATGACGGATGCCCAGGCCGAACAATACGCGCGCGAACGAACGCGTCTTCGATTCTTCGAGCGCAACCATGAGCTTCTTCGCGACCACCTCACCGAGCAAGATCGGCTCACCCTCGCGATTAACGCGGTTCATATCCAGATTGGCAAGATCGGCTTCGGTGAGCTTGTAGTAATCAGCCACATCGGCCACCTTGCCCGTGGCGAGCAAACGCGTAACGATCTCTTCGCCCATGCCTTCGATATCGAGCGCATTGCGGCTCGCCCAGTGAATAAGGCGTTCCTTCGCTTGCGCCGGGCAATCGAGCGAAACACAACGATAGACCGCCTCGCCTTCCTCGCGCACGACCGGAGAACCACAGCTGGGACAGCTCATCGGCATCTGCCAAGGCACCGAGTCTTCAGGACGAAGCGAAAGGATGGGACCGAGCACCTCGGGGATCACATCGCCCGCTTTGCGCACGACCACCGTATCGCCGATACGCAAGTTCTTGCGCGCAACCTCATCGCTGTTATGGAGCGTCGCGCGCGCCACCACCGAACCAGCCACCCGCACTGGGTCGAGCTCAGCCACAGGCGTGAGGGCACCAGTGCGCCCCACCTGCACGGTGATATCACGCAGGAGCGTGGTCTTCTCTTCGGGCGGGAACTTATACGCGATCGCCCAGCGCGGGGCACGCGAGGTGAATCCCAGTTCGCGCTGCTGAGCGAAGGAATCGATCTTCATCACCACCCCATCGATCTCATACGGCAAGCTGTCGCGCATCTCTAAGCAATGCTTGCAGAAATCGAGCACCTCGCTGCGCTTCTCACAACGGACCACATCGGGGTTAACGTGAAAGCCGCATTCTCGCAGCCATGCAAGCAGCTCCCACTGTGAAGCGGCGGTGATGTTCGCCTCGTCGGCGATCGCATAGATGAACGTAGAAAGATCGCGCTCGGCGGTCACATGGTAATCCTTCTGGCGCAAGCTTCCGGCCGCCGCATTGCGCGGGTTCGCGAACGCTGGCTTACCCTCCTTTGCCGCCTGGCGATTCAGCTTCTCGAAGCTCGCCTTAGACATATAGATCTCACCGCGTACCTCGATAGGCGCATCCAGATTCACGATGTGTTCCTTGCCTGCGTTTGCCAGCTGCAGCGGCACATCACGCACGGTGCGCACGTTTACGGTCACATCTTCGCCTGTCGTGCCATCACCACGCGTGGCCGCCATGACAAGCGACCCGTTGTCGTACGTAAGCGCGATCGACGAACCATCGATCTTGAGTTCGCACACCACGGGAACGAAGCGCCCAAAATGGCTCTCCATGCGGTCCATCCAGGCTTCGAGCTCGTCAGTATCGAGCGCATTATCGAGCGAATACATGCGAACTGCATGCTGAACAGGCGTGAATTGGGTCGCCACTGCCCCGCCCACACGCTGGGTTGGCGAAGATGGATCGAGGAACTGGGGGTATTTCTTCTCGAGCGCATCGAGATCGCGCAGCAGCGAGTCGAAGGCCGCATCGGAGATCTCGGGGGCGTCCTTCACATAGTAGAGATAGCTGTGATGTTCGATCTCGTCGCGCAGCTTCTGGATGCGTTCGTGAGCACTGTTCTGTTGCGTTTCGTCCGCCATAGCGCCAGGCTACCTTTCCTCTTCATTCGTGGTGTCGTAAGCTTCCCGCTGGTCAAGCTCGCCTAAGAATTTCTGTATGGCCTGCGGAAGGGATTCGACCACCTCTTCGGCGCACACACTCACTTCACTGAACTGCTCGGCTGCGATCTTTCCCGCTTCACCATGAAGTGCCACGCCTAAGCACGCTGCCTTGAAAGGAGCGACTCCTTGGGCGAGCAAGCCGCCGATCGTACCAGCAAGCACATCGCCCGTACCTGCTTTTGCGAGCGCCGCTGTTCCCGCGGTGTAGACCTCTGTGCGAGCGCCATCGGAAATGATCGTCTCGGGGCCTTTCAGCACGATGATCGATTTATAGGCGCGCGCAAGCTTCTTGGCAGCCTTCTCGGGATCCTCGAGCGAGATGCCGAACGGCTCTGCAAGCCGAGCCGCTTCTCCCGCGTGCGGGGTGAGCACGGTCGTGCGCATCTTCTCGCCACGCTTCTTGAGCGCTTTTCGCCCTTCTTGTTGAGCCGCGAAAGAAAGCGCGCCGCCATCGAGCAACACAGGATGCGTGATTTTCTTGAGCAGGAGCAAACAAAGCTTCTTTGCGTGCGCGTCGTTCGCATCGATACCTGATCCCATGACTACCGCACCAGGATGATCAGGCGAAATAAGGTGCGAAGGGACACACTCCTCAAACGAGCGCACCACGAGCGATGGCCGCCATACCTGCAAGATGAAGCGGTGCTCAACCGCCGTGAATACTTCGGTATACCCCGCACCCACGTACTGAGATGCCCAGGAAGAAAGGCAAGCAGCGCCTGGGTAGGGCTTCGAGCCTACGAGAAGTACGCACTTGCCGCGTGTGTATTTATTCGCATCGGGTTTGGGCAGCGGAATGGCTTTAGCTAGTTCGAATGGAGCGAGCATGAATCTTCCTATCGTTTTGTAGCAGCAAGAAGATTATAGTTCATAGCATCCAGCAGCAAGCCGTTTTATAGCGTGTCGTAAGAAAGCATGTTGCGCGAGCGCTAGAGCTCATCAAGCATCGAACGGACCTCTTTGAACTGGCGATGAAGGTCCTGCAGCGGATCGATCTTCTCGACCTTCTCCTCTGGTTCGTTCATGAGCGCAAGCGCACAGGCCACCGCATCGTCCTGCGTATAGGAAAGCGAGAGCGGAATGTCCTTGATGCCCAGCTCGGCAGCCTTCTCTTCAGCGCGGCGATAAAGCTTTACTTGCGGTTTGCCCTTGGCGGTGATCACCACTTCAACATCGCGCGGACCAATGCCTTCAGAAAAGCCCGTGCCGAGCGCTTTGAGGACTGCCTCTTTGGCCGCGAATCGCGTGGCGTAATGACATTCAGGGCGCGCCTTCTTGTCGCAATAGGCCTGCTCGTCCTCGGAGAAGATGCGCGTTTTGAAGCGCGGAGTGCGCTCGAGAATTGCTCTCATACGCTCGATCTCGACGATATCGACGCCAATCGAATGCGGGCTTTCCAAGTGGATGCTCTCATCGAAATCGCACGCGATCGCTTCTGCTGCGGCGCTGGAGTTCTCGGCTGCATCTTCCCTGGCTGCGTCTTCCCCATCAGCTGGTTGCGTTTTTGGATCCATCATCAAAATGCCCGCTACTCGACCGTAACCGATTTTGCGAGGTTGCGCGGCTGGTCGACATCGCAACCGCGATTGACCGCTACCGCACGAGCAAGCAGCTGCAGCGGCACACTTGCCGTAATGGGCATGAAGGTATCACGTACACGCGGGATATAGATGACCTTGTCGGCCACCTTCTTGATGTCGGTATCGCCCTCCGTGGCGATGGCGATGATGGTCGCACCGCGCGTTTTCGATTCTTCCAAGTTCGAGATCGTCTTCTCGTACGTAGGACTTTGCGTGGCTACCGCAACGATCGGGAATCCATCCTCGATAAGCGCGATCGGTCCATGCTTCATTTCGCCTGCTGGATAAGCCTCAGCATGCACGTAGGATATCTCTTTCATCTTGAGCGCACCTTCATAGCACGTAACCGATGCTAAGCCACGGCCAATATAGAACGCAGAAGTTTTTCCTTCGAAGAGCTCCGCCGCTTCCTCGATAGCTTCGGTATTCTCGAGAATCTCTTCTATCTGCTCAGCCGTATCAGCAAGTTCAGAGAAGAGCATGCGTGTTTGTGCGAGATTGAGCTTGCCTTTCACGCGCCCGAGCATGAGCGCCATGAGCGTAAGGCTCACCACCTGACCGATGAACGATTTCGTCGAGGCGACCGCTATCTCCTTGTTCGCCTTCGTGTAGATGACTCCATCCGACTCGCGCGCAACCGGCGAACCGATCACGTTCGTGATGCCGAACACCTTCGCTCCGCGAATGCGCGCATCACGAATAGCCGCGAGCGTATCAGCGGTCTCGCCCGACTGCGACACCGCCACCACCAGCGTGGTGGGCGTGATGATAGGGTTGCGATAGCGGAACTCGGAAGCCACTTCTACTTCAGTTGGAATACGTGCCCAAGTTTCGATCAAGCTTTTCGCGATAAGGCCGGCATGATAGCTCGTGCCGCACCCAATGATGTAGACACGATCGACGAAGTTCAGCTCCTGTCGTGTGAGGCTCAGCTCATCGATCACGATCTCCTGGTCCGTTAGGCGCCCTGCGAGCGTATCACGCACCACACGTGGCTGCTCATGGATCTCTTTGAGCATGAAATCGGGATAGCCGCCGCGCTCAGCCACATCGATATCCCAATCGATATGCGTAACTTCTGGCTCGATCTCTTTGCCGAAGCGGTCGTAATAGGTAACGCCTTCAGGCGTAGCAAGAGCGAACTGATTGTCCTCAAGGATGACCACATCGCGCGTGGCGCGCACGAGCGCCACGATATCGGATGCCACATAGCTTCCCGTGCTATCGCAGCCGACAACGATAGGAGAATCCTTGCGTGTGATGACCATCTTCCCCGGTTCATCCGTGCAGATGACCGCAATACCATAAGCGCCCGTAAGCAGCGAAGAGGCTTTCTGTACCGCTTCGAGCAGATCGCCCCGATAGAAATCTTCCACCAGGTGCGCGACCACTTCAGTGTCGGTATCGGATGAGAAGACGTGCCCTTTCAGCACGAGGTCTTCGCGCAGTTCGTTGAAGTTCTCAATGATGCCATTGTGAACCACAGCGATATTGTTCGAACAGCTCGTGTGGGGGTGCGCATTGCGCTCACTTGGCGCACCATGCGTTGCCCAGCGTGTGTGGCCAATGCCGCACGTGCCCAAGCAATCATCCGCACCCAGCGCTGCGACCAGTTCGGCAACCTTGCCCTGCCTGCGCACGACCTCTATTTCTTTGCCATTGAATACAGCGATGCCCGCCGAATCATAGCCTCGATATTCAAGATGCTGAAGGCCATCGATCAGGATGCCCTTAGCCTGCTGCGTTCCGGTGTAACCGACGATTCCACACATGCAGTAGTCTCCTTTAGTTCTGCGTTGATGAGGATATTCTACAATACTCGCACCAGACATTGCACCGTGCGACACTTGAGCGTCGCTCTGCACACGACAAAAGAAAGAGAAGCCGCAACAAAGCAGCTTCTCTTCATAAAACCTTGATGAATTCGGTGCAGAAACGCTTATGCTTCGCGCTCCTCCACTGTGATCTTGGCGTTATCCATAGCCCAGTTGGCAGCCTTCATGCGCGAAGCGCCTTCCTTGAGCAGGAATGCACGACCAGCGTTCTGCAGTTGATCGAACACCTCTTCCTCCTGGCCCGGAGCCATTGCGGTAAGAGCATGCTTCAGATCGTCGACTTCAAGCTCAAGGCCTTCATGGCGGAAGATCGCATCGAACACGAACCCGTTGATGAGCTGAGCTTCTGCCTGCGCGGCAAGCGAAGCACGGATCTGCTTCTCATCGGTCTTCTGCTCGAGCATGAAATCCATGAGCGTCTTGCCCTGCTGAGCAAGCTCCATCTTGAAGCCTTCGAGCATATCGGTGGTCATCGCGTCCACCATCTTGGGCGAAACTTCGCCATCGAAGCGCTTCGCCCACTCTGCCATGACCGCGTTCGCCTTGGCAGAATCGAGCTGCTCTTCCTTGACCTTTTCCGAAGTTGCACGGAACTGCTTGCGCAGCTCTTCGACTGTGGTAACGCCCATACCCTTGAGGTTGGTCTCGACCCATTCGTCGGTGACTTCGGGGATGATGGTCTCTTCTTCGCCTGTTTCAGGATCGACCTTCACCGTAGCGAACTGGCTCGCGAGCATATGCATCTGCATATCGATATCCTGCTCGGTAACATCGAGCGGAGCGAGCACGGTGACCTCGACCGGATCGTAGCTGGTAAGCTCGAATTCGGGCTTTGGCAGGATGGTCACGTTGAATGTGAATTCCTTACCCTCAACAGGATCCGATTCCGCGTCGACGCTCGAGGAGGTCATCGGGATGATGTTCTCCTGATCGAGTGCGAACGGAATGAGATAGCTGATGACCGCAGAAGAAACCGCATCGCGTGCCTCTTCGGGGCTCATCGCGTTGTAGATCTTCTGCAGCGCGGTTTCGCCTTCGAGGCCCCTCAGCTGAAACTGGTCGATGAACACATCAAGACCATCGGTGAAGGCTTTATCGACTTCCTCGGGCGACGCCGTGATGGAAAGTTCGAGTTCGCCGTTTTCCTCTTTGACCTTTTCGACCTTCATTACTTGGCCTGCTTAACAGAGGTTGCTTCTTTAGCGATCTCAGCAAGAGCGGCGAATGCCTGAGGATCGTTGATCGCCATGTCGGAGAGCACCTTACGGTCGAGCTCGACACCGGCATTCTTGAGGCCGTTCATGAACACGGAGTAAGAAAGGCCATTGGTGCGGGCAGCCGCGTTGATGCGGGTGATCCACAAACGACGGATCTCGCGCTTCTTGGTGCGACGATCACGATAGGCATACTGGAGCGAATGCTGGACCTGCTCTTTAGCAGCGCGATAGGAACGAGACTTTGCACCGTAATAACCCTTTGCACGGTTGAGAACGGTATGACGCTTTTTATGTGCGGAAACGGCACGTTTTACACGAGGCATAACTGAATCCTCCCTTACTTATCGAAGACCGAGATTGCGTGCGATTACTTTTTTGTCAGCAGCAGAAACTTCAGTCTCGTGACGGAAATTACGCTTACGCTTCTGACTCTTTTTCGTCATGATGTGAGACTTATACGCCTTAGCACGCATGATCTTGCCAGATCCAGTTATGCGAAAACGCTTCGCGGTACCAGAATGAGTCTTCATTTTAGGCATTATTCATCCTCTCCTTTTTCATCTTTCTTGTTCTTCTTCACCGTTGTGGGCAACGGAGCAATGAGCATGTGCATGTTGCGGCCTTCCATCTTCGGCTGGTTCTCGATGGCCGCAACGTCTTTCAGATCGTCCGCCAGGCGCTCGAGAATGCTCAGACCCTGTTCGGGATGAGACATCTCACGACCGCGGAACATGATCGTGATCTTGACCTTCGACCCTGCCTCGAGGAAGCGCAGCACGTGCTTCTTCTTCGTGGTGTAGTCGCCGATGTCGATCTTCGGGCGGAACTTCATTTCCTTGGTTTCGACCTTGCTCTGGTTCTTGCGCGCCTGCTTGGCCTTGATTGCCTGGTCGTACTTGAACTTTCCATAGTCCATGATGCGGCACACGGGCGGTTCAGCCTGCGGAGCGATCTCGACCAGGTCGTAGCCTTCGTCATCAGCGATGCGCTGAGCTTGCTCGACCGGGTAGATTCCCATCTGAGTTCCGTCATAGGCGATAAGACGACATTCCTTGGCACGGATCTCGTCGTTGAGCCTTGGTTCTTGGGCAGCTATCGTGCCCACCTCCTTTTTCTTAACTTCTTCCTTGTGCGTAAATCACCTTCGAGCAAAACAAAAGCCCGCACGCAGCAGGCCATAAGAATGCTCGTCTAAGCGACGTTCTATTCGAATGACCCATCGGCGAAGTGCCGAACCAGGTGAAGGCGTATGCCTTACTTGTGTTTTACAGCTTGTGCATCATAGCACATGATGGCGAGAGTGCAAAGAGCGGCTTCTTACGAAGCGGAGCTGATCGCCACCTCAACGGTGCGAACGGTCTTCGCGAGGTTGTTCTCTTCGATCGCCTGAGCGTAATCGTAGTCGAGCAACACGCCCCAATCGAACGCATGGCCCGCTTCGTCGGTGCCCGTGCCGACGAACTGGAAGCGCTCTTCATCGATGGTCTTCCCCGTTGAATCGTAGTGCGCATACTCCTCTTTCTCAGGAGCGACCACCGGGTCGGGCACGATGCTCGTAAGCCCCGCGCCCTCGAGCAAACGCTCGATAAGATGCGCCTCGTTCACAATGCGATCGAATGGCAGCGTGGCGCAGGAAAGATCGTTGATATTGATGCGGTAGCTCGCGGAAACCACCACGCCTGCCTTGTCGAGATAGAGATGCGTGAGCGCCATGCCGGTATCGATCGAAGCACTCTCTTCGCCAAGGAGCACCGTAACCTCTTTGAGTCCCCCCGCGACAAGCTTTGGATCGCCATCGATCTCCGCACCATGACCGATCTCGGCGAGCGCAGACGTAAGATCGAGCCCGATCAGCGCGCTCAGATCGACCACTTCGATGACGTCGGTATCGTAGTAGCCTTCCTTCTCCGCTTCTTTAAGCGCTTTCTGCTCTGCTTCGACCTCGGCCTGAGCAGAATGCGAGGTGATCGTTGCGCTCGGCGTCAGAACGAGCACGACCACGAGCACAGCGAGCACCGCCACGAGCGCCACGATCACGCCCACGAGCAGCTTGGTCATGTTCTTTTGATCGCGTTTCATGAGAGCAGTCCTACCTGAAGAAGTTGAAGTACACGAGGAACACCGCTATGAGCACGATGAGGCAAAGGACGATGACCGACTGCATACGACGATACGGAACAGGCTCTTCGTCCTCTGGCTCATCAGAGGTGTGGGTGGATGTCTCTTCCTGAACAGGTTCTTCAGCACGGCGCGCATTGCGCATGGGCGCCTGCTCATCTGCGGCCTCTGGCAGATCCTCTGCCAGCGCAGCAGCATCCGCTGTCGTAGCTGCTCTTCCCGCCGAAGAAACGCGGATGGTCTCTTCCCCATCTATGACCTGCGTGGTGGTGGTTACCCCCGCACGCTCTTCCACCTCGGTGGTCTCTACGGGCTCTTCACCCGTATCGAGCGAGATGAGCGAGTATTTCTGCTTCTCTTCTGCCACTGCTGTATCCCTTGCGAACTACTGAAAGAGCACGTTGAGCGCTCCGGCAAGCTCATCTCCTACTCCACGCGCGTCTTCCATGCTCGCGCCCGTGGTGAAGAGATAGACCTTGATCTTAGGTTCGGTTCCGCTCGGGCGCACGATCACCTTGCACGAGCCCTCGAGGTCGAATTCGATCACATTAGCGGGAGGAAGCATGCCTAAGCCTGGTTGATAGTCGAGCGTTTCAAGCACTGCCTTCCCCGCAACGCTGTCGAGACCATCCGCGCGCAGCGAATCCATGATCTCCGCCATGCGCGCTGCACCTGAAGCTCCTTCGAAGGTGAACGCAAGCGTGCGATTGTGGTGATAGCCGTACTTCTGATAGAGCGCTTGCATCGCCTGATAGAGGTTCATGCCTTCGCTGCGATACGCGCGTGCCATCTGGCAGATAAGCATCGAAGCCACAATCGCGTCCTTATCGCGCGCATGACAGCCAGCCAAGTAGCCATAGCTCTCTTCGAAGCCGAAGATGAAGCGGTCGAGCTCTCCCGCCTCTTCCAGTTCGCGTTGAATACCGCCGATGTATTTGAAGCCCGTGAGCACCCGCTTGAGCTCTACGCCATGATCAGCCGCGATCGCATCGACGATGCTCGTCGAAACGATGGTGGTGACCGCGAGCGGACGCGCAGGCATCTTGCCCAGCTGGGAGCGCATGCGGCAGATGTAATCGAATAGGAGCGCGCCGGTCTCGTTGCCCGTTAGCAGCTGATAGTCATCGCCATCCTTCACCGCGATACCCACGCGGTCGGCATCAGGGTCGGTAGCGAGCAGCAAGTCGGGCTTCACTTGCTCGCAGAGCGCAATGCCACGCTCGAGCGCTTCGCGGATCTCGGGATTAGGATAGGGGCAGGTAGGGAAATTCCCATCGGGATAGGCCTGTTCACCCACCATGTACACATCGCGCACGCCGATGCGCTCGAGGATGCGATTCACACATTCAAGGCCGGTACCATTGAGCGGCGTGTAGACCAAGCGCAGTTCACCCTGCTCATCCGGCGCCTCAAGGCTCTGCTCGTAAACGGCATCGAGGAACGCATCGAGCACTTCCTCGTTGATATAGCGAACGAGGCCTTCGTCGATCGCACGCGCAAAATCCATCGTGCGCACGTCTTCGAACACATCCACCTGCGCGATGGCTTCGGTGATAGCATCGGCGATCTCATCGGTGATCTGACAGCCATCAGGGCCATAGACTTTGTAGCCGTTGTACGCGCTGGGATTGTGACTAGCGGTGACGTTGATGCCAATCGCACAACCCAAGTAGCGCGTCGCGAAGGAAAGCGCCGGGGTGGGCTCCAAGCGCGAATAGATATGCGAGGTGATGCCGTTGGCCGCAAGAACACCAGCAGCCGTCTCGGCGAACAGGCGTGAATTAATGCGCGAATCGAAGCAGATCGCCACGGTGCCATCCACGCCCACGTGTGTCTTGATGTAGTCGGCGATACCCTGGGTAGCTTTGCCCACGGTGTAGATATTCATGCGATTGGTGCCCGCACCGAGCACGCCGCGAAGACCTCCCGTACCGAACTCGAGTTCCTGAAAGAATGCATCTTCTATCGCCTGGGCATCGGCACGCTCGCGCATCTCTGCGAGCTGCGCCGCCAAGACCGGCTCC
>OGTB01000025.1_pt1 | contig 129288 bp, 109 predicted proteins | sample 1553611 | NCBI WGS metagenome assembly OGTB01 (sample SAMEA2580032, study PRJEB22360) | human gut metagenome | biome: human gut; feature: human-associated habitat; material: faeces | place: Denmark | collected 2008/2010 | reverse complement strand
CGATAAGGCTCGAGCCGGTAGTGCCGCGCGAGAAGAACAGCGAGACAAGCGGAGCACTGACAAGCCATGAGCCGATGATCGCCCACGTCATAGGGCTTTGCATGGTGGTGAGGATGTTGTTGTTCACTTCAGTCCACATGTGGATGGTGCCAAATTGGAAGATATCCCACGAGGTGATGGAAACCGACCCCAGCCCGGCGAGCACGAGCGAAAGGAATGCCGCGAAGAGTGCCGAGAAAAATGCCTGAGCTGGCCGTAAGAAATAGCCACAGATGAACGGTGCGAGCGAACCCAAGCTGATAGAGGAAGCGCAGGTGGAGAGTAGGATCGCATCTGCTTGAGGGCTTCCGTTGCGTCCGATGAAGAACCACCATATGAAGGTAGCTACTACCACGAGGCTGCCCACAAGGATCGCGTTATTGTTCACGAGCGCGAACCCCAGAAGTGCGAATGCGATGAGCGCCCCCAGATGCGGGATCGCGAAGGCCGCAACCGCCACGATCAGAAGCGCGCCCCACAGTGCAGGTGATTCCCACCCGGGCAACAAGCTGAAATTAGAAAAGGCGACCGAGCTGATGAGCACGCACCCCAATAGCGCCAAGATGCGCAGCACGAGCGAATAACGACTTTTGATAGGGGTGCCTTCGCTGAATCCTTCGTCGTATGTATCGTCTGCTGCGGCAAAGAACGCTGGCGCTGTGCGCGGCTGCTTCGCCGCCTGGCGCGCGGCCTGTTTTTCCTTGTGACGAGCCCAGCGCCCATTGAGCGGGTAGGCTGCCTGCTCTTCTTCGCTTTCAAGCGCGCGTTCTTCTTCGTCGAGATCTTCCGTGAAAGGCGCATCATCCGTGTTCGCGCCGATCGCTTCGCTCACAATAGCGCCGAGCTTCTTCACGCCCTGCTTGGGATTGCCAAGCGCCGGTTTCGCATCACGGGCGAACGAATGGACCGAAGGATAGCGCCCTTCCTTATCGGGGTCGAGCGCGCGGAAGATCGCATCGTCCAGATCTTCGCCAATGCCCTCCATGAGCAGCGAAGGGATCACGATCTCTGCATCGTAGATCTTATCGAGCGCTTCATCGATCGAAGAAGCGCGGAAGGGGTTTTCGCCGCGCGCGAGCATCTCATAGGTGAGGCTTGCCAACGCCCATTGGTCGCAACGTTCGTCGAGCTCTTCGCGTTCCATCTGCTCAGGAGGCATGTAGCCGATCGTGCCGCCCGTGGCCACGCCGAAGCCGAAGCCATCAGCCAGGCGTGCGAGACCGAAATCGACTACCTTGACCTGCCCCTGCGTGTTGATGAGCACATTATCGGGCTTCACATCCAGATGCAGCACATGATTCTTGTGGGCGACCTCGATCGCGTGCGAAACCGCCTTGAACACAGCCGCCACCATGTCCGCATCGAGCATCTCTGGGAAATATTTCATGAGGTCGGTGAGCGAAATGCCATCGACAAGCTCCATGATGATGTAGGCCATATTGCCCTGGATCTCGAAATCGTAGATCGAAGCAATGTTGGGGTCGTTCAGAAGCGCTGCCGTGCGCGCCTCTTCAAGCCCGGGAATCGAACTTTGCTGGGCAAAATCGGAATCGAGCATGATGCTGACCGATTCATCATTCGCATACGGGTTTTGCAGGTTGTTCAGCCCTGCGTTGATCTGCTCGACCGAAAGCGCGCGTGTTGCCGCATCTTCGAGTGGCAAGCACTTGATGGCTACCTCGCGATCGAGGCGCGTATCCCACGCCACTACGACCGTGGCGAATCCGCCCGAGCCGGCTTCGTAGGTTGGTTGGTATCGATCGAGAATAAGCACGTTCTAGACCACGAACTCCTGCACGTACTGCTTGATGATAGCCGCTGAAGTTGGCGTGCACAACTCGCCTTCGAACGCTGGTGTTGCGCGCGGGATACCCTCGAGAATAGCCGCTGTTGCGGGCGTAGGAATGTCCATGAGCCCGTGTGCGCACTGCACCGTGCCTTGCCCTGTTTGCACTGGTGTTGCGGTGATGCGCGTGGGCGCAAGCACGTAGAATGCCGTGCAGATAGCGAGGGCGTTACGAATGCCCGAAGCGTTGCCCACCTCATGGAAGTGCGTCTCTTCGACACTGCAACCATGAACGCTGGCTTCGGCCTCAGCCAGGATCGCATAGACGCCGCGCACATTCTCTTTGAGCGCATCGTCAATGGTCATCGCTTCGATCGAGGCGTTGACCTCGCCGATCGAATGATGATGCTTATCGGGAATGGTCGTGTGATTCAGGATGTAATCGTAACGCGTGCGTTGCTCAGGGCTCATGAGCGCGAGCAGTTCATCGAGCAAGGTTGCACGCGTTGCGCTTTTTGTAAGATCAAGATGAAGTTCCATATGCGTTCGCCTCTTTCCGCTGAATATGCTTGGGTGGTTTGCTGGGTCGAAAGCTGTTGATCGTGGTCGTGTGATCGTACGGTCGTGCACCTTTTAGTGTTCGGGCTTATCTGGTTTTTTTGCCTGCAGGTGGTTGATGAGGTGTGCTTGGAATCCAGCACCGAAACCGTTGTCGATGTTCACCACGCTCACCCCGCTCGCACAGGAGTTCAGCATCGCGAGCAGTGCAGCAACGCCGCCGAAGGAAGCTCCATACCCAACGCTGGTGGGAACCGCGAGCACCGGGCAGGACACCATGCCGCCGATCACGCTCGCAAGCGCGCCCTCCATGCCGGCAACTGCAATGACCACCTGGGCTTCCATGAGCTCATCGAGATGCGCAAGCAATCGGTGAATGCCCGAGACCCCCACATCGTAGAGACGCACCACCTTGTTGCCGAGCACTTCAGCCGTGAGAGCCGCCTCTTCGCTTACCGCCAGATCGCTCGTGCCTGCTGCCGCGACCACGATCGTGCCGTTGCCCGTGGGCTTGGGCAGCGTACCCACGATCGCAAGCTGAGGAATCTCATGATAGGTAAAGCCTACTTCCGCAAAATCTGCTGCCAACAGCGCAGCGCTTTCAGCAGAAACGCGCGTGATAAGGATGCACGTTTGGCCATTGTCGAGCAGCGACTGGCTGATGCCCTTTATCTGTTCGTAGGTCTTCGAAGCACCATAGATTACTTCAGCAGCGCCTTGGCGCATCTCGCGATGATGGTCGACCTTGGCGTAGCCCAAATCGGAGAAGGGCTCTTTGCGCAGCGCAAGCAATGCTGCGTCGACCGTAGTATTTCCTGCAGCAAGCTCTTCGAGCACACTGCGGATATCTTCTGCAGCCATGATTCCCTCTCCTCTCATCTTCTGCATTTGATGATCATCGTGTTAAGCATACGCGGCGTTTCGCACCCCGCGTTCTTGCACCTCTCAAGGTTACCATGTTAGACACTGGTTTCGCGCTCGCGCCAGTCTTCCTGCACAAAGGATGCAAGGAGTTCAGGCGTTATCGGGCAATTTGCCTCAACGCGTGTTGCGAGGCAGGAATAGTTCGGCTTGTCTGCAGTAACCAGCCCCATCTTGCGTGAAAGGTCTCGGATCGCATCCTTCGTGAGGTTCGCTTCGCGCAGGGGTGAGTGCACGCCTAGCTCTTCGATCGCGCGAAACCCCGGACGGCGCGCAGGATCGTCTGAAGCATTCGTGCCGTCGATGAGCACTTCGATGCCTTCGCGGGCTGCTGCTTCTTTGATGGTGGTGAAGATGACCTTCTTGCAGCGGTAGCACCGATCGGGCGGGTTGGCGGTGACTTCAGGATGCGCGAAGATGTCGAGCGCGAGCAGGCTCGTCTCGCTGCCCAGCTGATCAGCTGCCAGACGCGCATCATCCGCTTCGAAGGCATACTGGAACGCCGTGTTCACCGTGAAGGGGCGCACTTCGGCTCCACTTGCCAACGCGCAGGCGAGCAGAAAGACCGAATCGCACCCGCCCGAATAGGCAAGTGCGACTCGTGGATGCTCGTGGAAGAAACGCCCCAGCGCTTCGGGCACGAGCGGTGCGATCTGTTCGAGATCGAGCTGTTGCACGACTAGTCTTCGCCCAGCAGCATGTCGATCTTCGGCATCCAGGAACTGATAGCGATGTGCTGCGGACAGATCTCTTCGCAGGAACCGCAGCTCGTGCAGTTTTCAGCGGTGCGGCCGAATTTCGGCACCTCTACCTGGTAATATTCGCGCGCCATATCCATGTTGTCATAGAGGAAGCGCATGTTGTATGCCGTGAAGTTATACGGGATGACGATCTTCTCAGGGCAGTATTCCACGCAGTAGTTGCAACCCGTACACGGAACGACCGAGAACTGGTTGAAGCTTTCGCGGAGCTGTTCGATAACGGCCGTGTCTTCAGCGGAAAGCATGCCGGGCTTGGCCTTTTCCGCGAACGCGATATCTTCTTGGAGCATTTCCATGCTGCTCATGCCAGAGAGCACCGTGCTTACCTCGGGCATGTTCCAGAGCCAATCGAAAGCCAGCTCGACCGGAGATTTGTCGGTTGCCTTATCGAGCACTTCCTGCACCTTCGGCGGAAGATCTACCAAGAAGCCGCCACGCAGCGGTTCCATGATGACCACGCCAAGACCGCGCTCGGCTGCAAGCTGCAAGCCCTTGAGCCCTGCCTGGAATTCCTGATCGTAGTAGTTCAGCTGGATCTGGCAGAAATCCCAATCGGCTGCATCGAGCACCTCTTCGAAGAGCTCGAAATCGTCGTGGAAGGAGAAACCGATGTGCTTCACGCGACCGTCTTCCTTCGCCTTGATCATGCTCTCAACAGCGCCGACCTTCTTGCAGCGCTTCCAACTGCCGCCGTTCAAGGAATGGAGCAGGTAGAAATCGATATGGTCGGTCTGCAGGCGCTCAAGTTGCTTTGCGAGCAAGCTATCGAAATCGTTTTCGGTCTTATACATCCAGGTGGGAGACTTGGTGGCCAGGTAAACCTTGTCGCGATAGCCGCCTGCCAGCGCCTGACCCACGATCTTCTCGGAGTTGCCGCCTACGTAGTTGAACGCGGTATCGATGTAGTTGATGCCGTGATCGATGGCGTAGTACACCATTTCGATGGTCTTTTCAACATCCACTTCTTCGATGCTCGTGGCGTTGCCTGCCTGACCGCCTTCTTTCAGCGGAAGGCGCATCATGCCGAAGCCGAGCGGGCTTACCTTGCAGCCTGTTTTGCCGATCTCTCTATATTCCATGTGCGTGATTCCTTTCGTTATTCCTTGCCGTTCCAGCAGTAGGTGCAGATCTTCGACGGATCGATGCCGATCGCCTCGATCATGCCCTCGAGCGATTGATAGCGCAGCGAGTCGAAGCCCATATCTTCGCAAATGGTCTTGAGCAGGCATTTTCCGCGTTCGGTCGATGCATCGGCGTATTCCTCAAGGTGCTGCTGACCTTCATCGCCTTCGAGTTGCTGCACCACGCGGCGCGCGATCAGATCCATCTCGGATTTGTTGCTCGAGAAGTTCAAATACTTGCAGTTGAACATAATGGGCGGGCAGGCCGAGCGCATGTGCACCGCCTTCGCGCCAGATCCATAGAGGAACTCGACCGTTTCGCGCAGCTGCGTGCCGCGCACGATGGAATCGTCCACGAACAGGAGTTCCTTATCCTTGATGAGCTCGGGCACCGAGATCTGCTTGAGCTTCGCCACCTTGTTGCGCACGTCCTGGTTTTCTGGCATAAACGAACGCTGCCAAGTGGGCGTGTACTTGATGAACGGGCGGCCGAACGCAGTCTTGCTCTCGGTCGAGTAGCCGATGGCATGCGGTGTGCCCGAATCGGGGATTCCTGCCACGTAGTCGAGCTCGGGGATGCCCACTTGCTCTGCTTCGTCGCGCGCCATGACCGCGCCGTTGCGGTAACGCATGACCTCGACATTCATGCCTTCGTAGGTGGACGTGGGATAGCCATAGTAGGTCCAGAGGAAGGCGCAGATCTTCATGTCTTCGCCAGCGGGCGCGAGCGTTTCGTAGCCATCAGCCGTGATGTTCACGATCTCGGCGGGGCCCAGTTCGTAGACCGTTTCGTAATCGATCTTCTGGTAGGCGAACGACTCGAAGGACGCGCAATAGCCTTCGTGATTCTTACCGATGAGCACCGGCAGGCGGCCGAGTCTATCGCGCGCGGCGATGATATTGCCCTCTTCGGTCATGAGCAGCAGCGTCATGGAGCCTTCGACCTTTTCCTGCACGTGCTTGATGCCAGAAACGAAATCGTCTTCCTGATTGATGAGCGCTGCGACCAGTTCAGTCTCGTTCACTTTGCCCGAGCTCATGGCCATGAATTGGTTGCCATGATCGGCGAAGTATTCTTCGATGAGCGCGTCGGCATTGTTGATCACGCCGCAGGTGGTGAGCGCGAACACGCCTAAGTGCGAACGAACGAGCAGCGGCTGCGGGTCGCTGTCGGAAATGCAGCCGATGCCGCTGGTGCCTTCGAAGGTTGCGAGGTCTTTCTCGAATTTGGTGCGGAACGGGGTGTTCTCCACGTTGTGAATCTGGCGCTGAAAGCCGCGTTCTTTGCTAAAGATGATCATGCCCGCGCGCTTCGTTCCCAGGTGGGAGTGGTAATCAACCCCGAAGAACACGTCCAAACTCACGTCTCTGTGCGAAACTGCACCGAAATATCCGCCCACGCTAAACCTCCAAAAACGCGCGTTGTTTCTACCTTCAAAAGTATACGCTGCTTGGCGCAAGGTGCGGGTGGTCAATAGCGGATAAATGGAGAAAAAGAAGGTGAAGTGCCCGCGGCGTTTTCGCGTGGCGGGCGCGGGTGGTATGATTACCCAACACACTTACACACGCGCGCTTCGGGCGCGCTTAGCACTGAAACATGAAGGAGCAATCTCGTGGCGCTTTCCATCGGTATCGTCGGACTTCCCAACGTCGGCAAATCAACGCTGTTCACCGCGCTTACTAATAAAGGGGGCCTGGCGGCGAATTATCCGTTCGCCACCATCGAGCCGAACGTGGGCATCGTGCCTGTGCCCGATGCGCGCATGGATCGCCTGGCTGAGATCGACAATCCCGATCGCATCGTGCCGGCCACGGTCGAGTTCGTTGACATTGCGGGCCTGGTCGAGGGCGCTTCGCACGGCGAAGGCTTGGGCAACCAGTTCTTGCACAACATTCGCGAGACTGACGCGATCTGCGAGGTCGTACGCTTCTTCAGCGACCCTGATGTGGTTCATGTGGCGGGCAAGGTCGACCCCGCGAGCGATGTCGAGACCATCAAGACCGAACTTGTGCTGGCTGATCTGGCTACGATCGAGAAGGCGAAGCCGCGCCTTGAGAAGGATGCCAAACGTGGCAAGGACGCGGCGAAGAAGCTTGATGCCGTGCTGAAGGTTGAAGCTGGTCTGAACGAAGGCAAGCGCGCGCTGCAGCTCGATCTGACTGACGAGGAACGCGAACTTATCTACGACCTGCATCTACTGACCATGAAGCCGATGCTCTACATTGCCAACGTGGATGAGGATGCGCTCGATTCCGATTTCGCCGAGATCGACGGCGTTGCACCGGTGCCGATCAGCGCGAAGGTTGAGGCGGATCTGGCAGAACTCGATCCGGCTGAAGCCGCAGAGTATCTGGAAGCCATGGGGCTTGAGGAATCAGGCTTGGCGCGTTTGGTGCGTGAGGCATATCACCTGCTCGGCCTGCAGAGCTTCTTCACGAGCGGCCCGATGGAAGTGCGCGCTTGGACCATCCCGATCGGCGCGAAGGCTCCGCAAGCTGCGGGCACCATCCATACGGATTTCGAGCGCGGGTTCATCAAGGCCGAGACCGCGAGCTTCGAAGACTACTCTGCCTACGATGGCGAGAAAGGGTGCCGCGATGCGGGCAAGCTGCGCCAAGAAGGTAAAGATTACGTGGTGCAAGACGGCGATGTCATGCATTTCAAATTCAATGTGTAATTAAAAGCGCCCGAGGAAGGTAAACCAACATACCGTTCGAGCGCTTTCAGAATACACCATCACCTGGAACAAACCTAAAAATTCAACCTTATTGGAACGAACCGACCGAAAATTAAATTCCTAGCCGACATTGTCCTGAACGATCGAATAGCCATCGATCCCCACATGCGGGAGGTACGCACCAACCACTGTTACGTGATCGCCTTTATTCAATTGCGCTATCTCCTCAAGCGGCAACGATGATACACATAAAGCATAATTTTTGCCTGTGTCCAAAAAGACCGAATCTTCCGTAATTCGAGTAATCGTTGAGGAGTATTTGACGATCTTACCTTCCCAATTCAGTTTTGCTCGCGCTGGATTTTCGTTCATGTCTTTCTCAACAGCATCTAGATCAAGATATATCGCATCGGTGATCGTGTCGTCCTCTGTTGCCTGATCTTCAGATTGATCAGCTTCCTTTTTTAATATGGACATATCCACATTCAGATCTTTAAGGGTCTCTTTTGTATCGGAAATCACTTTGTCCAGTAAGATTCCAGGCTCTAGTTCTCCGCTGCTTATATCAAAAAGATATGCACGATATTTTGATTCGCCTAAAATCGACTCAAAATCTTTGAAAGATAAAGCAGGTTCAACGATATCGCCGAAAGAACCATCGTCTTTATAACCTAAAAGTTCATATGAATAGATGACTGGTGATGATCCATGGCATGTTTGCCTCAAAAAAGCCAGACCTTCTCCATCGGCACGAGAGTATAGATCAATAAAAGGAAAATAACCATTGGTGCCCCATAAAGAAGGATTTCCTTGAAAAACCTGCTGCAAATCCTGACCATCAAATGACCAAATCTCTACCTCAACAGGAGGAACATCATAAGAACCTGGTTGTTTGCTAGCAGCGTATGCAACGATCAGCTCATCTTTCCCATCACCGTTAAAATCAATGAGATCAGCAAGGCAAAGTCCGGTTGCATACTCTGTACTTATCTGTGATTGAGTCGAAGGAAGCCCATATGTCTTAATCAATTCACTACACTTCTTACCGAATGCTTTGTTTCGAAGATCGTTTTCACTTGTGTTGTCCTGGGAAGTGCACGCACAGAGGAATAGTAGTGTCCATGAAGAAAACAGCACAACAATGACGTAAAAGAAGCGCGAACGAAATGATCGTTTTGAGCTTTGCATCTAATCTCCAATCAAGAGTAGTCTTCATTACATGAGGCACGAGATTGACCATCATATCATATGATTAGAATGAAAAACCTATTTTACCAGGCGCTACTACCTGCCCAGCCAGCTTGAGATGAGCGGTGCCCAACCGGATACTAGCACTACGACGATGAGCACAGGGATGCCGAACTTCACCCAATAATAGAGCGCTTTGGGGAAATGCATGCCGTCACCCGTGTTCACTTCCTGCAAAAAACTTTTCCATCCCCAGCCACGCTTGCTTACGCAGAAGAGCGTGAACACCAACGAACCAACGATGAGCAGGTTGTTCGACACCACGAAGTCTTCGATGGCTTGGATGTTGCCGATACCGGGAAGCTCGGCACCCGACCACACGTTGAAACCAAGCGCACAGGGCAACGAGAGTAGCGGGATAAGGATCGCATTGATCGCTACCGCTTTATTGCGGCTGAACTTCCACTGATCCATCCAGAAGCTCATGATGGCCTCGAAGACTGCGATGAGCGTCGAGATAGCCGCAAAACTCATGAACACGAAGAAGAGCGTGGCGAATAGGCCACCCATCCACATCTGTGAGAAGACCGCCGGAAGCGTAACGAATACCAAGCCAGGACCTGAATCGGGAGCAACGCCGAATGCGAAGCACGCCGGGAAAATGATGAATCCCGTCGCTAGCGCAACGAAGGTATCGAGCCCCGCGATGCGCACCGCCTCGCCAGGAAGCGCATGCTTCTTGTTGATATAGCTGCCGAAGATCTCCATCGATCCAAGGCCGATGGAAAGCGTGAAGAATGCCTGGCCAAGCGCCGCAAATACTGCATCCGAAAATGCGCCAGGGCTTGCGAATATCTTCGAGAAATCGGGGTTGAGGTAGAACGCGATGCCTGCGCCTGCACCTTCCAAAGTGACCGAACGGATCACGAGCACCGCAATAAGAGCGAGCAGGCAAACCATCAGCACTTTCGTGACGCGCTCCACTCCCTTCTGCAGACCGAGATGGCATACGAAAAGCGCTATTGCACAGGCAAGGAACATCCAGAACACGAGTTCAACGGGGTTGGCGAGCATGGTACTGAAGAGCGTATTCGTGCCCGCCGCATCCATGGTTGCTAGGTTGGACGTTGCCATCTTCGGAATGTAGGAGAGCATCCAGCCCGCTACGGTGGTGTAGAACATCATGAGCAGGTATTGACCGGTCAGCGCCACCCATTTGAAGTAGTGCCACTTCGTTTTTGGCGGTTCGAGGCGGTCGAACGCTTGCGCGACCGATCTTTGGCTTGCACGACCGACCGCGAGCTCCATGACCAGGATCGGGATGCCGAGGATCGCGAGGAAGACCAGGTAGAGCAACACGAATGCCGCACCACCATATTCGCCCACCACGTAGGGAAAACGCCACACGTTGCCCAACCCGATCGCGCAACCTGCGCTGATCAGGATGAACCCTAGCCGTGATTTAAAATGCTCGCGTGGCATCTAGTTCGCCCGTCGTTCCTTTCGGCGATTGCTTCGCTTTGCTTCTTTGTTGCTTTCAGTCGACCACGTTCATTCCCGATAGCGGTCGACAACTCTTTCATGGTAGGCGAAAACAACCTGCAGCTCGGGCGCGCGAACCATTCGATACCTGATAGTTGTTTTTTTGCCCGTTTGTCGGTATACTTCGTTACTGCTCGTGGTTGCGTGCGCGGCCTTGTCCGCAGGCGCTTCACCAGCACAAGCCAACGTGGCTCAGGTGGTAGAGCAACGCACTCGTAATGCGTAGGTCGCCGGTTCGAGTCCGGCCGTTGGCTCCATTAAAAGAGCAGGTCAGAGTGCGGAAATCGCTCTGACCTTTCTTTTTGATCCGATGGTCAAAACCACCGAAAACGGGATAAAACGTGATACGTTTCTTACCGCTTCTTACCGCATTCAACGAAATTCACGATCAACGATCGATGCGCACGCTCAGTTCTGAATAGATAATCTCGTCGGAATTGCCTGTATAGAGAGAAAGCTCGCGCTCGAAGACATCACTCGTTGGCGTGAACCCTTCACGCTCGAGCACGCGGCGCACCTTCTCATAGATGCCGAAGAGCTCCATGGCGGGCTCCAGGTCGTCTTTGACCTCAGCGAAGTTCATGGTTCGCAAGTACTTGAAGTAGGTTCCCGCAGGCTTTTCCACCAGCCCTTTGCGCCGCTTATGCGGTCGCACGCGCGTGCACAGATGAAAGTCCTTCCAAGGCTCTCCCTTCAGGAACGCTTCGCGACCCACACGATAATTGCCCTGCAGTTCGCTCACATCGCCTTGCTTCTGGCCAAGCCGCCACACATCGAGAATGTGGCGAACAACGCGCTCAGCCTGCTCATCTACCTGCACGCCATCTTGAGCGGAATAGACTGCGCGTTTCGGCTTGTGATCAGGCGCATGAGCACTTTCGTCCTGAAGGACTTCCGTAGCTTTTTCCGTAGGCAAAGCGAGCTGCTCATCGATGAGAGCTGGCAAATTCGCCTCAGCAACTGGAGCGAAGGCATCGGATATATCGCTATCGAGGAAATATTCCGCTTCACACATCTCGAGCTTGAATTCGGCTGGATCGTGACGCCAATCGTTGCGTGCTCGCATTCGTGCCAGTGTATTCTCAAGAAGCGACTTTTGCATCAGAAGCGTCCGGCGCTGCTCGACAATGGCACTGATCCGATCCTCCATCACGTTCTCCAATGCTTCGGAGTCGGGTTCACTCAAATAGCCCTTGATCTCTTGCAAGCTGCACCCCGCTTGTTGCAACGACGAAATAAGCAGGTAATCGCTGATCTGCAGCGGCGAATAGAGCTGGTAGCCGTTCTCCGCCTTCGCAACCGGCATCAAAAGCCCGATATCCTTGTAATGGCGCAACGTTTCTTTCGTAGTATTGCAAAGGTGAGCGAATTCACCTGCTTTGAGCAGATCATCAGGCATAACAGCCTCCTCATTCATAGGCACCTCGTTCGCATGCGAGATAGACGCAGGCCCGAAATGCATTCAGGTTCAGTCCCGCGAACGCTTTTCAACACATTCAGGTTTAGTCCCTTGCGCATCTTTCAACCTTTGCTCGAAATCTTTTTCGCAACGGACGCTTGACCGTGTGGTTACCCCACAGTTTACCATGAAGTCGTAAGCATGACCGATTCGCAAATCAGGAGAACCGCCATGAGCGACAAACTAACGCAACCCAACGACCAAACCGCAGATTCTGCAGCCGACTCACCTGCTGCTCCAACCGCCTCAGCCACGGGCGCAAACGCCGAAGTCAACGCAAATGGCCACCTGCTGCCCCATAACTGGAAAGGCACCATCGCGCTCATCTGGTCGGGGCAAGCCGCCTCCATCCTCGCGACTTGCGCAGCCACCTTCGCCGCACTCTGGTACATCACCACCACTGAAAACTCGGCACTCCTACTTGCCGCAGCGGGAGTGGCAGCGCTCCTTCCCACCGCCCTGCTCTCCCCTTTCGGCGGCGTTATTGCCGACCGGTTCAACCGCAAATACGTCATGATCGCCGCTGATGGCATTGCGGGCGCCTTCTCGCTCGTGCTCGCCCTGCTCATGCTGGCGGGCATGCTGTCTACCTGGCTGTTGTTGCTTCTGCTCACGGTGCGCTCAGCCGCTCAAGCGTTCCACGGAACCTCGCTGATGGCGCTCATGCCCGAGCTAGTTCCCGAACGCGATATGGTGCGCATCAACACGCTCGACCAGAGCCTGACGAGTGCTTCGGCTATTGTGGGACCCGTGCTCGGCATCGCGCTCTATACGATGCTCGGGTTCGTTGCGGTACTTGTGATGGATGCGATCTGCGCCGCCCTGGCTTGCGTGTGCCTCGCTTTTGCCAAGCTTCCCTACGCGCAGGGACATGGCGTTTCTTCAGGAAGCGTTGCGAAGGACCTTGCGCATGGACTTTCGATCTTGAGGGGCGAGCCAGGCATCAAACCTCTTTTGCTGTTGGTAGTCGTTGCGATGCTGCTCTTCTTACCCCTGGGGACACTCTCCCCGCTCATGACCTACAACTGGTTCGGCGGCGATGGCTACGCGGCCTCAGGCGTTGAAGCCGCAGCGGGCATCGGGCTTCTTATCGGATCGCTCTTCATGCTGGTGTGGGGCGGCGGCAAACGGCTCGTGCCTGTTTTGGTTGTTGCGGGCGCAGCTATAGGAGCGGGCTGCATTGCGGCAGGCCTTCTGCCACAGTCAGGCTTTTTCGCCTTCGTGGGCATCATCGCGCTCATCTTCGCAGCCACGGCGGTCTTCAACGCTCCCATCCTGCCGCTCATGCAGAAGCGCATTCCGCAGGAGTCGTTCGGACGCGCCATGGGCATCTTCGGGTCTTTGACGGCTCTCGCGTCGCCCGTTGGGCTGTTTGTCGCGGGTCCTGCGGCTGATGCGCTCGGCGTGAACTGCTGGTTCGTGGTATGCGGATCGTTGCTCTGTATTGCGATGGGACTTTCGCTGCTTTCGCGCTCTTTGCGTGCGCTCGATGATCAGGATGTGAACGATCCAGCAGACGCCCAAGAGCCTGACATTGCCGACTGACCTTCTAGCACGCCCTTCTTTTCAGCACCTTCAACACGGCATGGACAACGCTTCCCATGCGCCCCGTTTGGTGCATTACGTCCCGTTAGCGGCACTTCAAGCTTACCCTCGCCTTACAAACGTGAAGATTTAACGCGAATGTCCAGTGCGCTCACTCTTTCCAGTAGGATTGAACCTACGAATGAGCAATTTCATCTACGACATACAGCTCGGTTTCCTAGCATTTCCGCTGGTCGCACTCCTGCTGGCGGTACCTTATGCGCTCTATCAGTACCGCCGCTTCGGCGCTATCTCAATCTGGAAGACCTTCGTGGTCTTCACATTCATCCTGTACTGTTTGTGCGCAGTTTCACTGATCGTGTTTCCGCTACCGGCGGACCACAGTGCAGTGGTTGAAAGCGCGCGGACACCCCAGCTTCATCCCCTCCATGTGATCGAGCAGATCCGCGAAACCACCGATTTCAGTCTGAGCGATCGCAGCACGTGGGGGCCAGCACTGCGCTCCCCCGTTGTATATGAAGCGATCTTCAATGTCATGCTCACGGTGCCATTAGGTGCTTATCTTTGCTACCTGTTCCGCTGCCGCTGGTGGATGGCGCCTTTGATCGGTATGGCCACCACACTCTTGTTCGAAACATCGCAGCTGACTGGCCTGTTCGGACTCTACGCGCACCCCTACCGCCTCTTCGACGTGGACGACCTGATCTTGAACACCACGGGCACGATGCTAGGATTCTGGCTCATGATCCCCCTTGCCTGGGCGTTGCCGAGCATGGACGAGGTGAACGAACAAGCTCGCGAGCGCGGCAGTAGTCGCGTTTCGCTCACGCGGCGTGCTTTGGCGGCGGTAGTCGATCTGACCGTGCTGGCCGTGCTCTTCGTGCTTGCATGGATCGTACTTAGTCCGACCGATGCGCAAATCGCGAAGGCACTCGCCGTGGATCCTTCGCGTGCAGGTGCGAAAACACTCGCCTTCCGCTTCATTGGCGGTTTGTTCGCTGACCCGATGAGTGCGCTCTTACTCGCGCTTGGTATTGGCGCGGTGCTCTTCGCGGTGATCCCGATGGCTTCCAAAGGACGCACTACCGGGAAGGCGCTGGTAGGAATTCGTATCGTGAAAGCTGATGGGGGCAATGCTCCCGCTTGGGGCTACTGGGTGCGCTACCTTGCTTCGGCGTTCTTCCTGCTGATTCCTGTTGCTTTGGTGCTCCTTGCCCCTGAAGAGATCGAAGGTGTGAGCAACAATACGCTCTTCCAGATCGTTGGGCTGGTCGTGGTGGTATGGGCGCTCACCATCGTTGCACGTGTGATCGGCTCTTTCAGCGGATACCCGTATGTGTCTTTGAGCGAGGTTGTTTCGGGAACGCGCCTTGCGCCCGTGAAGCTGCAGGGAACGGAAAGCAGAGAGCGGAAAAGCACTGGCCAAAATGCAAGCGGACGAACTGATCGATGCAGCGGCGCATCCGCTGCATCCCAAGACGAACAACCGAACGATTGGCAGGATGGCCAAGCAGGAAACCTCGAGGACGAAGACCCGTTGGCTGAGCGCGTACGCCAAGCGCGCGAGGCTTATGCGCAGGCAGGCATTTCAAGTTATGCCGCGGAAGCCGAAACGCGTGCGATCGACCCGCGCCAAGCAGGGCCTGACACACACGGTGCAGCGGTACAACCAGCACAAACAAAACCAGCGCAGGCGAACCAAGCTTCCGACCAGGCGATCTCTGACAAGCAAGCAGCTCTTGATAGTCTACTGAGCGTGAACTACGACGAACAACACCCTGTTGTAGGAGCTTCAGCGAACAATGCCCCCGCCCGAGCTATACCCCAAAATCTTGGAGCTCAGCCGTCTGGCGCACCGGGCAATCTGCCCCAATCAAACCCCACCCAACGCATCACCGATCCGAGCGTTCAGCGAAGGATCCGTCGCGATTCTCGCCCTGATTCCGGCGGAACCCAAGTATTCAAAAAGCGCTAATTCACCATTCGCTGCTCACTCAATTTGAGCGACTGCTTTCGCCTTATAACCCCCCTCTTACCTAATTACCTTTGCAAAGGTAGAATGCAAGTTAAGAATTGCATAGCTGTTTACACACTGCGAGAACAAGGGGGAATCATGTCAGTTAAAGTGCCTTTGTCGGTTGGCGATAAGCAAACGTTCACCAAGACCATCGCCGAGTCGGATGTCTATCAATTTGCTGGAATCACGGGTGATTTCAGCCCATTTCACGTGAACGAAGAATACATGAAGGGCACGCAATATGGCACCCGTATTGCCCATGGTGTGTTGACCTTCGCCCTTTCAAGTACTGCATCAACGCTCATCCATCAACCTTACGACGATGAATGCCCCGTTGCTTCCTACGGCTACGATCATGTGCGTTTCACTGGTCCTGTTTATTTTGGTGACACCATCACTTGCAATTATGAGGTTATCTCAGTGGATGAAGAAACGGGTAAGACCGTCGCAAAAGTCGAGATCGTAAACCAGAACGGCGACACCGTCTGCGTCGCCGAACATATCCTCAAGTTCTTAGAATTCAAAGCGTAAGCTACAATAAAGTTCTAATCTATTTGAAGGGCTTATATGGGAAGATTATATATTGAAATCTGGTCAAAATATATTAATGAAACTGGAATGCTCTCCTTCGAGGAAAAAGTAAAATTGTTCCTTTCTCCGTTCTCCCATTTTGCTCTTTTTCTTCTCATTTCTGGAATTTCATGCTTAATCATAGGAGCGATTATTCAACCGCAAATGCTGATGACAATTGGGGCAATGCTCTTAAGTGTTCTTGTGATTAGTATAGCAGTAGACTTCAGAAAAAATAGGGCGAACGATCCTCTTGAGAATATTGATTTCGTATATAAACGCGCATCCACTATGGTTCCACGGTTTCTTGAGCTTCTCAAGATAAGCGATTCAGAATTACCTACAGTATTAAGATGCATCAAAGAATATAACGAAGTTCTAGCTGCAAAAGAAAGATCTGCTTCTGAAAAACTGTTCAGTTTCTCTATCTGCGGGCTTATGGCATCAGGCCTCGTTCTTGCTTTTGAATTTCTTCAAAAGGGTCTCTCTGAATGGGCATTTCTTCTTTTAGTGATTTGCATCCTCATTGGATGCTTTTCTTTCTTCATTTTAGTAGCTCTATGGGTAATAGACACACTACGCCCTACCGCGATGGATAAAACCAGATTGATAATTCGCTACCTAGAATGCTACCTTATACACACATCATGCATAAATACCGAATTGCAAAACAGGAGCGTTTCAGAATAATCAGAGCCGTTTTAGACTTATCCGATCTTATCCGATTTGCAGAACAACTATATTAGACCAGATCACTCGAGGGATGCAGCTTAAATGCAAGAGGGCTTTTAACGTTTGCTACAGCCAACTCATTCAGTCTTTTGCCAGTGATGCAAACTGGCGTGTGTTCCTGCGACGATTACGAAAGGGTCTTCAAACGAAGTCGACTTGATAAGCCGCATCTGTCGAATTCAAAAAACCAGCGTGTTAAGACGCCCTCTGGCAAAACTCACACTACAAATATCAACGTGCATCTCCATCGATATCCCTAAATGGATCAATTGCATAATACACAACTTTCCATTTGCCCTCCTCCCACTCGGCAGCAGGTCCATTATCGTTTTGCCTAACGAAGCAAATTGAAGCTGTCCAGCTTTTATTATCCGACTCAATTCTTACAATCGATTCTGCCTTTGCTGGCGCCGATCGAATAACCTCAATTATTTTGTAATCTTTGAGAGGATGCTCTGAATAAAATTCTCGCGCTTCACCAGCCAGTTTTCTGATTGCTGTATGCAATGAATTATGGAAACAGTTTGCAAGGTCTCCATAATTCTTATTGCGCCAACTCTCTAAATAATCTTTTATATCCTCCAAAACCTCTCTATCGGGTTCCGTTGGCGCATCTAAATCGATATCGTGCTTTTTCCATTTCTCGAAATGTTTGTCAAATTCCACTCTTTTTCGCTTGTTTTCAGCATAAGCATTTAAGACTTCAAAAGGATTCACTTTTGCAGGCTCAGGTTGCTCCATTTCTTTTCTTCGCGATTCGACCCAATCACAAACAGCAAAAAGCATACACCAGGCCTTTGAAGCCACCACATCGTTATCGTAGTTGGTAAGCATCCCATGCATGATTCCATTGCGATAAACATCAAAGATAGGCTCATCATTTAGTTTGTGAAAGCTTTTTCGAAAAACTCCTTGCACAGAGGGAAGCCCATTAAACACAGTTGCGACGCAATCGTCTGTGTGCATTTCATCTTCAGTTCTTGCGTGAAGACCCTTACGCTCCTCCTTAAACGCGTCATTCACAAATCCGTCCATTACAGAAATTGTTACTAGAACTGAACTGTAATATCTCCCTTCCAGAAAATCCTGCTTCGCTTTCTTTAAAAGAGGTATGCGAGGGCGCATGTCGGGAAACTTGTTTAGCCTCATTATTGCAGTGTCTAAAACTTCGTCTTCTTTAAAATAGTCTATAAGCTTCTTTTCTGCCTCTTCGGGCGTACTAGAATCAATTACAGTTTCCATTTTTTCAAGACTTAGATAATCTGAAAAAATCCAGTTCCTAGAACCCAACAACTCATAGTAACCATCAATTAGACCCGATAGGGCATTCATCTCTGTCTCAATGATGTCGGCTTCTTTTTGAACATCTTTTTTATTAAATAGCGCTCCAAACACTCGCATTGCGTCTAAACCTTGCTTCATTTCCCTAAAAGAAGGAAGACTGGAAATCGATCCAATCTCTTTTGGGTCAGGCTCATTTATCATTTTATGCCTCGCATAACCTAACTGCTTTTTCCTTTTACGTCCAAGACTGTGACTTCATAGCAGCTCACATCTCTCAGAATATATAACTTTTAATCACTTTCTTTCAAACAAAATTATATAAATCTCGTTTTTATATAATTTTGAACGGTAAACTCAGTTTCAAAATTATACTTTTTGCGAAAACATATAACTTTAAGCTCCATTTTCGACTGAAAAATTGTAGAATAGCCAAAAACATATAACTTTATCTCGATCCAAACTAAATAAAGTTTTATCAATAGGGGCAAAATGGAATATCCAGAACTCTCAAAACTATTTCACATGGAAACCTCGAGCGCTCGTTACGCGATGAACGAAGCAGAAGCTGCTCGAAGAAAAGAAATGGATTCAACATTCATCATAGAGATGCTGAGTGATTCAAAGGACCTTTTTATCGCAATGCCTCGTGAAATGGTCGTACTGATGGAAAAGATCCTTCGCGCCGAAAGAAAGACTTCTGCGATGATGCGCTCCATCCCACCTATCGGCCAGGCTGCGCTCACACGAGGACTTGTTTTGGATGAAGTTGTTAGTACGAACACTATCGAAGGAATTCACAGCACAAGAAGGCAGATTGAAGAAGCCTTAGAGTCAAGAGAGGCTGATGACACAAGTTTTAAAAGATTCAAAGAACTTGCATTGCTTTATCTCCGCCTAGCGGAGAAAGATCAATCGTCCGCACCTAACACCCTTGAAGAAATCAGGGAAATATACGATGCCATCATGGAAGGCGAATTGGAAGAATCAGATAAGCCTGATGGCGAATTATTCAGAAAGGGCGGCGTTGATATTACCTCGAATGGAGTAAAAACCATCCATCATGGGGTCGAACCCGAAAGTAAAATATTCGAAGGGCTCAACAACATGCTCAGGCTTACAGCGCGCAACGATATGCCTGAACTCATTAGCTCTCTGGCGTCCCATTATCTTTTCGAGTGCATCCATCCCTTTTACGACGGAAATGGCAGAACCGGAAGGTATCTTCTCGCTCTATACCTTGATGAATCTCTATCGATTCCTACCGTGCTATCGCTATCGCGCACGATAGCTGAGAATAAAAATGCCTATTATGCTGCGTTTTCTTCTGTCGAAAACCCACTTAACCACGGCGAAATGACGCATTTCGTATATGCCATGCTTGAGTTAATTCGCACTGCACAAAGCAGCATGATCGAGCGACTGCAAAACAATATAGAACATTTTGAGGCTGTTCAACAAAACTGCATAGAGTATTTTGAGCAAAACGGTTTATCCAAAAAAGAAAGGGAGATTGTTTTTGTTTTAGCGCAATACGACCTCTTCGGCATGGTTTCGTCTCTTACCTGGAATTCGATTGCAGAAATCATCGAACTTGGTAAGCAAACAACAAGGAATCACCTGAAGAGGCTCGAGGATAAAGGTATTGTGCAGATCATTTCAAAAAAGCCTTTGAAATTCAAGCTCACCCAGGAAGCAGAAGAGGCACTGGGAATCTAATTATCTTCCAGCGATTTCACAGCTCGTTTCATGCGACCAAAAGATGGACGATGTGCGCATAATAGGGCACGCACATCGTTCATGGCATATTGCCTTCACGCTTTCAAGCATTGTATCGAGGCTGTCCAAATTCCTAATATTAAAACTTGTTTTGGAATTGAATGCAATCATAACGACATATACGTTAACAAAGCTTTCTCCGATTAAACTGTAGTCGCGGATCGCAAAGGCCGTTGAGCCAAGAAAATATACCTCTTGGTTATCACTGACTTCTTAGCAAGAGTTGTAATAAAACTTGCCACAACTCTTGCTAAGTCAGCATATGGTTGATTAATGCTTACAACCATTTTTGTTGCATGTAACGGCTTCATCAGTATATTGCCAATCTTGAGGATTGTCACAATAAATTGCACCGCAACCTGTTTTTTGGGAATTTTCGATTTTATGAACTTTGCCGTGCTCAAGATCATAAGTGCTTTTCCCAATATATTTTATATTCATTTTCCCTCCTTTCTAATTTGCTTTTAGTACTTAAAGAAATACGTCTAATAAACTGCAGATCATATTTCTCGATTTAATGTATCGTGTTTTATCTCAGTATATGTCCTATTTATGGTACATATAGATATAAGGAGGATTTTCCCTTATATAGTTTGTACTAAACAACGTCTTAATATGCCAAGCCGTTAGATTGTTCGTAATATGGCAAAACCGCACGTCGTACTATATGCGTAATCGCAAAAACGCACAGGCTCCTTCATGTTTTAGAAGAAAGAATTGAACCTACGAGAAGAGGAGTTAAGTGCGATCGAGCTGATTGTAAAGTATGACTTTAGACTTACAACGTTCAATTGCAATCGCAAGACATTCACTAGAATTACACCTGAACAATAATAGATTGGCTCGCTTCATTCTCGTATCATTTAGGGAATGAAGGCTGATCAACACCAAGTATTAAGCTGGCTAAAAATCCATATTTGCATACTTATCTTCCATGTATGATGTATATGCTATAAACTCTTCCATAGCATCATCGCTTTTTTGGGCTACTAAATACTTGTTATGGCTATTCACATCGCCTGCCACGTTAAGTCCACTTGCTACATATTCCCAGGCTAAAGCTAGACGCGATTGTCTTATCAGACAAATAGTTTCGTCTTGTTGCGCAATAATCTTTTTGAAACGCTCTTCTGATATCTGCGCAATAGTAATCTCCGCTCCCAAATTATCGTCATCTTCAAGAAACGGCACAGCTCCAGCTCCAGAAAGATGGAATGCAAGAAATTCACCACCACGTTTTATGCCACCATGTGCTAAAGGATTACGATAGTTTTTTGCGAGAAGATTAAGTATGGAAAGCGCTTTTTGCGCTTTTCTGTCTTCGTGCGAGAAAACCATTCCCCACTTCTCTCTCCAAGTCTTGCCTAAGAAAACTTCCATTTCCTCAGACTGGTAAGATTGGGTCAAGGGATATAACAAAACCAGGAGATGCTCAATCCAGGAAAAATAGCTTATGATTGAGGCTTTCGCCAAATATCCTCCAATGCGCAGCGGTCTAAACGGATCGAGATTGTAAGCAATAGCTCTACCATCATCGTCAAATTTAACAGGCTTTGGTTTCGGTGGTTCTTTCTCATACTCCTCAAGAGCAGTCTGTCGAAAATACATATATTCACTATGCAGTTTTGGCAAATTATTTTCTACCGTGAAGTTTCCTTTCTGCATCATTAAATCTTGCATATTTCTAAGAAACCTTTTTGTCTCCCGATACAATCCTATTTGCATTGAACAGATTTCGCCAATTACATCTTGACTACAAGGTGCCTCGATGAATAATCGAGGTCCAAATTTTAAGAATGCAATTTGGAAATTCACCCCAAACACATTTCCCTTAATCACCCAGGCAACTTTTTCTTCCGGACCTGAGGCTGGAAATCCAAGAATATCGCAATATGCAAAATGTAGGATCCCTGGAAGAGGAATATTATCCCAACTAATACCACCATCAATCGACTGATTAAAATCAGCATCACTGGGCATAAGCGTAGGATACTTTTTCTTTAGCAACATCTTCAGTTTCTTATCGTCTTCTGTTAAGCACATTTCAGTACTTTCTTTTCAAATTCATTTATTATTCGTTTCCTCTTTATCAGTTATCCCTTAACAACTTATTGATCTTGACCATTGTTGGTTGCTTCCCATAAGTGGAGTATTTCACAAGCATCAAATCAACAAAGTGCGGATCTATAGATTTTGCAAACATGATGAACCCTAAAAGCTTTTCCGCATCTTTAGCTTTAGCTTCATCGTTCAAAGCAAAATCGTAGAGCATTCTTTTAAGCTCAACTTTACGTTTCTTACCTAAAGACAGATTACCCTCGTTGTCAAAAGCAACACCTGCAATCGTTCGATTGGCACCAGGGCCCATCCATCTCGTCTTTTCGCAATGTGCGTTAAACCCATACTTCCGCAAGATGCATTCAACAGTTTTTACCAATCGTTCATCAATAAATCCTTTGCTTGAAAATGCCAGATCATCAGAATAACGAGAATAAACAATGCCAGAATTAATCGATGCAGCAGCTTGAGCCAACTCATTATCTAAATCAATCAATGCCCTGTTTGCAAGCATGGGTGACGATGGTGCACCCATGACAAGTCCTCCATTTCGCGAAACAATCTGAACGATCAATCTCTTGTCTTTTTCGCTTAAACATGCATCGAGCGAAGAAGTATTGAGATAAGAATAGATTAACTTTGTGCTCACAGACGGAAAGAAGTGGGCAATGTCCATTCGCAACATATGCCATTGTCGAACATGAAGCAAAGCATTCTTTCTCACTGAACTTCCGGGCTCATACGCAGTTGCATAACGTGTGGGTTTGGATCCTTTTTTTCTTAAATAATCCGCAACCCAGTATTGTAGAATCTTTAATCGAGGCGAAGGTTGCCATACGATTCTTCCATTCGGAAGAATAATTTTCCTGTAATTATTCGAGGCTGAAGCGATATCAAAGATCGTCTTTTGATCTAACGCAAGATCATTTGCCATCATCCTGGCAATAGACACTCTCAATCTCCTTCCCAGACTTCCTTTTAAAACTTAACAACTCAGCTCTTAAAGTCTGTATCTCTTTGCGTCTTGCCATAGAAAGCATAAAGTAACCAGGCGGCTCTTTGTGAATGTCAATTAAATGTGTCTTTGGGTCGTAGGATATCAAGTCTGTCGAAGCAAGATATGCAAGAACCACTTGATAGGAAAAACCCCTTGGTCGTTTCTCTACCGCATTAAAAGAAAAATTAAATGATTCAAAACCCTTAAAACACTTATATACCTCCAGGAGATCATCGTCAGTAATAGGTGCAAAAATAGCTGCAAGATCAAGGCACTCACGACAAAAAGACCCCAGGTCAACTTGATCTTTATCTCGATTGATCCTATGCTTTTTAAAGTACCTAACTGTAGATTCAAAAGAGAGGAAGTATTCTAACAATTCTGCACTTGAAAAAGGACAATCGATATCCAAATAGAAGACATTAGATAGCTTGCTATCACAATCTTCAATAAGCTTTACTGGACCCTGAATAGCAAAACTTCGACTTCCTCTGAATCTCGCAGGAATGCAAGCAGTCAATATGTCCTTAATTTGAGGTGACATTGAAAAAGCACCTAATTCGCATAAAGGGCCCTCGCTTTCATCAAATAAGAGCACTGAATCAGACAACTCAGCAATAATTGCTTCTAGCTCGAGTAAATTCATTTTTCCCACTATATCCGAGTAACGGTCTAAAAGTATTTCTGGCTTAACAGTTACTATTGCCTGCAGTGCTGGATTGCTACGAATATGCCTCTCAGTATGAGCGCGACAAACGTATTTGGAGTTACCGTCTTCTCCTCCGCATAAAAAAAGGAACAAAGGACATTGACGACCAGGGAAAACCGCACTATAAAATCTTAAAACACGGATGGCCTTAAGCTGTCTCACCGATAATGCCATATATTCCCTTCTATCTTGCGAGGCTCTACGAGGCAGCCGATTGTTCGGCGGCACGTGCGAGACGCATGAGGCGCCGAACAATCGGCTGCCTAATCTCGCCATAAAACACTGGATAATTTCACACTATCCCTGCCGCAATATGCGACATTCACTAGAGCCTCGCTTTAGTAATGATAGAACAGTATCTTTTTTAACGCGAATCCCTCTTGAAGCTTTATGATCATGTTCATTTTAAATGTGCATTTGTTTTCTTGCATACACGGCTTTGGCTATTCATCAGAATAAAGAACTCTCTGCATCATTGCTTTAACCTCTTGAACAAAAGGATTGTTCTCATCAAGATAGCTTGCAATCTTTTGAGCAATATCGCTCTTAACGTTATTATTGTCGGTATGATTACTTATCTCTTTAGCGCGAGCAAAGAAGTTCTCTTTATTATCAATCGGAAGAACTTCTTTATATAATTCCACCATAAGATCATCTGGTGTATATAGTTCTACACAATCTCGTTCTAGGTAGAAGCACTGTACTGAGTCCCCATTCGCTTGATCCCCGTCATAAATTACAAAACAGCATACCCCAGACTGACCTAGTGCTTCCTGCAGTGCTTTTGCATTGCTACCGCCAGCAGGAAGTAAGATAATCTGATCAGAAAAACCTAAAATTTCGATAGCTTTTTTAAACCATGGCAAGTCAAATTTCCCTTCTATCAATACGTAAGGCTTGCTACCTTCACCAAGACTAATGAGGATATCTGCAACGCTTTCTCCAGGTTGTTTTCCTAAAGGCTGCACATCATAATCAAGAAGACCGTTCAACACACGTCCTGAATGCGTGGTGACTAGAAGCTGCGGTATATGCTTGTTTAATTCAGTAAGGAGATCCGCACAGTTTTTTGTAGAGAACGAGTTTTCTATCTCATCGATACCTAATATTACATTCGAATAGTCGTTCCCAATAAGCATGGCATAATTAAGGTTTTTCTGAAATCCAGATCCCCTACCCAAAACCGGCACTCCCTGGCTATCATCAATACTAAAATCTATAGCTTTTTCCAACTTAATCACTGGTGACGCTGCTATTGCAGTATTTTCGCGATTGATGATCACCATTTCTTGATTTGCGCCTTCTAAAACACCTTCAATAGCTTTTTGAGCAACAGCACCCAATTCAGCAATTTGGTCATCTTCAATCAGCGCATTAAATTGCGCCTTTCCAAGTTGTTTAAGAATAGTTACTGGGTCATCAAAATTTGGACCAAGATATATGTAATGCAAGCGGTCTATTTCTGACCAGTCTTGGTCCGGATCCTTGCTTTCTTTAAACGTCTTCCCGTTGTATGTTTTCTTAAAGAAACAGCCATCAATAAGCAATCCTATCTCAACAGGAGCTTCCAAGTTTGGAATGAAAGCTTTATCAATCTTTTCCTCATTGAAAAACGTATTTAGCGCCTGCAAGACTGAGGATTTCCCCGAATCATTTTCCCCAACGAAAATCGTATTTCCTGCGAGAAGGATTTGTGCTTCATTTCCTTGGTTCCAGTATTTAAAATTTTTGATGTAGATTCGTTCAATCATTCTTTCTCTTCCCCTTAAACTAGGTTCCTGTACATTTATGAGGGCTACGTAACAAACGCATCGAATACTAAACTTCCAAAATACTCGGCTGTTCCTTGCCCATTTCGCTCAGGATGATCTTGATCGGATCGAACTCGACATCGGGAGATGCTGACGTTTTCTGCTCTAGAACCCTAAATTGAATAGGCATTTTGGGACAAGAAAATGTCTTCACGCCCTAGATTAGAAATCATCACATTCAATCATTTTCTTATTCCTTTCAGTAATAAAACAGAGTCGGTTTTAACAGATCAAACATCAAATCGAATAAACTAAGTTTAATCTGAGCTAAATATACAGCGAAAGAATGGAATGTCTCATATTGAACGAAACGGTCAACAACAAAGAAGCTCTAGAGCAGTTATCGCTATTTCTTTATACCATGCAAAACTATGAAAGAATAACGACCTGCCTACCTATAAGCGAGGAGCTGAGATCGTTTGATGGCATAAGCTCAACTGTGCCAGCTGCTCTCAACAACTTTGAACAAGACAGCGTCGCTATCGATGTTCGCCTAATGCTCCAAAGGAAATACTTCTCTTATAAAGATGCTGTTCAAATAGGAAAACTCACTCACTACCTAAAAAGAACCAATCTTGTTGATAAAGAAGCAATGAATCAATTCGACGAGAAGCTCAATAAGCTAAAGAATTCGGAAGTCGAGCTCTCACTACAAAATGGAGCGATAGTATCAGGGCAGGTTAGCAACATCGAAGATGCAACGTACGGTACTCTTCTTCACGCCGACCGCGACCGTGCGGAACGGCTTATAAATACGCCTGGCGACATGCGATTACTTGCCTTAAGTCCATTCGTCATAAAACGCGAAGACCTTCTGTTTCATTTTCGAGATCTCTGCTTAGAGGCAAACATTGAACCCCTCCGTTCTAGCGAGGGGAAAACAGCTTCGATTCTACGATGGCTGGAAACATCGAGCAAGGATTTACTTATAACAAATTCACCATTTTGGACCAACGTGGTTGGCCACAATGCGAGTGAAGAAGAACTGAACGAGATAGTTTGCCAAACAAGCAATGAGAACAAATTCGCTCTCTTAACCGCAATGGACTTCCTTCACTTGCTTTTAAATGAGCCTTTGAATATCAAAATCTTGCGTAAGTTGGTGAAACGAAGCTTTTGGAAAGACTGGAAGAGTTTTGAAGAAGCCGCAATAGCAGTTAGGGCAATCAACAATCCAGGCATATCTTCACATGTAGAGCATGCAGAAAATGAAAGCTATGCTCGGATTAAGATTCTGCCTAATGTTGATGACGCTTTTATCGTAACAGAGCCTCAGCTAATTCATAATCCCGGTGCTTATATATACCTCGTAAAGCGCGCGGGAAAATGGAAAGTATACCAGCTGCAAATAATGCGCTAGCCTACCCTCCTTTAAACCAGATTACCCTATAAAGAAGAACCTGATAAAACGATGCGTCTCTCAAACACGAGCTAAAGAGATGCAAGCGCAAGATGAATCTTATCCTTCTCGCTCAAGATGACCTTGTTGGGGCTGAACTCAGCATCGCCTTCGAGCGCTGGCCACTCGATCCCGATGGCAGGATCGTTCCACATGAGGCCGTCTTCGTCATTGGGATGGTAGACATCATCGCATTTGTAGCTAAACTCGGCAGTATCGGACAAAACAAGGAAGCCGTGCGCGAACCCACGAGGAATGAAGAACTGGCGCTTGTTCTCAGCAGAAAGCACCACTCCCTCCCACTTGCCATACGTCGGGCCGCCTTTGCGCAGATCAACCGCCACATCGAAAACCTTGCCTGAAACAACACGCACGAGCTTCGCCTGCGGGTGCTCGATCTGAAAATGCAACCCGCGCAGCACGCCGCGCGTCGAAGACGATTGATTGTCTTGTACGAACTCACAGTCAATCCCACCGGCAATAAAATCAGGGCGCTTATACGTCTCCATGAAGTAGCCGCGATCATCGCCATAGGCTTTTACGTCGACGATCTTCACACCTTCGATAGCAGTCTCCGTGAACGTAAAATTCCCAGAAATAACCTGATCAGACATGCTCGTTCCTTTCAATGTGCTCAGGCGAGCGGAAAATTCTAATACCCACCACTAGCTGCCAATGAATTCGCCACAAGAAAAATTGACCATAATCGCCAAAACCGAAACATCCGGTCGCCTAGCAGTGAGCTATTGACCGAGCTTGGCATACTTTTCTTCGGTGGCGCTCTTCGTGCCTTCCCACCAATCTCGATTCTGGTCGTACCAAGCGATAGTCTCACGCAGACCCGCCTCGAAATCGGTATGCTCAGGCTGCCAACCAAGTTCGCGCTTGAGCTTAGTGGCATCGATCGCGTATCTGCGATCGTGCCCGGGTCGATCCCTCACCCATTCGAAATCGTCAGCATCGTGCCCCATCGCAACAAGAATCATGCGCAACACATCGATATTGCTCCACTCACAATCGGCTCCGATCAGATAGGTCTCACCCAGCCGCCCACGCGTAAGAATCTCCCAAACTGCACGCGAATGGTCATCGACATGAATCCAATCGCGCACATTGAGCCCGTCTCCATAGAGCTGAGGGCGCTTGCCTGAAAGAATTCTCGTGATTTGGCGCGGGATGAACTTCTCAACATGTTGGCGCGGTCCATAATTGTTCGAACAGTTTGAGATGGTGACTGGCAACCCATATGTTCGACACCATGCTCGTACGAGCAGATCAGATGCTGCTTTCGTCGCTGAATAAGGACTGCTCGGTCGATACGGGCTCCCTTCAGTGAATCTATCTGGATACAGTTGGCCGCTTATCACACAACCTTCCAAGCTGCCGGACAGAACACCAGTACTATTGTCATCAGATATTTGAGAGGCTTTCTCCAAACGCATTGCTTGCTGTGCCATATGGTTGAAAAAGGGCAAATCCCCGTATACCTCATCAGTTGAAACGTGATGAAAGCGCACGACATGCTTGCGCACTGCTTCCAAAAGCATGAAGGTGCCTTCTATGTTGGAACGAAGAAAAGGAAGTGGGTCGACTATCGAATTATCGTTGTGAGACTCTGCTGCAAAATGAACGATCGCGTCGACTTCGCCAACTAGTCTATCAACAAGCTGCTCGTCGCAAATATCGCCCTGAACGAATGTCAAACGCTCCTCGGAAAGTTCCGCGAGGTTCGCGCGATTTCCCGCATAAGTGAGCTTATCAAATACGATCACCCGAACATCAGGCTGATTCGCCATCACCCAGCGGACAAAATTCGACCCCATAAAACCAGCACCACCTGTAACGAGAAGACGCTGAAAATGCTGCTTTTGTTCGATGCTCTTAATCAACCTGCCCCTATGTCCATCGCGATCGAGCCTTTTACCACTCAGCATACCCGAAGAGACGTGCTCAAAGAAACGCGTGTTACAACAATAGCGTTCGCTGGTTTAGGTTAATCTAAAAAAGACCTGCTGCTCTCGTCTATTTCTTTTGCTCCTTTTCGCTTTTGATAAGCCACGAGCACTGTAAGCGCAACAATCGCTAACCAAGGGAAAAGCGCGCCTATCTGGTCACGATAAGTCATGAGCCCAGCATGCATGATCGAATGATCCGAAAGAACGGCATACCAGAGGTAAGGGATGAAGCCAATCACGAGCAATGCGGCAGAAGCCAGCAAAAGAGTTTTGATCTTATCGTCTTTGGTGTGAAGATAGCGTATCGCTGAACTTATGACACACACAAGAGCACCTATAAGAGAAGCGAATAAAACTTCTTTCATGAAACCAAGAGGTTTGATATTGGCCTTTATCGCTTGCAGGGCACCACCTTCAACACCCTCACGCTCAACACCACCCGTCAGTATGAATGCCTGTTCTAGAGCACGGCCAAGAACATCGTCACCTGAAATAAAAGCGGTAGCCACCCATTTGAACACCCAAAGCGCGGCATACCCAAAGCACCATCCAAGCCCCATAGCAGCAAGCAGGCCGATAACACGACGAAGCGTTAGCCTATCCCTAATGCAGCAAAAATAAATGCACGCTGGAATACAAAAAGATAGTATTGGATTATCGAGAAAATCGAAGAAAACCGTTAAAGCTCCCGTTGCTCCAAAGGTCAAGAACAAAACAAATGACTCTGACCAAACACCCGAAGATGTGCAACTAAACGGCCTTCGAGATAAGGAGATAACTACTAAAGAGGCGACGAGCGACATCGCAAACGACGAGAAGAAGGGGAGCGTTTCTGCAGCCTGAGCCGCTCCTAAAATACAAAGGCTGCCCGTAAGGATAAGGCTGAGAATCCCCCCCCCCATGCGCATTCGTACCGTCAAACGAGCAACAACTGCCGTAAGCAGCACGAAGAATACGGTCTGACATATCAATCTGATCTGCTTGACATCAAAAAAGACAAGCAAAGGACGCAGGAAGGTCACATATCCATGCCAATAGCGTTGATAGGCTGCGTTGCTTTCTCCCGCTATGGCATGCATGAGACCTTCGTCCGGGTTGCTACCTTGGTATTCTTTGGCCGCTACAGCATCACGAAGAGGATCTTCTGTGGCCTGCACCGCAATATTAATCATGTGATAAGTTGTGTAATTGTCATAATGAGCACCGCTGGTAAGCGCTGCATTCTGCATCCATAAAACACCCTCTTGTTTCAGCATGGCACGGGACTGATTTGCATGCGTAGTCAGCTGAGTAGAAGGAATAGCATAAGCAGCGGCCATGAGCAGCCAAAACAGCACGCCCATCATAATCACTGATAGCGCAACGATTAGCACGCGCTTTCCCATAATGCTCTTACTGGCTGGCATAATTTTCTCTTTACCTCTCGGGCTTAAACCTGATACTCAATTAGTCGTCATACTCGAAAAAATATAGCCGACTTTTCATCTCTTCATAGGAACGCTGCTTGATGACAAGGTTAGGACTCTTGCCAAACACCAAACAATTATCAGGAATAACTTCGTCGCGAATAAAAGCCTGCGCAGATACTTCGATGTTATTACCCAGATGGGAATCTCCAACAACCATGCATCCTGCATGCAAGCAGACGTTTTCACCAATGGTTGGGTAACACCCTTTATTCCCTCCGACCGTTACGTTTTGCCCTAAGAACAATCGATCGGAGTATTTTGCTCTTCCCAAAACGGTTCCTACAGGATGCTCCATGAAGAAGACGTTTGGAAGCTCGACCTCATAGAAGATGTCGAATCCATGCAGGGCTTTGTTAAGGGCATACACACGATCAGCCGTTTCTCGGTCTCCCGCCTCAAAAGCTACCCGCGCCAGATAGCAAAGCAAGATCGCATACTGACCCGTATGATGCACGTCGATCTTTCCCTTCCGAAAATACTTGTTAGTATTCTTACTGAAGCAATTGAGCGTACGTTTGCAAGCTTCCGCCATATACTCCGATATGTGAGCCCCTCCAAAAAAGCTCAGCTGGTTCACAAGATAGGCCTCGAGCTTATCCTCGTCGAATAAGACCCCCCTCCCGCGACTCTTTTTCACAAGCGCAAGCTTCTCTGCACGTTGCCTTACCGCATGCATGCCTTGATCGTTATCGAACAAATAAGCAGCTATGACCTCCATCAGCTTAAGGTCGTCAGGGCGGTCAAGGTCCAATACTCCCGTATCGGTCATGATCACGTATTCGCAACCTTCGATCGATAGAGGTGTATCACTTTGCATGAATTCACGCGAATAAGCATAGATCGACGCATTCATGTCAAAAACCTCAGGTGCTTGCTGCCGTGCGATGAAGTCTGACTCAAGCACTTTCCTGCAAACTCCGTCTTGTTCAATGACCATATTGAACCAAGGATTTCTCCTAGCTGGCACCACCGTGAAGATGACGGGGACCATAGATGAACATCTTTTCTCAACCACGCGTTCCAGATCATCCAATGTTCTCAGTGGAGAAGTATTATCGAGATCGATCACCGCATCATAGTGCTTCCCTGTTCGAGATTCCGCCTCTTGAAAGGCATAACGAATCGCATCGATCTTCGCAACCTTATCTCCTGCAAGTTCCTCAGGACGCCCGACGTTCAGGTGGTCAATCCCTGATGCCTCGACGAGCTCCATAAGCTCGTCGCTATCGGTGCTCAACACCACATCTATATCATCATCAGGATGCGCCTCTTTATACAGATCAATCACTGCAAGCGTATAATACGCAAGAGGCAGACCTGCAAGATCGCCAGCATTCTTTCCCTTTATCCCTTTTGATCCAGCGCGGGCACAAAGCGTAAACAGCAGGTTCATCTATTCGCATCCTTTCGCGAGAATAAGCGTATTGAGCGCGTGCTCGATGTCGTTCGTGTTCTCTCTCTTTCCTTGAATCATGTCAAGAAAAGCTTCGAGTTCTCGAGCCTGCGTGTCATCGCGCTCTTCAGTAAGAATGATTTGCTCGCCTGACTTCAAAAACGATATTGTGTCGGTGAGCAAGTCGCATTCGACCGTATCTTCTTTAGTGAATATCTCAAGCTTTCGTATAGGAACTCTACCGAAATAGTCCAAGTGAATCTCTGCCGTCTTGTCCCCATAGTCTGCAATATATAACGCAACATCATCAGAATCGATCTCAAGGCCCGATCGTTTCTCAATGATCGAATATGCTCGCTCAGGGAAGCCGATCAGATATTGGAGATAATCCCATTCATGAATCAGATCTATCGAAACACCCCCGCCCATATCTTTATGTGCACTATAGGTCTTTCGATAGTCAACCCCTGGTCTCCAGTCAGGCAAATAACTTGAACTGATCGAACGCAAAGAAAACGCCTCTGAAAAATCAAAATGTTCTTTCAACCACGATATGGTCGGCTTGTAATGCATGGGTGCAGCAACATAGAACACCTTTTTTTCTCGACCAAGAAAACCGAGCTCATAATCAGTTCTATCAAACACTGGCTTCTCGATAAAGAATGCATCCGAAAGGTCGATCAGATCGAGCAGTGTCTCATAATGAGCTGCTGTAGGATTAGTAATAAAGACAGCATCATACGTTCCAGGAAATTGATCCTTGCTGGTGTAAACCCCACGAATCCCCTCAGGAACATCGGCAGAACAAGTCCTCAACAAGTCGATTGAACAGCTTAACCCACGCTTTACACAGATCTTGCGCAGGTTTCGCGCATGACGTTGTCCCATGGATCCATATCCAACAATCAGGAACTCCAAGGCTATGCCCCAATCTCAGATACGATATCAAGAATCTTTTTATCCTGCTCAAACGAGTAGCGCGCTTGCTTTCCTTCATTGATCACAGCAAAGAATTCCTCTATCTCATTCGCATAAGCGTCCTCGACAACAAACGCAGCATAATCTGACAGCTGCTCTGCCGAACTACTTCCATACAAGTCAATCGGCATCAGCTCTTTTTTGTCTAGGTCAAAGCTCATGAAACCAGTTGGACTACCATCCCAAACAATATGACCGCCTTCTCCAAAGCATTCAAAATTGCGGACAGCTTTCCTGCTCACCACATCAACTGTTAGCGTTCCCGTGATTCCGCTTTCATGCTCGAGCAAAATCGAAAAAGTGTCGTCATAATCGATGTCAAGCATACTTGAACGATGATGCAGTGAACGTTGAGAAACGATCTTACCAAAAGCGGCGACAAGCCACGGAAGCTCTACTGCAAGTATCTCTCTACAAGCATTTGTCTCTGGATGAGCCAGAAACATGTCTCTATAGTCTTCCCATGGATGCCAATCTGGTAAGTACTGTCCAATGTGATAACAATAAGCACCTATCTCATGTCTGCTTGCCGCCTCTCTGATGTAGGCGGCTTCTGGACGGTACATTCCTGTCGAAGATAAGAAAAGGACCTTCTCTTGTTGCTCCGCGAGCTCAATATTCTCTTCATAGAGCGTATCAACAAGATTGATCTCGGAAAACACATGGAGCGCGTTCTTTAAACAAGTATTGATTATCTTCCCATGAGAGGCAGGTCCTGTGCAGACAAAAACAGCATCAATGTCTTGAGATGCCAGTAACCCCTCCATATCATCCGAAGTAAAAATGCCATATTCTTGCGCAGCTTGGCTTCGCTTCTTTTCATCAAGATCGATACCAACTATATCCTCTGAAGAAACATCGAAACGGCTCTTCAGCAGTCGTATCCTTCGTTGTCCCATCGATCCAAGTCCGACAACTGCTATCCTCATCTTATTCTCCATTAGGTGCCTTCGCCTTGCGATCGAACGATTAAAATACCCGCATATCATCATCACGGTCTTTGATCTTCTTTGCGGGAACACCGGCCATGACCACATTCTCTGGAACATCATTCAGAACGATTCCACCCATACCAATGACTGAATAGCTTCCAATCTTGATGCCCTGCTTGGTCGCGCAATGCAACCCAAGAAATACTTCGTCACCAAAAATGTTGTCCCCACCGATGTTTGAAGTCGCCCCCACATGGCAATAATTGCCAATCGTGCTGCCATGTCCAACAGCTGCATAATCACCAACCATGACACCATCACCAACAACTGATAGAGGTTCGACAAGAGCACCATCGAGCGCAACAAACCCTTCTCCGAGCGTTGCGCTTTGCGAAATGCGAGCGGTTGGCGCAATGACCTTGCCAAACCCATATCCCGCTTCACGTATCTCCTCAAATCGAAGTTTTCTGTCACGCGGTTCACCGAGAGCAATGACAAACTCAACCTGATCAGGAGAAAAAAGCTCTTTCACGGTGTCAAAATGCAGGTTTCGAGCACCATAGATCTCTTCATCTTCTGGCTTCCAATTATCAACAAAGAAGATCTCGTCCCAGAGATGCTCCTCTTCATTTTGCCATTGGGCTATTTCGATAATCTGGATCCCTGTACCTCCGGCACCCCATATAGCCAATTTCTTCATATATAATCCTCTCTTTTGGCTTAATCAAATGAAATATCATAGAATTTCTTCTGGAGCTTTATCGGCCGAGATAACGCGCTTGAGATGGCTGCGACAGTTTTCTTCGCCGCTCCTGCGCCTCCGAAGGGATTATCCATATCCTTGATGGTTTGACGGAATTCATCTGAGCATGCGTGCATGAGCGCGTCGTGAATATCGCTCTCACGAGCAGCGCAGTCAATCACGTTCGCTCCTCGAATTCTTCCTTGTTGCCTGATGCCAATGTTTACGGTAGGGACTTTGAAGAGCACTGTTTCAGTTATGCCGCTCGAAGAGTTCCCGACCACCGCATCAGCATAGGCCAAAGCAGACAAGTACCTTTTTGATCCAAGCGAGTCAAAAAGAAAGAAATTGCTATGCTTGGCGGCATATTGTTCAAGAACCTCATTGATTCCTCGTCCGCCCGCATCTGCGTTTGCTTTTGTCGCAATGAACGTGAGATTCGGAAACTTTTCAAGTGCCGCCAAAAGCTCATTAATATCTTCTTGAACCTCACCGTCTGCAAGCGTGACTGGATGATAGGTCATTACTGCATAATGGTCAGGAATACCAATTCCTAAACTCGCAAAGAGTTCTTCTTTTGAAAGAATATCCCGAACATCTTTATTATCAGCGCTCGCATTACCGATCGTGAACACTCTTGATGGATCCTCTCCCAATTGGATGACCCGTTTTCTATAAGGTTCGGTCGCAGTGAAATGAAGATAGCTCATTTTGGTTATGCAGTGACGTATCGCTTCATCTATAGCGCCTTCGGTTGTCTCTCCCCCATAAAGGTGAAAGATCGGGATGCGCTCATTAAAAGCTGCACATGCGATTGCAAGCATCTCATAGCGATCCCCTAAAACAAGAAGACCATCTGGCCTTCGATTCGCAAAGTAATCAGCAAAACCCGAAATCGCAAGCGCCATGGTTTTAGAAACACCACAAGCATTATCTGAATCCACCAAAATGGGAATCTGATAGTCTATGGCAAATCCGTCTTCTTCTATCTCTTGATAGGTTTCACCATAAGCCTGGGAAAGATGAGCGCCTGTTGCAATGATCCTAACCTCAAACCCGTTGTCACGCAATTCTTGAATGAATGGACGCAGGTTTCCATATTCTGCTCGTGTTGCCGTTGGCACTGCTATGATGCTCATAAAATGATCATCTCATCTTGCTCGAAATCTTTGATTGCACGCGTACCTAAGACCTCGTGCCATCGCATCGCAGAGATACCTGTACCTGGTCGTTTCACCGTGATGTTGTCTTCTGAGAGCAGATCGCCTGCTTTGATGTCTCGCTTTGCCACTATGCTTTTTCTTGCGATCGCCCTATTCTTTTGCTCTGCGTCTCCAGGTGTCTTTTCTGCGCAACCAAGAGCTCTTTCAATATTGCGAATCTTTTCAACCATAAGGGCAAACTCATCGGGCTCAAGACTTGCCTTATGATCAGGACCATCCATTGTTTTGTCCAAAGTTAGATGCTTCTCGATCACTCGCGCACCCATTGCTACTGCGGCAACAGGAACTTCGATTCCTTCAGTATGATCAGAATAGCCAAAAGATAGACCAAAATGCTCACCCATTGCAGGCATCGCTCGGAGATTGATCTGATCTTTTGGTGCAGGATACTCTGTGGTGCAATGCAGGATAGTGATCTCACCACAGCCATTCTCTCTCAAAACCGCAATCGCATCCTCAACCTCTTCGAGCGTGCACATGCCTGTTGAGAGAATAACAGGAAGATGGGAGGATCCGATTATCTCCAAAAGCGGCCGATTCGTTATTTCCCCTGATGCAACCTTGCAAAACCCAAGGTCGAGGTTTTGCAGAGAAAAATATGCCGCATCTTTATCGAAAAAGGTCGTAGCGAATTCAATCCCCACTTCGTCGCAGTAATCTTTGATGTCTATGTAAGCAGCAAAAGGGAGCTCAAGCTGCTCTATCATCGCCAGCTGCTGATCAGAGCCCGTACTGTCTTTTTGATAATCAGCAGTATTGGCGTATTTGGTGATCGAAGCTGAAGCATTTCCTGTTTGAAATTTCACCACATCAGCACCTGCAGCTTTTGCGGCATCAACCAAGCGCATAGCAAGGTCGAGATCTCCGTTGTGATTAATTCCCGCTTCTGCAATTATCTTCACGCTGTCGTCATTTCGGTTGATATCGCTCGTTTCCATGAAACGTTACTCCTCGTTAAGAACCATCGACATTCGTTCTAATTCATCAGGCTGACCCATATCAAGCCATGATCCTTCACTCACTGGAAACACACCAACTTTCATTCCTGCCTTTTGAGCGCGCAGGGCAACATCAGGAAACCCGATTACTTCATTTTCCCCAATAAGAGACAGGACACTCGGTTCCACCAGATAGCAGCCTGTGTTCACTAGCGAAGAGATAGTTGGCTTTTCAGTCATCTTCTTTATTTCGCCACCTTCAGCGATTTCAATAGTTCCATATGGAATGGTGTAATGCTTCAAAGAACACACAATTGTTATGACGTTCCCTGTTTTCTTATGCTCTTCATAGATGCTCTGCAGGTCTGCATCTACTAGCACATCACAATTCGTAAAGAAGAAGGTGTCGTCGATCTGGCCTTCAACAAGCTTCAATCCTCCTCCTGTACCGAGGAATTCCTCTTCTTCAATATATGAAACCTCATAATCGCGCTCAAGATCATCAAAGTACGCTTTGACCATTCCTTTTTTATAATTCAAAATCAAGAAGAAGTCTTGGCATCCGCCATCGTTGAAGCGGTCAATGATATGCTCTGCGATAGGTTTTTCATTGACGGGCACGAGAGGCTTAGGCAGAACTGCAGTGATGGGCATAAGCCGCGACCCAACCCCTCCCGCCATCATAACAACTGGCAATGGCTTTTCTAACGCACGGCGTTTCCTTCGAGTAGTCTCTTCTCGAACCACTAAACCAACTGGCCTTTGCTCGCTATCGACCACAGGAAGTGCTGTTAGTGAATACGTGTCAAAAAGCTGTTTTGCTTTTGTTTCATCGCCCTGCTTCACCATCAAAGGATCATAATTAGCAGCATCCTTAACAAAACCTTTCGAGGTGCCATGGGACAAAATATATCGGCGAACATCACCGTCGGCCAAAGCCGCAACAAGTTTACCTGCATCATCTACTACAAATACGCAGCGTTTTCCTGTTTCATCAATACGCTTGAGTGCATCAGCAATGGTGTCGTTCTCTCCAACCAAATACTCACTGATCATAATTTGCCCGAGTTCCATTAAGCGATCGCCTCTTCGATGGCCGCAACTACTCGATCAATGTCTTTCTTTTCCAAGTTGGTACTGCAAGGAAGGTTTACCACTTTAGAACGATATTTGGGTGCTTCTGTTATCTGGTACGTTATCGCACCTTCATAGGGCGCCTGTTCATGAATGAGTCCCCAAATCGGACGCGTCTGAATATCCTGAGTCTGCAGAAAAGAAATGAGCGCATCACGATCGATAGCAGGATCTTCGCATAACAAAGAATAGAACCACTTGTTCGAATTCACTCCTTCTCTAAATCCGAGAAGGGAAACACCCTCGATGCTCTCAAGAAGATGCTTATAGTGCTCATAGTTCTCATTTTTAGTCTCAATAAACTTGTTGAGCTGCTCCATCTGAGCAAGACCTAAAGCTGCTTGAAGATTCGTAAGGCGATAATTGTATCCAACTTCGTCATGCTCGTAGTAAAGCGGATCGCTTTTCGCTTGGGTCGTAAGATGCTTAGCATGCGTAAGGCATTCATCAGACCTCGAAACGATCATGCCCCCACCACCTGTAGTGATAATCTTGTTTCCGTTAAATGAATAGATTCCGATATCACCGATCGTACCCGCATAAGAGCCTGCGAATGGACCTTCTTCGTAATAGGTACCGAGCGCCTCAGTAGCATCCTCGATAAGCATTAGATTGAACTCGTGAGCAATCTCCATGAGTTCGCCCATATCAGCCATATTTCCGAACACATGGACCACAACAAGAGCGCTCACCCGCCTATTCGAAGCCTTATGAAAAAGCACTCCATTTCGCATCTCGCATTCATGAGCGCAAAATGCCCTTACTTTGCTCGGATCGATACAAAGGCTATCATCACAATCCATGAAGACAGGATCGGCATTAAGATATTTCACTGGATTGACTGCTGCAATAAAGGTAAGAGTAGGCACGATTACGAGATCATCTGGTTTTACCCCAGCCAAAATGAGTGCGGTATGAATCCCTGCAGTTCCTGACTGACACGCAACCGCTCCCCGAGCGCCAACATAATCTGCAATTGAAGCCTCAAAATCAGAGACATAACTGCCCGCAGTAGACACCCACTCACTTCTTACCGCTTCGGTCACGTATTCGAGCTCTTTTCCCTTAAGGTTAGGAACAGATAAAGGAATGAAGCCTTCACTCATGGAGCAACTCCTGATCTCTCTTTGGCTCAGAGACCCTTCATCGAAATACCGCTGAGCAACCCGAACCGTTTCATTCACGCAAAAGAAGGATCAAACGAAGTTGTCCGATCTCTTGAAACGCAAATGCAAAAATCTGCACCTTAGATATTATAGATGTCTACCTTGTATTTCTCTAAATTATCCCTGAAGAAGTCGATAGTTTGCGCAAGTCCTTCTTCGAAGGTAAAACGAGGCTCCCAATCCGTAAGCATCTTGATCTTCTCGTTGCTACCAAGAAGCCTATTTACCTCGCTTTTTTCAGGACGAAGTCGTTCTTCATCACACACTATCTTCGCCTGAGGATTGATCTGCTTGATCAGCTCTTCAGCAAGTTCGCCAATGGATATCTCATTTTGCGTGGCGATATTGATCTCTTCACCCACAGTCTTATCCGATCGATAGATCTCTATGAAACCTTGAGCGGTGTCTTTGACGAAGTTAAAATCTCGCGTGGGTGTTAGAGAGCCGAGTCTAATCTCCTCTTTGCCTGCAAGAAGTTGCGTAATGATAGTGGGAATCACTGCACGAGCTGACTGACGGGGCCCATAGGTATTAAAAGGGCGCACGATAGCCACAGGTAAACCAAATGAACGGTAAAAGGACTCTGCGAGCCTATCCGCTCCGATCTTGGTTGCCGAATAAGGTGACTGCCCCTGATAAGGATGGCTTTCATCAATCGGTACATATTGAGCAGTTCCATAAACTTCAGATGTTGAAGTGATCAGAACTTTATCAAGGTCGAGTTGCTTTGCGGCCTGAAGAACGTTTAGCGTGCCTTTGATGTTCGTATCTACATATGCATCAGGAGAATGATAGCTAAAGGGAATAGCAATTAGGGCAGCCAGATGAAAAACAGCATCCGTCCCTTTCATTGCCTCACGAACACCATTAGGATCTCGAACATCTCCTGTAAACACTTCAACGTTTTCCATAATGTCTTGAGGAAGAGTATCGAGCCAGCCCCAAGTATTGAATGAGTTATAAAGCGAGAAAGCCTTCACGTCAAAGCCTTGTTTTACCAGTTCTTCGGTTAGGTGGCTACCAATAAAACCGTCTGCTCCTGTTACAAGAATCTTCTCTGCCACGCTTCCTCCTTAATTCCAGTGAGCATGCTAGTCTTTCGATCATATTCACCTATTGTACGGATACAAACCAAACCGACATTCGGTCAAGGCATTATTTTCGATGAAAAAGACCTTGCATGATATGAATAATATCCGATAATGCACCGATCTTTAATATTTTAGAGATCGCAACATAAGCAATGACGAATAAAACAACCTGCAAAACAAGCTGCAAGCCATATGAAAACGAGAGCAAACCTACTGGATAGGCAACAAGAGCCGAAACCCCCGCCGTTAAGAAGGTAGGCAAGGTAAGCCGAAGTTGCTCGAGTATCCCAACGCCGATCTTGCGCTTTGCGGGCTTCGCATCTATACAGATGATAGAGAATACCGTATAAGCTCCGTTGACAAATGCGATCACGTATATGTCATGAAAAGTTAGCGCAACTGCAGCGAGCAGAATCACTCCGATGCTGAGTTTTATGATATGCAGTTTCATATAGAGGCCAGAGTCCCCTAGTGCCATATATGCACGAAGATTCACCAATTGAAGCATGAGCACACAATAGGATACACATGTTACCTGAAAGACCGGAACACACGATATCCATTTATCTGTGAGCAAAATGACGATCAAAGGCTCCGCAATAACAGCAAGCAAAAAACAAAGAGGGGCGATGATATACGTACCGCTTTGCAACGCTCTGATGATGGCATTTTGAAAAGCGGCCCTATCTTCTTTCAGTCTCGCCAAAGCCGGGAAGAGCACATTTGCTACCGCATTGGTTATAGCACCTATAGCAGCAATCGGCCATTTTCGGCCTTGACTGTACAGACCAAGATCTCCCGATGTGCATGTTTTACCAATGATCAATTCGGAAACACTGTTATACGCTGTTGCCAAAACCCCCGTCATACACATCTTCCATCCATAGGAAAACAGGCTCTTCGCCTTATGTATCGAAAACGTAAATGATATCTTCAGAGGGGTCAGGATCGCCATTACCAAGCACGCTATAGCACTCTGAACGATCGTCTGGGCAATCAGAGCCCAGATTCCTGCCCCACTATACGCCATGACTATTCCTACGATGCCCGATGCTATCAGAGCAAAAAGGTTCATCAAAAAAAGAGACCTGAAGTTCATCGTCTTTTGCAAATACGAGCGCTGAATGGAGTTGAACGCATTAAAAAAAATGCAGAGCGATAGCACACGTATATAAAGATCTAGGTCGACCATGCCATAAAAAAGAGCTATAGGGCCTGACAGGAAATAAACAAAGAGATACAGCAACGCGGCAAACCCTAGACTGAGCCATATTGCAGTAGAAAAAGCTTGATCATCGGCATCGTTATCTTGAATCAATGCGCTTCCCAGGCCGCTTTGTGCCAGGACATTCAAGATATTCACTACCACCAAGATAATCGCAAGAACGCCAAATATTTCGGGCGCGAGCAATCGTGCAAGAACAATCTGCACGACAAACTGAATGATGATAACGCTCGCTTGCTCAAGAAACGACCAGAGAAAGGATTTGGAAACTTGATTCTGCTCCATTGTTATAACTACTTGTCACTCTCGGTGGCTAAACTAACTCTATCCACTTTTGTTTGTTTCTTGTCCTGCTGCTTAGTTAACGCATCATTGATCTCAAGACAGTAATAGCCCATTACATACATCGAGAGCCAAAGAAGCTCGTTGCATCCCCTCATCAGTTCGAGAAGAAGAATGCAAAAAATAGCGATGGATATAATTTTTGCAACGGGCGTGTTCCTTGCTTGATAAAGCTTCTTCGCCGCCGCCAATACTAAGCCCAGGAAAAAGAGAAAGTGGACCAAGCCACCCAAGTACCAAATTCCCAAAATTTCATTATGGGCACCACTTCCATGCCCCAGCTTCGCCATCAAAACACTGCTCGACTCTATGCCATTCCCGAACAGAAAAGACGATTGTATCCACGATAGCGCACTCGTCCATATTCCACTACGACCCGAGAATGTTGCATCCTTGCCGAATACGTCTTCAAGCAAGAAGGTTCTCAAACCAAAAGGGTCTACGTATCCACACACTACCACGATAAGCGAGATGAGGAGGATCGCGTACAGTATCAAATATCCTCTAATGGTGAAAAATCTATTATTCTCTTTTCTTCCCTGAATAGCCATATAAATGCCAAGAACGATCAAGACGACCATTGATGTGCCTGCTTTTACAAGAATCGTCGAAATAAGACAGATCAAATAGAGCAATACTACCGAAAACGATATTTGCTTTCCCGTCCTTTTCACACACCAAAGCATGGAGAGCATCACGGCATAGATGTAGAACTCTGCATGTCTGTTGTCATAACCGAATATCCAATTCCTGTACGAACTCTCGAAATTCGTCGCTCCAAAATGATACATCCCTGTTGGATAAACAATAATTGCAATAAAATTTGCTAATGTAAGGACCCAGAGCGCCTTGTTCAGCGCAGAAATCCAAAGAGGATCACCCTTTCTTATGAACAAATAAATGAGCCAACAATAGGCTGTCGCATAAGCGGCAGGGACGTAATATGAAAAGACCGCTTGTGCATCGAAACCATCAGTGATCGAAAAAGGAAGCACACAAAACTGAAATAGTAGAATCCAGCCAAATGGCGCAGGAACACGCTGCCGCGTCAACACCACATAAGCCATCGACAAGAACGCACCGAGAGTAACTACAACGATAATGAAGTCGTTATAAGAAGCTCCGTCTTCAATCGCTTGAACAAAATAGGGAATACGAAAGAATGGAATAAGACCAACAACCAGGAGTATTCCTGCGAACACGCGATACAGGTCAACATTTGAAATCTTGCTGGTCATATTTTAAGGCTCGATATCCTTTTATTCGTTCTTAACTGAAGCAATTTGAGACGAAACAGCCCCGATCGCGGCATCCGTGTCGATACGATCGAACACCTCAAGATCACCGCCACGGGTCGCATTGATGATCTGCACTCCTTGTTTTTCCGCGGCTTGCCTTGCTACGTAGTATGAATAAGTCGTTGAATCAGCATAATTCCAACCTGCGCCTAAAGGAGCCGCAATGCCTTTCGCATAAGATCGCTCTTGTCCGCTATCTTGATGCAACTTCCCTTTTTCATCGACGTGGCCTGCATAGCGATGATCGACGCCGATCAAATAGATCGTCTTGAATCCCATATATACCGCAAGCTGCAAGCTGTAATACGTAACGGTGTACGAAAGCGCGAGATGGTGCGATGCATCCAGACTGAAATCATTGTTCTTGAGACTCCCCTTCTTGAGAGTAAAAGGACCCTGGACATTAAAACAATGAGCATTCGGGGGCAGCTCGACTATCTTGGCTCCTTTGTCCCCAACAAAATACGCATCGATGCCTTCATATTGAATGAGCTCATTAAAATATGTTGGGAAAAATCCAATGTCAGCATTCACATAATAGGTTGGTCGAAAAGAAGTCTGATCGAATAGCTTATACAAAAGATTGCTCGCAAAGGTCGGGCACCCCTGCAATCGCTCTAGGTCTTCAATAGTCAAACTTGGTCCGTTCCCAATAACAAAACAAGCTTCACCTAGATGTTTGTTCTTGAATTGCCTGATATCTTGCGCGTATTCCGATCTTCTATAGCGAAGGTTGTTCATCTTATCCAAGATCTTCTTTGGGCAATATGATAATGACCTAACGACCACCGAACGCTTTAGCACATCTTTCAATTCGCTGCTCTTCATTTGCTTGACTAATTCCTTTATCTATTCGGTTTCGCAGACTTCTTATCGAGGCCCATACAACAACATAGCTTAGGCTAGTTCTCGAAAAATGCCTTCAAATGTTTCACTAAGAGGTATTTCTGGAATGAATCCCAGCTTATCAGCTATCTTGCTTCCATCACAACAAATATAAGGGGTATCACTTGGTCGCAAAAGCCCTGGATCGACCTCTACGGTTATCTCTTGTGAGCTTAATGAAACGATCATCTCAACAAGCTCCCGTAAAGAAAGCGCTTTTCCTGAACCGATATTGAATACCTCACCATAGTGATCGCTCTCAACGAGCATCCGATAGGCCCGAACGACATCTCGCACATCACTGAAGTCCCTTGAGACATTCAGATTTCCAACCTTGAGTACGCCAGGGCTCCCTGATCTCTCGATCTCAGCAACTTGACTGATCCAATTTGGAAGAACGAAGTTCGTAGTCTGACCTACGCCTGTATGGTTAAACGATCGCGTTTGATATATTTTAAGCCCATATCGTGATCCATAAAGATCAGCAAGACGCTCTTGAGCGATTTTCGATATACCATAAGGACTAGTCGCATCAACAGGATCACTTTCTTTAAGTGGGCGATCAAGAGCAGCATATTCTTCGCTCGAGCCCACAAGCAGAACCTTAGGCGGCATTGCTTGCTTCCTAGCAGCTTCCAAAACGTTCACTGCTCCGCCAACATTCACATCGAATGTTACTTTAGGCTGCTTCCATGACAATCCGACCGAACTGATCGCCGCAAGGTCAATGATGATATCTGGATCAACCTGTATACAAGTTCTTAGTACCTCTTGTTCGTCTGTGATATCGGCTGCATAATACGCTTCGATGGCTTCAACGCTGCAATCTTTCTGCAGGTCTGAGCCAAATACAAGGTAGTCGTTGTTTGCAAACTCTCGCGCAAGGTAGCCTCCCACGAAGCCTGCCGCCCCAAATATCAAGACTTTTTGTTGGCGTTCTGTCATGAGTTGAACTTTGCTTCTCGTTTTGCTTGCTCAAGGTCATGCTCGACCATGATGCGACACAATTCTTCACATGTTGTTTTTTGCGGATCCCATCCTAAAACAGTCTTCGCTTTCGTAGGATCCCCCCATAGATCAACCACATCGGTTGGGCGATAAAAAGCTGGATTGACACACACGAGCATTTTCCCTGTTGCTCTGTCATATCCCTTTTCGTCAACACCTTCGCCTTCCCAATCGAGTTCGATCCCAACGTGCGCAAAGGACCATTCGACAAATTCTCGAACTGAGTGTTGCACTCCCGTAGCGATAACGAAGTCATCAGGAACGTCGTGCTGCAATATCATCCACATACATTCGATATAGTCTTTCGCATAACCCCAGTCTCTTAAAGAGTCAAGATTACCGAGTTCCAAGTGGTCTTGGAGGCCAAGCGAAATGCGAGCGGCCGCCTTGGTAATCTTGCGTGTAACGAAATTCTCTCCACGACGCTCTGATTCGTGGTTAAACAAAATGCCGTTGCACGCGAACATGCCATATGCATCCCTATATTCTTTGACCATCCAGAAGCCATACTGTTTAGCTACCGCATAAGGACTGAAAGGATGAAAAGGTGTATCCTCATTCTGCGGCACTTCTTCGACCTTGCCATAGAGCTCAGAAGTCGAAGCTTGATATATTTTGCAGGTCTTATCAAGGCCGAGCATATGAACCGCCTCAAGTATGCGCAAAACACCTAGCGCATCAACATCGCCCGTGTATTCCGCCGCATCAAAGCTTACGCCTACATGAGATTGCGCTGCTAGGTTGTATATCTCATCGGGCTGTACGGACGAAACGACCCGGACGATCGAAGTCGAATCGGATAGGTCCCCATCATGCAAAGTTATGAGGTCGTTTGCAAGAAGATGGTCGATGCGCTCTGTACCATGCACACTCGAGCGCCTGACCAGCCCATGCACCTCATATCCTTTATCAAGCAAAAACTCGGCAAGATAACTTCCATCCTGACCCGTAATCCCAGTAATCAATGCTCGTTTAATCATAATCCCTCTCACTAGTCTTCTGGCCTTGACCGCATTCGATCAGTTTATCTTTAAGGAAGTTCGTGAAGTTGTCTTTGAATATCTCATCGGAGAAATTGAGGCTATAGTCATGGATTTGTTGGCGAGAATACGCCACCCCATTTCGCTCGAACTCTTCAATACAATGAACAAGCCCGTTTACCGTCTGATCATGAAAATAAAGTCCCGTTTTGCCATCCTGCACGGTCTCAAGAGCGCCTCCTTTACCGAAAGCCAACACTGGCACACCAGCCGACATAGCTTCAACGGGCGTTATACCATAATCCTCGATACCTGGGAACAAAAAAGCTTTCGCTCTAGAGTAGTAGCGCTCCATCTCTTCGTCACTCACACGTCCGAGAAACTCTACCGTGTCTCCAGCAAGTTTCTTGAGCCTCTCCTCTTCTTCTCCGCCCGAACCGATAACAACAAGTTTTTTCTTAAGCTGGTTACATGCCTCGATAGCAAGGTCAACCCGCTTATACCTAACGAAGCGAGCAACCACAAGATAATAATCGTCGGGCATCTCAGTGATTGGATATTCATTGATTCGAGTACCTGGATAAATCGTAGTGAAATCTCTTCGATAGTACTTTTTTATTCGACTACCAACGAAATTTGAATCTGCAGCAAAATGATCGACTCTTTGGGCGGCTTGAAAATCCCAGAGACGCACTTTATGGATCATCCTTTTCATGAAGAAACGCTTGATCGCGTTTGTGTTCTCAAGGTAATCGTAGTACAAATCCCAAACGTAACGCGTTGGCGAAAATGAATAGCAAACATGCAATGCATCTGGCCTGGTAATAACTCCTTTGCAACAAGAGGCACAACAGCTGATCACGAGGTCATATTCGGTCAGATCAAGCGCCTCCCATGCTTTTGGCATAAATGAAAGAAGAAGCTTGTGATGGCTCTTCGCACCCGGCCATTTTTGGATATAAGTAGTTCGGATATCGCACTCTTTGCACCATTCAGGAGCTTTATCCTGATCGTAAACTAAAGTGTATATAGGAGCATCAGGAAAAAGCGTGTGAATATCATAGAGCACTCGCTCTCCTCCTCCGCGCCCTACAAGCCAGTCGTGTACAAGCGCAACTTTTAGATCTTTGAAAGTAGTTGGCATCGGTCTCTATTTCCAGTAATTTCCAAATCGTTCTATGTCTTCTTCGACGAGAACATCACCCAACTGAACTTCTATAACATGAAGCTCCGTGAAAGCTCGAGCAGAATGAAGTTGTTCTGCCTGAATATTAACCACTCTGCCTGGAGTGAGAGGCTGCACTTCACCATTAAGTACGATCTCGCCTTCGCCAGATACTACGGTCCAAACCTCTGCTCGCCTAAAATGACGTTGGTAGGTCAACTGTTTCCCTGGTTGTATGACAAGTTCTTTTGTCATGGCTTTTTGGTTATCTTTATAAACACCAGAATCGATAACTCGATATTCGCCCCACCGTCTCTTTTCATACATGGGGCGTGTATATGCAGCTTGCTCTACCAACGGCTTAAGCTTCGCCGAATGCTCTTTCGAAGAAACCAGGATACCGTCAGGTGTAGCTACCACAACTGCGTTTGAGACCCCTGATACAACTAAAGGGATATTTGTTTCGTTAATCGCATGAAGGTTTTCACAAGTGTCCGCATCAAAAACGATACGTCCTGAATAGGCTTCTGCCATCTCTTCAGAAAGAGTATTCCAAGTACCTAGATCCTTCCATTCTCCCTGACATGGAACGACTGCGATCGAATCGGCCTTTTCGACCACCTCATAGTCAAAAGAAACCTTTGGAAATTCACTATAATTCTCGATAATCTCTTCTAGATCTTTCGAGCTTGTATAACGACGCAGAATATCAAGGCCATAGCCAAGCTTGAATCCGAAAATGCCCCCATTCCAAAGAGCTCCCTTTTCAATAAGCGATTGAGCTTTTGCCTCTGAAGGTTTTTCAGCAAAACATGACACCTCGTAGATGTCTCCCACTGTGTCAACAGGCACGATATAGCCGTACTTTTCAGAAGGATACGTGGGTTCGATTCCTAGGAGGACAAGACCGTCTGGCCTTTCATCAACTGCTTCAGCGAGCCTTGCAAGACTTTTGTAATAGCCATCATCTGCATAAGTGTCTATGGGAAGAACAATGACCGAATCGTTTGAATCTGCTCCAAGGTCAAAAGCGAGCTTTGCACATGAAAGCATAATAGCGGGAGCTGTATCTCTTCGCTCGGGTTCAACCACTAAATCATAATCGCCTTCTATTTGGCTTTCGATGGAGTAAACTTGACTATTTCCTGTAGCCACGAGAAGACTTGCTTCTGGTAAAGCTTCTTTTATCTTCCTGAAGGTGCGTTGCACCATTGACTCAGGAATGTTGCTTGAGTTTCGTAGTACCTTCAGAAACTGCTTTGATCTGCTTTCGTTGGAAAGCGGCCACAAACGAGAGCCCGAACCGCCAGACAATAGTATTATGTGTGTTTGAGAACCTATGATTGCTTTCCTATTTTGATAATGCCATCAAGCTGAGACAAAGCTCCCATCCAGCGTGTCTTCAGATTCTCTCGCAATGCGCAAGAAAACCAAACCCTATGATAACTAATTTCCTAAATAGTGGCTACTTTCAGCAGCCTAAAAGAAGCCTTAGTGGTCCTGTTTGATCAATGCTTTGATTGGGTTGAAATATGACGATTGGGCTATTGCCCCGTTCCTGAAAGCATCGCGCGAAAAGTTCCCTTAAAAACGCGCCAATCGGTCTTAAACGATGCTGTCTCAATGTACTCAAGCTCTATTGCTTGACGCTCTCCTGATTCGAAAGTTGAGTTATTTCGCGAAGTAGACTGCCAAAGGCCTGTTATTCCTCCCGGAATGGAAAGGAGCTCTGCTTGCTGCTCTGGCGTATACCAACGCATTTCCTCATAAGAAATAGGGCGAGGGCCGATAACAGACATCTCACCCGCAAGCACATTAAGGACATTAGCAAATTCATCGATTGATGTTTTCCGTATAAACCTTCCAATAGGTACCACACGCGAATCGTTTTCAACTTTTCGTTCTTTTCTCCACTGAACGAGCTGATCGTCATCAAAATACTTTTCAACATTATCGGAGTCGCCAACCATAGAACGCAGTTTAAAGATCCTCATCGGACGACCATACTTACCAACGCGCTTTTGAATATAAATCGGCGATGCTTTGGTCTGAATTGCAATAACCACCAACAAAAGAAGGGTCAAGGGCAAAAGGAGAATACAAACGGCAATGACGAAAACACTGAACACGATGTCGAAAAGACGCTTAACGAAGCGATATCCGAGCGACCGCTTATCAAGAGAACGAGAGTAGGTCTCGAACTCCTTCGTCCCCAGGCGCAAAACTACCGCCTGCTCTTGATCGCCTCCAGCAGTTATCATCGCGATGTTTTCCACCTAAAACAAGCTCTTTTCAGGATAGCGAGAAGTAAGGAATACAACGCCACCAAGCTTAATCTTCGCAAAACGAAACTCTTCAACAATAGCTGCGAGCGCTTTACGTGAATCGCGCCATTCAGTTGCACAAAGAATAGTTATGTCGGCCTCTTTCGCAATATAAACCGCACCCACCCCTTCGCTAAGTGGCGCACATTCGATGATCGTAACAATACCTGGCAAGCTAACATGATTAAAACCTTCGGCGTGAGCATTCCCCTGCACTCGACTTACCGAAACTTTAGAGTGCTCCAGTGCGCTTGTTAGTTCTGCACACGTGAGCGTACTTCCTGTAAGCCCTACTGGTACCACTGCAATGGTAGATGGCGGCTCATCGCATATAAATCGGATATTTGCGAGCAAACGCTCTCCACGATCACGATTCGGAATCGTGCCTATCACAGGAAGATCTGCCGCTGCTTCAATATCACTTTTTGACTTGATGGGGGTCTTCAGTATATCGATCAATACAATGAGACAAATCGCGACAAAAAGGCCCGCAAATAAAGCCATTAATGTCGTTCTCCATATACTTGGTGAGGCGTTATCTGCGCTTATCGCTTCGTTAGTGCTGATTGAAGCCTGTACATTTGCCTCTCTACAATCCTCTGCTGCAGCAAGGACTGTTGCATTCGCCGCAGCAATACATCCTCCATAGTCGCTTCCTTCAGCCTTGATCGTAATCGTTCTGTAAGCCGTATCGGTAGTTGACGAAACCTCTATGCCGTTTTTAGAAAAGGTCGATGCTTCGTTTTGGGCATAACCACCTGCTAAAGCTATGTCTCCATTCGTCAAAAGTGTCGCTTTAGCAATATAGGTTGGTGGAATTGCTGCAACGACAGCTGTAGCAACAAATGCACAAACAACAGGCACTATAATAACCATTTTTATGTAATGACGAATAAGATTGAAAAAATCAGAGAGTGTCATGCTGTTTCCCTATCATACTGCACGCATCTTCTGGCCTCTAAATCACGCTGAAATAAGATGTTTTCCTCATTCGTCATTTTTACAATGCCTACCTCATTAAAACATGCATCATTCTGAGCCAGAAACGATAGCAGACCACAACAAATATATAGTAGCAGGTAATGCTTTTCAACAAAACGAGCTTAACTGATGTCGAGATAAACGGACATATTGTCAGGGTTGATAATTAGCAAGCTGCTTGCTTTTCTTCAAAAGAACAGCGACCCGAAGGTCGCCGTTTGAGATTTGAGGTTTGAGGTTTGCGCAAATCAATAAAGCATTTGTCGCAAGGCGTATCGTAAAGCTCGTCTCGTGAAGGATTACCAACGAGGCACTGCGCAAGCCATGAAGCTCCTTTTGCTCGGCTAGATGGTCATGAAGCCGAGGAATTGAGCGAGAAACGAGATGAACACGATAGCGATCAAGATAGGTGCGATGTACTTGATCATGATGCGCCACGCTGCACGCCAACGGAACTTCGATGAAGCCATGATCTCTTCCTCGATGATCTTCGGCTTGATGCACCAACCAACAAAGATACAGGTCAGGAACGCTACGATCGGCATCATGATGGTGTTCGGAGCAAATCCCGAGAAACTCTTCTGGAAGAACTTCTCAGACACCAACCTGCAACAACTCAATGATTTCACCAATGTTAGAAGTTAGTTGCTCTGCAGCCTTGCTCACATCTTTATTGAGTTGCTTTTCCTCCTGAATAGCCAAGAGATAATCTTCGGCCAAACCAGCAACAGCTGAATTTGTTTTGGGGTTCACTCCGTAGCACTCTGAAAAGTATTTATCAACAAAACGCCGTCTATTGCTTACTTTTTTGTTTTCAAACAACTCCTCTTTTTTAGGAGCAATATATTGTTTGTATGCGTTCTCTCTGTGAAGCAACAGAAAAAGCTCTATCGAAGGTTGAGTCACTCCAATAATATTATCAGCCGAAACATTTTCAAGTAGTTCTTTAAATTCTTTTGACCTGTTTTTGTATATATCTGCATCAAAAATCAAAACTGTCTTGTCGAGCTGATCATTAAATCCATATTTTTTTTCTTCATCTGCTCGAATCTCACTAGCATACTCAGCAAGTCTTATAGGACACGAAACAGTTTCGTCTTCTTCGGTTCTCTCGACATAAAGAGGAAGAACTCGCATAGCGGTATTTCTCTTATTCAAATACTCGAACAATGCCTCGAAGTAATACCTTTCAGTCTTCGACCCTTCACATAAGAAGTAAAATTTAGAAAGCGGTTTTTTTATTTCTTCAATTCCGCGCTCATTCCATGTGCTAATCGGGTTGAGAGGAGCCACGTTACTCACCCTCAATTGCAATTAATGATTTTTCTAACGAAAGGACAGGTATCCCACCATAACGCCCTTCGAGATATTGTTTTCCAACATGCGAATCGGAACGAAGCCCCTTCTTAGAAAACTCATCCAGCGGATAAAGCTTAGATTCGCCATTCTCATTTCGTTCAATAAACCAGATTTCATCACGTCGAAAGAATTCGTATGACATAATGTCGTTCTCATGCGTGGTAAAGATTAATTGTGAATCATCGTTTGCATGAACTTTATTGAACAATTGAACAAAATGCTTAGTTAAAAGAGGATGCAAACTTCGACTAAGCTCATCAATGACATAAAGCACATCTCCATCATCAGACATTATCATATCAATAAAATCAAAGAGCCTCTTTGTGCCATCCGACTCGTCACCAAAATCGAAATCAAATGCACTGCCTACGTGCTTAATCTTCATGATCGTTGAATCTAAGCTTCCATCAGACATTCTTTCAATACCGATAAAAGAACCATCTGCTCGAATGATTAATCCAGAAGGCTCATCAGCTTGGAGCGATAAAGTATTCAACATCTCTTTAAGAACCGCCTTATGTTCAAACGGTGTCATACGCATCACTTCTTCAAGAGTGATTTTCTCTTTTCTTAAATCAGCAATGCCAGTGTCAAAAGATGCCAACAGTCGTGATACATCATTCAAATTCTTCTTCAAGTAGAATTTTGACGTATGGTTGTCTTCTTGCGCATCAAATATTTGTACTTTTTGCGTGAACCACCTGTAAGCTACCGCAACGTCATTGAGCTGTGAATCTTGTGCAAAAGTGCGACCCTTATTAAGATATGGTAAAAATAAAGTGAGTGCACTATCTTGATCAGCAAGAAAGTCCTCTTTGTAGACATCCAAACGAACCTGATCTTTTTCTGAGTTTGTTAAAGCAGTTTTTATATCCTCTTCAGTTCGCTCAAAGACAGTCTTGAAGTCAGAATTTTCAAGTAGATATAACCATTCAGAAACAATCTTTGGCTCGTCTAAAAAACACTCAAATCCATAAGAAAAATATCGTCCTTCATTCTCAAACTGTATGTCAAAAACAGTTGTCTCTTCTGAATTAGAAGTGCACGTGCGACAAAAATCGTTTTGTGCGTTAATTGGTAAACTGCCCATCCTTACGTTCATTACGAGAACAAGCAGTGCCTTAAAAAGATTAGTTTTACCCGAGGCATTTGCACCATAAATTACCGCATTACGCAGCACTTTTACAGAAGAATTTGATTCGCATACATGTTCCGGATGTTGCTGAATCCGAGATGAGGATACCATGTTAAGCGTAATAGGATTGCTCCCAATAGATCTGAAGTTCTTAACCGAAAATCGGATGAGCATAACTTACTCCCTTCGAAAGCAATCTAAACGATTTTTTCGCTTTTACCAACACTTAAACAAACTAAATAATTCATTCAGCCTAGTAAGCCTTAAACCATATTAGCATATAAAACGATTATCTCGTTTTATCGCCTTTGTTTTAGACCAAAACTATAGCCAACCTAAACCACTGACCAAAAACGCTTGTCAGGAATGCAATAGATAAAACGGCGACCCGAAGGTCGCCGTTTGAGGTTTGAGATTCGCACAAATCAACAAAGCATTTGTCGCAAGGCCTATCGTAAAGCTCGTCTCGTGAAGGATTACCAACGAGGCACTGCGCAAGCCATGAAGCTCCTTTTGCTCGGCTAGATGGTCATGAAGCCGAGGAATTGAGCGAGAAACGAGATGAACACGATAGCGATCAAGATAGGTGCGATGTACTTGATCATGATGCGCCACGCTGCACGCCAACGGAACTTCGATGAAGCCATGATCTCTTCCTCGATGATCTTCGGTTTGATGCACCAACCAACGAAGATACAGGTCAGGAACGCCACGATCGGCATCATGATGGTGTTCGAGATGAAGTCGAAGAAGTCGAGCAGTGAAGTGCCCGCGCCCAACGGCTCGATGAACGAAAGGCCGTTGTAGCCCAGATTCACGAATACAGCCGCAACGCCGATGATCACGAACGTGAGCACAGTTGCTTTCTTGCGCGAGCATTTCGCACCATCGTGCATGATCGAAACGCAGGTCTCCATGAGCGAGATCGCCGAAGTGAGCGCTGCGAAGATAACGAGTAAGAAGAACAGCACACCGATTACAGGCGCGAAATCACCGAACGATGCGAACATTTGCGGCAACACGATGAACATGAGGCCCGGGCCGGAATTTTCGGTAACCGCCTCAGGCGAACCCAACGCAACGAACGCTGCCGGCACGATCATGAGGCCCGCCAAGAACGAAACGCCAATATCGAAGCCCGCAACACGGATCGCGCTCGAAGTGAGCGAATCGCGCTGCTTCATGTAGGAACCATAGGTGACCATGATGCCCATCGCGATGGACAGCGAGAAGAACATCTGCCCCAGTGCCGCAACCACAAGCTCTATCGAGAACGCAGAGAAATCGGGCACCAGATAATAGGCAGCGCCATCAAGCGCACCTGGCTGGCAGAGCGTATAGACGACCAGGATGACGGTCATGATGATAAGTGCCGGCATCATGATCAGGTTAGCCTTCTCGATGCCGCCCTTGATGCCGCGCGACACAACGAAGAATACGATAGCCATGAAGATGAAGAGCCAGATATACGACTCAAAACTACTGGTGATGAAGCTAGAGAAGTACGTACCGCCATCACCGATCATGGTTGCGGGATCGAAGAAATAAGCGCCGACGTACTTCGCTACCCAGCCACCGATCACGCAATAATACGGCGTGATAATGAACGGAACGAGCGAAGCAAGGATGCCAATGAAGGCATACTTCTTGCCGAACAGCTTGAACGCACCGATGGTGGACTGGCGGGTCTTACGACCGAGCGCGATCTCGACAAGCAGAAGCGACAGGCCAAAGGTGAACACGAGCACCAAGTAGGTGAGCAAGAACATACCGCCACCATACTTCGCCGCCAGATACGGGAAGCGCCACAGATTACCCAAGCCGACCGCAGAAGCAGCTGCAGCCAAGATGAATGCCCATTTGCTTGACCAGGTGTCACGAGCAGCATGTGCAAGTTGAGCCATAAGTCCCCCATTCAGGTTTCAGTTCGTTCGCTCGCTAATCCAGTGCGATTCGCACCAGATCGGTTCGCGTCATTGCAAGATTCGTTGCTTTATATTGCTACGAAGAATAGCAAAAGACTCACAAAATCTGCACAGAAATGGGGTGTAGGGTGCATGGGGGTATAAGAGCGGTTTACAGAACGCTGCCGGAGTCTTTAACGTAGATTACGCGCACGGCGACGAGCGCGCGCGGCAGCCGATGAAAGCACTGTTGCTGGCAGCGGTTCCGTTCCCTGTTCCTGGGAAGGCTCTGAAGCAGCTTTCGTTGAGGCCGCATGTCGAGGGGCATGTGCACCTGCGTATACCTGCGAAAAATCGAAAGGAGCACGTTGAGCAGATTGTGGTTCGTTCGACGCAACGAACGACGAACCCTGAACAGATTCAGATGCTGCAGGCGATGATGAGTGAAGCGGTTCTGAAATTGGCTGCGCTTTCACCTCGGGAACTGTGATCGTCTTGCGCTCTGTTATGGTAGGAACCTCAACAGCAGAAGCGGCACCTGAGGCAACATGAGCATCAGCGCCACGCCTATCTGCCAAAACAGAGCCGTTCGTTGAAGATGATGCTGCTGAATCCGTTGGAGCAACCGTTGAATCGAAGAGCGTCGCCTGCGTTTCTTCTTCGATGGGTGCAGCAACGAAGGGGATTTCACCCGTTGTAGATTCATCAAGATTCGGGCCACGAGGGATCACGATCTCGCGGTCTTGCTCTTTTTCCTGGCGCCATCGTGCCCAGCGCGCAGCAGGTGATGATTCCGCTGCATTGGCTCGCTTCTTGGCCTTCTTCGAAGACTTCTTGTCCTTCTCCATGCTAGCCTTAGGAGCTTCTTCGACTGCCTTAGGAGCAGGCTCTTCGGGTGTTAGCACCGACGGAATATCTTCGATCGCATCAGAAAGATGCTGATCAGAAGCAAGTTCACCGCGCAACCCACTCGGGCGTGGATCGTAGTAGAAGTGCTGCTCGTCGTAGGTCACGTGCCAGAGCACAAGCCCTTCAGCGGGCGCGTTCTGTCCTGCTGCCTGTCGGTTGCGCGCTGCGAGTACCTCGCCCACCCACTCAGGCGTACGTTTCCCGCGACCAACCAACACGAGCGTGCCCACCATCGTGCGCACCATAGAATGCAAAAAAGCGTTCCCGATGACCGTGATAACGATGAAGTTCGAATTCCAGATCTGCTCTTGCTTGAACGAGATATCGGCAACATAGCGATGCGTAGGCTTATCCTTCGCCGAAACTGCCATGCAGAAACTCTTGAAATCATGCTCGCCCAGCAGATGCGTAGAAGCCTGCTTCATCGCCTCGACGTCGAGCGGCTTGCCCAGATGCCAGCAGAACTTCTCCATGAGCAAAGGTGCGGCCACATCGGTACAGATGTAGTAGCGATATTCGCGCATAACGGCCGAAAACCGTGCCGAAAAATCCTCTGGCATAGGGCGCACTGAGCGAAACGAGATCTCCTCATGCGTAAGCGCGTTGAGCGATTTCAGGAGCGAATCAGGTTTGCGACGAAACCATTCATCAGGAAGCAGATCGAAGCTGATCACCTGACAAAGCGCATGCACGCCAGCATCGGTTCTGCCAGCGCACGTGGTATCGATGCGCCGACGAAACAGCAGCTCAAGGGCATCTTCGATATTCCCCTGAACCGTAAGCTGCCCATTCTGCCGCGCGAAGCCAGAAAAAGGCTCTCCATTGTATGAAAACCACGTTGCGACCCTCATGAACGCCGCCCCGTTCTGTGGTTATGCCTGCCTGTCATGCTGCGCCTCTACGATGCTTTCCAGATCTCGCGTCCGAACAGATCGTGCAAGTCTGCCTTGAGCATATGGTCGCGCGCATTGATGGTGAGCGGCAATTCTGCACGCATGCGGCTGCCGTCGGTCTGCGCTACGAAGAGCACGATCGGATCGTTGCCGGGGTGGGTCTTCAGAATATCCAGCAGACGCGAAGAAGAAAGCGCATTCAACTCGTTGGATTGCACCTGCAGTTCCATGCATACTGGCTTAACATTCTGCTGCTCTTCGGTAAGTTCAAGCTTTTCGATCTCGTAGCCGATAAGCTGGTTCGCGCGGTCGCTCACCTCGAACTTGCCGCGCACCGTTACCACCGCATCTTCCTCGAGCACATCAGAGACCTTCTCGTAGTCGAAGCAGATGCATTCGATGCTGCCCGCCAGATCCTCCAGATTGAAGGTGGCCATGAGGGTATTACGTTTCGTGCGCTTCACGTTCACGTCGGACACCATGCCAGCACATTTGATGTTCTTGATGCTGGTATCACGTTCGTTCAGTTCCGTCATCGTGTATTTATTTGTGCGCAAAAGATAGTTCTCATACGGGCTTAATGGATGATCGGAGACATACATCTTCAGGATCTCTTTTTCGAAGGTGAGCTTCGTGCGCTTATCCCATTCCACCCCATCGGGCTCGGGGATGTCCTCGACGAAGCCCGCATCCGGGTCGTCTGCGAACATGTCGAACATGCTCACCTGGCCAGCGGATTTATCCTTCTGACGTTTGGCTGCATCATCGAGCAGCGATGTTTCATCCACAAAATACATAAGCTGCTTACGCGTGTAGCCGGTCGAATCGAACGCACCAGACTTGATGAGCGCTTCAAGCGTCTTGCGGTTATAGCATGAAGAATCCACGCGGTTCACGAAATCGTGAAGCGAAGTGAACGGACCGTTAGCCTCACGCTCCTCGATGATGGCCTGCACCACCTTCTCACCCACGCCACGCACGCCAGCAAGACCAAAACGGATGCCGCCATCAACCGGGGTGAATTCCAAGCTCGAAGAGTTGATATCGGGCGGAAGCACGGGGGTGCCGTTGTGGTTCGCGCTGGCAATGTAGCGGATGAGCTTGTCGTTGCTGCCCATGTAGCTGGTGAGCACCGCTGCCATGAATTCGTTCGGGTAGTGCGCCTTCAGGTAAGCCGTGCGCATGACCAAGATGGCGTATGCCGCGGAGTGTGACTTGTTGAACGCATACTTCGCGAACTTCTCGGCATCTTGCCAGATCTGCTGGGCAACTTCGAGAGAATAGCCGTTCTCGACCGCACCTGAATCCCAGTCGGCCTGAAGACCACGCATCACGTCGATCTTCTTCTTACCCATCGCCTTACGCAGCTTGTCGGCTTTGCCTGCCGAAAAACCACTCATGACCATGGAGATCTGCATGATCTGCTCCTGGTAGACCATGGTGCCATGGGTCTCTTCCAAGATGCCGCGCAAACGGTCGTCGTAATAGTGAACCGCTTCGGGGTTCTTCGCCGCCTTGATGTAGTCTTCGACCATGCCTGACTCGAGCGGACCGGGGCGGTTGAGCGCGATAGATGCGACAACATCCGAGAATTGCTTCGGAGGAAGGCGCTTGAACAGACTTACATAGAGCGCGCCTTCCACCTGGAAAAGGCCATCCATGTTGCCCGATTGCATGAGCTCGAAGGCTTTTTCATCGTCGGTAGGGATCTCTTCAGGAACAATCTTCGTGCCGTAGCGCTCTTCGATGTTGCGACAAGCGATCGAAAGCACGTCGAGCGTACGAAGACCGAGGAAGTCCATCTTGAGAAGGCCCAAGTCGGGCGTGTAGTGGCCGTCGTATTGGGTGATGATGCCGCCGCCCTTGGTGTCGCGCTTCATGGGCACGTGATCGGCCATGGGGTCGCGGCAGATGATGGTCGCGCAGGCATGCACGCCTTCGCCACGCACGTGGCCTTCGATGGATTTCGCCGCATCGATCACCGCGTGCACATCGGGCTCGTCTTCGTAGGCCTTTGCCAGATCGGGATTGGTTTCGAGCGCTTGGTCGATCGTGATGCCAAGCTCGTTGCCGATCATCTTGCAGATGCGGTCGCCCGTGCTGTAAGGATAGTCGAGCACGCGCGCAGCATCGCGCACGGCATTCTTCGCCTGAAGTGTGCCGAAGGTGATCACCTGCGAAACGTGGTCTTCGCCGTACACATCCTTGATGTGGTTGATAACCTCTTCACGTCTGCCCTGCTCGAAGTCGACGTCGATATCGGGCATCTCCACACGCTCGGGAGAAAGGAAGCGTTCGAACATGAGGCCGTTAGGCAGCGGATCGAGGTCGGTGATGCCCATGGCATATGCCACGATCGCACCTGCTGCCGAGCCACGGCCCGGACCAACGCCGATGCCCTGGCTGCGCGCCCATTCGATATATTCCTGCACGATCAGGAAGTACGCGGGGAATCCCTGATCGATGATGACCTGCATCTCGTAATCGGCCTGCTTCTGCACGTGCTCGGGAACAGGATCGCCGTAGCGCTTGACCAGGCCTTCCTGCACGCGCTTGCGGAACCATGATTCCTCGGTCTCCCCTTCGGGCAGTGGGAACTTCGGCAAAATGGGGTCGCGCTCGAGTTCGACGTTGCACTTTTCAGCAACTTCGATGGTGTTGTCACAAGCTTCGGGGAAATCTTTCAGCGCCGCGCGCATTTCCTCTTCGGTCTTCATGTAGAACTGATCGTTGGGGAACTTGAAGCGCTTTTCCTGATTGATGGTCTGGTTGGTGCCGATGCACAGCATTACGTCCTGTGCCTGCGCATCTTCTTGAACGAGATAATGGAAGTCGTTCGTTGCGATGGTCTTAAGCCCCAGGTGGTTCGCAATTTCTGTAAGCTGTTGGTTGAGCTCGCGCTGCGTCTTGCCCGCATCGGAAGTGATGCCCTGGTCCTGCAGTTCGATGTAGAAATCGCCTGGCTCATAGAGCGCGGAGAGCTTCTTCGCCCACTCGATGGCCTCGTCGATCTTGCCCGCATCCACACAGCGCGGGATAATGCCCGCAATACAGGCGCTCGTAGCGATAACGCCTTCGGAGTACTTCTCGAGCATCTCGAAGGTCGTGCGCGGGCGATAGTAGAAATTGTCCACATGCGATTCGCTCACGAGCTTCACGATGTTGTGATAGCCCGTGTTGTTCTTCGCGAGCAGGATCATATGATGGAGCTTCTGCTTGCCTTCCTTCTTCAAGGAAGAATCCGTGGTGAAATAGATTTCGCAGCCGAAGATGGGTTTTACCCACGTGCCCGTTTCTGCCTTCACCTTGTCGCATGCGTCCGCCAACTCCGGCACACCCGACATAACACCATGGTCCGTAATAGCCACCGCCGGCATACCCAGGTCAGCCGCGCGCTTCACCATGTCGTAGACCTTGGTGGCACCATCGAGCAGCGAGTATTCCGTATGGTTATGAAGGTGGACAAAAGCCATGAGCAACATCCTTCTATCGTGTGCGCGGAAGCTGGTTTTTCACCACAAGATCGCGCGGAGAGCAATACAGAAATCGAGGCGTTCAAGGACTTTCATTGTGCCATCTTCAGCCGCGACTTGCTAGGGCAAAATGGGCGGTTTTGCATCGAAATCACGAACGGTTCGGGTTTAAAGGTGGAAGGAAGTCGTTTTAGAATCTCCATAACCCCAGTTCGGCTGTATACAAGATGTTGTGTTTTCCCAGGTTACAAATTGGATTTCGCCACAAAATATTGGTTTTTTCGGTTTACACCAAATTGCGCATGGAGTAGCATGAGAGAGGTAAGGTAATTGATACTAAGTTAGTAACAATTACAGGAGCACCAGCAGTACCGAATAAGGTTATGAATAACGGAGGGGGTATTATGACCACGCTTGAAGCACCTGCATTCGCAGCACAAAACACAACACGGGATGCTAAAGCAAATCAAAGCCACGGAGCCGCAGAAGAAACACAGAAGCACTCGCACCAGCCTGCCGCTTCATCCGAACATAAGCATCTGCAAAATGTTTCGGTTTCTATCTCTTATTCTTCGCCTGACGACTTCCGCGTCACTAACGAAGAGATCGAACAGTACATCGCTCGAGGTCGCGAACTTGAGCCGAGCAAGGATCTTGCCTGGATCGATCTTGCCGTTGAAGCGGAAGATGTCGCAATTCACTATGGGTACCATGCTCAGCCGTTCGAGCGCATCCGTCGTATCACCGGCTATTTGGTGGGCACCCTCGATCGTTTCAACGACGCAAAGCGCGCCGAAGAGCACGATCGTGTGAAACACGACATCCCGTGCACCTGTCGCTAAATAACGCTGCCTTGCCTAAAGAAAAGCCGCTCGCCTCATGTTGGGTGAGCGGCTTTTTGTTTCTCTGGCCTGTGGGTGTGTGTTAGGGGTCGGGTAATTTGACACATCTAGGATGTGTCAAATTACCCGACCCCTAACACTTATAGCTTATCTCTAAGCCTTTACGATACGAGCACCTTGAGGCGTGTCTTCGATGCGGAAACCGAGCTCGGCAAGTCCGTCACGGATCGCATCGGCAACCGCGTAGTTCTTGTTAGCGCGCGCATTGGCACGAGCATCGAGCAGCGCTGCCATCGCTGCTTTCACCGTTGCAGGATCTGCCCCATCGCCTGGTGCGAAGCCAGCGAATTCCATCGCGAGCACCATTACCTCAGCGGCGCTCTCCTCATCATCGAGCACGATTGCGCCCACTTCAGCTGCATCGTTCATCTCGATCGAGATGCCGAGTACATCCATGAGCTCGACCACTGCCTGTGCAGCCTTCTCGAACGTCTGAACATCCGCTTCTGTTACGGAAGCGCTTTGCTGGACATCGTTCAAGAGCGTATTCGCATCGCTCACGAAGCTGAAGATGGCACCGAGCGCAGCAGCGGTGTTGAAATCGTCGTCCATCGCTTCAGTGAACGAATCTTTCATGTCCGCAATGAGCGTTGCGATCGCGATCGAAGTTGCAAGCGAGCCCGCATGGGCATCAGAGGCATCGGGCGTATGGCCGCCTTCTACCTTCGCCTGCGACTGCTGTGCTGAACGCGCGAGCCAAAGCGCATTCGTGACGAAATTCTCCAAACGCTCGAGCGCCGCCGCGGATTCTTGCAGGCGCGCATCCGAGAAGTCGAGCGGGCTGCGGTAGTGCGTCTGCAGCATGAGCATACGAAGCACCGCTGGATCGGTGGTCTCCAAGATATCGCGCAACAGCAAGAAGTTGCCGAGCGATTTGCTCATCTTCTCGGAGTTGATCTGGAGCATGCCACCATGCATCCAGTAATTCGCGAACGTAGTATCGAAAGCCGCTTCAGACTGCGCGCGCTCGTTCTCGTGGTGCGGGAAACACAGATCCGCGCCGCCGCCATGGATGTCGAAAGGCAGATGGAGATACTTCTCGGACATGGCCGAGCATTCGATATGCCAACCGGGACGGCCTTCTCCCCACGGAGAAGTCCAGCTCGGCTCGCTTGGCTTTGCCGTCTTCCAGAGTGCGAAATCGAGCGGATCGCGTTTGCGGTCTTCCAGACCCTGGCCATCGGCGCGCAGTTCGCGGTGACCCGATTCCATTTCGTCCACATTGCGGTTCGATAGTTCGCCATACGCCGAATAGGAACGCACGGCGAAGTACACATCGCCATCAACCTCATACGCATGGCCTTTGTCGATCAGGCGCTGCACGAGCTTGATCATCGTATCGATCTCTTCGGTGGCCTTCGGGCGAATATCGGGGTCTTGCACGCCGGCTGCATGCATGTCGGCGATGAAGGCATCGGTGTATTCTTCGGCGACCTCGGCAGCCGTTCGACCTTCCTCGAGCGCCTTATTGATGATCTTGTCGTCCACGTCGGTCACATTCTGCACGAAGGTGACTTCGAACCCGCGCCACGTGAGATAGCGGCGAATCGTGTCGAACGAGATGAACGTGCGTGCATTGCCGATATGGATGTAGTTGTACACAGTCGGGCCGCACACGTACATGCCTACTTTGCCCTCGTTCACGGGAACGAACTCACGCTTGGTGCGCGTTTTGGTGTCGTAGATCTTGATCATAGTGTTCCTATCTTGATGGTATCGGTGGTACTGGTCGTGATAATTGGCTTCAACAGGGCTCATTGTCAGCTTCGATGATGAGTCCTGTATGAAGCGCTACTGGTCTTGATCGATCTGATCGGCTTCTTGCTGTGCCGCACGCTCCGCCTGCTTGTCGAGCGCTTGCTGTTTCACCGCGAAGGCTTCGAGCTCATCGACGCGCTTATAGAGATTACGGATCGCGCGTTCCACAGGATCAGGCAGATCTTCGAGACGCTCGCCCTGACAATCCCCGTTATTGAGGAAGTAATCCTTGTGATCGGCGCGAATGGGAGGCAGCGTTCCTTCTCGCTGGGCATCAGGTGAGCTCACGCTTGGCTTTTCAGCAGGAGACGACGGGATCTTCGCCGCCGCTGCTTTCTGCAGGTCGATCTCCTTGTCCTTCGCCGCGCTCTTTGATGTTGAAACGCCATCACGCACGACGATATGCCCTGGCACGCCAACCACGGTGCAATTCGGCGGCACATCTTTTACGACCACCGAACCACCACCGATCTTCGAGTTGTCGCCGATGGTGATCGAGCCGAGCACCGCAGCGCCCACGCCCACCATCACGTTGTTGCCAAGGGTCGGGTGGCGCTTGCCAGTTTCCTTGCCAGTGCCGCCCAGCGTGACATTCTGGTAGAGCACGCAATCATCGCCGATGATAGTAGTCTCGCCGATGATCACGCCCATCGCATGGTCGATGAAAAAACGGCGACCGATCTGTGCGCCCGGGTGAATCTCAACACCCGTCCAAAAACGTGCGCACTGCGAAAGATAGCGCGCCAGTCCGCGCAGGCCCTTCTTCCAGAGCCAATGGTTGATCACGTGCGCCCAGCGTGCTTGAAGGCCGGGATAGGTGAGCCATATGAGGAACTTCGAAGGCGCCGCTGGGTCGGTTGCCTGAACGGTGCGAATGTCTTCTGCCATTGTTGAAAATATATTCATGGGATTCAATCCTTCTTGTCTTGCGAAATAGTACCATGTTTAGCTTGCATGGTGCGGGTGATGTTAAGAGCATTACTCGTAAGCGAGATGGGCAGGTTGTGTAGGACGAGCCGACATCGAGCCAAAGCGCTCCGAGAAATCCACTTTTGCAATCATTGTCTTTGCAGAAGTTAGTTCGAGGGCGCGACGCTATGAGGCGAGCCTGCGCAATGCGCCCATCTCGCTTCGTAGCAGCCCTAACAACATCGACAGACAAGAGCGACGGCCTCAGCCGAAATACCTTCTTCACGACCTTCGAAGCCGAGACGTTCGGTGGTGGTGGCTTTTACGCCGATATTTTCCGTTGCGATGCCGCATGCGCGCGCAATGTTCTCGCGCATCGCCTCGCGATACGGAGAAAGCTTCGGTGCTTGCGCAGCGATAACGCAATCGATATCAAGGATCTCGAAGCCTTCTTCACGGAGCAAATTCGCAGCTGCCTCGAGCAACTTGAGCGAATCGGCATCTTTATAGGCTGGATCGGTGTCGGGGAAATGCTTGCCGATATCCCCCAGGCGCGCAGCACCCAAAAGAGCATCGGCTATTGCATGGAGCAGCACATCGGCATCTGAGTGACCATCAAGGCCTTGGTGATGCGGAATATCCACTCCACCCAAAATAAGCTTGCGGTTGGGGGCAAAGGCGTGAACATCCATGCCGAGCCCTACGCGCAGCTTGCGCAGCACAGCCATCTCGGGGCTGGAGTTGGGAATGTTCACCGTGTCGGGAGTCTCCATATTCATCAGCGACACCTACTCGACACCTTCGCGTAGCGCCTGACGCACCGCCGCTGAAATGATGAGATAGTCTTCGGGCACCGTGAGCTTGATGTTGTCGCGCTTGCCTTCGACCACCATCACGCGACCGCCCAAACGTTCGATGAGCGATGAATCATCCGTGCCCACGAAGCCATCGGAAAGCGCCGCCGCGTGCGCACGACGATAGATACCGGCACGGAAGATCTGCGGAGTTTGCGCATTCCAGAACACCGAACGATCGGGCGTTCCTTGGATAATGCCGTTCTCGACGATCTTGAGCGTGTCGATGGAAGGATGGCCGACCACTGCGCCATCACAATCGATATTGCCTTTGAGCACGCTGATCGTATGGTCGACCAATTCGCGCGAAATGAGTGGGCGCGCACCGTCGTGCAGCATGACGTACTCGAATTCATCTGGCACGAGCTCTAAACCAGCAAACGCCGACTCCTGGCGCGTAGCGCCTGCAGGGGCCATGACGATAGGGGTAGCGAACGGAAAGGGATCGATCGCCTTCAAGAGGTATTCGCTCGTGCGCTCTTCGGGGCAAACGACCACGATAAGCCCCACATCGCCCACACTGTCGAACACTTCTGCTGAGCGCGTGAGAATAGGCTTGCCTGCGATCTCAACGAGCTGCTTGCCGCCTTCGTGACCGAATCGCTCGCCGCTACCGCCCGCCAGAATGATGACCGCGGTCTGCGCGCCTTCATTCACCTTGCCCTGCAACTGCATCTGCTCGCGCAAGGAGCCAAAGGTGTCATCGTCGCGCATCTTGCTCAAGATACCGTTGAGAGCCGAAGGGGCGAAGATGGGATCGATCGTTTGCTCTGGCATAGAGAACCTCTTATCAAGAAAGCTGCCTTATGCAGCAATAATTCAACAAAATTGATTTTACTGCATAAATGCTCTTCATTGAAGCAAACGAATGATCCCATAGGGAAAAGAAAGAGGCTTGCCCGCAAGGACAAGCCTCTTGTCAGCGTTCTTGAACGACTGGATTAGTCGGCGGCGGAATCTCCTGACGAGCCTCCGCGACCTGAGCCGCTGTAAGTGAGCCCTGCGCGCCCAAGATCATAGTTGCTCAAGATGAGCTCCGCTTCTTGCGCGATGGTATCACGCTTACGCGGTGCCGGGATCGAACCCGTACCCTGGTTGAACACGAGCTTCTCGTCCTCCACATCAACATCGATGACCGAGCCACTCGTCCATTTACCTTCCAGGATCTGCTCGGAGATTGGATCTTCGAGCAGGCGCTGGATCGCGCGACGCAACGGACGGGCACCGAAGGAAAGGTCGGTCCCTTCCTTGGCGATCAAACGATTCGCAGCATCGGACATATTGATGGTCATGTTCTGCTCGATCAGACGATCGCGAAGATCGGCCACCATGAGGTTCACGATCTCGACGATCTCGTCTTCCGTGAGCGACTTGAACACGATGATCTCATCGATACGGTTCAAGAACTCAGGACGGAACAAGCGCTTGACCTCGCTCATGACGCGAGTCTTGATCTCATCATCGTTGAGACCGGTTGCTCCGCTGGAAGAGAATCCGAGCGGTGCCGTGGTGGTGATCTCACGCGCGCCCACATTCGAGGTCATGATGATGACCGTGTTGCGGAAGTCGACCATGCGTCCTTGCGCATCGGTCAAGCGACCTTCCTCCAAGATCTGGAGCAAGATGTTGAAGACATCGGGGTGCGCTTTCTCGATCTCGTCGAAGAGCACGACCGAATAGGGGCGCTGACGCACCGCGGTGGTAAGCTGGCCACCCTCGTCATAGCCCACGTATCCCGGAGGCGAACCGATCAGGCGCGACACCGTGTGCTTCTCCATGTATTCCGACATGTCGAAGGAAATGAGTGCATCCTGCGAATTGAACAGGAACTCTGCAAGCGTTTTCGAGAGCTCGGTCTTGCCCACGCCTGAGGGGCCGAGGAAGATGAACGAGCCTGCCGGGCGCTTCGGATCCTTGAGCCCGGAACGGCTGCGGCGAATAGCCTTCGAAAGCGCCGTTACCGCCTCTTCCTGGCCGATCACGCGCTCATGCAGCACGGGTTCCATGCGCAGAAGCTTCTCCGTCTCGGCTTCGGTGAGGTTGGAAACGGGCACGCCGGTGGTCATCGAAACCACATCAGCGATATCTTCCACACCGATCTCATTGACGATCTTCTCCGTCTTGTCTTCCCACTCTACCTGAGCCTTCTTGCGCTCCTCGCGCACCTTTGCCTCGCGATCGCGAACTTCGGCGGCACGCTCGAAATCCTGATCGGCGATAGCGGCATCCTTTTCCGCACGCAACGCACGAAGCTTGTCGTCCAGCTCCTGGATCTCATCGGGCAGCACCATATTGCGAATGCGCATGCGTGCACCCGCTTCGTCGATCACGTCGATGGCCTTGTCAGGCAAGAAGCGATCTTGGATATAGCGATCGGAAAGCGACACTGCCGCCTGGAGCGCTTCATCAGAGAAGTGCACATGATGATGCTCTTCGTACTTATCGCGCAAGCCTTCCATGATGCGAACAGCCTGCTCTTCATTGGGCTCTTTGACAACGAGCGTTTGGAACCTGCGCTCGAGCGCTGAATCCTTTTCCAGATGCTTGCGGTATTCATCGAGCGTGGTAGCGCCGATGATCTGGATCTCGCCGCGCGACAGGGGCGGCTTCAGGATAGCAGCCGCATCCATCGAGCCTTCGGCTGCACCCGCACCGATAATGGTGTGGAGCTCGTCGATGAACAGGATGATATCGTCTGCCTGCTCGACTTCCTTGATGCACTTCTTCAAGCGCTCCTCGAATTCGCCGCGATACTTCGAACCGGCAACGAGCGCCGAAACATCCAGCGTGACCAAACGCCTATTGCGCAAGATATCAGGTACCTGATCAGCTACGATGAGCTGCGCAAGCCCTTCGACCACTGCCGTTTTGCCCACACCCGGCTCGCCCAAGAGCAGCGGGTTGTTCTTCTGGCGACGGCACAGGATCTGCATCATGCGCTCGATCTCGCCTGCGCGCCCGATAACCGGGTCGAGCTTCCCATCGGCTGCTTTCTTCGTAAGGTCCACGCTGAATTCCTTCAGCACGCTATCTGAAGAGGATGCCTGCGGATCGAACTGCTGGCCGGCGAAGACCGAAGACTGCCCCACCAGATCGTTGAGCGCCGCACGCAGGTCATCTCCTGAAACGCCCATGCGCTCGAGCACCTCTATTGCGGTGCCTTCGTTTTCGCGGATGATACCGAGCAGAAGATGCTCAGTGGAAATATAGCTTTGCCCCATCTGCATGGCCTCACGCAGAGAATTCTCCAACACCCGCTTAACGCGTGGCGTGAAGCTCAAATGCCCGGACACGTCGGTGGATTCATCGATCGTAACGATACGACGGATGGCCGCCACCGTGGCCTCGTAATGCACCCCCAGGCGCTCCAGGGCCTGAGCTGCCAGACCATCTTCTTCCTTGAGTAAAGCCAAGAGCACGTGCTCAGTGCCAACGTAGGGCTGATGAAGCCCGCGGGCTTCCTCCTGCGCCAAAACCAGCACTTTGCGCGCCTTGTCAGTGAACTTGTCGAACGACATTTACGCGCCACCTCCTTTTGTTACTTGGCTTCGTCGCGCATATGGGGGAACAGTAATACATCGCGGATCGTTGCTGAATTCGTAAGAAGCATGGTAAGGCGATCTATTCCAATGCCCACACCGCCAGCGGGAGGCATTCCGTATTCCAAAGCGCGCACGTAGTCATCGTCGAATCCCATTGCCTCATCGTCGCCCATGTCCTTAGCAGCAAGCTGCGCTCGGAATCGCTCCGCTTGATCAACGGGATCATTTAGTTCATTAAAAGCATTAGCATATTCATGGCCGGAAATAAACAGTTCGAAGCGGTCAGCTACTTCATCTTCACCAATTTTCCTTTTTGCGAGCGGCGAAACCTCGATCGGATGGTCGGTGACGAAGATAGGCTGAATGAGCGTCTCTTCGACGCATTCCTCGAAGAGTTCGGCGATGATCTTGCCCGTGCCCCACCCTTCTTCAACGTGAACACCATGCTTGTCTGCCACCGTGGCAGCTTCCTCGCGCGTCATGGCAAAGCTGAGGTTCTCGCCCGTGACCTCATTCACGAGCTCGACCATGCTCGCACGTCTCCATTCGCCACCGAGATGAATGGTCGTACCCTGATACTCCACATCGAGCGTGCCGCAAGCCGCCATAGCTGCTGCTTGCACGAAGCCTTGCGTGAGCTCCATCATGCCCTCAAGATCGGAGAAGGCCTGGTAGGCTTCCATCGTGGTGAACTCGGGGTTGTGATACGGATCCATGCCTTCGTTGCGGAACTGGCGGCCGATCTCGAAGACCTTCTCGAAGCCGCCCACGAGCAAGCGCTTCAGAGGAAGCTCGGTTGCGATGCGCAGGAAGTAATCGCGGTCGAGCGCGTTGAAATGCGTGGTGAAGGGCTTCGCGTTCGCACCGCCCATGATCGAATGCAAGAAGGGCGTTTCGACCTCGTAGAAGCCCTGTTCTTCCATGTAATGGCGAATAGCCGAGATGATCTTCGAACGCTTCACGAAGGTCTCGTGCACCTCGGGGTTCACGATAAGATCGACATAACGCTGGCGATAGCGCAGCTCCTTGTCGGCCAAGCCATGGAACTTCTCCGGCAGGGGGCGCAGCGATTTCGAAAGCAGCTCGTAGGAATCGACCGCCACGGAAAGCTGGCCGCGGCGCGTGCGCATCATAAGGCCGGACACGCCGATCCAATCGCCCACATCCAGATCCTTCATGGCCGCAAATACTTCTTCGCCTAGCGCATTGATGCGACAGAACAACTGGATCGAGCCAGTCGAATCGCGCAGCTCCATGAAGATGATCTTACCCTGGTCGCGCTTGGCCATCACGCGACCAGCCACCTCTACGCGGTCTTCAGTGTTCTCGCCATCTTCAAGACCAGCATATTTCTCGTCAAGATCGATGATGTGATGTGAATAGGCAAACGCATGACCGTAGGGGTTTTCACCCGCCGCAATGAGCGCCTCGCGCTTGGCGTGGCGCACCAGGATCGGATCGTCTTCGGGTGTTTCAGGTGTTGCGTTTTGAGTGGTGTTCTCGCTCATCGATTGCCTTTCATTTTCTAGGAAAAACGCTGGTACAAAGGGTACCAGCGTCTCGATTACAGCTGTTTCTTATGGTAGTTGAAGCTCACCTGACGCGCAGCAGGTATGCACGCTTACTGCTCGATCTTCAAGACCTTGATATGGATATCACGACCGGTAGGGCCTTGCAGGTCGATCTCGTCGCCCTTCTTGGTACCGAGGAGCGCTGCACCAACGGGAGACTCGTTGGAGATCTTGCCAGCAGTAGAATCGCTCTCTGCCGCACCAACGATGGTGAAGACGCGCTCGTTGCCGCCCATGTCGACCGTGACCTTGCTGCCGATGTGCACCTTGGAAGATTTGGTAGGAGCATCGACCACGGTAGCTTCGCCCAAGATGCGGGTGATCTCAGCGATGCGGCCTTCCATCATGGCCTGCTCGTTCTTGGCATCATCATATTCGGAGTTTTCCGAGATGTCGCCGAATTCGCGGGCTACACGGATGCGCTCACCGATCTCGGCGCGCTTTTCAGTCTCGAGGTAATGCAGCTCTTCTTCGAGCTTTGCTTTGCCTTCTTGGGTTAAGATGTAGTCCTTTTCCATGGAACTCCCCTTGTATTCGTTCGTTCGGTCGTTTCATGCGAGCTTCGCGCCCGCGCAGAAGAAACGCGCTTGATCTGGCGCGTTTCTCGTAAGTGTTTATTCAGCCTTGTCCTTTTCCGGTTCGGTCTCTTCGAAAACAGCATCGGAAGTGGTGGTGTTCTGTTCGGCTTCTGCTTCGGCTGCAGCAACATCGGCCTTCTTCTGACCCGGCTCAGGCTTGTCTACTACTTCTAACTCTTCAGGCTCTTTGCCTTCAGCCTGCTTGGCAGCCTCTTCGGCTTCTTTCTTCTTCTTGCCGCCACCGAGGCCTTCGCGCAAGTTCTTGACCGTCTTACCGATAGCGGTTCCGAGCTTGGGAAGATTCTTGGGGCCGAAGATGATGAGGATAACCACCAAGATGATGATAATCTCGACGATGCCGAAAGGTCCGATCTTCATGTTGTATGCACCTCCGCAGGGATTGCACGTACGTTGAGCGCGACACAGGGTGAAGCGCGGTTTATTCAGTATGAACCAAGGTATGAACTACCCTAGTGATACGCGCAGAAATTGTACCAAAAAACACATGCAGCGCTCGTACAATCCCTTTAAGCGGTTCATGTTAGGTGGGGGTGGAGTGCAGCCTGCACCTGCTTCGCGCATGTCATCCCTAGGAAATAAAACGAGCCCCGTAGGGCTCGTTTGAATTTCTGGTCGGGATGACAGGATTTGAACCTGCGACTTCTTCGTCCCGAACGAAGCGCGCTACCAAACTGCGCCACATCCCGACATATGATGTGCCGTAAACGGCGTTGCCTATGGTATCACAGCCTAGTAGTGCACGGCAATAAAGCAAATCGCTCACGTACAAAGAATCCATCTGAGTGAAACTGCCGCACCTCCAGCCACAAAAAGAAACAGCCCTTGCGGGCTGTTTCTCGATTTGCTTCGTATTTTAGTACAGCAACTTAATAGCGGACATACCACATGCCTTTATGAACGCCGCTAACCTTAACCACGTCGCCCGTTTGCGGAGCATGAATCATCTGGCCGCCACCAATGTAAATACCAGTATGATGATCGTTGATGCAGATATCGCCTGGCTGAGGATTGCTCACACGCGTCCACCCTTGGATAGTGCCCGTGGTGCACCAGTGGTTACCCATTTTGCCCGTAAGGCAGTAACCCACCAGGCCAGAGCAGTCAAAGCTATTCGGACCAGCTGCTCCCCACTTATATGGCTTACCCAATTGAGCATATGCACGATCAACAACAACGTTACCCGTTATCGTTTGAGGCTTTGAGCTGTTTCCAGAATTGCCATTATGAGAGCCGCCGCCATTGTTGTTAGCAATAGCTTCCTGAGCCGCTGCCGCGTTAGCAGCACTGCGCGCTTCTTCTTCCTGGCGCATGAGCTCTTGAACTTCAGCATTCAGATTATCGTAGGTTTCCTGCATCTGTGCAGTGGTAGCTTCGGCTTCATCTTTAATAGCCTTGGCTTCGCTCGCCTTCTGCGCAGCTACCTGCTCTTGCTGTTCATATTCAACCTTAGCAGCTTCTACCTTTTCGCGTGACTCCTTGGTCTTAGCAACAAGCTCGGCATCATTTTCGTTCATGGTGTTAAGCATGTTCCAGTTCGTGGCGAACTCTTCGAAGGTGGAAGCGCCCAAGATAACATCGAGGAAGGTATTGCCACCGGTACGATACATGCTGCGCGCACGCGTTCCCAGCTCTTCCTGATAGCCCTTGATCTTCTCAGTTTCCTCTTGGATCTGAGCTTCGGCTTCTTGAACCTTTGCTTCAGCAGCACTGCGCTCTTCTTCCGCTTCGTAATAGTTGTTCGAAGCGGCATCGAGCGTTGCCTGCATATCATTGAGTTTGTCGAGCGCTGCTTGTGCCTCAGCCTGTTTAGAAGAAGAGGAAGGCACTGCGGATGCAAGTGAAACGGGCAAAGTGAGCCCCACGGCCAGAACGACCGCCATAAATGCAATGAGCAGCGTACGCTTCGGTGCTACATTTGTATGCTTCATACTGTTTGAAAACCTCCCAATAGTGGCATAGGGTTCGTGTCTCAGCGTAAGCTGTAGTTGATACTAACAGAAAACAGCACATTTATACAGAGCTTCAGACCTTTAATCCCTGATAAACGGCCCTTCACACGCTTTACCATGCACAAGTGAAGCCGCTAAATCCCATGCTCAACGCCTTATTGCGCGCATATATACGCAATTGTGAAGAATGTGCGCTTTCTCTATGTAGAAGAGCAATACGTGCAACAAAAGCGATCGCATCTTGCGAGAAATGACGCCGCTCCAAATCGCCCGATACCAACAAGCGTGATCCTTCAGCTTACTCATGCCTCACGCATCTTTGCGAGACGAAGCTGCCTGCCTGTCCTCATCCGTTGGCACTGCCCTATGGGGAGACACGGTGCGCACAGAAGCTTTTTGCCCGCTTTCGCCCGCCGAAGCTTCCCCGTGCTTATCATGCTTACGGCGTTTCACCTCATGGGCGGCATGGGCCTGCAGGTTCGCGTTATCAAGGATGGGCTCTTCATAGGTGACACCTTTGCGCATTGCGATATTCGCCTGGAAGAGCAGGAAGAGAAACCCGATGATACCCGCAAGAAGCGAAGCAGACAGGATCGCAACTTTCGCCACCAAAATCTGACCAGGATCGGCATACGCGAGATTTGCCACGAAGATAGCCATGGTAAAACCGACACCACCAAGCAACGCTGCACCAAAGATGTGCGCCCAGTTCACATTATTAGGAAGCGAAGAGATCTTAAGCTTCACGATCAAGAAACTGAAGAGGAAGATACCGATGGGCTTGCCCAAGATAAGGCCAGCAAAAACGCCTAGGAACACCGGATCGGCCACGATGGCACCAAAGCTCGTTCCGCCCAGCGCCACATCAGCGTTCGTCAGAGCGAACAGCGGCAAGACCGCGAAATAGACCCAAGGGTAGAGCATGCGCTCCAAGCGCGTTGCAGGTGGCACCACTTCTTTCGCCACGCGCGCAAGGTGCGAAACCTCTTTCAGATAGTCGGACTGGCCAAGCACAGGAGCATCGGGCTGGAAGTTCGCGCGTATCTCTTTGAGCTGTTTGTTCGACCAACGCCCGAAAGAGAGCAGATCAACGCGCGAGCCCGAGGGGATCGTGAAGGCGAGCAGCACGCCGGCGATGGTAGCATGTACGCCCGACATGAACACGCAATACCAAAGCACCACGCCCAACAGAACATAGGGCCAGAGCGAATAGAAGTGCAAGCGATTGAGCGCGGTGAGTGCGCCCAGCACCACGAGCGCAGCCAAAAGCCACAGCACCGAAGGGGCATGTCCATAGAAGACCGCGATGACCACGATCGCGATGATGTCATCGGCTACCGCAAGCGTGGAGAGAAACACGCGCACGCCCGCCGGTACGCGCGACCCGAGCAGCGCTAAGATGCCGAGCGCGAACGCGATATCAGTCGCTGTCGGGACACCCCAACCACCCAACGTTTCAGGGCTTCCCTGGTTGAATGCCACATAGAAGATGATCGGCACCGCAACGCCACCGATGGCAGCTCCCACCGGCAGGATAGCCTGGCGAATGTTCGTGAGTTCGCCGACGGTCATCTCGTATTTGATCTCGAGGCCCACCAGCAAGAAGAACAAGCACATGAAGATGTCGTTGATGATGTGCGCAAGCGACATCGAAGTGTTCGCACTGCCGAACCCTAGCGTTATCTCGGTATGCCAAAATTCCAAGAAGGAGCCATACGCAGGGGAATTCGCCACAATAAGAGAGAGAATGGCACCAAGTAGCATAAAACCAGCCGCTTTGGTTGTGGAGTGCGTGAATTCAAGCAACTTCAAATAACGACGATGATGCCCGGAAACTTCCGAAATGAATGGGGTCTTATTTCCTTGGGAGTTCTCCACGGCACACGCAGCTCCCGCGGTATGTGCTCCTTCTTCGCCAGCTAGCGATGTATCGGCGTTGTCCCGAACAGAGGCACCGGTTTGCTGCTTCTCTGCCGCATCTGAGTTCTGTGCTGAAGCTTTATCGGTTGCCATCTTGTCCTTCTTTCATTTACCGTGCACACAATTGTAAACCACCTAACAACCTGTCAACTTTTCGGTTGGGTTTCAATAATCGTTTACACAAGCCTTAAAAGATGCGTTAGACTAGCTAGTTGTAAAAGTGCATTTGAACGTGCGCTCTTTAGTAACGAAGGGAAAATGACTATGGATATCACCGTCACCGGTCGCCGCATGAACGTCTCCGACGCTCTGCGCGATTATGCGGAAGAAAAGATCGGCAATTCGATGAAAGCGATGGACATCGCACCGCTTTCCGCAGAAGTCGTTCTGCAAGTTGAAAAGAACCCCGCGAACCCCACCCCGTGCACCTGCGAAGTTACCATGCACGCTAAGGGTCATATCATTCGCGTCGAAGAGAACGAAGAGAGCCTCTTCGCTGCCATCGACGTTGCAGCTGCTAAAGTACTTCGCCAGCTGCGCAAATACAAGACGCGCGTGCTCAACAAGCGCCTGAACGCCGAACCGGTCAACAAGCAGGCGACCGATGTCGACTATGATGCGCTCATGCAGGAGCTTTCCGGTGAGGACGAAGAGATCGTACGCGTGAAGGAGCTGGAGCTCCTGCCGCTCACGGAAGAAGAAGCGCTCATCGAGATCGATCTTCTGGGTCACGACTTCTTTGCCTATATCGATCGCGACACCAGCGCAGTGCACATTCTCTATCGTCGTTCGAATGGCGGCTACGGCCTGCTCAAGCACCAGGCATAAGCGCTCGCGAACATACCTTACTTAGAATCAAAACGACCCGGATCACCCGGGTCGTTTTCTATTTCCTCTCTGTGGCTGGCAAAGTAGGAATGTTAGTCGGTCACAGCGTCGGATTCGTAGCGGGAGAGGAAGGCCTTGGTGCGGTTGTGCTGCGGGTGATTGATCACTTGATCAGGCGTGCCCTCTTCGACGATCACGCCCTTGTCCATGAAGATGATCTTGTCGGACACATCGCGCGCGAATGCCATCTCGTGCGTCACTATCACCATGGTCATATGCTCTTCGGCAAGCGCTCGGATGACCTTCAACACCTCTTGCGTGAGCTCGGGGTCGAGCGCAGAAGTGGGCTCGTCGAAGAAGAGGATATCAGGTTGAAGGCAAAGGGCGCGTGCGATAGCCACGCGCTGCTGCTGGCCGCCAGAAAGCTCGCACGGATACGCATCCTCACGGCCTTCAAGACCCATCTGCTTCAAAAGCGCACGGGCAAGCTTTTCAGTCTCCGCCTTATCTTTCCCCTCGACGATAACGGGCGCTTCCATCACATTGCGCAGCACCGAATAGTGCGGGAAGAGATTGAAATTCTGGAACACGAGACCGAAGCGTTTGCGTGCTTCTTTGGCAACGTCCTTGCCACTATAGACCGTTTTGCCAGATGCGTTGTTTTCCGCAACCGTTAGATCACCATAGCGCAGCGCGCCCGACTCGAACGTCTCGAGTAAGGTGCAACAACGCAGAAGCGTAGACTTTCCTGAACCAGAAGGCCCGATGATCGAGACCACTTCACCAGGGTGCACCTCAAAAGAGATATCCTTGAGCACCATCGCATCGCCGAAGCTCTTCTCGAGGCTCTCAACGGAAAGCACCGCTTTTTCCTGCTCGTTCGCCGGTTCCGTTGTCTGCAGGGTTGCTTGATTCGTGTCAGTCATACCATGTCCCCTTTTCGCTTAATCGTGATAGTAGGCCAGGCGCTTTTCGATGCGCGAGATGGCGAACTCGACCACGAAGGTGAACACCCAATAGAACAGTGCCGCTACCACGAAAGCCGTGAGCGTGCCTTGCGCTGAAACGATGGCACGCGCCGTAGTGAACATCTCCGCTACACCGATCGTGAATGCCAGCGACGTATCTTTAACGAGCACGATCACCTCATTGCCGAGCGCCGGCACGATACGTTTGAAAACCTGCGGGAAGATGATGCGCAAGAACGTTTGCGCCTTGCTGTAACCCAAGATTTCGGCAGCTTCATACTGGCCACGCGGAATGGACTGGATGCCACTGCGGTAGATCTCGGCGAAATAAGCCGAATAGTTCATGATGAAAGCGACCGCGCAAGCACCGAACTTCCAATCCATCGAAAGCTGCACGCCGAAGATGTAATACGGCGCAAAGAAGATGAACATGAGTTGCAGCATGAGCGGCGTACCGCGCATGATCGAGATGTAGAGACGGAACAGATACGAGATCGGGCGAAAACGACTCATGCGCCCCAGCGCCACGAGCACGCCAAGCGGAAGTGCGCCGATCAGCGTAACGAAGAAGAGCTGCAGCGTGACAAGGAAACCCTCGCCCAGCATTCCAAGCATTGTGGTGAATTCCATATGCGAACCTTATCGAAAACGGACCGTTAAAACAAAGAGCAAAGAGAAAAGCCCTGGAACTTCGATGGTCTCGCTACGAGGAGCATCGGGGCATCCAGGGCTTTACATTCAGCGTGCCGCCACTAGGGGCGCAAGATTATTTGAGCACCCACTTGTCGATGGAGATCTCTTCAGGATAGTGAGAGACGATCTCTTCAACCGTGCCATCGTTGTAGAGCTCGATGAGCGCGGACTGGATCTTCTCGATCAGTTCAGTGTTGCCTTTCTTTGCACCAACGCCATAGTTCTCAGAAGAAACCACTTCGTCGAGGATGACGTAGCCATCTTTACCAGCGATGAGAGACTGTGCGGTAGGATAGTCGATCGCAACCGCATCGCATGCGCCACTTTCGAGCTGCATAAGCGCGGTCTGATATTCAGGAGCAGTTTCGAGCGCACCGAGCGTAGAACCGATGGTGTCGTAGTAATCGCCACCTTCAGCGAGGTTGTCGTAAGCAGGTGAGTTGACCTGTGCAACTACCGTCTTGCCCGCAAGATCGGAAAGACCCTTGATGTCGGAACCTTCACGAACGAGAATAACCTGGTCGTTCAGGTAGTACGGATCGGTGAACTCATAGGTGTCCTCACGGCCCTCGATAGTGAAACCATTCCAGATGACGTCGATCGTACCGGAATCGATCTGAGCATCCTTGGTGTCCCAATCGATGGGGGTAAGCTCGATCTCCCAGCCGTTCTTTTCAGCAACAGCCTTGGCAAGCTCCAGGTCGAAGCCAGTGTATTCGCCGTTGTCGTCCTTATAGCCGAAGGGCTTGAAGGTCTCGTCGAAACCAACCACGAACTTGCCGTCTTCACCCAAGTACTCCGGAGCTTCGCTCGAAGACTTAGATTCGTTGGACGAGCAACCTGTCATGAGGCCGGCCGACAGGCAGATCGCAAACACTGCTGCGAAAAAACACAGTAATAGCTTTTTCATGTTTACCGCTTTGCTCATATTTACCTCTTTGCTATAGATTTTCTACACTTATATCTGAAGGGTCGCACGATGCGCCCATCAGATATGCCACTTTAGCACTATGGAGCGTTAAAGCATGACTACTATAGCACGGAACACCGCGCGGGAAACGAGAATTCGACTGGCCTGCCCAGCTGATGCGGCGGCGGTTTGTGCTATCTATGCTCCCTATGTGCGCAATACCGCAACCACCTTCGATCTCGAACCGCCCACCGTCGAGGAAATGGAACAGAAGATCACCACCATCTTGGAAGAGCGCCCGTTCTTGGTGGCAGAGATCGAACGCACTGATGCCAACACTGCGTCCACTACTTCTCGAGTTGAGACCTGTGATGACGAAACCTTCGCGGTTATCGGCTATTCCTACGCTTCGGCATTCAGGCCGCGCAAAGCCTACCTTCATTCGATCGAGACTTCGGTCTATCTTGCGCCCGAAGCGAAAGGCCACGGTCTGGGAACCAGGCTATACGGCGCACTTGAAGAAATCCTGCGCCTTCAAAATGTATACAACGCGAACGCTTGCGTCACCTATACCGAACCTGCCGACGAAACGTGCCCTTCCACGAGCCGCATCTTCCACGAACGAAGAGGCTACGTTCAGTGTGCGCACATCCCGAACTGCGGGCACAAGTTCGGTCGTTGGTACGACATTCTCTGGCTGCAAAAGCAGCTCATCCCGCTTTCACAAGAACCTGAAGGGTTCGTTCCCCTACCACAGGTGGACAAAGCTGCGATCGCAGCAATTCTTGAGAAGGCATGATCTTGTGCATGATCTTTCTTTTGCGCAAACGATGCAGGTTGTTGTGTGAGTTCGCCCTTAGCTAGCGCACGCGCACGAGCGCTATAACGAACAGCGCAAGCGCAAACACGCCCGAGAGACCGAGCGCCAGCTGGAATCCGAACAGAAGCGAGCCAAATGCCTGAGCGCCCAACGTGATCGAAAACACCATGAGCGCCGTTCCCATCGAAGCGATCGCTTGACGTATCGCCGTGGAAAATGATGATGCGTCGGTCATCCTGTTGGGGGCAAGCTCTTCCATGCTCCATGAAGTAAGGGGGCTCACCAGGCCTGATACGCCACACGCGCGGATTCCCTGCAGCAGCAAGATGAGCCAAAACGGCGTCGAAGCGTCCATGAACGCCATCGCCACCGAACCAAATGCAAGACAAGCTCCAAAGAACACGATGACCGGGCGCGCATGAAAGCGATCGGTAAGATAGCCAGCAAGCGGATTGATGAAGAGCGCTGCGATGGTACCCGGCAGCAGCACCAATCCTGCTTCAAGCGCCGTTCCGCCCCATATGTTCTCGATGAACAACGGCACGATGAGCGTGATGCCCATGAAGCTCGCATAGAGGAAGTTCGACGCCCAGAATCCCACTACGAACTGCTTCGACGTGAATATATCCATGTTGATGAGCGGATCGTCGATGCGCTTTTGTCGCCTGATGAAGGCAACGAGCGCAATAACGCCAATAAGAATCGGCACCCAGATCGATAGCAGTGCTGCACCTGCATCTGAAGCGTTCGAAAAGCCGAGCAACAAGAAGCCGAATCCAAGTGCTGAAAGAATGACTGAAACCACATCGAGTGGAGCTGTGCGCTTGATGCGTGGTGATCGCACGATGAGGACGCATGCGCAGATAATGAGCACGATCATGCAGATGGCAAGGATAACGAACAAGCTGCGCCAGCCTGAAGCTGTGACGAGGTAGCCGCCTATGGTCGGACCAATGTTTGGCGCGAAGCCCATGGCGATGCCGGCAACACCCATGACCGTTGCGCGCTTGTTCGGCGGAAATGAGGTCATGATGATACTCATCATCATCGGCATGAGAATGCCCGCAGAAACCGCCTGAAGAGCGCGCCCTACCAGCAGCAAGACAAACGACGGCGCGAACACATCAACGATGCAGCCGAAGGCAAAAAGGCAAAGAGAGAAGATGGTGAGCCTTTTGAGCGCGAAGCGCCGCATGAGATAGGTGACCACGGGAACCGTAATGCCGATCACGAGCATGTAGAGCGTGGTGACCCACTGACCGAGTGCCATGTCGACCTTGAAATCTGCCGCGATGCCGCCGAACATCGCGTTCATCGCAGTTTGGGAAAGGTTACCCAGAGCCGAACCCAAGATGATGATAACGACCGGAATGACAACCTGAGCACTCACGTGCTCTCTTGGTGCCTTGGTAGGTGTGTCGGTCATCATATCTCCCTATGCCCATTTCTTTCCCTTTATCTTAGCGCATTGAAAACATGCCTGTTCAACAGGGTATTGAGCAGGCTCAACGGCCTTGGCACCCTCAAGAAGATGCAACTATTATTCCTGTTCAATGGGCTTTTTGTAGAGAAAGCTACGGAATCATTACAAAATTCCGCTTATTGCTTTCAAACCGTTACAAAACCTTACACTGGACACTCCTGATCATCCTAGGAACGTCTTGAAATGAGTGTGTCTTGCGTGCAGAAGCGCATCGCTTTCGACAGACGCTCCTACCAATGAAAGCTGCATCCATGCTCTATCGTGAACGCATGAGCCAAGCGAACAAAGAAGCGAAGGTCACGCTTGTCGGCGTTGCTATCGTGATCGTATGCTGGCTTCTCTTCGGCTTCGGCTTATACGGCGTCGATATCGAGATATTCTCCACGCCATTGTGGATCGTGATGGGCTGCTTAGGCACCTGGATCGTAGCGATGATCGTAAGCGTCATCCTGGCAACGAAGGTCATCGAAGACTGCCCGCTCGACGAAGACGACTTTGGTAGAAAATACCAGATCAGCGATGAAACCCCTGTGCAGGTTACCCCTATGACGATCGATCAGGATCTTATCAAGACCATCGAGAAGACCTCGGTCACCCCACGAAAACCCATCAGCAATACCCCACATCGCTCGGACGAGCGCCGCAACGAAAAAGAGGCGCGATGACCTCGTTAACGCTGATCCCTCTTCTTGTCTTCCTTTTCGTTTGCCTTATCGTTGCCTTCCTTATTAGGAAACACACGCCGGAAGAAAACTTCGAACGAGAATACTTCGTGGCCGGTCGTAGACTCGGTCCGATCGTGCTCGTTATGACCACGATCGCTACCTTCGGCTCCATCACTACCTTCGTAGGTATGCCTGGTCAAGCTTGGGAATACGGCTTTGGATGGGTCTATTTGGCGGGGGCGCAAGTCGTTTCTCTTATCTTGCTCTTCGGCGTGGTGGGCAAGAAGCTCGCACTCATCGCACGCCGCATCCATGCTGTCTCTATTATCGACATCATCAATGCGCGTTTTCGCTCGAACATTCTTACACTCATCCTTTCCTGTTCGCTTGTAGTCTTCTTCACTGCACTTATCGTTGCGCAGCTCGTCGGAGCCGCAAAGATATTCGTAGCAGTAACGGACTATGAATACAGCGTTGGTCTCATCCTTATCACCGCAACCACTGCCATCTATACCGTCATCGGAGGTTTTCGTGGTGTAGCGATCGCCGATACCATCTGCAGCATCGTCATGATCGTAAGTGCCTTGTTCCTGGGGTTCGGCATCATGAATGCTGGCGGCGGATATGAGAACATCATGCAAACCATCGCCGTGCAAAAGCCCGAGATGTTCGATATCTTTGCGGGCGGGCAAATGCCTATTGGCCTCTTCGTTACGCAATGGCTCATCTTGGGACTACTTGTATTCACGATGCCCCAGGTAGCAGTTCGTTGTTTAAGCTACAAAAACACAAAAAGCCTTCGTCATGCGCTCTGGATCGGCACCCTCATCGTTGGGCTTTTGCTGGTGGGACTCACTGCGCTTGGCGCGCTCTCATATGGTGTTTTCCCTGATCTGTTAAACGAACATGGCGGTACCATCGATGACGTGATTCCGCTCATGCTCGCCCAAGCATTCCCCTCCTGGGCGGTGGATATCATCATCCTCGGTCCTATTGCTGCCGCGATCTCGACCGTTTCCACCCTCCTGATCAGCTCTTCGGTCAATATTATCCAGGGCATCTACGCTAATTCTGCGCTTCGTCAGCGCAAAGCCCCCGAGCACGATCGCGTCCGTTTCGTTTCGCAGGCATCTTCGATCCTGCTCTCGGTCGTTGCGCTCATCGTTGCTCTCACGCCGCCCGACCTCATCTGGCGCATGAGCATGTACGTGTTCGGCGGCATCGAGGTAGCCAGCTGCTGGATCTTGGTGCTGGGATTGTTCTGGCATCGTGCGAATAAAGTAGGGGCTGTTGCTGGTCTCGCGTCGGGTCTTGCCACCTATTTTCTTCTCGGCATCTTCGAGGTGAACATCTTCAGCGAATTCGATGCTGTTATCTTCGCGCTCATCGTTTCGCTCGTGTTCATGGTTGCTGGCTCGCTCTTCTTCTATGTGAAACGTGATGCCCGCATGCTCGAAGTGTTCTTCCCTGAACGCACGCCCTCAACTACGGCAGCTGTCTACGAGTTCAAAAGCGATGCACCTTCTTCAGGCAGGCCTCTCACGAACGAACGCGTAGGTTCCTCTTCTTCGAAGCGAGTCAAGTGATGAAGCGCACTCCTTCTACAAGATTCACGGTATTGAGCTGGGTATTCGTTGCGGCAGTTGCGGTTCTCATCTTTTGCATGAGCGCCAAAACAGGCGATGCACTCGATCATGATTCTGGCATCATCAGCTTCCTGCTCGAAACCCTTCGCTCAGCGGCGAATGCGCTCTTTGGCCATCCGGTCGATGTGTCGCCCGTGGGGCATTTCGCCGAGTTCTTTCTGTTGGGACTCGCGCTCATGAACGCCCTACGCCTGCACTTGACTCTGCCAAAGGCATGCATGCTCTCCACGCTCATCGCAAGCCTCTATGGAGCGAGCGATGAATTCCATCAGATCTTCGTCCCTGCTCGCACGTGCGATCCCGCCGATTGGCTCCCGGGCACCCTCGCTGCCCCCCCCGGCGCCGTTCACTACTGGGCGATCTTCACAATATGGCAAAAGCGCCGTGATTCGCAGACCAACCACTCCGCGCATTCCCTATAATGAAACAAGGCGAATACATTCGCCGCATTCATGTGCTTATTCGTTTGAGGAGTTATCATGGCTTACCACTGCATCATCGTTCCCTTCGATGGATCCGATCACGCCCAAAGCGCGCTCAACGCGGCATGCGGGATTGCCAAAGGCCACGACACGCAGGTGCATGTAGTGAACGTGGTGCCCATCAACATCTTCCCTGAAGTTGCCGCTTCCGATCCAGCGGCGGTCGTGAGCCCTTCCTACGTAACGCAGAAGACCTATTCGGAACTTTTCGACGACACGCTCCTTGAGATCCATGCCGAAATGGTGAACACCATCGGCGATGCGCTTTCTGAACTCGATCCCAGCCAAGTTACCTACGAAGTGATCGCGCATCCTTCTGCGGTCGATGGCATCATCGACTATGCTTCCGATCATAGCTGCGATCTTATCGTGATGGGGAGGCGCGGCCTTGGGGCGATTCGCGGTCTGCTCGGCAGCGTGAGCTATGGCGTGATTCGCGCTACCACTACCCCGGTCCTTACTGTGAAATAAATAATGTTTAGCGGTTCGCCTTCAGGCGGGCGAAGAGATTGGTCGAATGCTGCTTCACGAAGGAGATGAAGCGGCTTTCCCACAGGGTAAGCGTTGCATTCTGCGCTCGATACGGCACGTAAAGCACCTTCATCATGAAGCTTCCCGGCACCGCTTTCGCAAGCGCATCCTTCGCTTGTGGGGTCGAGATCATGCGGGCTATCTCGGCACGCTTCTCGCGCGCAGTGAGCGTGCAATTCTTGTTGGTGATGTTCTCCACGCAGCCCACTAAGCGCTCGGCATAGCGACGCGCAAGAAACTCCTGAATAGCAGGGGCATCGATGCCCCATGCCGCGTAGAGCTCCTGTAGCCAACGATGCTCTTCTTCGCGCTTCTCGTACATATCAGCACGGTAGCGCGTGTTCTCGCTTTCGGCGCGCGCACGCAGAAAATGGTAGAAGTGCCCGTCTAGAGTACCTACTCGTTCGATGTCGCGCACCACATCGAGATTGAACGGGAGATCGTCCCAGAACGTTTCAGGGAAACGAATGTTCTTCTCGTTCAAGTAACTACGGCGGTAGAGCTTGTTCCAAGGTGCATAGAGCAATTGCGCATCGAAGAGTTCATGAGCGTGCTCTCGGAATTCCTCTTGCGAGGTAAAGATACGATCAGGAGCATTGCGCGCTTCACGGTAGAACTTCTCGGCGCTGTAATAGGTGTCGATGAAGAACCCGGTCACCAGCAGGTCGAGCTCGTTTTCATGCGCAACTGCATGCATGCGCGCGAGCATGTCCGGTTCACACCAGTCATCGCCATCCATGAAGTAGAGGAATTCTCCGCGCGCCACTTCGATGGCGGTATTGCGCGCTGCAGCAGCGCCGGCGTTGTTCTGATGGATGACCCGAATGCGGCTATCCAATAAGGCCAGCTTATCGGCAAGTTCGGCTGAGCCATCGGTGCTACCGTCGTCCACCAACAGGATCTCAAAGTCGGAAAAGGTTTGAGCGGTAAGCGAGTCAACCGCACGTGGCAACCACGCAACAACGTTGTATACAGGGATGATGATGCTAATAGCAACCTGTTCGCCAGGCAGAGCGCCTTGAGCTTCAGGAGAAAGATTCTGTTCGTGTGCTGTATTCATAAACTCCCCGCGCGCCCATATGCTGTTGTTCACACCTGTTTTCAGCACGGAGTCCGCGAAGATTCATTATAGCAGGATGGCTTATCTGTCGAAGATTTATAATAGTTGGTTGCGGATCGTGTCTTTTTTAAGCGCTGAATTCGCGCCCTCGACTATCGATACGCGAACAAGGAGCGTTTCTCCAACTTGAATTGGATAGAATGCATCATTCTTTTTGCGGTTGCGCTCGGCGTTACCATTGCGCTCACGCCTCTTGCGCGTCGTTTGGCTATTGCGCTCGATGCGATCGACTATCCTAGCGCGCGCCGTGTGAACATGCAGCCTATTCCCCGTATGGGTGGTGTTGCCATCTTCGGCGGCATGGTTGCTGCTCTCGCGCTCGCGCTCGTAGGTGCGCACTTCTGGGGTTGGACCACACCTCTGCAAGGAGGGCTCGGCAATAAGGTCAACTGGATCGGCGTTGCGGTTGGCATCCTCATCATGTTCGGCGTGGGTATCGTCGATGATATTTACAATCTGAAACCGAAGGCCAAGTTGCTCGGTCAGATCGTTGCTGCTTGCGTCGTGGCCTTTTCAGGATTGCTCTTCTCGAGCATTCACAATTTCATCAGCGACGGCTACTTTGAGTTTGGGTGGCTATCGTATCCCCTTACCGTCTTCTATCTGGTTGCCTTCGCGAACATCATCAACCTCATCGATGGTCTTGATGGACTTGCAGCGGGCATTACCGCCATCACGGCAGCCACTATCGGCATTCTGGCGGTGCTCACTTGGCGCCCTGGCGCTGCACTGGCAAGCTTCGTGATCGTGGGTGCGTGCATTGGCTTCTTGAAGTCGAACATCCACCCAGCGAGTATCTTCATGGGGGATTCTGGCGCGCTGCTCTTGGGCTTCGCGCTCGGCATCGTCTCTCTTATGGCAGTTGCTCGTTCAGCGTTCTTCGTTTCCCTGTTGGTGCCCATCATCGCAGCTGGTGTGCCTATTTTGGACACAGCCATCGCCATCATTCGTCGCAAACGCGCGCATCAACCAATCGACTCGGCTGATCGCGGGCACATTCACCATCGTCTCCTGCAGGCGGGTTACTCGCAGAAGGCAACCGTCTACATCATGTGGGGCTGGACCGCTCTGCTTTCGGCGGGCGCGATCGTGGTGAGCGCTATCGACGGGCCCCCGCGCTATGTCGTCTTCGTTATCTTGGCTGTTGTTACTGGCTTCATCGTATTCAAGCTCAAGCTTCTTCAGCCGGTGCTGCTGCATCATTACAATCCGCGTTCAAAAACACGCAGGGGTACTACCGCGGATCAAGATTCATCCGAACGCTCGGCGGCTCACACGAACGCGCGCAACGATCTTGCTGACGGTCGCAACGGCGCTACACACGATAGTGGAGCACGTCGTGGAGGCGCAGATCACCCGCACCAATCAGGCCACGCGCGGCGCAGCACGAACCAACAGGTGCACAAGCGCTAGCAAAGTAGAGTCTGCCCATGGCTAAGAAGCACGAAAAGAAAACGAATGCGATGCGCGAGCTCGATCGGATCGGTGCCGCATACGATACGCATATCTGGGATTGCGCTGAAGCGATGAGCGGTGTTGAAGTTGCTGATCATCTGGGTCTTGAAGTTGCTCGCGTGTTCAAGACGCTCGTTACTGTGGGAAAATCAGGCACCCATTATGTCTTCATGGTGCCGGTTGCTGAAGAGCTCGATTTGAAGAAGGCTGCTGCTTGTGTTGGCGAGAAGTCGGTTCACATGATCCCCTCGAAGGAGCTTCTTCCCCTTACTGGCTACATCCACGGTGGGTGCAGCCCCTTGGGGATGAAGAAGCTGTTCACGACCACGATCGATCAGTCGGCGCGAGAGCACGAGCGCATCGTCTTCTCGGGAGGGCGGCTCGGTTGTCAGATCGACACGAGCGTGGATGCGCTCGCAGAAGCGATCCCGCTGAACTTCGCCGATATCGCTACCTAAGGTCTATGCCGAGTTCGTCTTTGACCAGGTCGAATGCAGCGTCGATAGCCTTGTCCATGTCGTAGTACTTGTAACCACCTAAGCGACCCGCGAACACCACGTTGCCTTCGCTCTCGGCAAGTTCGCGATACTGTTCGTAGAGCGCAGTGTTGCGTTCGTCGTTGATGGGATAGTAGGGCTCATCGCCCGGCTCCCAGGTGGCGGGATATTCGCGTGTGATGATGGAGGTTGGCTGATCGCCAAATTCGAAATGCTTGTGCTCGATGATGCGCGTGAAGGGAATCTCGCGTTCGGTATAGTTCACCACTGCATTGCCCTGCCAGTTCGCAGAATCGACCGATTCAGTCTCGAAGCGCAGCGAGCGATACTCAAGATTACCCAGCTTGTAATCGAAATATTCGTCGATCGGGCCGCAGTAGATGATGCGATCGGCAATGCCAGAGTGCTCTTCGATGAACGTGCGGAATTCCGTGTTCAGCAGAATCTCCGTATCGCCGAACATCTTCTCGACCATAGCCGTGTAGCCGCCCATGGGAATGCCCTGGAAGCGGTCGTTGAAATAATTGTTGTCGTAAGTGAAACGCACCGGCAGGCGCGTGATGATCGATGCGGGCAAGTCCTTGCAATCACGACCCCACTGCTTTTCGGTATAGCCCTTCACAAGCTTCTCGAAGATATCGCGGCCGACGAGCGAGAGCGCTTGTTCTTCGAGGTTCTGCGGATCGGTGATCCCTTCAGCGGCCTTCTGCTGCTCGATCTTCTCGCGCGCTTCATCGGGCGTACGAATGCCCCACATCTTCGAGAAGGTGTTCATGTTGAAGGGCATGTTGTAGAGTTCGTCCTTGTAGACGGCGACCGGTGAATTGATGTAGTTGTTGAACTCGGCGAATTGATTCACGTATTCCCACACTGGCTTGAGCGAGGTGTGGAAGATGTGCGCGCCATATTTATGCACGTTGATGCCATCGATCTCTTCGGTGTAGATATTGCCGCCGATATGATCGCGGCGATCGATGACCAAGCAGGTCTTTCCGGCAGCTTTCGCCTCATGCGCGAACACGGCACTCGTGAGGCCAGCCCCCACGATAAGATAATCGTAATGGGAAAGCGATGGTTGCAAAACTACCGTCATAGGAGAATCCTCTCTTCATGTTCGTGCGCTGGAGGCTTCCTTCTGCCTGCCTTCGTTTACGCGCTTTCCCTATCATAATCGAAAGCGTTTCATACACGCTGAGCGAAGTGGTTCAAGGGCGCTTTATGCTCGTGCGGAGCATCCGATAAACAGCGCGTTACACCTAGGCGACAAAATAGCCGCCTGGCGCTTCTACCGCCACCGCGCGCTACCATGATGAGACGAACGAATATGCTACGAATAAACAAGGAGGAACTATGGCGATCGAAGAACCCGATATGAACGCTTGGCTTGCGCAGGCCAAAGAAAGCGAACAGGCACCTAATATTGGGATGTTCTTGATTCACAACGGCATCGTGCGCGCCACCCCGCGTCATGCTGTTCGCGCAGAAGCTGCGCGTCCTGCCGAGGCACCTGAGCGCGATGCGCGCGTGGTCGCCGTGGACTTCTCCTACGACAAAGCAGGGCTTGAAGCGGCGCTCAAAGAAGCACTTAGTTGGGAAGGCGTATATTACGTGCAAGCGTGGCTCAACGAAGGACGCGTTGAAGTGGGTGAATCGCTCATGTACGTACTGATTGGAGCTGATATTCGTCCGCATGCTATCTCTGCGCTCGAGAAGCTCGTCGGACACATCAAGTCGCAGCTGGTGGAGGAACGTGAACTCTACGCTTAGCGCGCAGCGATGCAGACAGGCGCGGGACATGCAACCGTGTGCAGGGGAAGTTGCGCTACAATTAGCCGTTAGCTACGCTAACCACTTCTATAGAAAAGAACGCGCATGAGAAACACTCGCCTCGATAACTGCATCGCCTTCATCGGGCGCAAGAACTCCGGTAAGACCACGCTCGTTGAAGCACTTATTTCGGAGCTTACTGCGCGCGGCATTTCCGTGTCCTCGATCAAACATCATAGCCATGATGATTTCGAGATCGATATCCCTGGCAAGGATTCTTATCGCCATCATGCAGCAGGTGCCGTTGCTACCGCTATCAGTAGCGCGAAACGCTTTGCGGTCGTAGAAGATCTTATACCATCCGATTCTGAGTCCGAAGAAGACCTGACCAACATCGAAGCTCTACTTCGCACGCCTACGCAAAAAACGACGGATGCCTATGAGCAATGCGTGCGTGCGATCGGAATGCTACCTGCGTCGAACCTAGTCGTGATCGAAGGGTTCAAACGCTCAGGACTGCCCGCTGTAGAACTTCTCCGCTCTGACAATCCTCGCGATGTTGAGGCGGCTCCCGCACTTATTGCGCGTATCAACGAATACATCTTAAACGGCAAAACAACAAATGATGCTGAAGGCGCACTTCCCGTTGCAGTAGTAACCGATATGGCTGAAGTAGCAGCTGCAGCGCTTACTGCAAATTTGCCTGTGTTCAATTTCTACGATATCTCACAGATATCCACCTGGCTTATCGATACCTATGCGAAGCCGCTCTATTCTGTGGTCATTCAGAGCGGCGGCGAGTCAAGGCGCATGCGCCAATCGAAGGCGCTTGTGCCCTTCCACGGCAGACCGCTCATCGAGCACATGATCGGTAGACTTGCACCTTTAGCGAGTGAACTGATCGTAACCACTAACGAACCCGAAGAACTCACTTATCTACAGGTGCGTTACCCAGGACTACGACTTGTTCCTGACAAATACGACAAACGTGGAGCGCTACCCGGATTCATCACTGCTCTTGAGGCAGCCAGCAATCCGCTCGTTGCTGTGATTGCTTGTGATCTGGTAAATGTCTCGGTGGACCTGATCGAATATGAGGCAGAGTTGCTCGAGCAGTCGCAGCGCGCTGATCTTTTCATGCCCTTCGATGCCGTAGTGCCCATGAGCCCCCAAGGAATCGAGCCGTTCTGCGCAGTCTATGAGCGCGAACGTTGTCTTGAGGCCGCCCAAGCTTGTTGGGATCGAAAGAAAGTACGCATGAGAAATATGATCGATACGCTGAATGTTCGCTTCATCGACGCAGAAAACGAACCTCTCTGCTACGCAAACTGTTTCCTTAATGTGAACACGCCTGAAGATCTTGCCCGCGCTGAAGGTCAAACCGCTTAAGCTGCGCGCAGGAACCCTATTCCAACGCGATACCCACATCCCGCAAAAAGAAAAGCCGGCGAGGCAACCTCGTCGGCTTTTTGCGCTCAGAGCACGTAGGGGCGCAAACGGTATGTGGCCTTCTTAGCGATAGAAGCGCGGATAGGCCACCTCGAGTTCGCGCTCTTCTTGCAAGCCTTCAAGGCTTTTGCGGGTAAGGTTTGCGAGTCCTTCGTAGAAGGGCTGTTCAGCAGCCTCTTCGAGCTGCTCAAGAAAATGAGAGGACCAGGTCAAGAGATGGTCGCACAAGAATTCGTCCACGAGTTCAGGGCGCTCTTCAGCGAGCCAGGCAAGCAACACGAGCATCGTGCCGATATGATCCTCTGGCTCGTCGCTCTCACCTTTTTCGATCGCGATGCCATTTCTTCGCATCCAGTCGCGCAGCTGCATGGTGGAAGCGCCGAACACGACCATATCCTTGTCGGTGTAGACCGAACCCCAGGGCGGCGCCGGCTTTGCCAGCGGACCCACGAACAAACGACGGTATTCCCACACGAGAGCATCGCTCTTCGTGCCTTCCGCAAGGCCTTCATGCATGAGCGCAAGCGCGCGTTCGGCATCTTCGGCGGAAACGAAGGGCCAATCCTTCGCAGCTGCTTCAACATCGAGCGATGCAAGCGCTTCAAGACCGGTCGCAACAACCTGCGCGTCATGTTCGGGATCATGCAGAAAAAGCGGGCCCAAGGTCGACCCCACGAACACGATCTCCGCCCGCGATTTATCGTCAAGTTTATCCATCATGCCTCCTGGCTTCATCAAACGCAGCATACGCTGGCCGTCCCTATTGTGCCCGATACAAAGAAAGGGCTCAACCGCATGCGGCCAAGCCCTTTTTCCTTGGGTGAGGTTCCCTACAATCCTACGCCGATCTGCAAGGCGTAGAAGCACATGCGTGCGAGGAAGATCGCAACCGCAATCAAAACGACACCGACGATCACGAAGACCGTAAGCGGTGAGATCTTGATAGCGGCGAAACCGATGCCGTAGCCGATGACCGTAAGGATGATAAAGAGCACGAATGCCCAGATCATACTACCGGCGAGTTCACCAACAGGAAGCACCAGGTTGGATGCGGTCGAACCGATGATCCACAGCGCGATCACACTTACCAAGCTCAGCACCGCGCCTACCGTGAAGATAGCGAAGTGGATCGAACCTGCTTTGCCCTTCACAGACGCATCACCTGCGCCTGCCAGCGTGGTGATGAGCAGGCCGAGCAACGTGCCGCCGAAGAACGTGAAGCCGATGATCGAAAGCGGCGTCCAGAAATTATTCCACGTAGGAATGGTGGGAATCGCATACGCAAGCCCGATGAAGAGCGCGGCGATAAGGCCAAGGATGCCTGCCACTAGCGCAAAGCCCTTGCGGGCGCTGTTGTTCTTCAAGCCGCCAGCAAGTGCGACAATCCAGTACACTGCCGCCACGATCATGAAGATACCAAATGCGGTGATCTCATTAGCAAGTGGCGTTGAGCCGACCGTGCTCGCGATATTGAGCGCATGCCCCGGGTTCGCCAAATGGAAGAACGACGCGATAAGGCCCACCAATGCCACCAAGAGCGGAATGATGGTCAAACGATCGATCTTCTTGAGCTGGTCTTTCGAAAAATCTGCGAAGCAGAACGAAAGCGCGAGCATGAAGAACGCACCCGCACCGAGAGGCGCTAGCGTTGTGAAAAAAGTGAGTGGGAATTCATGTACTGCGAGTTCCATGCTTACTGCACCTCCTTAGGATTAGCAACATGCGCCTTCGATGCCGCAGGATCGAGCGCTGCTGGCGAAGGCTTTATCGTGATGTTGGGGTGCGTGTAAGACGCCGAAGGCATCGGATGGATCTCTGCCGTGTCGCCATACTTCTTGCGCAGCTCGTCGATCGGACCAAAGTCGAGCGCACGCAACGGACACGACATGACGCATATCGGCTGCAAACCTTGATTGAGGCGCTCTTCACACCCATTGCATTTGACCGAGTAGCCAAGCTCGCGACTGACCTTAGGCGCGTTGTAAGGGCATGCCATGACGCAATAGCCGCAGCCAACGCACTTGGTCTCATCTACGAGCACCAAGCCACGCTTGCCTTCCTTGTGCATTGCCGTGGTGGGGCAAACGCTCACGCAGGCGGGATCATCGCAATGATTACACGCCATGGAAAGGTGATAGAACAAGCAATCGGTGGTGTAGATATCGTCTGCTTGCTTTTCCCAGGTGCCGCCTTCAAGGTCGTACACCTTGCGGTAGGCAACATCGAGCGCGCTGTCTTTGTAGTCTTTACAGGCCATCACGCACGTTTTACATCCCGTGCAACGGGAGTTGTCATAATAAAAACCATACTGAACCATGATGCACCTCCCTAAGCCTTAGTAACTTCAGCGATGATGGAATTGGAAGGGCCATTGCCATGAGCCAAGGGTGAAGGCACATAGGTAGTAAGCGTATTGATGCAGCCACCCTTGTCGAGCTTGTTGCCCTTCATGTCGGCATCGTGCCAGAAGCCCTGTGGCATGGCAACGACGCTCGGCACGATACGGCTCGTGACGTGCGCTTCGATCTCAACTTCACCTGCCGGGCTCTTCACGCGCACCTTGTCGCCGTCGTGAATGCCACGCGGATCGGCATCGAGTGGATTGATCCACAGGCGATGGCGATTGTAGTCCTTGAGCACTTCGAGCGAACCGAACGAAGAGTGGGTACGCGCCTTGTCGTGCCAACCCGACATGTAGAGCGGGTATTCGTCGGTAACAGCGCCATAGCCTTCCACACCGGGATCGAAGATCGGAATAGGCGAGATCACCTGGCCTTCCGTAAGGCGGCCTTCCAACTCGCGATCCTCTGCGATCTTAGCGAGCGCTTCAGAGTAGATCTCGATCTTGCCCGAAGGCGTGTTCCAGGGATGACCCACTGGGTCCTTGACGTTCTCTTCGAAGGCGATAGCGGTGGGAAGCTTGCGCTTGTAAACACCCTGCTCAAGGATGCCTTCCCAGCTGGGAAGCTCGGGGTCTGCCGCAGCGCCTGCCTTGTAGAGCTCTTCGATCCATTCGTCCTGGGTCTTACCGAGCGTGAACTTATCACGCACGCCGAGCTTTTCAGCGATGTCGGCATGAACGTCGTAGATCGGACGGCACTCGAACGGCGGCTCCTGCGCCGGACCACCCACGGTAACACCCCAGTAGTACTCGGAGTAGCCGTTGGTGGACATGTTGAGCTGCTCGGCGCGCATGGCGTCGGGAAGCAAGATGTCGCAGTATTTCGCGGAGTCAGTCATGAACGTATCGCAACCCACGATGAACTCGCACTTGCTCTCATCGGAGAGCACCTCGTAGACCTTGTTGATGTCGCCATGCTGGTTAGAAATGCAGTTGCCCGCATAGTTCCAGAGCATCTTGATGCCATTCTTCGGCTTCTCGATCTTGGCCGCAGCTGCCGCCATTTCGGGATTCTGCGCGCCCATGAACAGTGCGATCTCATCAGTTGCATCGAGTTCCTTCTGGAAGTCTTTGCCCTCGTCGATGCACTTGAGCCACGAATAGCAGCTGATCTTGGCGTTCACCATGTTCATTGGAGCGCCATTCGGGTCTTCGTCTGATGCGGGCAAGCTGCCAACCGGAGCTCCCGGAGGTTCTGCTTCGCGCATGCCAGAGTTCGTGCCCGGCTTGCCAAGGTTGCCGGTGAGCAGGGCGAGCATGCAGACTGCACGCGTTGCCGATTCGCCGTTGGAGTGGCGCTGAAGGCCCCAGCCCTGAACCACGAAGACCGCTTTTGCGTCGTGGATCTTGGCAGCTAGTTCGCGGATCTTCTCCGCGGGAACGAGCGTGATCTCTGCAGCCCATTCAGGGGTCTTCTCGACCTTGTCGTAGCCGAGACCCATGATGTAATCGTGATAGGACTTGTTCTGGCCCTTCGCAGAAGCCGGCATCGTCTCTTCGTCGTAGCCTACGCAATACTTGTGCAGGAAGTCGAGGTCGATCCAATCGTTCGTGATAAGTTCGTGCGCGATGCCCGCAACGAGCGCCGCGTCGGTGCCCGTACGGATCGGCAGCCATTCAGATGGATAGCCCGCCGCAGTTTCGTTCAGACGATAATCGATGTGGATGATCTCGGGTCCTGCTTCACGCACCGTGTTGTAGTCCCAGACCACATTCGCGCCGCCCATGCGGTTGTCGGCGGGGGAATTGCCGAACATCAAGACCAGGTCGGCGTTTTGTGCCTGATCGACCGATGAAGCAGAGATGTTCTCGTAAGGTGATACCCCGACGCCATACATGAACGGCATCACATATTGGTGCATGCCCGTTGAATAGTCGCCATACATGGGCAAGTAACCGCCTACGCAGTTGAGCAAACGTTCGACCGAACGACCGGTTGCTGAATACATGCCCGTTGCATAGTTCACATAGATGGAATCGTTTCCGTAGGTGTCGATGGTGTAGCGAATCTTGTCGGCAATGGTCTGGATCGCTTCGTCCCAGCTGATGCGCTCAAACTTTCCTTCACCGCGAGCGCCTACGCGCTTCATCGGATACTGGAGGCGATCCGGATTGTTCACCCACTGACGCATAACACGACCGCGCAAGCAGGCGCGCGCTTGGAAATCGTCGTTTCCGATATCGTCGGTGGTCATGTATTGGATCTTGCCGTCTTTGGTATGCCAGTGGAAAATGCAGCGTCCACCGCAGTTGACGTTACATTGGCTCCAAACGAGCTTTTCCGGCGTGTCGGCATGCGCAGGTTCAACGTTACTGAATACGGCTTGTGATGCCGCCATGGTTCCGCCTGCTGCAGCTAATGCGCCCAAAGCTCCGGTGGCCTTCACGAACGTACGACGTGAAACGGCCGGAAGCATATCAGACATAGCTCTCCCCTTTCTTCCCTTGTTGCGAGCAGAACGCCCTTCCCCAAAGGCATGCCGCTCAACCCTTCTCTTCTGAAGCGTTAACCACAGCTGTGAGCACGCATGATGCCTCGCATTTGTGGTTACGCTCCACCCTCTCATGCATAGAAAGGGACATCTTTAATTCTAGTGTTGTTCCTCGATAAACTTCCGCATGCGCAGTAACCATTTACCTACAGAACCGTCGTTCATTATTCTATTTTGAGAATAAAATGCTTTACTTCGCTGAAGTGGGGCATTATATGCGTTTGTTTTACAATAACGAGCATCATGTCGCATGCCTTTGCCTGGCGTGCTGCAAAAGCGAAGCCTGAACGATCTGGAAGTGAACATGCCCTCTCTCCTCGATGCCGCAGAAGCGTTTTCCAAACTAGGGAAGAAGTCTGTCGAAATCGACCAGGCGGCCTGCGTGCGCGTGCGTCATCGTCACGCGAGCTGCACGGCGTGCTTTCAAGTTTGTGCGCACGAAGCGATCGCGCGCGACGATGATGGGTTGCTTGCTATCGACAATCACCTCTGCACGGGCTGCGGCGCCTGTGCAAGCGTTTGCCCAACGAATGCACTGCAACTTGTCGAAGATGTTCCCGAGCTTGTTCAGGCTGCGATCGAGAGTATCGCCGAACGGGCGGACGCCCTGCAAGATGATACGGACCCGAGCAGCGCAGGCGGCCTTCACGCCGAGAGACCCTTGGGCGCGCTCACGATAAGCTGCGAATATCTGCGCAACCAAGAGGCTGCACGCAGCACCGAACCAGCAGACAGAGCGGAAGCAGGCGACGCGCTTGTTGTTCCCTGTCTTGCCGCGCTTGATGAATCTACTATCATCGCCGCCTCCTGCGCGGGCGTTGAGCTTCGCTATCGCAGTGCCGATTGCGCCATCTGCCCGAATGCGCAGGGCAGTCTCATCGCGGAAGTGAGCGAACAGGCCGAGCATTTGCTCGCAGCGCTCGTAGATACTTCACCGTATGGGCTTTCGCTCCCTGGCAACGCGCGTGCGATCGCCCCCCAATGGACGATCGTCGAGGCAGAGAGTGAAGAAGCGTCTCGCACCAACACCTCCCCCGAACTGTCGCGGCGCGGCATGTTCGATCACTTCGTTCACCGCACGACCGATTCGATCGCCGAAGCTGCGGTAGGAACATTCTACGTGGGTGCAGAAACACAGCGCGAAAAGCCCGCGCTTGCACAGAGTCTGCTCGCCCGCAAGGGCTTGATGAAGCGCGTTGAACCTGTGCGCAATGAGCGTATTCTGAACGAACTCTATCGTATCGATCCTGCTTGGGCAGAAGCCACATTGAACGCGGAAGATGATATTCATCTTCCAACTCGCCTTTTTGGGAGCGTGCGCGTTTCTGAAACCACTTGTGATCTTTGTGGCATCTGCATGACCTTTTGCCCCACGGGAGCGTTACGTGGTGTGGCAAACGAGCCGGTAAATTCATTCGTGGCACTTACGCGCAACACAGAAATTCATGGGCAACTGGACTTTCGCGCGAACGATTGTATGGCTTGCAACCTTTGCTTGGATGTCTGCCCACATGATGCGCTTGAGCTGCAGCGCGGCATCTGCGCGTGCGACCTCTTCGCATTCGAGCCACGCACTCTCATCAAAAGATGACAAACTACCCGATCGTTCGTCATCTGAGCAATTCGTCTAGCAGGCTGGCAGCTTGTTCGTCGAGTTGCTTTTGCAGTTCTTCGTAGATGGCGATCAAGCGGCGTGCTTCAGGCGTGAGCTCGGAGCCCTTGTTTCCTTTGCGCCTCAGCAGCTGGATGCCGAACGATTCTTCAGCATGCTTCAAGATGCTCCATGCTTTAGAGTACGCCATCCCCATCTCTGCTGCCGCCTTGTTGAGCGACCCCGTCTCATCCACGAGCTTGCACAGGCTCACGATGCCCTTCCCTAACGCCGGAGTATGTTCTTCGGTGTTCTTGGCTTTGATGATGAGTTTGACTTCGACTTCGAAATCGCAGGGGTCCATGCGTGCTCCAATCTGGTTGTAACCATATTGTAAAACTAAGAGGGGCCTCTTCGCGCCAAGTTGATTTATTATTCTTATTCGAGAATATATTCTCAATCAAGAATAATTAAATCGAGAAGCAACGGGAAGGTTGAAGATGGAACAGACCAAACCACACGCAAAGAAAGCGCTCGCGTTCCTTGCGATCATCGTGAGCCTCTTAGCCGCTTGCCTGCTTGCAGGCTGTAGCAGCTCGAACTCGCAAGAAAAGGTCGAGCTCGAGATCTATGCAGCAAATTCGCTCACCGACGCGATGAACGAAGCGCAAGAAGCCTACACCAAAGAGAATCCGAACGTGACCTTCAAGGATTCACAGTATGAAGCGTCTGGCACGCTCGTGCAGAAGATAGAAGCAGGTGGCGCGCCTGACATCTTCATCTCAGCGAACAAGAAGAACATGGATAAAGTGGTCGAAGACGGCAAGATCGGCGAAGACAAGCCCTTCGATCTCTTCGCGAACGACCTCGTTATCGTGACCGCTGAAGACTCCGACATCGATGAGCTCGATCTGGCGCAGGCCTGCGATGGCACCTACACCATTTCCGTAGGCGATAAGAACGTCCCTGCAGGCACCTATGCCAAGCAGGCACTCTACACCGTTGGCTGCTACACTAACGAAAGCGGCACCGATGGCGAGATCACCGGCGCGATCAAGGGCAAGGTCACCGAAGCCGATAAGGTCGGTTCGGTCTGCTCGTATGCTCAGTCTGGTGAAGTCGATCTGGGCTTCGTCTACAGCTCCGATGTTATGCGCTACGGTGGCGTGAAGACCGTTTGCACCCTGCCAGCTGATACCCATCAGCCCATCGTCTACCCTGCTGCCGTGCTGAAGGATTCAGCGCACGCTGAAGCCGCAGCTGCGTTCCTCACCTGGTGCCAAGAAAGTCCTGAGGCTCAGAAGATCTGGCAAAAATGGGGATTTGAACTCGCCTGATCATGAATTCTGTCGGCAAACAGAACACCTTTTGGCTCGCGCTCATCTTGGGTGCGAGCCTTCTTTTCGGTGCGTTCTCGCTATGCGGGAGCATGCCTACGTTTGCCTATGGTGCACCTGCCGAATCGGCTCAAACGGGCAGTTCGGCTCAGGCGCAAGATGCCAACGCGAGCACGGCTTCCCAGGATGTTGAAGTATCTTCTGAAGGAAGCTCGGTACGCGCTTCCAGCATCGATTTCGCGCTCTCGGATTTCTCCCGTGTCGAGAAAGGCTCGAACCGCCCGATCGAAGGCACGTACCAGGGCTATTGCTATTTGATGGACGCGCCTGCCGACTCCCTTTGCTTGGTCGACTTGTCGGGCGTGGTGGTGGTCTACGTTCCTGAGGCGCTCGCAAAGAAGAACGGGCTCGACCTTGCAAGCGAACAGACCCAGGCCAACCTCAAGCTCCTATTCAGCGCGCTTGATTCCTATGATGCTCAGGGTAATTCCGTTGTGAAGAGCGATGCGGAATGGCTGTTCACGAGCAGGCAGACCTTCACCACGCACGGCCTTACGATCGGCTTTTCCCAAGAATACAAACCGGGCTATTTCTACACCTCCGTCCAAACCGAAACGGGCGCGGATGTGATGGGCGAAGAAAGCCCCCTTGCTACCGATGCGAACCTACGCCTCTCGCATGTCGATTACGCCAACCTACAGGCGAGCGATGCGGTGGCCATCGCGGCGGCTCCTTCGGCCTTCGAACAACTTGGCAGCTTCTTCCAGACCCTCGACTGGTCGCCCCTTCTGGTCACGCTCAAGACTACGGGCACCGCTATCATCTTCATCTTCATCTTGGGGTTGCTCGCTGCTTGGTGGACGCTGCGCTTGAAGCCGCGCACCCAGAGCATCATGGACGCGATCTTCACGATTCCGATGGTGCTGCCACCCACAGTCTGTGGCTTCCTGCTGCTCATGTTCTTGGGACGCAACACCCCCGTTGGCGCGTGGTTCGACCAGATCGGGTTCCCGCTCGTCTTCAGCTGGCAGGCGACCGTTATCGCAGCGGTGGTCGTAGCCTTCCCGCTCATGTATCGCTCGGCTCGAGGCGCCTTCGAGTCGATCGATGCCGACATGCTCGATGCTGCCCGTACGCTCGGCTGGAGCGAAGGGCGCATCTTCTTCCGACTCATGCTGCCCCTTGCCTGGTCTTCCGTGGCTGCTGGCACCATGCTCGCCTTCGCACGTGCGCTCGGCGAGTTCGGCGCAACGCTCTTTCTGGCGGGCAACTATGCGGGCATCACGCGCACTATCCCCATCGCCATCTACTTCGAATGGATGGGCGGCAACATCGAGGCGGCGTTCTTCTGGACGATCGTGGTGATCATCATCTCCTTCGCAGTGATCTTCGCGATCAACCTCTGGAGCAAGCGCACGACGAAGTACCGCCGTAAGGAGGTGGAGCTGTGAGTCTGGTGGTCGACATCGAGAAGCACTACGGCGCCTTCGATCTGGAAGTTGCCTTTGAAGCTGCGCACGAAACGCTCGGCTTCTTGGGCGCCTCTGGGTGCGGCAAGTCGCTCACGCTGCGCTGCATCGCCGGTGTCGAAACGCCTGATGCGGGCAAGATCGTCGTGAATGGCAAGACGTATTTCGACAAGGCTCCTGGCAAGAAGGCATCCGTGAATCTTTCTGCCCAACAGCGTAAGAGCGCGCTGTTGTTCCAGAATTACCAGCTCTTCCCGAACCTTACCGTGAAGGCGAATATCGCAGCGGGCATTCCGCGTGAAGTGCTCAAGCGAGAGGGCGATGCGCTCATCGAACGTCAGCTCACGCGCTTCGGGCTTCGCGGACTGGAAAAGCGCTACCCCCTGCAGCTTTCCGGTGGTCAGCAGCAACGCGTGGCGCTCGCGCGCATGCTCGCCGCCCAGCCCGCGATCCTCATGCTCGACGAACCGTTCTCTGCCCTCGATGCGCACTTGAAGAGCGAGCTTGAACAGAGCTTGCTCGACCTGTTCGCCACCTATGAAGGAACCATCCTCTATGTTTCGCACGACATCGATGAGGCATTCCGTTTCTGCGACCGCATTGCCGTAGTGAGCGACGGCGCGATCGATGAGATAGCACCCAAGGATGAGCTCGTGCACGAACCACGGAGCTTAGCAGCGATCCGGCTTTCGGGTTGCAAGAACACCACCCCGGCACGCTATGTGAGTGATCATCGCGTATACCTGCCTGAATGGGGCGTGGAGATGGAGACGAAGCGCGTGGTTCCCCATGACGTAACCTGGCTTGGCGTACGCGCCTACCACATCAAACAGGCGCGTGAAGGTGTCGCGGCATCGAACGCGCAGTCCAATGTGTTCAGGATGCGCTGCGACCGTGTGAGCGATTCACGTTTCGAGCGCGCCGTCATGGCCGCGTTCGTCGATGAGACGGGGGCTCAGCTTCCCACGGCTCTTCACCTGCAGAGCACGCAGGATAGCGAAGTGCGCACCCCAGCACCGCCAGAAAATACCGAGCAAGCATTCCTCAAAAGTCATGTACGATGGAATATCGACAAGCACATTACCGCCGATAACGCTCTGCCTGAGAGAGGAGACTGCGTGTTTCTCACCTTCCCTCCTGAAGCGCTCTATGTGGTGACCCATTAGTCACCCTGCGCGAAAGGAAGCCGAAACACCCTGCTAATCCTATGAAAGATCGCTTTGGACGCAACATAGACTACCTACGCATCTCGCTCACCGACCGGTGTAATTTGCGCTGCGTATACTGTATGCCCGAAGCAGGCGTTGAAACCCGCGAACATGACGAGATCCTCTCCTTCGAAGAGATCGTACAGGTAGTGGAAGTGGCTGCGCGATGCGGCATCAAGCACTTGCGCTTCACGGGCGGCGAGCCGCTCGTGCGTAAAGGAGCGCAGGACCTGATCGGCGCTTGCAAGAACGTCCAGGGCATCGAAGATGTGGCGATAACCACCAATGGTGTTCTCCTGCCCCGCTTTGCAAGCGAGTTGAAGGCAGCAGGGCTTTCGCGCGTGAACATCTCGCTCGATTCGCTCGACCCAGACACCTATCGCACGCTCACCCGCTGCGGAAACTTGGACGATGCGCTTGCGGGCATCCATGCGGCGCTCGATGCTGGCTTCGATCCTGTGAAGATCAATACCGTAGTCATCCGCAGCATGAACCAAGATCTAGCTGCGTTCGCGCGCCTTACGAAAGAGCTCCCGCTCCATGTGCGCTTCATCGAATACATGCCGCTCGGTTCAACCTGTTCTTCTGAGGTTGCTCACTGGGACGAAAGCGAGGTCATTCCCCTGCCCGAGCTGATCGAGACGCTCACCGCAAGCTGCGTTGAGGCTGGCCTGGGTGCTCCCTATCCGCTCGACAACGCAGACCAGCGCGCACTTGCGCCCGCTGGCTGGGGGCCTGCGCGTTACTGGAAGCTTCCCGATTCGCGCGGAACGATCGGGTTCATCACTTCAGTATCCGACCATTTTTGTAGCACCTGCAATCGGCTGCGCCTTACCGCTGATGGCAAGCTGCGCCTGTGCCTTTTCTCCGATGAAGAGCTCGATGTAAGAGCAGCGCTTCGCCAGGGCACCGTAGAAGATGTTGAAGCGTTGTTCTGGCAAGCCATGAAGCAGAAGCCCGAAAGTCACGCTGCGCGAACCGGCACCGTACGCGAAATGGTCCAAGTGGGTGGCTAAGCGCTAGAATAGACGCGAACGATACGAGCGCACGTCGAAGAGGAACCGATGGCAGACGAATTGAAGCTGAATCACTTAACCGAACAGGGCAATGCCCATATGGTCGATGTGTCCGAAAAAGCCGAGACCAAACGCATTGCCATTGCCGAGGGCTTCATCACCATGCAGGCTGGAACGCTCGCCACCGTGCTTTCTCACCGCGCGAAAAAAGGCGACGTTATTGCCACTGCGCGCATCGCGGGCATCATGGCAGCGAAGAAGACGAGCGAGCTCATTCCGCTTTGCCATCCGGTCATGCTCACCAATGTGACCATCGATCTGCTTCCCATCTGGGGCGATGATGCGCCCGCAACCGAAAAGCAAGCGAGCCATGCAAGCGGACCGCACCCCTGCGGCATCCATGTGGTAGCGCAGGCTTCGCTGGTGGGAAAGACTGGTGTTGAGATGGAAGCGCTCACGGCCGCTTCGGTTGCCTGCCTTACCATCTACGACATGTGCAAGGCGATCGATCGCGGTATGGAGATCGGCGAAGTGCGCCTCGTGCACAAAGAAGGCGGCAAGAGCGGCGTTTGGCACCGCTCTTAGTGGCCTTGTCCGTCCATCATCGCGAGCGCATGCTCGAGTACCTCGTTCACGGCCTCCCAGTTCTCGCGCACCGCTTTTTCGCTTCCCGGGAAATTGATCACGAGCGTCTTACCACGCTGCATGCACATTGCACGTGAGAGCATCGCACGGTTGGTGAACTTCATGCTATAGGCGCGCATGCCTTCGGCGATGCCGGGAACCGGACGGTCGCACACATCTTCGGTAGCCTCCGGTGTAACATCACGCGGAGAAAGCCCCGTACCGCCGCACGTGATGACGACATCAGCCTCGAAACGACCGCACGCACTTACGATCGCTTGCGCGATGAGCGAGCGTTCATCAGTCGTTACGACATGCGAAACGCACGTCCATCCTTTTTCGGCGATAAGCTCTTCGAGCACGTTGCCCGCCGTATCGGTCTCGAGCGTACGCGTATCTGAACAGGTGATTATTGCGAACTTCATGAGATAACGCTCCCTTCCTCAACGTCGAGCAAGACACACTCGACTTCGGTGCCCGCTGCAACGCGCTTGCCCTCTGGCACCCCTGCTGGCAACTCTGCCAAGCAATTTCCACGCTGAAGCGTACCGAACAGGCCTGAATTCTGATTCTTAGCAGGCACGACTACGAGCTTGCCTTCTTCATCATGTGTAAGCGTTGCGCGCAAGAGCAGCACGCGCCCATCCTTCTTCTTGCGATCCTTCGCGAGCGTTGCCTTCACACGTGGGCGCTCGAAGGTGGTGAAGCCCTGCATCTTGCGCAGCGCTGGACGAATGAACATCTCGAAGCCGCAGTAAGCTGCTGCTGGATTGCCCGAAAGGCCGAAGACCGGAACGCCCTCCACGAAACCGAAGGCCTGAGCTTTGCCGGGGCGCATGTTCACGAGCGTCATCTCAAGCGCACCCATCTGCTCGATCACGTCTTTGATGAAGTCGTAATCGCCATTCGACGCGCCACCCGAGGTGACCACGAAATCATGATTCATGAGCGCGGTTTCCACAGCATCACGGATTGCGATGAAGTCGTCTTTGACGATCGGGAAAATAGTAGGGATGCCGCCAGCTTCTTTCGCACAAGCAGCCAGCGCATAAGCATTGCCATCGCGAATCTGCCCAGGACCCGGCACGACCGTAGGCTCGACCAGTTCACTGCCGATCGAGATGATGGCCACCTTGGGGCGACGATAGACCGGAACCTCCATGATGCCGCAGCTTGCGATGAAGCCGACCCCTGCCGCGCGAATCACTTCGCCGGCCTGGATCGCCACTTCGCCACGCGCGATCTCTTCGCCCGCTTCGCGGACATTGCTGCGCAGCGCCGTAGGTTCCGTGAACGCAACGCAAGATCCCGCACGGCCATCGCTTCCTTCGTAATCGACCAGCTCGTATTTGACGACCGAATCAGCGCATGCGGGCACGGGAGCGCCGGTCATGATGCGCACGCATTCATCATGTGCCAGATCGCCTTCATAGGTGGAACCAGCGGGGATCTCCGCAACGACCTTCAGCTTCACAGGAGCGTCTGCTGTTGCGCCTTCGATCTGTGCTGCTTTGAGCGCGAAGCCATCCATGGCTGCATGGGCGAACGGCGTGATATCGATATCGCTGGTGAGGTTTTCGGCAGCCACGCGCCCTACCGCATCAACAAGACTCACCTGCTCAACTTCAAGCGGATGGATGTTCTTGAGGACGATCTCGCGTCCTTCTTCGATGCTCACCATCTCTAGATCTTTCATCATTTCCCCTTCTTGATGTTCCCTATGATTCCTTATGATTCCCTTTAGACCAGGTGCTCTACAGATCGTGTTGCGCCTTCAAGTACGTGCGCATCGAATAGAGCGTTATGTCGCTGCGATTCACCACGCCCACGATCTTGCCCTTGTCGAGCACGGGCACCTTCTTCAAATGATTATCGCCGAGCACGCGGCAAACTTCGGGAAGCGTAGCAGAAAGGTTGATTCCCACCACGCCTTTCGTTGCCACGTCCATCACGTTCATACGCATGAGCGCGGCAAGCTTCTCGTCGAAGGTGTCGTTGTCGTTCGAGGCCTGCATGATCATGACGATCGGATCGGTGTAGAGATGGCTGCGCTTGGAAAGGAAGCGCATGATGTCGCCATCGGAAACGAACCCGACCGCGCGTCCTTCGCTATCCACGACCGGCGCCGCGCTGATCTTGCGCTCAACGAGCACGCGCATCACATCGAGCACCGAAGAACTTTCGGGCACCGTGAACACATCGGTCTTCATGATCGATGCGAGCACGCTCTGCTTCTCCTGCTTATCCAGATCGACCTTCGTTTCCGCGTCGCCGTTCTTCACGAAGATGAGCACAAGGATGAATCCGATAGCGCAGAGCACCGCAGAAACCCCGAATGCAGCATCCACGCCGTGCACGCCGGCAAGCGTTGTGGATTCGGTTGCCATGAGCGAGACCGATACCATCGCGAACACCGAGGTGAGGATAGCGGTTCCCAGCGAACCCGCGATTTGGCGGAAGGTGTTGTTCACCGAGGTACCATGATTGATCAGGTCGTTAGGCAGCGCGTTCATCGCCCAGGTGGTGATGGTCATGTTGATGAGCGCCATGCCGAAAAGACGGATAGCCATGACAACCGCCACATAGACGAGGCTCACTTCAGGCCCTAAGAAGGCGAGCATGACTGTGCCGATCGTAAGCATGAGCGTGCCCGTAACAGCAAGCACGCGCGGTCCATGGCGGTCGAACCAGCGTCCTGTGATCGGACCCATGATGCCCATGATGAGCGCACCGGGCAAGAGTACGAGACCGGATTCGGTGGCAGAATAGCCAAGCAACGATTGCAAATAGATAGGCAGCAAGATGCCAACCGAAAGGAGCGCCGCCTGCACGACCATGCCGATGATCGTGCCCATCAAGAAGGTCTTGTTGGCAAGCACCCGCACGCGCAGCATGGGGTGTTCCATCGAAAGCTGGCGGCGAAAGAACAGCACGATCACCACGAGGCCGACAATGAGCGAGACGAAGAATTCGATGCCAAAACCGCCATTGCCGATGATGGAGAAGCTATAGAGCAGCGAACCGAAGCCGAGCGTGGAGAGCACCACCGAAGGAACATCGAGCCTGGCATGCGCATGCTTTGCGGGGACGCGATCCATGGTGAAGGGCGTAACGAGCGCTACGATCGCTGCAAAGGCAGTTACCACATAGAACATGATGTGCCAATCGGCAGCATCGATGACCACACCAGCAGCTGTGGGGCCAATGGCTGGGCCGAAGGCCATCACGATACCGAAGAGCCCCATCGCGAAGCCGCGGCGCTCGATCGGGAACGTGAGCATGAGCACGCTCATGACCATGGGCATGAGAACACCCGCGCCCACTGCCTGAACGATACGACCAGAGAGCAATACCGGGAAATTCGGCCCCCAAGCAGCGAGAAGCGAGCCGATCGCGAAGATCGACATCGAGAACAGGAAGAGATTGCGGATAGGAAAGCGATCGATCAGAAACGCGGTCACGGGAACCATAATGGCGTTCACGAGCGTGAAGCCAGTGGTGAGCCACTGACCTGTGGCGGCATTGATGCTCATGTCGACCATGATGGAAGGCAGCGCTGGCGCTACCACTGTTTGGTTGAGCACTGTCACGAACGTGCCCACTAAAAGCAGCACGATCATGACCGTCTGTCTGTGCGTTAATCCCAGGCGGTTGACCTTCGTTGTGGTCGTATTCGCCATGAGGGGTTACTCCGTTGGTTCTTCTTCGGCATCTAGTTTGAATTCGACACCGATCTTATCGATACGCAGCGCATCCATAGTCTTAGCCGTGAAGGTGATCGTACGTTTATCGTGATGGATCTCGATCGAATCGCCTTCGGCAGGAATCTTGTCAATCAAGTCGAGCATGAGTCCTCCGACGGTCTCATAGTCGTAGATAGGCACTGGCTCGAAGCCGAGGAATTCGACGAACTGATCGACCGGAAGCGAGCCATCGACCAGATAGTTGTTCTCGCTCACCTTCAGGATCTCGTCCTGATCGTCGTGGAGGTATTCGTCTTCAACGCTGCCGATAATCTGGCCGATCACATCGCTCATCGTAACGATGCCCGACGTGCCGCCATGTTCGTCGACCACCACGGCAATCTTAGTGTGCTTGTCCTGCATCATCTGCATGAGCTTGTCGAGCGCTAGGCTTTCAGGAACCGGATTGATGTCGCGAATGACCAGGTCGTCCTTGGTCGAATCAGGCGGCAAGCGATACGCATCCTTGATATGTATGAAACCGATGATGTTGTCGGTGTTGTCCTTATAGACCGGATAGCGCGTGAATTTGTTCGCACCCATGATCTCGAGGATCTCTTCCAGATCATCGTCGATGTCGATCGCGATCATGTCGGTACGCGGGGTCATGATGGCTTTTGCATCTTTGTCATCAAGATCGAAGACATTATCGAGGATCTCGAACTGATCGGTAGCAAGCTCGCCGCTCTCTGCGCTTTCCTCGAGCAGGATCTTGATCTCTTCTTCGGTATACGCCTGATGTTCGCTGGCGGTATCGTGGCCGGTCAAGCGCATGATGCCATTGGTGGTGGAGTTGAAGAGCCACATGATGGGATACGTGATGCGATAGAACCAATAGAGCGGTGTTGCCGAGAAGAGCGCATAGCGTTCGGTGTTCAAGATAGCCATGGATTTCGGCACCAGTTCACCAAGGATAACGTGCAGCGCCGTGATAATGATGAAGCCGATAGCGACGGCGATCGCAGAAACCGCTGCGTCGGGCAGCCCCAGCGCAGCAAGCGGCTCATGGATCACGCTCGAAACGGCAGGGTCGCCCAACCAGCCAATAGCCAGAGAAGCAAGCGTGATGCCCAGCTGGCAGGCAGAAAGATAGGCGTTAACATTCTCTGATATCTCTTTTGCGCGCTTTGCGCCGCGTGCGCCTTCTTCAACGAGAATATCGATCTGCGATTTCCTGACACGCACGAGCGAGAATTCAGCAACAACGAAGAACGCGTTCATCAGCAAGAAGAATGCGACTAAAAGTATACTGACAACAAACACCATTGAGGCTTACTACTCCTTAATAGGCTCTCTATGATTTTCCCTTAATCGTCTGTGCTGTTTTGCTTAACCATTGAATATACATCAAAACGTAACTAATGATCGGGAAGCATGCACCTCTTGTCTGTTTATTTTAGAGCTTCGATCTTTTCATTTCTCCGTTTTGTCTTGGTATTAGTAAAATCTACGATATGTCGACATTTTTTGAAAAGCTGGTGGCTGCTGTGCGCTTCCTCGGCCATTATCTTTGGATCGCCCTGAAAGCTCTTGGGCGATTCTTGCTTTGGCTTGGTGCCCTGCTCGTGCGTTCTTTGAGCAGCCTGATCACCTGGATTCGCCTGAACCTGCCACCACGCGTGCAGTTCATCTTATTAGCAGTAGTGGTTGCGATCTTGATCGTGTTAGTTGCGCTCGTCTTCACCGGGCATGCTTGCACGTTCGCACCCGATTCCGAAGAGCCTGCAGAAGAGCAGCCGCCCGAGATCACTTACACGCCTGACGAGACCGACTATAGGCACATCGCAGTCCAACCCAATACCATTACCTCGTTTTCACTCGTCGAAAGCGGCAACCAGATGTATGCCAGTCTTTCGGAAGATGAGAATCGCTCCATCACTGAAGACCTTTCATGGCTCGAAGCCGATAACGAAGACGTGGGCTTTTTGATCATGAATCTGAACACGGGTAGCGGGTTCTGCTACAACATCGACACACGCATCTATGGGGCAAGCACCTATAAAGCACCCATAAGCGCGTTCCTCTGCGAAGAATATATCGACGGCGGAACGCTTAATAAATCTGCTGTGAGTAACCGTATCGAAGACGCGATCGTATGGTCAGACAATAATTCCTATCGTTCGCTCAAGCACAGCTACGACGGCTCGGACCACAACAATTGGCTTTCTGAGATGGGGATCGACCCCGCTAACTACATGGCCACCTTCCCCTCCTATTCCGTACGCGATTCCGCAACGCTCTGGACGCACATCTGGGATTACCTAAACTCGGGCAGCGACACCGCCACCTGGCTTAAAGGGCTGTTCGAACGCACCGAAACCTCCTTCTTGCGCAACGGCGCCGTTGAAGCCGGGATGGATAACGCAACCGTATATAACAAAGCAGGCTGGTGCGTTTCAGAAAGTGGCAGAGAAGATGCTGTTAACGATGCAGGCATCGTAGTTGATGGCGATAACACTTATCTGGTGGTTGCTTTCACGAGCAGACCCGATTCCCCTACTGCTGAAGCGAATCTCTCGGCTTTGTTCGCTTCGCTTTTGAAGGCACGCCACTCTCTCGATGCTTCGAGCGCCACCTGGGATAATGTCGAAGTGGTCGAAGCGCCTGCTGAGGGCGAAGGCGATGCTGGCGTCGAGTTGGCAGTAGATTCTCCAGATGAAGGATCGACCACAGCGGTTGTGAAATCTGGCGCTTCTCAGGGTGATTCGACGATCGTTTACGCATCGGATACGCTGCTCATTTCAAAAGCTCCTCGCCAATATGCCATTGCGGAGTGGCGCTGATGAACGCGACTGAAGCATCAGTCCAGACGAGCGCGATCGCTGAAGCGCCCGAAAAGCCGCAAACCTTCACGTCAAAATTGCTGATGCTCACCTGGGTTTTTGCTGCAATGTCCTTGCTTGGGCTTGCGGGCGAGACCCTACAGCACTATATCGCCTTCAACGGCGATGTCGAAAGTCGTGCAGGGCTTTTATGGGGGCCGTTCTCCCCTATCTACGGAACAGGGGCGTTCCTTCTTACCGTCTTCGCGCTCAGGCTCGATGGGGCCAAGTTCCATTCGAACTTCAGCATCTTCTGCATTGCTGCTGTGGTGGGTGGCGCCGTGGAGTATTTGGCGAGTTGGGCAATGGAGGAGTTTTGGGGCATTGTTGCCTGGAGCTACCTTGAAGCGCCTGGTAACTTCAACGGCCGCACCGATATCTTTCACATGGTCATTTGGGGAATACTCGGGCTTGTGTGGGTGCGCCTAGGCTACCCCTTCGTTAAGAAGATCTTCGCAAAGGTGAATACGGAGGGTCTTGCCTATCGCATCGTGACTTGGGCGCTCTTTGTGTTCCTCATGGTCGATATCGTTATGACCGTGGCTGTGATGCTGCGTGCTGATGCGCGCTGTCACGGCGTGGAGGCCACCACTCCCATCGAAGCTGCCTTCGATACCTATTATCCCAACGAAGTGCTGCAAGCGCGCTTCGAGAACATGGGAGGCATCGGCCGCCCCGACTAAGATGACAAACCCCTGTCGTTCGTCACCTTAACGCATTTCAGTTGATGTGCTATTTAGTACGTTCCACACAATTTGGTCCATTAGGGCGTAATTCTCAAGTTGGTCGCGTTTCTTGAAGCACTCGAGCTGAAGTGCATCGTAAAGCACCGCTGGTATGATCAAAACAAAACGCTTGCTGATAGTATCGATTCCATTGAATGTTTCCTCGCCAAGAGCGCTGATTTCATTGCCGCACAACCGAAAGCTTCGAGCATAGAGCTGCATGCAGTATTCGAGATCAGATGTGACATAGATGTTGCGATATTCGCACGCTTTCATGAGCGCATCGATTCTGCGTGTTATCAGGTCGTATTCGTAAGGCTCGGGACCAGACCAGTTGTTCGCCGCAGAAAGAAAAATGAAGTTGCCAGGTGATAACATCATCTGAGCGTAACGAATCGAACCCTCTTCCCAGCTTAAGTCGATACCGATCCTGTCGAGCGTAAATCGCTCACAATGCTCAGACCACCACGAACGAAGCATATATTTGCTCTCAAAATGATTGTAGAACGTTTGACGTGAGATATTGGCGTTCTGACAGATCTCGTTAACCGTAATATCATCAAGCGGCTTATCAACACTTTTGAGGATATGCAATCGCATTGAAAGAGCTCTGTCATCCAGATCCACCTGAATCACCTTCTTACAGTCTCTAAGAACTGGCATCTAGTTAGCGTTTCGCGTAAAGCCATTTTCGCTAACCGCTTGATTTAAAGATTAAAGGAAAGTCCTCCAAATTGAGGGGCAAGTCAATCTTCATTGACTTTTTAGTCGTTTTGTCAATCTTGCTTGATGAATCCCACTGCTTGAAGCTTTCACGATTCTGAATGCCTGCATGAAAATGAACATGTTCAGATCAGGACTGCACTTATTTCCTGCTCGTGAACCTTTGGCATTTTTTAGAGTAAGGAGCGTGCTATGAAACTCATCCTTAACGGCAAACTAGCGGCGCTTGCAGGGGTCGCTGGACCTGCAGCTGTCTTGAGTGGACTCGGACAATACAAGAAGAAATACGTAATCCCACCTGATCAGCAGCCACCTCGTGGCGCTTATCCAGGAGATGATCTTCTTCCTGATGAGGAAGTGGTGCTCTCTACCATGGCCTGCGAAATCGATGCTCCTCCTGAGAAAGTTTGGCCTTATCTGAACCAAATGGGTCAAAACAAGGCAGGCTTCTACAGCTTTCAAACTTTCGAGCACCTTGCTGCATTCAGAATCTATAACACCTACAAGATCATGGATCGTTGGCAGGATACCAAGGTAGGCGATTGGGTCTTCTATGGCGATCAAGGTGTTGGCCATGAGATCATGCTTCATGAGCCTGGAAAGTACATCGTGGGTTGTTCGGACACCCGACGTCCTCCCAAGCAACAAGGGGCAGTAGCCTGGTTGCCGCATGGCTGCAAGGAGTATGCTTGGACCTGGGGATTCTTCTTAGAAGAGCTTCCTGGAAATCGCACAAGACTTGTGCAGCGCAATACCGTTGCAATGGAAGTCTCTAATCAACTGCAAATGGCTATCGTTGTTGGTCTGATTTGGGGTTGGTCTTCAGGAGTTATGCAGACGCGTATGTGCAGTGTGATCAAAGCACTTGCTGAAGGCAAAAAATTCCATCACTTCTAATCCATCTTTTATCACCTAAGGAGCTTCTCATGAAAAAGGACCTGACAAAAAAAGAGCCGTTGTTCTACATCTCTCCCTCATTGCTCACTGCACTCTGCTTGATAGGAGCGGGATACGCTGCCCTTCACTCATTCCTCAATAAAGAATGGGGTCGTGGCGTACATGATTATAGTGATGAAAAGAACTGATAGTTTCTAGAAGGCTATCAATCAAAAGGGTCCCGCTCGCAAAGTGGGACCCTTTTTCTTTGCAGGCGTTCTCGGCAAAGCTCGCATCGGGCGTGCTCGATCAAAAAGATGACGAACGACCGGGTAGTTTGTCACCTTTTAGGCTTTGGCGCCGTACTGGGCGTAGTAGGAATCGATGGCTGCTTTGAGCGCATCATCGATGATGATCTTGCCCTGCACTTCCTTGTTGTACAGGCATTCGGTCACTTCTTCCATGGTTACGATGGCAGCTGTGGGGAACCCATAGCGCTCCGAAACCTCATCGAGCGCGCATTTCTTGCCTTCTTTACCCACTTCCTGGCGATTGAGCGAAACCATGAGGCCCACCACTTCCACATCGGCCTGCGCCTTGATGATGGGATAGGTCTCTTCGATCGATTTGCCTGAAGTGGTCACATCCTCCACCATGAGCACACGATCACCATCATGCAGATCGCTACCGAGCAGGATGCCCGTGTCACCATGGTCCTTCACCTCTTTACGGTTGGAGCAGTAACGCACCTCTTTGCCATACAGCTCGTTCAGCGCCATAGCGGTGACCACGGAAAGCGGGATACCCTTGTACGCCGGTCCGAACACCACATCGAAATCGAGCCCGAAGTTCTGCTCGATAGCTTGTGCGTAGTAGATACCCAAACGATGCAGCTGATCGCCTGTGACGTAGGCGCCTGCATTCATGAAGAAGGGAGATTGCCTTCCGCTCTTCAGCGTGAATTCGCCGAACTTGAGCACATCGCTCTCGACCATGAACTCAATGAACTCTTCTTTGTAAGCTTCCATCAAAGCTCCCTCCGCATCCTTCTTCGTTGGCTGAATCGATGTTTCCATCTTACCAGCATCTTCTGAGGAATCTTCGGTCACCTTGAGATCAGCCGGGATGGGTTTTAAGATTCGCTGAGGAATGTGTCAAATGCACGACCCCCAACAAGGAACGTAGGAGCGCATGCTCTCACGAGGTGCCCTGCCTCTTAGCGGGTGCGCAGGGGTTTCTTGCCCCAGTAGAGCCAGAAGAAGCGATTCTTGATAGGAGCGGTATTGCCTACCTTCTCAAGCGTGGCCAGCGCAACATTGCGCGCCGAATCGGGCTTGCGCAGCTCAGCCCCGCCCTCTATCATGCGATCGAGCATCGCAGGGTCTTTCTGGATTTCGCGCAATTTCTCCAACAATTCGGGCGAGGTAAGCACTTGATAAGCCGCTCCCGCACGGGTAACGGTAGTGGTGTTCGCGTCTTCCTGACCGAATGAACGCCCAACGATGATGAGTGGCAAGCGTGAGCAAAGGCATTCGGTAACCGCCAAGCCGCCCGATTTAGCAATAGCCAAGTCGGCTGCATTCATCAGTTCGGCGATCTTCTCAACGTAGTTATAGACAGAAACATTCGGGACGCCGCAATCAGTACAGTGTTTGCGCACCTGATCAGCATATTCTTCGTCGCTTCCGGTCAAGAAAACGAAATGCATATCATCGAACGCGGCAAGGTCTTCGATGATCTCATCCATGAGCTCGCGAAAAAGCACATAGGGCTGGCGCAAACGAGCACCCGCGATAACGAGTACGATCTTCTTATCCACAGGTAGCCCATATTTTTCAAGGACAGCAGTGCGATCGTACTCCTGATTGAAGCTCGGCTTAACGGGAATGCCCGTGACTTTGATATCTTCTGGCTTCACCTTGCGCGGATAGAGCTCTTCTTTCATGAGTTCATCGGCAACGCAGAACAGGTCGCTGAAGCGATGCGGCCATAACCCCTCCACGCCATAGTCGGTCGGCACGCAAACCACCGGGAAGTCGAGCTTGGTGATCATACGCGCAGCCACTGCCGCATTCGCCGCAACGATGTGCGTGGTCACAATAGCGATCGGTTTGCGCTTCGCCACATAGCGAGTGAAAGCGGAATACATGAAATAGGACCAAATGCTGCCGCCGCCCCACAGAAGACGTCCGGTCAGAACGTAGTGCCAAGTTATGTCGTAGATATAGCGCGTCGGACCCGTGAAGAGCGTGGTCGTTTTCTCGCCATCGAACTTCATATACCCGAAATCGAGGATGTCGAGCAGTTCGATATCAGCATCTTCAGGAACGAGCGGATGATTACCGCGTAAGTGCGCAAACGCTTCGGCAGTAGAAGCTGCCGCACTGCGATGGCCTGAGCCGACCGAAGAATAGAGCGCAATAACGAGCGGACGATCCGATTCTTCGTTAGCGGTGGTGCTCACCGGGAAAAGATCGGAAGCGCCGATCATACCTGTTTCAGGCAAGGACTCTTCAGAGCTGGCTTGCTCCGTAAGTTCTGGCATGATCATGGCACCTCCTCTCTTCAGCGTGCAAGATCGATTCAATACTATAGGTCATATCTATACTAGTGAATAATCTCGCAGAATCTCGATAATAAAAGCGGAGGTCGACCACAAGCCGGTATTACGCAAGCTGCGGCTTCTTCGCATCGTCCTTTTCGGCCATCGCTTTGATGGTGACGATATTGGCCATGGTACCGCGAATGACATCCGCACGAGAAAGCGAACCGACCAGCTCGCCCTCCTCGACTACCGGCACTTTCTTGATGCGCTTTTCGGAGAGCAGACGACATGCATCTTCAAGCGAGGAATCGCTCTTCACCGCGATCACGTTCTTGGTGGCGATCTGCATGACATTCATGTCGATGAGCTTGCTGATGCGCTGCGGGAACGTTTGCGGATCGGGAACCTGATAGAGCATGTAGGTCGAGTCGAGGATGCCGTCGTTGCGACCGATGTATTTCATGATGTCGCCATCGGAGATGAACCCGACCACCATCTTGTTATGATCCACAATCGGAACACCGCTCGCTTTGTTGTCAACCATGATCTGAGCAACCTCGCGAATGGAGGCAGTGTTCGTAACAAAGTACGGCTCTGGGTTCATCGCGCGAGAGACCGGGATCTCATCGGTATTATCGCTCGGGCTGAACTGCTGCATGGACATAGGTGCAATGTGCGTATCGCGCTTGCGCTTGTCGCGCACGAAGAACATGACGACAATGAATGCGATAGCTGCCAGAACAGCCGTTGCCACGAACGCCAGATGATCGCCCTCATAGAGCTGCATGGTGGGATCAGCATTCGGTGCGATGGTCGAACCGAGCGCCGAGATGGACACGATGAGCGCCGTCATGAACGCAGCCGAGACCTGGTTCAGGGTGTTCGTTACTGCGTTGGCATGCTGGATGACGCTGTTGTCGAGCGAATTGATGCCCCATGTGTTCATCGGCGTGGTGAGGAACTGGATGCCCAGCGCAACCACTGTGTAGATGGCGCAGATGACCAGCAAATCGGTGTTCATGTCGAAGAGCAAGAAGCCGAGCGTGCCCACAAAGAAGATGGTAACTCCTGGCACCACGCACTTACGCACGCCCCAACGGTCGAACAGGCGACCTGCGAAATAGCCGACGAAGGCGCCGATCAGCGCACCGGGCAGAAGCGTGAGGCCTGTCTCGAGCGCCGAGAAGCCGCGCAGGGTTTGCAGATAGAGCGGCAGAATGGTGCCGAGGCCGATCAACACACCGAAATTGATGATGGCAACGATGATAGCGATGCGATAATTGCGCGTCTTCAAGACCGTTACCTTGAGCAGGGGGTTCTCAAGCTTAAGCTGTCTGCGCACGAAGATGGCAATGACCACCAGGCCAACCACGATGAAGCCTGCGGTCATGGCGGGATTTGTAGTGGAAGAGAAGGTAGAGAGCCCGTAGAGCAGGCACACCAAACCGACCGTGGAAAGCAAGACCGACAGTTTGTCGAAAGACGTGCGCTCGAAATCGCCATAGTTCTCGAGGAATTTCACCGCTGAAAGGACCAAGAGAACGCCTACCACCGTGATGACCACGAAGAGCATCCTCCAGCCGATGCTATCCACGAGCACGCCAGAGAGCGTCGGGCCGACCGCTGGTGCAAAACCGATCACAAGCGAGACCAAACCCATCGCGCTTCCGCGCTTCTCGCGCGGGAAGATGAGCAGGAGCACCGTGAAGATCATGGGCATGAAGACACCCGCCGCGATAGCCTGGCACACGCGACCGAACAGCAGGAAGATGAACCCAGGTGAAAATGCGCAGAGCAAACTGCCAGCCGTGAAGATGATCAGACCCGTGATGAAGAGCTGACGCGTGCTGAAGCGACCGATCAGAAACGCCGAGAGCGGAATGACCACTGCTTCAACGAGCGAGTAAATGGACATGACCCACTGTACGGTTGGCGCATCGATAGAAAGATCGCGCATGATAGAAGCAAGCGCTGGCGAGAGCAGCGTTTGATTGAGCACGACCACGAAGGTACCGATGAGCAAGACGGCTACTGTTGAAATCTGCTTGCGTGTAAGACCCATACAGACAGATCCTTTCCAAAAAAAGATGCGTACGATACTTGAGTGAGCGAGGAGCTTTTCGTCTCCTGGCCCCGAATTTCATCCGTGAAAAAAGGACGGTCAGTTCCGTCCTTTCCAAACTGCAGCGTTATTCGCTACAAAAAGAATGTTGAATAAACAACAATTCTTTACCTTATTACTCTTGAGAAAAAAGAGAAGCGCCGCTCTTTCAAACGGCGCAACTTCTCCATATTTATCGTTCAAATGCGGCGGTCAGCGGTCGCTTCCCGTAAGATGTCGAACGACCGGGTAGTTTGTCACCTTATCGCTGCTCGATGGGGACGTAATCCTGCTCTTTGACCGCGGTCTTGTATGCTGGGCGAATGATGCGCTTGCCGGTGAGGATCTCTTCCATGCGATGCGCAGCCCAACCCGCCATACGCGAGCAAGCGAAGAGCGGCGTAATGAGATCGGCCGGAATGCCCATCATGGAATACACGAAGCCTGAATACATGTCCACATTCGCACACATGTCCTTGTTCGTGCCCTTTTCCTGCAAGATGACCTCAGGTGCCAGGCGCTCGATCGACTTCAGCAGATTGAGCTCAGGCTCATATTCGGTACCCTCGGCAAGGCGTGTCGCGAAATCCTTGCAGATGATGGCACGCGGGTCGGAAAGCGTATAGACCGCGTGGCCCATGCCATAGATAAGACCCGTCTTGTCGTACGCTTCCTTGTTCACGATCTTCGCGATATAGGCAGCGACTTCATCGTCGTCTTCCCAGTTCTTAACGTTCTCTTTGATCTCTGCTTGCATACCGAGCACTTGATGGTTCGCACCACCGTGCTTCGAGCCTTTGAGCGATCCAACCGCGCCAGCGTAAGCCGAATACGGATCGGTATCGGCAGAAGAGAGCACACGACAGGTGAACGTGGAGTTATTGCCGCCGCCATGCTCTGCGTGCAAGCACATCATGATGTCAAGCATGCGCGCCTCTTCGGGCGTGAGCGCGCGATCAGGGCGCAGCATGGAAAGGATGGTCTCCGAAGAGCTCTGACCTGGAACGAAACGATGCATGATCATCGAATCGCCGTGGAAATACGCCTGCTTCGCATGGTAGGAGAGCACCATGATGCGCTGCAGACGAGAGATGAGCGAAATAGCTGTTTTGATCTCATGCTCGATGGAACGATCTTCGGCGTTGGGGTCGTCTGCATAGAGCGAGATGATCGAACGCGACAGCATGATCATCAAGTCCGCTGCAGGATGGCGCATGATACGTGCGGCCGTGAAGCCATCGGGCAGTTCGCGCTCTGCATCGATAGCAGCCACGAACTGGTCGAGTTCGTCTTGCGTAGGAAGTTTGCCGAGCATGAGCAGGTACGCGACCTCTTCAAAACCATAGCGCTTGCTGGGTGAAGTATCGCTGAGCAGATCGTAGATATCGTAGCCGCGGAACGTGAGCTTGCCTTCGACGGGAACCTTGTCGCCTTCGTTCATCATGTAGCCATGAACGTTCGAGATGTTCGTGATGCCCGCGATCACGCCTGATCCATCGTTGTTGCGCAAGCCGCGTTTGACAGGATACATGTCATAGAGGGCCGGATCGACGGAATTAACCGTTACAATATCATCATAGAGAGCACTGCTTTTGTCTTCGCTCATACACGCTTCCTTTCAACCGTAAAGTTGTATTGTAGCGCGAAAAGCGAATCTTCTGTATATAGAACGCAATCTAACCAGACGACAGGGATGGCTCATGTCTGAAGCGAACATACCCCAAGAACCTTCAGCGGCGCAGAACGCCGAAGATCGTACCGCGTATCCTGCAGCAAGCACAGGTGCGAGCACGCCCGCGAACAACGCAAGCACCCCCGTGCCTACAGTTTCACCAACGGGCCCGAAATGCGACGCAGCCCCTGGTAGCTGGCGCCCCGCATGGGCAGACCCGAACGCCAAGACCAATCCGCGCCCACAAACGCTCGGGCAATATCTCACGAACGCTTGGCATCATCTTGGCACGGTGTCGCGACACAAATGGCTCGTTTTCGAGGCCTGCGCACGCTGCGGCATTCCTTGGCAAGGGCTCGTTCATGACCTATCGAAATTCTCGCCCGATGAATTCTTGGTGGGCATCAACTACTATCAGGGCAACCGCTCTCCCAATGCTGCCGAACGCCACGATAAAGGTTTTTCGCGCGGATGGATTCACCACAAAGGGCGCAACAAGCATCACTACGAATACTGGCTCGACGTGATCGAAGGCGGAGATGGCACGCTGTATGGCTGCCCCATCCCCACGCGCTATATGGTCGAGATGCTCTGCGATCGCATCGCTGCTTCGAAGGTGTACGAGAAAGAACACTACACCGATGCTTCACCGCTCGAATACTACAAGCGCGAGCTTTCCTCGGGCAACATCGAGATCCATCCCGATTCGGCCGCATTCTTGCTCGTCTTGCTCGAGCACCTTGCCGAACATGGCGAGGCTGAAACGCTGCACTACATTCGTAAGAACATCATCGAGCCGCGCTTCTTGTATGCGCCCGGCGTGACCTTCGACTAGCAGATCGGAATCACCAATATGGAAGGGTTCGTTTTACTCGACACAGGTGCGTGGTCGCTCGTTCCGCCGCTTCTCGCACTCGCGCTTGCACTCATTACGAAGGAAGTCTATTCTTCGCTCCTTATCGGCATCGTTTCTGGGCTGCTCATCTACCAATTCAGTTTGGCTGGTGTAGGTCTTGAACAAACGATCGACGGGCTGTGCCTGCTGCCGAACATCTTCATCGAGCAGATCTCGGCAAATGCTGGTCTTATCTTGTTCTTGGCGCTCTTAGGCGCGCTCACGATGCTCATCACGAAGGCGGGCGGATCGATCGCGTATGCGAAGTGGGCCGTGAAGCGCATCAAGAATCCGCGCGTTGCCTCTATTGCCACCGCGCTTCTGGGTGTGATCATCTTCGTGGACGACTACTTCAACTGCCTAACGGTAGGTAGCGTGATGCGCCCCGTGACCGATCGCTTCAAGATCTGCCGCGAGAAGCTGGCATGGATCATCGATTCGACCGCGGCCCCCATCTGCATCATCGTGCCCGTTTCGTCGTGGGCCGTAGCGGTTGGCGGCTATTTGGGTGAAGATGGCTTCAACACCTTCGTAGCCTCGATCCCCTACAACTTCTACGCGTTGCTCACCATCGTGTTCGTGTTCGCGCTGTGCGCTAGCGGGCGCGATTTCGGTCCGATGAAGCGCGCACAACAAGCCTTCGAGACGCGTTTCAAGCAGCCGCGCAAAGGCATCAAGCATGCCGCCGAAGAATCGCTCGCGCCCAGTTCGAGTGCAGTGCGCGAAGACATCGATGAGACGCTCGAAGACAACGTACGCCTACAGGATATGGCGGGTGAAGCACTGGATGCCTACGACCAGCTCCACATCGCGCGCAACGGACGCGTCTACGATCTGATCGTGCCGATCCTCGTGCTCATCATCTTCTCGATCCTAGGCATGATGTATGCGGGCGGTTTCTTCCAGGGCATCGATTTTGCGACTGCCATGGGTGAAAACCCCATCATGGGTCTGTGTATCGGTTCGGTGGTTGCACTGGTAGTTGCAGCGCTGCTCTATCTGCCGCGCAAGCTGCTGAACCTTTCGAGCTTCATCACCGGCGCATCGGAAGGCGTTCGCTCGATGGTCGAAGCCATCATGATCTTGGTGCTTGCCTGGTCATTAGGGGGTTGCTGCCGCTATATGCTCGGCACCGGTACCTTCATCGCTGGCTTGCTCGATTCCGCTGGTTTCGCACTGCAGTTCCTCCCTGTAGTGATCTTCATCGCTTCAGCATTCATCGGGTTCGCCATGGGTACTTCTTGGGGAACGATCGCGCTTGTGATCCCGATCGTGATCGGCGTGTTCACACCCGAAAGCCCGCTTTACCTGCTCACGATCGGCGCAACGCTTGCCGGCGCGGTCTATGGCGATCATATCTCGCCCATTTCGGACACGACGATCCTCTCGTCTGCCGGCGCAAGCTGTAATCATTTGGCGCACGTTACCACGCAGCTGCCTTACGCGAGCTTGGTGGCAGGCATTTGCTTGGTTGGATATCTTGTTGCAGGGTTGAGCCTCTCACCTTGGCCTTCGCTGGTTGGCGGATTAGCTCTCATCCTCCTGTTCATAGGAGGTTTGGTCGTGAAGAACAGACCGAGCGAATAAGGCTGGGTGCTCTTTTTGACGAAGGAAAACTCTTTTGCGACGCGTGGCTCGATCGACGGATAACTAGATGCCTAGACGTTACTTAGACGCCTAGCTGCATGCTGTCGCTCAAATACTTCGCTGGCGATGCTTCCTTGCGACGATCAGCACCCCAGAAGCAACACGATAAGAAGCCTGGTCCTACGTGACAGCCAATAGTAGGTCCGCACGATGATTCCAAGAAGAACGCTGGCGTCTCTGAATGCTTGTTGATGGCCTTTTCGAGCTTCTCAACGTCTTCGTAGCAATCGGCGTTACCGATAGAGCACACTGCCACCTGAGGATCATGCAGGGAAAGATAGTTCTCGGCCATGCGGCGGATGCCCTTCTTGCGACCATGCGCAATGCCATTCAACTCAAGCTTGCCATCGAGAGAGACCGTGAGCATTGGCTTAGTGTCGAGCTTCGTTCCTACCACGGCAACGCCTGAGGGAATGCGACCCCCTCGCGCAAGCGCCTTCAGGTCATCCACCATGAAATGAATATGCATATAGTTATGAGCTTCGGTTGCCCACGCTATCATCTGCTCGAGCGGCATTCCCTTTTCGCGCTGGCGAACTGCCTCCCACACAAGCATGTTGAGCGGCGTGGCGGGAAGCTTCGTGTCGACGATATGCACTGCAACGTTCTCCGCGCCGTATTCGTCCTTCAAACGATCGAGTGCCATGCAAGCACCTTCGTAGCAGCCCGAAATACCCGAATCGAAGGCAAGATAGACCGTCGGAATGCCCGACTCGATGGCTTCGCGAAACGCGCTCTCGAACTCATGCTGGGAAGGCTGGCTCGTTTGCGGAGCTGCGCCGTTGCGCATCGCCTCATAGAATTCGTGAGCAGTACGTGAAACGAACAGGTCGTCGACTCCGCATAGTCCTTCGTCTCCGTTGCCTTCGGTATAGGTGAAATGGAGGACCTTGAGCTGGTTCGCTTTGGCAAAATCGGCCGTGATCTCGCACGGAGAATCAACGATGATGTTGTAGCTGTACTGCATGAGGCCTCCCTGGGTTCAATACCAGGCAAAATATTATCATGGGATGGGTTTCACAGCAGAAATTTGTTATGCGCGATGAACTCTTGCCGCCTGAGTCCGCTGCTTTTTGCAATCCCCGCACGCACTCATACAGGCTATCTGAGAGCACCATCTTTTCTCTGGTGCTCTCGAAAGAACTTAAGCATGCGCATCGATCAAACCGAGAAAGAGCTGGTAGAGCACGTTGTCTTCATCGAGCTCAGGATGAAACGTTATGCCGATCTGGTTGCCGAAGCGCACCGCTACCGGCGCTTCATCCACACTCACCAAGGTCTCCACCCCTTCGCCAGTTGCCACGATCTGGGGTGCGCGAATGAACGTGAGCGGGATGTTGGGCGCCTCATCTTCGCCTTCCTTGTTAGAACGAAGCGGGGCTTCTGCATGAAAGCTTGCCAACTGCCGGCCATAGGCGTTGCGCCTCACCTGGACGGGCAACGTTCCGATCGCGCCTGGGGCCCAACCCGCGCGTTCAAAGGGAGCGCGAGAATCACTCCTGCCGTTGGCGTGCTCGACCTCGCGTGCAAGGAGGATCAGGCCCGCGCACGTAGCGAGTACCGGCGTGCCCGTTTCGATCATACGCTCGATCGGGCCTGCCATAGCGAACTCTTCGAGCAGCGCCGCTTGCACCGTTGATTCGCCGCCAGGCAGCACGATCGCATCGAGCGCGGCATCAAGATCGGCTGCACAACGAAGCTCGATGGTCTCGCAGCCGAGTGCACGCAACCTGGCGGCATGTTCGGCGAAATCACCCTGAACGGCAAGCACACCTATCCTCGCATTCTGCCGCGGGACGCCCTTTGGTGCTGCACTCATTTGCCGCGCTCTTCCATGATGAGGGCGATCTCGTCTTCGTTCACACCCACCATCGCTTCGCCAAGATCCTCAGAAAGCGCGGCGATGAGCTCTGCATCCTGGTAATTCGCAACGCTACGTACGATAGCTGCTGCACGCTTCGCAGGGTTGCCCGACTTAAAGATACCCGAACCAACGAACACGCCTTCAGCGCCCAGCTGCATCATCAGCGACGCGTCAGCTGGCGTTGCGATACCGCCCGCGGCAAAGTTGACCACGGGCAGGCGACCGGTGTCGTGCACCTGACGCAGCAAGCCCAGGGGAACCTCAAGCTGTTTCGCCGCTTCGAACAGTTCGTCGCCTCGCATCGCGGCAACACGGCGGATCTCCGCATTCATCTTGCGCATGTGGCGCACCGCCTGGACTACATCGCCGGTGCCGGGTTCGCCCTTCGTGCGGATCATCGCGGCACCTTCAGCGATGCGACGAAGCGCCTCTCCCAGATCGCGTGCGCCGCATACGAAGGGAGCGCTGAACTGCGTTTTATCGATATGATAGGTATCATCTGCTGGCGAAAGCACTTCCGATTCGTCGATGTAGTCGATGTCGATCGCTTGGAGGATCTGCGCTTCCGCGAAATGTCCGATGCGGCATTTCGCCATGACCGGAATGCTCACCGCTTCCTGGATGCCCTTGATCATCTTCGGATCGCTCATGCGCGAAACGCCACCGGCAAGTCTGATATCGGCTGGGATGCGCTCGAGCGCCATAACTGCGCAAGCGCCTGCTTCTTCAGCGATCCGTGCCTGCTCTGGTGTTGTGACGTCCATGATCACGCCACCTTTCAGCATCTGCGCAAGCTGCTTATTCAACTTGGCACGTTCCTGCGTGCTCTCGCAAGAGCAGGTGCCGTCCTTTTGATCAACGCTCATGGTTGAACTCCTTTTCTTCTCTTCATATCCTCTTTAAGCTGCGAGGTGTCTTCGTTGTCTCTGCCATGGTAAAGTGGTAATGGTCATATCGAAATGACCAAAATCGATGTTTTTATTAAGACCAGTTTCTTTGAGAATGCCTGCGAACAAGAGAGAATGAGCGAGCTATGCTAACGTACGAACTTGATGCGAAGAATTCTCGTAGCCTCTACGAACAGCTTTACCAGGCGATTCGCTCAGATATCGAACTGGCCCGTCTTGATGCGGGCAGCAAGCTCCCTTCGAAGCGAACGCTTGCCCAACACCTCGGAATCAGCGTCATCACGGTCGAAAGCGCTTACCGCCAACTTGCTGCCGAGGGCTATATCGAAGCGAAAGAGCGCCGCGGGTATTTCGTGAACGAGCTTCCTTCCGTTCGCGCTTATGACCTGAGCGCAGGTAGCGAACAAATCGAGCATCAGCTGAATGCCAAAGCGGCCGCCAGGCAGATCGATCCAGTTCTCGCGAGTGCCTCTTCGATCCAAGCAACACCTTTGCTCGCCGACTTCTCAGGAAACGACCGATCAGGCGATCAATTCCCTTTCCATATTTGGGCAAAAACGGTCAGACGCACGCTCAGCGAGGCTTCGAAAGGTCTGCTTCTTCGAACTGCGCACGACAACCGTGGGTCAGAAGAATTGCGCGCTGCAATCGCTCAGCATTTGGCTCACTTTCGCGGGTTGGAGGCTTCGCCCGAGCAGATCATCATCGGAGCTGGGGCGCAAGACCTTTACGGGGTGTTGGTGCAACTTCTTGGACGTGAGCGTACCTTTGCGGTAGAGAACCCTGGCTACCCTGCGTTGCGCACCCATTACGAACTGAGTGGTGCGCACGTTGTTGGCATCCCTGTCGATGAAAGCGGGCTTGATGTTGCGACGCTTAGAGCAAGTAAGGCGAGCATTGCCCATTGTTCTCCTGCTCATCAATTTCCCACCGGGAGCGTGATGAGTGCGGTAAGGCGTCATGAATTGCTCGATTGGACTCGCGAAGCAAGCAAGCAAGACACTTTTCGCAACGCAGAGAGGCCAGATGTTAAAGACCGCCCTTTGAAGCGCTATATCATCGAAGATGATTACGATAGCGAATTTCGCATGCGTGGACGACCGATCCCTCCGCTCTTCATGCAGGACACTCAGGGATCGGTGATCTACATGAACACTTTCACCCGCAGCTTGGGGAGTGTATTTCGCATTGCGTATATGGTGTTGCCGCCGCAGCTGCTCACTGCCTTCAACGAACGCTTTATGGCACGTGCTTGCATGGTCGGTGCGCTCGAACAGCTTGAGCTCGCGCGCTTCATCACTTCTGGCGACTACGAGCGTCATGTGAACCGCCAACGGACTGCGTATCGACGGCTACAAGACTCCTTGGTCGCAAAGATCATGGCAAGCGAAGCAGGAAACTACGTGCGTTTCAAAGGGGTCGGCAGTGGATTACATTTCTTGATGGAAGTCGATCTGCCCGCAGGGGCTCGCTCGGCAACACCGTTTGAGAACGCCAGCCTTGAACGAGGCATCAAGTTGATAAAACTTGACGAATATCGCTTTTCGCCAATAGTAGAAGAGCGCCTTTGTCCGTGTCTATCTTTTACTACGCATAGCCAAGAGAACTCATTACTGCAACCAACCTACGTGATGAATGTTTCTGGTCTTGATGCTAAACATGCTAATGAAATCGCAACTGCCCTGATTGATGCAATCTGCTTTTGTTGTGATATAAGTTCGGGTAGTAAGCATCGCTAAGGACAGCGAGCACAGAGCACATTTCTATGCTCTATTGTTATTCTCTGTCGAATTGTTTTTCGCTCTTAGCTGGCTCTGATACCCCTCTTTAGTAGATTCATCGCCATTCGCACCTAGAACGAGCTGGTACTTAAAAAAGAAAAACCCCGCGTGAGCAGGGTTTTTGCAAGTTCAAAAATGGTGCGCCCTGAGGGATTCGAACCCCCGACGTACTGATTCGTAGTCAGTCCCTCTATCCAGCTGAGGTAAGGGCGCATATCGTTGCAAGCAGTAAGCTTTGCAGCATTGGTTATTTTCTCAATAGAGCAACGCAGTGTCAACCACCAAAAACGGGAGAGGCAAAAACTTCTGTTTAGAGTGCTGCCCTTGCCGTTGGCCTTCAGCGAACCCTTGGGCTTACTGCGCCGCGACTTATTCGGCTGCCTTCGCCTTATCCCAAAGTGCCTGCATCTTTTCCATAGGAAGCTCTTCGAGCTGGATGCCTTGATCGAATGCTTCATCTTCCATGGCTTCCCAGCGATTGCGAAACTTCGTGCATGTTGCCCGCAAAGCGCCTTCGGCATCGATACCCATCTTGCGCGCCACATTCACGAGCGAGAAGAGCACGTCTCCCATTTCAAGTTCGGCCTCATGAAACTCAGGCGTGTTCTTGAGCATCTTGCCATTCTCCGACTTTGGCGCGCGTGCATAGGCTTCTTGCAACTCACGTGCTTCCTCGTGAACCTTTTCCCACACATGCGCCACGGAATCCCATTCAAAACCAGCAGCAACTGCCTTGCGCGAAATCTTCTGTGCCTGCATGAGCGCAGGAAATGAAACTGGCACGCTCGCAAGGATGCTTTCGGGCTTTTGCCCCTTCGCCTCACCCGATGTAGCGGCATCCTGCGCAGCCTGCGCGCGTTCGGAGAGCTTGATCTTATCCCAGATATCGAGCACGCTGTTCGCATCGCCCGCCTGCGCTTCGCCGAACACATGCGGATGACGACGGATGATCTTCGCGTTGACCGCGCGGCACACATCATCGATAGTGAACTCGCCTTCATCGGCTGCGATCTGACTTTGCAAGACTACCTGCAACAGCACATCGCCCAGCTCTTCGCAGAGGTGCTCGGTATCGTTCGCTTCGATCGTATCGACCGCTTCATAGGCTTCTTCGAGCATATTCGAAGCGATGGAGGCATGCGTTTGCTCGCGATCCCACGGGCATCCATCTGGGCGACGCAATGCTGCGATCGTGTCGACGAATTCACCGAACGATCGCGCAGCTTCGGGGGCATGCGAGATGCCCATTTCATTAGGGTTGAGTTCAGACGTAGCCATGGCTTTCTTGCACACTACTTCTGTTGCGTGTCGGAATCGGCATCCGCAGAGGAAGCTTGGGCTTGAACGTTATCGGAAGCTGCCACACTCCCTGCTTCATCCTGAGTCTCTTGCGCTTCGGGCAAGCGATCTTCTTCGGTTACCTCGTCCTCATCTTCGTAATCTTCATCCTCGTCGTCTTCTTCAGGATCGCGGAAGTCGGCGGGGATGAAGGCTTTGTATTCTTCGGGAATCTCTTTTGCAGGCTCAGGCTTTTCCATTTCATGAACTTTTTCGCTGTTGAGCTTCAACAGTTCAACGATCGCCGCCACCTCTTCAGCACTCAGGCATGGCTCGCCCTGCCCTTTTTCGATGGAGGGGATGACCCCGGGGACCAAGCCAACGAAGCATTCGTCGCTTGGGTTCTTGAGCTTGATCTCGGCAACCGTAGGGAACGCGACCATGGGATAGCACTTAAGGCCCGGCTTATCACCGATGAGCTCCTTGATGCAGTGGAGATGAACCTTCGACTGATAGAGCGGGCTCGTGAATGGCTTGCCCTTGATGCCGGGTGCGAACGTCCAGCGGCTGCCTTCCTCATCAGCGTTGATATAGACATAGAGCTCGCGATACTCGAGCGCGAAGATTCCCTGGGGAGAAACGATGACGTAGTCGATGCGCGAACGACCTAACTTCGTGAGAATATAGAGATCCTTCAGGACCACGTAGCCCTCCGGCAGCTTGCTATTCAGGTCAGCAGCAAGTTCGACGCCCTCACGCTCGGCTGTCTTCATGCGATTGCGCTTCTTTCTCACATCGAAGAACAGCGTACCTGCGAGTACGACGAGAACAGCGATAAAGAGAACATTGACGATGACCTCTTGCATGGTTCCTCCTACGAAGTTCTACCAGTCGCATGGCGACCAGCACGTTGAATACCTAGAATGACTTAGATCTTGTACATGAACTGGAAGAGATCTTCGCGCTGTATGATGATCTGAACGCCCAGTTCTTCAGCGAGACCATCGAGCGCGGTCTGCACAGCATTGAAATCAGCCACAGCCGGGTCGAGCGTGACGAGCATGGTCATCGAGAAGATCTCGTCGAGAATCGTCTGGCTGATATCGTCGATATTCGCACCTTTTTCAGCGAGCACCCTCGAAACGCCCGCTACGATACCGGAGCGGTCCTTACCCAAAACAGAGACTACACAGCGCATTGCGCATCCTTTCGATCAAGACGGGTAACCTTTGTGCTGCCGTCTTTTGTGTTAACGCTATAGTAGCGCATGAACACGCCTCCACGTGCATGCGTCTTCTTATTTGCAGAAGTTACGCACCCTACTCGCCCATGAGCGCAAGCGCATCGGCACGCGCCGTTGCATCCTGTTCGAAGAGCCCACGCACCGCACGCGTGACCGTTTTCGAACCTGGCTTCTTCACGCCACGCATATTCATGCACATATGCTCGGCCTTGATGACGACCACGACCCCTTGCGGCGCGAGTTCGCGCATGAGCGTATCAGCGATCTGCGAGGTAAGGCGCTCCTGCACCTGAGGACGGCGCGCGAAGACCTCCACCAAACGCGCAAGCTTGGAAAGCCCACAGATGCGACCATCGGCGGCAGGGATGTAGGCGATGTTGGCCGTGCCGTAGAACGGTGCCAGATGATGTTCGCACATGGAGAAGAACGGAATATCGCGCAAGAGGATAAGCTCCTGAGAGTGCTCATCGAAGGTGGTCTCGAAATGAACCGCAGGGTCTTCCTCGAGTCCCGCGAAGCACTCCGCATACATGCGCGCTACCCTCTCGGGAGTTTTCTGCAAGCCTTCACGCTGCGGGTCTTCGCCAATACCCTCAAGAATGAGCTTGACGCCTTCTTCGATCTTGTCCATGTCCATTGCCATTATGTGATTCCTCTTATCCTCATACAGACAACGCACTCCGTTGTCTGCTATTTCATATTCCCACAAGCCATTTGCACAACGATGCCTGGCTTCTCTTTCGTACTTTGCGCCGCTATACCATGCGTGAGATTCCTTGCTACTCCCAGCCTTCGGTGTCCAACTCGAGCGAGATCGGACAATGATCGCTTCCCATGATCTCGGGCCAAATGCACGACATGACCACGCGTTGCTCGAGCGCTTGACTCACTAGAAAGTAGTCGATGCGCCACCCTGCATTGTTGGCACGCGCATTGAAACGATAGCTCCACCAGGTATAGGCCCCTTCGGTGGTGGGATGCAAGCTACGGAAGGTGTCAACGAAGCCCGCCTCCAGAAGTGCTGTGAACTTTGCGCGCTCTTCGTCCGAAAAACCGGGGTTGCCCACGTTGGTGCGCGGGTTCTTCAGATCGATCGGTTCATGAGCCACGTTGAAATCACCGCACATCACCACTGGTTTCGCATTGCCCTTCGAGCCATCCGGCAGGATACCCTGCTCAAGACCTTGGCATACCTCGCGAAAGACATCATCCCAGTGCATGCGATGATCGATACGTGCTAGTTCGTTTTGAGAGTTCGGGGTGTAAACATTCACGAACCACAGATGCTCGAATTCGCAGATGACCACGCGGCCTTCCGTATCGAGCTCAGGAACGCCTACCTCATGAATGACCTGGAGAGGAACTTCTTTGGAAAAGACCGCCGTGCCTGAATAGCCCTTGCGCTCGGCATAGCTCCAAGACTGAGTATATCCTGGCAGATCAAGATCGATCTGCCCTTCCTGCAGCTTGGTCTCTTGAAGCGCGAACACGTCGGCATTCAGCTCGTCGAACACCGCAGGAAAGCCTTTTTTCATGACGGCCCTCAAGCCGTTCACATTCCATGAAACGAATCGCATAAGCTAGATTAACGCTTTCGAGCAGCTTTTTTAGCAGCTTTCGCTTCCTCTTTCGCGATCGCTTCTTTCTTCGCTTGCTTGCGTGCAGCCGTTGCCTCTTTTGAGCGGTCACCCTTGATGCTGCCACCACGTGCGGCCTTACGCAGCGGGCGGATCTTGATCGCATCGATCGCAACGGCGGCAATCAGGAAGGCGTAACCCAGACCGAAGAAGATGAGGGAGAGATCCCCGTTATCGATAAAGTATTCAGGCAGCATGACCGGCGGAATGAGCGAGCAGATACCGCAGATGATGACGATCCACCAGAGCGTGCGCCATCTCTTGTATTCGCTCGTGCCAGGATTGAGATACTTCGCGCGGGCAGCTTTCTTGGTCTCCTCCGAAAGGCCTTCCATGGATTCCATGGCCTCGGACCCTTCCATATCGTTGAGAGTCCACTTGCCGCCCTTCTTCTTGGGCTGCTCGGTTGCCTCAGCGGCTTGCGCACTGGATTTGCTCGACTTCTTCTCTGGCTCTTGCTTGCCCTTGAAGCGATCGAAGAAGCTCTTCTTCGGCTTCGCATTCGGATCGGCGATATAGACCGAAGATGCAGCTTTCGTTGCTGGCTTGGCTGAAGCGGCTGACTTGCGCGTTTTGCCGCCTTCGCGCTGTTGGTAGCGGTCGTTCAGAGGGTTGCGCTGTGACATGGAAAAATGTTCTCCTTTTGGTGTTGCTCGATCGGATGAGCGATCGGGTTCCTGATGGGAATAGGCGCCTGACTCGGCACCAAATGATAGGTTACTGGGCTACGAAGGTCTTTCCCGTGATCTTCTCGTAAGCCTGAATGTACTTCGCGGACGTGGCGTCGATGATCTCCTGGGGAAGGCGCGGCGGGTTCCCGGTCTTGTCCCAATGGGCCGTCAGCCAATCGCGGACGAACTGCTTGTCGAAGCTGGGCTGGTCCTTGCCCTCCTCGTAGGTATCGCCGGGCCAGAAGCGCGAGGAGTCGGGGGTGAGTACCTCGTCGGCCAAGATGATGGTGTCACCGAGACGGCCGAACTCGAACTTCGTGTCGGCGATGATAACCCCGCGCTCGGCCGCGTGGTCGGCGGCGGTGGTGTACACCTTCAACGCCAAGTCGCGCAGGGCCGTGGCATCCTCTTCCCCGAGGATTTCCGTAAGGCGCTCGAAGGAGATGTTCTCGTCGTGGTCGCCAATCTCGGCCTTGGTGGAGGGGGTGAAGATGGGCTCGGGCAGCTTCGAGGAGTTCACGAGGCCCTCGGGCAGTTCGATGCCGCAGACGGTGCCCTCGCGGTTGTACTCCTTTAGGCCACTGCCGGCCAAATAGCCGCGCACAATGCACTCGGCGGGGAACATGTCGGCCTTCTTCACCAGCATGAAGCGCCCGCGCAGGTAGTCGGCGAAGGGCTGGAACGCCTCGGGCAGATCGGCCACGTCGGTGGAGATGAGGTGGTTGTCCACCACGCCGTCAAGCAGGTTGAACCAGAACTTCGACAACTGGGTGAGCACCTGGCCCTTGTAGGGGATCTCGTCTTCCAGAATGTAGTCGAAGGCCGAGATGCGGTCCGACGCTACGAGA